>Ga0193751_1000729_pt1 | contig 23765 bp, 19 predicted proteins | sample L1c2metaG_FD_143050 | JGI IMG/M metagenome (GOLD analysis project Ga0193751, IMG submission 143050) | Soil microbial communities from a riparian zone of the East river system, Colorado, United States - L1c2 | ecosystem: Environmental > Terrestrial > Soil > Riparian zone | place: USA: East River... | reverse complement strand
TGGGTGCGGGCTTTACGCCTTTAGCTTCGGCGCATTCATAGCGCCCAGCTGCGAGATCCTTGAATTCCTCGCTTCTGCCGCTGGGCCAGTCGATGGTGACGCGATCTATTTTGTCGCGTTTACCAAGACCAAAGGTCACCGGGAGCTCCGACTGCGAAAGATAACTGGAGCCACCGTGTACGAGGCGCGATTGGCTTTGCCCGTTGTAGAAAATACGCACGCACGCGCCGATGGCATCGCGATTCGATTTGGTGCCGATCAGGCGAAAGCGGATGCTGCGATTGCCCGACGATTGATCGTTGCGAAACAAATACGCGGGCCCGTTGTTTGTGGTCATCAGAATGTCGAGATCGCCGTCGCCGTCAAAGTCGCCGTAAGCCAAGCCACGCCCCACTTTTGCTTTCTCGAATCCGCCGCCAACTTCGGCAGCGACGTCGCGAAATTTCCCATTACCGCCATTGAGAAAGAGATGCGGGGGCTGCGCATAACCGACGTTGCCGCGGATGTTACGCACCGTTTCGTCGATGTGTCCGTTGGCTACCGCGAGATCGAGGGAGCCGTCGAGATTCACGTCCAGGAAAGCACAGCCGAAGCCCAATGTGCTTTTAGACGGTCCACCGATGCCGCTTGCTTGCGAGATGTCATCGTAAGCCGTCGCCGACCCGGCACGATATAAACCAATCATTTCGTTATCAAAATTTGTGATGGCCACGCCGGGCCGCCCGGAATTGTCGAAATCGCCAGTGTCCACGCCCATTCCAGCCCGAGCCTTGCCTTCGGTGCTGAAGGCCAGGCCCGCTTCCACGGCAACGTCTTTGAATTTTCCATTGCGCAAATTGCGGTACAGCTTATTTGGCTGCGTGTCGTTGGCCACCAAGAGATCGGGCCAGCCGTCCTGGTCGTAATCAAACATGGCCACGCCGAGAGATTTAGAACTGCTGTCAAAGACGCCACTCGTAGCCGTGCCGTCTCCGCGATTGTGAAACAGCCAGCAGGTGTTGCCGCGATACGCTTCCGGAGTGCAATACGATTTATGCGTGCCGTCGAGACTGCAAAACACGTCGTGCTCCGGCGACCAGCGCACATAGTTGCATACAAATAAATCCAGCAAACCATCGCGGTCGTAATCGATCCACAAAGCGGAGGTGCTGAAGCCCTGATGGTTCAGAAGCCCGGCGGCGCGTGTGACGTCCGTGAATTTGCCATCGCCATTGTTGCGGAAGAGATGACTCTGCCCGACACAGCTTATAAAAATGTCCGGGAAGCCATCGTTGTTATAATCGCTGATGGCCACGCCCATTCCATACATTTCGATATCCAAGCCGGCGGCGCGAGTAACGTCGGTGAAAGTTCCGTTGCGATTGTTGCGGTACAAACGCAAAGTCGATTTCTGGCGCTTGTGGCCTGGCCAATCCATTCCATTCACCAGCAAGATGTCTTGCCAGCCGTCGTTGTCGTAATCGAGAAATGCGCAACCAGAGCCCAATGTTTCGGGCAGAAATTTTCCGCCGAAGGCTCCGCTATTGTGCTGAAACTGAACTCCTGCCGCGCTGGTGACATCGGCGAAGTTGAACCCCAGTGGCATGCCGAACAGATTGCGCGGCGCGAAAGCTGCGTTAAGTGCCACACCGCCGGTTGCGGCAACGAACTGCCGACGCTTCATGGAAGCCCACACTTCACGGATGCCCACATCATGGAAGACTGACCAGCCCGTTGCGAATGGCGTACACCACCAGCTCAGCCGTTTTGTGAATGCCCAGCGCGTCCATAATATTGGCGCGATGCACGGCCACGGTGTTGGAGCTGAGTCCCAGATCGGCGGCAATTTCCTTGTTGGATTTTCCCGCGACGATGTGCTGAAGAATCTCCAGCTCGCGAGTAGTGAGCCCGGAGCCGCGTTCGCCTTTAAGCGATGCGGGTTTGGAGACCTGCGGATCCAAAACAGCTTTGCCCAGCGCGACAGCTTTCACCGCGCTCACCAGATCGAGTTCCATCGCGTTTTTTAAAATGTATCCACGCGCGCCGGCGTCCAGAGCCTGGCGCACTAGGGTGTCTTCCGAGTGCATGCTTAACATCAAAATTTCCACCGCGGGAAATTCTTTGCGAATGCGCCGCGTCGCTTCAATGCCATTGAATTCCGGAAGCGCGCAATCCATCACGATTACCTGCGGGCGCAGTTCGAGCGCCAGCCGCACGGCTTCCGGGCCATCACTGGCTTCCGCAACGACGGAAATCTCTGGATCATCTTCCAACATGCGGCGGAAACCGCGTCGCACCAGCGCGTGATCGTCGACCAGCAGTACGGTGATTTTACGCGGCATGGGTTTGCAATTTGTCCTGCGGAATTTTCACACGAACCAATGTTCCTCCCTGCGCAGGGTGCGAGATCTCCAGAGTGCCGCCGATCAATTCGGCCCGCTCGCGCATGCCCACCAGACCGATGCCCCGGGGAATATTTCCGTTTGGCGTGTTCGCGCCGGCGGCGAATCCTTTGCCGTGGTCTTCCACTTCCAGTTCCAGACCATGCGGCAGAAATTTAAGGCGGATCCACGCTTCGGTAACACCGGCGTGGCGGCTAACATTGTTAAGGGCTTCCTGAATGATGCGGTAGAGATGAACGCCAGCGCCAGTGTCTACTGAGAATGGCTGGCCGGATTTTTCATAGCGCAAACGAATGCCCGTCTGGCGCTCTACGGTAGGAATATACCAGTCCAGGGTGCTCTCGAGCCCCGCTTCTTCAAGCAAAACGGGATGCAGCGCCTGGGAAAGGCTGCGAATATTATTCAGCGTGGATTGCGCAATTTCTCGCACTTCCTGAAGATCCGCGCGCAGCGGCGAACCCTCGGGCGCCTGATTTCCGGCGCGTCCAAGCATCGCGCCGATGGCGGTGAGCACTTGTCCAAACTCGTCGTGCAATTCTCGCGAAATGTGCCGCAGCGTCGATTCCTGCATGGAAATTAATTTCTGAGCGAGGTCGCTGCGCTGCTCGGAGAGTTCTGCCAGTCGCGCGAAAATCTGCCGGTTGGCGCGAATGAGATAAAGGCTGGTCAGCACGATGGCAATAAGCGTGGCGGCCAGAAAAAGATAAAGCTGGCGTTGCACGCCGTCGTAAATGTGCGCGATGCGCGAAGCAGCTTGTTCCTCGCCTTCGTTATTTTCAACCAACAGGCGCGATACCGCGGTGCTCAAAGCCTGCTGGCGGGCTTGAAGTGTCAGCCGGATTTGCTCGCGTGCTTCGGCTTCTTTACCGGCGTTGGCTAAAGCGAACATGCGATTCACCGCATCCCAGAATTGCGCCAGCGACCGGTTGAGATACAAACGCTGCTCAGGAGTACGATTCGCGCCGGCAAATTTTTCTTCGAGTTTGAGCGCGGCATCCAGGTCGGCGTGAATGCGATCGAACTGTGCGGCCCACGCGGTGAGCGGATAAGGCTCGGCAGCGTCAAGCATGTCACGCATGGCCAGCGCGATGGAATTCAAATCATTCTGAATGCGCAGAAGCTGCAGGGAATCTTTGCGATTGCGGTCAACCATGTCGCTCTGCAGCCGGCGCAAACCCGAAAGCTGCACAGTGATGTACGACGCGTAAGCCAGCACCGCGGCCAGCGTAATGATCAAGCCGCAAAGCAGGCCAGTGGTCGGCGAGCGCTGCGAGGAGAGCTTCTGCACGGGCTGCACCGGGAAAGAATACCTCAGGCGGCGATGCGGCGGCGCAATACGGCGACCAACACGATCATAGTGGCGCATCCGGCGAGCGGAACCAGCAAGCCCACTCGCAAACTGCTGGCGAGTTGCGACACAAATCCCACCATCCAGGGCATCGTCGCGCCGCCCAGCGCGGCCAGCGAAAACATAACGCCACCGAGTCGACGAGCCCGTTCGCCATACCACTTGGAAAGCCAGGAAATAAAAATGGGATAGATGCTGGCCAGACCAAAACCAGCCAGCACCACGCCGAGAATTACCTGCGAGCGCGTTGTAGCAAGCAGCAGCGACGTTGCCCCCACAGCCGACAGCGCCAAGCCGGTAATCACCAGCCAGCTTTCTTTGGCGCTTGTGAGAATCAATGCGGAGATTCCGCGACCGGATAAAAGGCCGGCCCAGAAAAACATCGGCATGACTGCGGAGGCATTTCCCGTCCCGACTCGATGAGCCTGCTCGGCTGCCCAGCCGGAGATGCCGTTTTCCGTGCCGATGTATAAATAAAAGAGCAGCGCCAGCGCTACAGGAACGTGGATCGGATGCGGCGAAGTGATTTTTTGTTCAGCCGACACGGCGTCTGGAGATTTTGCAGACAGGTTTTCGAATTTCATGCCCACAAAGAAAATGCTCAGAAGCAGCGCGCTGGTAGCTACGGAAAGCAAAACTGCTGTGAAGTGATTCGCTCTGAGTCCCGCTGACAATAGAACCGGACAGATGATGGCGCCGATTCCCCAGGCCATATTTACTAAATTTAGCGCCGCAGCGCGCCGCACCCCGGAAATTTCCGCGATGCAGAGGTTTGTGGCCGGAATGGCTAATCCGAAACCGAAGCCGTACAACGCGGTCGACAACAGCGCGATGTAGTGACTCGCGCTGTTCAGGCCCGTAACTCCCGCGGCGATAAGAAAAAAGCCCAGCACCAGTGCGTCCCGATAGCCGCGCATCGACAGAATTGCGCTGGAAAGCAAAACGCCAAGCAGCGACCCAGTAAATTGCGCGGTAAAGAATAAGCCCGCTTGCGTATCGTCAAGAGCCCAGCGCGCGATGAAAGTGGGAAGGCTGGGGCCGAGAATTGTGGCCGTCATGCCGCTGATTACGAAGCCTGCGAATAGCGCTGCGTGGACGACTTTGCGATGGCGAGTTTTGCTGGCAGTGGAGGACGGCAACATGCGCGTTGTCATTTTGCGTGAGGTAAAGGCCGCGGGCAATGAGAGAGTAGTCCTGCGTCGCGAATAAGTGCCCCTCATTTAGCGAGCATATGAACTCTTGCTACTAGGGCTTCGCACGCCGTCTTTGCGTGTGGGGTTTGCGCTCCAGCAGACTTCCAACGGCGACATGAATCGAGAGTTGCTGAAGTAAAATTTGTCCCGGGATGAAATGCCATGATTGACGTGGGTTTGATCGGATTTGGTTTAGCGGGCCGCGCATTTCATGCCCCGGTAATTCGCGCCACGCCAGGATTGCGGCTGGCTGCGATTCTGCAACGCCACGGAAACGAAGCGGCGGAAAAATATCCTGACGTTCGAGGCGTGCGAAGCATCGAGGAGCTTTTGGATATTCGCGACATTCGCCTTGTTGTGATCGCTACGCCAAATGAAACACACGCCCCGATTGCCCGGCAATGCCTGGAGGCCGGATGCGACGTCGTGGTGGACAAACCATTCGCCACCACCTGGAAAGAAGCCGCAGAACTGGTCGAGCTGGCGCGGAAATGCGGAAGGCTAATCACGGTTTATCAAAACCGTCGGTACGATGGAGATTTTCAAGCCATTCGCCAGATTGTTGCGGACGGCACATTGGGGCGAATTGTTCGTTTTGAAACAAATTACGATCGTTTTCGACCTGATTTGAAGCCTGGAGCGTGGCGCGAACGTGTAGGCCCAGGTGCTGGGATTTTGTTCGACCTCGCACCGCACTTGATCGATCATGCGCTGGTGCTCTTCGGGCTGCCAGAAGCGGTTACCGCGGATGTGCGTGTGGAACGCACTGCCGCGGTGGTCGATGACGCCTTCGATGTGACGCTGCATTATCCCGCAGGCATGCGCGCGGTGCTGCGTTCGACGATGCTGGCGGCCGCGCCCCGCCCGAGATTTGTATTGCATGGCACGCGCGGATCATTTTTCAAGCAGACTTTCGATCCACAAGAAATAAATTTGCGTCACGGACATATTCCCGAGAGTGGCCCGTGGGGTGGTGAGCCGCAAGAAGATTGGGGCGTCCTCACCACCATGGAGAACGACATAGTTATCAAGCGCAGCGTGCCATCTGCGACCTCCGATTACCGCGATTACTACGCTAACGTGCGCGACGCGATTCTCGGTCGCGCGGCCCTGGCGGTGACTCCCGAACACGCCTTGGACGTGATGCGCGTTTTGGAGATGGCGCAAGAAAGCAGTAGGACGCGTTGCACGATACCTTGGTAGAGTTGCGTATAATCTTTGGAGTACTGCTGTAGGAGCGCCGCGTTGCCCAAGATAGAGTTAGCCCCCTCGATATTGTCCGCGAATTTCGCGCAGCTTGCCGTGGATGCCAGGGCTGCGCTGGACGCGGGCGGCACGTTGCTGCACGTCGACGTGATGGACGGCCATTTTGTGCCGAATATTACTATCGGCCCGCCGGTTGTTAAGTCGCTGCGCGCCGCGATTCCCGATGTAATTTTCGATTGCCACTTGATGATTGAACGCCCCGACGAATTGATCCCCGCTTTCGCGGAAGCCGGAGCAACTTGGATCTCGGTGCACCAGGAAGCATGCGTGCATCTGAATCGCACCCTGCATCTGATCGACCTGCACGGCTGCCAACCCGGAGTGGTGATCAATCCAGCGACACCTGTGACGATGCTTGATGAAGTGTTGGACATCGTTCACCACGTGCTGGTGATGTCTGTGAATCCGGGTTTTGGCGGGCAGAAATTTATTCGCGGAGCGCTTCGAAAAATCGAGTCGCTTGCCAACACGCGGGCAAAGCTCGGGCTGAATTTCAGAATCGAAGTTGACGGCGGCATCGCGATGGATACGGTTGCGGATGTAGTACGCGCAGGAGCTGAGCTGCTAGTAGCTGGGAATGCCATTTTTGGAAGCGGCAACATCGGTGAAAATGTCAAAAAACTTCTGCAGGCCGCCAAGGGCGCAAAACTCGCGCGTGCTTGAGGGTGTTATTGTTTAGTTCGGCTTGGATTACCTGGCTGAACTTGACCGTGTCCGACGCGGATTAATTAGCAGCACGCCGTCGCAATACAAATTTTTCCATCGCCTCGGCAAAACCTTCCTCTTCATTTGAAGCAGTAACGTAAGTCGCGGATTTCTGCACCTCCGGGCTCGCATTGCCCATGGCGATGCTGATTCCGCTTTTGCGAAACATCAATACATCGTTGGGCATGTCTCCGATCGTAGCGATTTGATCGACAGGCGTGTTCAAAAGTTCGGACATCGCCAGCACCACCTCGCCTTTATTCGCTTTGGGATGCGTCACGTCCAGGTAGTACGGCTGCGAGCGCGCCGCGGAGGCTTGATCGCCGCAGGCTTCCTGGGTGTCTTTTTCGCAGCGTTGCACGGCCTCAAGGTCGTCGCTGACGCCCACAACTTTCGCGACGTTTTCCAGCAGGCCTTCAAAGCCGGGCACCACCACCGGCGGAAATTTTACCGTCCACTGTTCACGCGCCACGTGCGGCGCGTTCACATCACGCACATACCACTCGTGCCCGGTGTAAATCCAGACGTCCAGTTTATGATCGAGAATTATTTTGATAACTTTTTCCACCATCGCGCGCGGCAGGAAATTCTCGCGCACAATGGTGGTCAGATCGGGCTTGATAATAACGCCGCCATTGAAAGCGGCCAGCGGCTCATCGATTTTCAGCGGATCGATTAGCATGGCCATGCCGCGCGGTGGACGGCCGCTGGTGACGGCGAACTTGATGCCTGCGGCCCGCAATGCCATAACCGATTGAATGGCGCGCTGCGTCAGGATTTTTTCTTGCGTCACCAGCGTGCCGTCAACATCGGCGATAACCAGGCGTATTGGTTTTTGAGGATTTGCGGGTGTCATACGGTCCTCGTAAGCGTTACTGTTCCTGATAATTCCAGAGCAAGCCGCCATCAACAAAAATTGTGGTGCCGGTGATGTAGCTGGATTCGTCGGAGGCCAGAAAAACCGCGACGGAGGCTACATCGCCCGGCTCACCTAGTCGCTTGAGCGGAATATTTTCGAGCAAAGCCTTGAGCTTTATCGGGTCGTTCAACAGCGCCTTGTTGATAGGCGTTTCGATCGCGCCGGGCGCAATTGAATTTACAGTTATGCCCAGTGGCGCCAACTCAATGGAAAGGTCGCGGGTCAACATTTTGAGGCCGCCTTTGCTGGCGCAGTAAGAGGCGAAATGAGGAAAGGGCAGCTCTTCGTGAACGGAACTGATGTTAATGATCTTGCCGTCGGCCCTGGCCTGCATCTGATGTTTGACGAAGGCTTGCGTAATGAAGAACAGCCCTTTTAGATTTACGTTCAAAACAAAATCGTAATCCGCTTCAGTAACTTCCCAGAACTCAGCGCGCTTCTCTACACCGGCATTGTTGATGAGCACATCGATTTCGCCAAGCTGCCGCGCGGTTTCGGCGACAAAGCGCTGGCCGTCCGCTAGTTTAGAGACATCCGCCTGAATCGCAGCAGCTTTCGCCCCGTTCGCGCGAAGCCCCTCAACAATTTTTTCCGTTCCGGGCTTGTCCGAGAGATAACAGATCGAAACAGCGGCGCCCTCCTGCACAAAACGCTGCGCGATTCCGAGTCCAATACCTTGATTGCCTCCGGTGATGGCTACGACTTTGCCTTCTAGGCGATTGGACATTTCACCTCCCGGTCATTTGTGCGATATGTGGAAAGGACTAGTTATAGAAAACAAAATCGCCGCGGAATAATTTCTCCGGTGGTCCCGAAACCTTTGATGATCCGCGGCAACCGAACGATCAATTATTTTTCAATAAACGATGGTTGCATGCGCCGGCGCTTATGCGACGGTGACTTCGGGGCTCAGATAAACGTCCTGAATCGCATTCAACAATTGCACGCCTTCTTTCATCGGGCGCTGAAACGCTTTTCGACCGGAGATTAGCCCGGTGCCACCGGCGCGCTTATTGATTACCGCGGTGGTCACAGCTTCCTCGAAATCATTTGCACCCGAAGCGCCGCCACTGTTGATGAGCCCCGAGCGTCCCATGAAGCAATTGGCCACTTGGTAGCGGCAAAGATCGATGGGATGATCGCTGGTCAGTTCGGTATAAATGCGTTTATCAAACTTGCCGTAACTGGAATCTCCCATGTTCAGCGCTGTGTAGCCGCCATTATTTTCAGGCAGCTTTTGCTTAATGATGTCGGCCTGAATCGTTACGCCCAGATGGTTGGCCTGGCCGGTAAGATCGGCGGAGAGGTGATAATCCTTGTCCTTCTTAAACGCGCTGTTGCGCAGGTAGCACCACAAAACCGTGGCCATGCCTAGCTCGTGCGCAGTTGCGAAAGCCTGGCTGACTTCCACGATCTGCCGTCCGCTCTGTTCGGAGCCGAAATAAATAGTGGCGCCGACGGCCGCGGCGCCCATGTCATGAGCTTCCTTCACGGTGCCAAAGAAAATCTGGTCCGCTTTATTTGGATAAGTCAGCAACTCGTTATGGTTCATTTTCACAATGAAGGGAATCTTGTGCGCATACTTGCGCGCCACCGCGCCAAGCACGCCGAAGGTGGAGGCTACAGCGTTGCATTGGCCTTCCATGGCTAACTTGACGATATTTTCCGCATCGAAATAGTCGGGGTTCTTCGCGAAGCTCGCCCCAGCGGAATGCTCGATACCCTGGTCCACAGGCAAAATCGAGAGATACCCCGTATTCGCCAGGCGGCCCCGCCCAAACATGCGCTGCAAATTGGTAAGCACTCGGATATTGCGGTCCGAAATCGCCCAGATGCGATCGATAAAATCAGGCGCGGGCAAATGCAAACGATCTTTTGAAATTTTCGGGGAATTGAAGCCCAACAGATATTCCGCTTTAGCTCCCAAGTAGTTTTCGATTTTCCCGGTGCTAGTGCTGGTTGCCATATAGTTCTCCTGTTTATTCTTGAATGGCGTTAGAAAGCATACTGCCTGCGGCCTGGTCGACCAGCCACAGTAATTTTCCGTTAGTGGGTTGCAGCAATTGCGCCGGCAACTGTTCAGGCTCGTAAGGACCCTCAAGCACGCCTTTGAGCGCCAGCGCTTTTTCTTTTCCTGCGACCATGAAAAGAATCATCTCCGCATTGTTGGCGAGCGGCGCGGTGACGGTGATGCGGTCGGTATACAGTTTACCAACCCAGTTGCGAACTACCGCGCGCCCCTGAGGATGCAGCGCTTTCGTTCCCGGAAAGAGCGAGAGCGTGTGGCCTTCGTCGCCCATGCCCGCTAAAACCAGATCCAATCGAGGCATCTCCGCGTCTTTAATACGGAAATGCGTGCGTAATTCTTGTTCGTACTCTTTGGCGGCCCGCTCAGCGTCGGGGTATTCGCCCTTCATGCGGTGCACTTGCTCTGGTTTCAGCGGAGCCTTGGTAATCATGGTTTCCGACGCCATTTTGAAATTGCTTTGCGAATCGTCCGGTCCCACGTGGCGTTCATCGCCAAAGAACAACTGCATTTTATCCCAGGGAACCTTGGCGCGCAGATCGGCGTCGGTGGCCAACAGAGAATAAAGTAATTTTGGCGTCGAGCCGCCCGATAGCGCGACCGTGAATGATCCTTTCTGACTAACGGCCGATTGCGCCATCTTCACAAACTCTTCCGCCGCGCGCCTGGCGATGGCAGCATTGTCCTTCAAAATATAAACTTCGCGTTGCGGCGCGGCGGCTGGCATCACGCGATTCCTACACGGTCAATTGGGATAGTACGATCGCTCGTGCGGTTGCGCCGGCCCAGACCTTCGTCGCCGGCGTTGTGCCACTCGCGGCCATCGCGTTCCAGCAATTCGCGAGCTTCGTGAGGTCCCCACGAGCCCGCGGGGTAATTGGGAAAATCGCGCGGCGGCAAAGCGTGCCATACATCGAGGATCGGTTGAATGACACTCCAACCGGCTTCCACCATGTCGGCACGTTGGAAAAGCGTGGCATCGCCGACCATGCAATCGCGCAGCAGCCGCTCGTAACCAGTGCTGTGTTCCGATCCGAAATAAGTGGCGTAATCGAAATCCATATTGACCAAGCCTAGCTTCATTACCGAGCCAGGAACTTTGGCGCCGAAGCTGAGAGAGATGCCCTCATCCGGTTGAATGTGAACGACCAGACGATTCGTCTCCAGATTACGCACGCTGGTATTGCGAAACAAGACGAATGGTGTGCGCCGGAATTGAATCACCACTTCGGTCTCACGTTGTGCCAGGCGTTTTCCGGTCCGCAAGTAAAACGGAACACCGGCCCAGCGCCAATTATCGATCTGGAGTTTTAGGGCCACAAATGTTTCGGTGTTCGAATCGCGCGCGACATCCGGTTCGCTGCGATAGCCGACGACGCGCTGGCCGTCAATCACGCCTTCGCCGTATTGTCCACGCACCATGCAGGTGAGCACTTCCTCCGGACCGAACGGCTGTATGGCGTGAAGCACCTCGGCCTGTTTGTTGCGAACTTCATCGGCGTCGAAGGAGATAGGCGGCTCCATGGCCGTCATGGTCAGTAACTGGAAGAGATGATTCGGGACCATGTCGCGAAGAGCGCCGGCAGTTTCATAGAAGCTGCCGCGATGTTCCACGCCCACGGTTTCCGCCGCGGTGATTTGCACGTGATCGACATAGTTGCGATTCCACAACGGTTCGATGATGTTATTGGAGAAACGAAAGACCATCAGGTTCTGAACGGTCTCTTTCCCAAGATAATGATCAATGCGGTAAATCTGGTTTTCGGTGAGAACCTGTTTCAGGTCCTGGTTCAGCTGTTTTGCGGACTCGAGATCGTGGCCAAAAGGTTTCTCAACGATCACGCGAGCCCAATGGCCGTCTTCTTCCTTGGTCATGCCAGCTTCTCCGAGGCGTTTGGCAATAGCTGAGAAAAACCTGGGAGCTACCGCGAGATAGAAAAATTTATTACCGAGAGTATTGTGCTTTTTGTCGGCTTCCTCAATTTGATCTTTGAGCCGCTGGTAAGCCGGGGCATCATTAAAATCTCCCTTTACGTAATAGATGCGTTCAGTGAACCAGTTCCAGAGTTTCTGATCGATCGGCGAACTCGAATACTTGGGAATCTCGTCCGTCAACATCTTGCGAAACGTTTCGGTGGTGTAGTCGTTGGCCGCAAAACCGACGATAGCGAATTGCTTGGAGAGCAGCCCGTCACTCGCCAGGTTGCAGAGCGCGGGAATTAGTTTCCGCTTGGTCAAGTCTCCGCTCGCGCCAAAAATCACCATGACGCAGGGCGCCCCTACGGGGTTGGGATCCAGATGATTCAAGCTCATGAATGAAACCCTACCTTTTGGTGTGCGATTGCTGCTAAGACTTCAAATACTATTTCGCTGCCTTCTTCTCAAGGTGTCCGCCGAACTGATATCGCATGGCGGACAAAATCTTCCCGGCAAAATCATCTTCGCCTTGCGACGAAAAACGTTGGTACAGCGCGGCACTAAGCACCGGAGCCGGGGTGGTGGACTCAATCGCGGCGACAATGGTCCAGCGGCCTTCACCGGAATCGGATACGCGTCCTGAGAATCCCTCGAGATTGGGTTTCTCCAAAAGTGAAATGGCGGTCAGATCGAGCAGCCACGAGGCCACCACACTGCCGCGCCTCCATACCTCAGTCACGTCCGCAAGATTGAAGTCATACTGGTAATGGCCGGGGTCACGCAAGGGAGCGGTTTCCGCATCTGTTTCGCGATGTGATTTGCCGACGTTGGCGTGCTTCAAAATATTCAGGCCTTCGGCGTAGCAAGCCATCAAGCCGTATTCGATTCCGTTGTGAACCATTTTCACGAAATGGCCGGCGCCCGATGGTCCGCAATGCAGATAGCCCTCTTCGGCGGTCCCAGTGGCCTTTTCGCGGCCGGGAGTGCGCTCAATATTCCCGCGCCCAGGCGCCAGCGTTTTGAAAATAGGATCGAGGTGCTTCACGACGTCATTTTCGCCGCCAATCATCTGGCAATAGCCGCGCTCCAGTCCCCAGACCCCGCCGCTCGTGCCCACATCAACATAGTGCAAGCCTTTTGCGGATAATTCATTTGCGCGGCGAATGTCATCGATGTAATAGGAGTTTCCTCCGTCGATGAGGATGTCGCCTTTGTCGAGCTTCGGGATGAGATTGTTAAGCGTGGCATCCACCACTCCGGCGGGAACCATCAGCCAGATGGCGCGAGGTTTCTCCAATTTTTTTACAAATTCGTCGAAGGAGTTGCTGCCCGTCGCGCCTTCACTGGCGAGTTTTTTTACCGTGTCGGGAGTCCGGTCATACACCACGCACTGGTGACCGTTTTTCACCAGCCGGCGCACCATGTTGGCGCCCATTCTTCCGAGCCCGATCATGCCAAGCTGCATGTTCTCGCCCTCCGCGAAATTTACCTGAAGCTGTGCAAAGCAAAACGTTCCACTAAGCGATGGCCTGCTTCACCGCTTTCGTCAATGTGGCCAGGCCGGCGGCCACGTCTTTGCCGAGATGCACGCGCAAAGCGCGCCGCCCGCGTTCGGCCAGCACCGCGAAATCGCCACGCGCTTGCGCGGCCTTCACAACGCCAAAAGAATATTTTTGCCCCGGTACAGGAAGATCGATAGCGTCGTCGCAGGTGATCTGCAGAAAAACGCCGCTGTTGGGGCCACCCTTGTAAGCTTGCCCCGTGGAGTGCAGGAAGCGCGGGCCAAAACCGAGCACCGTGGCGACTTTTTTCCGGTCGCGAACGGCAAGACGGATCCCCTGCATCGCTTTCTCATTGGCGTCATTCATGGTGATGTAGCCGAGCACCGCAAAATAATCGCCGGCGTGCAGCCTTCCGAGATGCGCTTTCAAGACTTCCGTGAGCCGCGGCTTTCCTCTGAGGACTTCGACGTTTTTGTCATCGGCGTACAGTTTGATGCCGTCGCCCTCAAAAAACGGACTCTCGTCCGGCAACTTCCCGGATTTTTCGTACTCGCTGGTCAATTTCTTCGTTTCGATCTTGCTGGCTTCCACGTCCGGCTGATTGAAAGCATTGATGCCAATGATGGAGCCTGCTACGGCCGTGGCAATTTCCCAACGGAAAAATTCCTGCCCGAGGTTGTAAATATTATCGACCGTGATGCGCACCACCGGATGTCCAGCGGCTTCGAGCGCCTCAATGGCGGCATCTTGCGATTTATCCGGGCCGGTTTCCAATCGCAGATAGGCGAACACACGGTCGTTGCCATAGGTGTCGGGATTTGCGAGTGGTTCACGGTCCACGGGGATAATGCCTTTGCCGACTTTGCCGGTGGATTCCGCGAGCAGTTGCTCCAGCCAGGCGCCGAGATCATAAATTCCAGGTGAGGTAGCGATGGTCACCTTGTCCCGGCCATGATTCGCCGCCACTCCCAGAATCATGCCCAGTAGCGCGCCCGGATTCGAATCCGCGGGGACGGCCGCGCCGCAAGCCTTCACCATCTCCGCGGTGTTGTTTAAAAATTTCCCAACATCGATCCCCATAATCGCCGCTGGAATCATTCCAAAATTTGAGAGCGCCGAATACCGCCCGCCAATTCCCGGCACACCTTTAAAGATTTTGCGAAATTTGTCGCGCTCGGCCACTTCCTGCAGTTTCGAACCAGGATCGGTAATCGCGATGAATCGTTTGCCAACTTCCGCCTCGCCGACTTTTTCTTTCACCCGCTCAAAGAAATATTGCTTGTAAATGTTAGGCTCGAGCGTGCTGCCCGATTTGCTGGAGACGATACACACTGTACTGGCGAGATCGATTTTGCTTTCGATGGCTTTGATCTGCGCCGGATCGGTGGAATCGAGCACGTGCAACTCCGGGTACCCGTCAATCTTTCCAAACGTCATGCGCAGCACTTCCGGGCACAGGCTGGAGCCGCCCATTCCCAGAAGAAGAGCATGTTTGAATCCCGCCTGCTTCATGTCCGCCGCAATTTCCTGAAAAACGGATAAATGCGCCAGTTGCTCCGCGGTGATTCCCAGCCAATCCAGCCACTTGTTTTCGTCAGTGCCGGTCCACAGAGAAGCGTCGCGTTGCCAAAGGCGGCGGACCTTTTCGTTCTTTTTCCAATCTTCTCGCGCGGCGGCAAAAGGCCCGGAAAGAGAACCCGGCAGCTTGTAGGTCTGCCGATTTAGGCTCACGCGTGCACGCCAGCGGTCTTTCCGGTGGCCTCCAGAAGTTCGTTAAATGCGTCAGCAAAAAGTTTTACGCCGTCGACCAGCAGCCTATCCGTAATTTCCTTCATGGAAATCCCGGCCTTTTCCAGGTCAGACATGGTCTTGAACGCCTGGTCAACATTTTCCGTGAGGCTCGGCCGCAATGTTCCATGATCGCGGAAAGCATCGAAAGTCGCCGGAGGAATGGTGTCAACCGTATCGGCTCCAATCAGCTCTTCCACATAGAGAACATCCCGGTAGGCCTTGTTTTTTGTGCTGGTGCTGGCCCACAGCAGCCGCTGCGTTTGTGCTCCCTTAGTCTTCAGAGCGTTCCAACGCGGCCCGCTGAAAATCTCCTGATACTTTTTATAAGTGACTTTGGCGTTGGCGATAGCCACTTTTCCTTTCAGGCCGTTCAGCAAAGCTTTTTGATTGGGGTCGGAAGCGGATTTTAGTTTTTCGTCCATCAGGCTGTCCGCCAAAGTATCGATGCGGCTGACGAAGAAACTCGCCACGCTGGCGATGTGTGCGATGTCCTGGTTCTTCGCGGCTCGGGCTTCCAGTGCCGCGAGAAATACCTCGGCAACCTTTTCATAAGCGGATTGTGCGAACAGCAGTGTGATGTTGATATTGATGCCTTCTTCAAGAAGCTGCCGGATCGCCGGGATGCCTTCCTTCGTGCCGGGCACCTTGATCATCACATTGGGGCGATTCACCATCTTCCACAAACGCCGCGCTTCCTCGAGCGTTTTGTCTGTTTCGAGCGCCAGCGTGGGAGAAACTTCCAGGCTGACGTAGCCATCGCGACGGCGGGTTTCCTCGTACACCGGCCGGAAAATATCGGCGGCATCCTGAACGTCGCGCACCGCGATTTTTTCGTAAAGCTGTTTGGCGTTCAGCTTCTTGGCCTCAGGCGAATCCATAATGTCCGAGTAAAAGTTGCTGTTGGAAATCGCTTTCGCGAATATCGTGGGGTTGGAGGTCATACCCCGCAGCCCGTCGTCCTGTATCAGCCTTTTCAGCTCGCCGCCGGTGAGCAAATCTCTACGGATATAGTCCATCCAGGGCGACTGGCCGTAATCGAGAAGTCCCTTCAAGGGATTTTTGCCGCTCTTTCCAACTTGTACATCGCTGGTTTTCACTGAAGTGGTCATTTTCAATTCTCCTTCTGACTTCAATTCTTATTGTACGCCTGCGGCGCACCGTGCGCTTTTTGGGGCGCTTTTCGGACGCTTACCTCGCCGAACTGCTCACAGCAAACTTGGATTCCAAAGCTTTTATTTTGGCCAAACGCCGGACATGCCGATCTTCATTGGTAAATTTCGCGGCGAGAAACGCCTTCACCAGGTCCTCCGCCAACTTCACGCCGATAATGCGCGAGCCGAGAACCAATACGTTCATGTCGTCATGCTCCACGCCCTGGTGCGCGGAGTAGGTGTCGTGACACACCGCCGCGCGTATGCCTGTTAATTTATTGGCGGCTACGCTGGCTCCTACACCGCTGCCGCAGATCAGCACGCCGCGCTCGGCTTTGCGGTCGAGTATGGCTCGGCCTACAGCTTCGGCAAAGTCCGGATAATCGGAAGGATTTTCATTGAACGCTCCGACGTCGAGGACTTCCTGGTTCAGCGATCGCAGCAGGTCCCCCATGGCGCCTTTTAATTGGAATCCGGCGTGGTCAGAACCAATGACAATTTTCATTGCCGCTCACTTTCCTAGAACTTCTTTCACTGCCGCGACGACCTTGTCGGGTTGGAAACCGAATTTCTTTTGTAGCTCCTTCAAAGGCGCGGACGCTCCAAAGGTATGCATGCCGATGATTTTGCCCTTCGACCCCACGTAACGATCCCAGCCCAGAATAGATGCTTGTTCCACCGAGACCCGCGCGGTTACATCGGGTGGCAGCACGCTATCGCGATATTCACGAGATTGATGTTCAAAAATATCCCACGACGGCATGCTTACCACCCGCACTTTTACGCCTTGGCTGGTGAGTGTTTCGTAAGCGGAGAGACACAAGGAAACTTCGCTTCCCGTGGCCATCAAAATCGCTTCCGGCTTGCCGCCCTGTGCTTCAGCTATGACGTACGCGCCTTTTGCGACACCTGACGCCGCGGCGTATTTGCTGCGGTCGATGGTGGGCAACGCCTGTCGAGTCAGCACCAGCACCGCTGGCTCTTTCTTTAACTGCATGATCACCCGCCAGGCCTCGATCACTTCGTTGGCGTCCGCGGGACGAAGCAGTACCAGCCCCGGAACGGCACGCAGCGCAATCAAGTGTTCGATGGGCTGATGCGTGGGTCCGTCCTCGCCTACGCCAATGGAATCGTGCGTGAAGATATAGATCACTGGCAATTCCATGATGGCGCTGAGACGAATCGCCGGCTTGCAGTAATCGGTAAAAATAAAAAACGTCGAGGCAAACGTGCGAATCTTGCACAGCACCATGCCATTCGAGATAGCCGCCATGGCGTGTTCGCGAATACCAAAATGCATGTTGCGGCCGCCGCGCGTCGCAGCTTCGAATTCCCCGACGCCCTCAAATGTCAAACGCGTCTTTGTGGAGGGATAAAGATCGGCGGCCCCGCCCATAAGCCACGGCACGTTTTTAGCGATTACATTCAGAACTTGGCGTCCGCGGGAAAAGTCGGCATGTCCTTATCCCAACCACTCGGCAACGCGCGGTGCAGCATCTTGTTCAAATCTTCTGCTAGCTCCGGAAATTCGGTCTTGTAGGACTCGAATTGTTTTACCCACGCGTTGCGCACTTCGCCGCCGCGCTTGCCGATGCCTTTTTTGAATTGATCATAGACCCCATCGGGCACCAGGAATTTTGCGTCCGGTGGCCAGCCGTAGAATTTCTTGGCAAGCGCCACTTCTTCCTCGCCCAGCGCTTCGCCGTGAGCTTCTTTGGTGTCCTGCCTATGGGGGGCGCCCCACCCGATGTGGCTGTCGACGATAATCAGTGTTGGCTTATCGGTAGTGTTGCGAAAAACATCCAGCGCCTTTTCCAATTGCGCGGTGTCATTGGCATCGGTGACATGCTCCACGTTCCAGCCATAACCTTTGAATCGCGTGGCTACATCTTCGCTGAACGCCAGGCTGGTATTGCCCTCGATGGTGATGTGATTGTTGTCGTATAGCCAGCAAAGATTGGACAGCTTATGGTGGCCGGCCAGAGATGCCGCCTCACCAGAAATTCCTTCCATCATGTCGCCGTCGCCACAGATCGCGTACACGTCGTAATTAAATAATTCGAATCGCGGCTTATTGAAATACGAAGCCAGCCACCATCGCGCCATGGCCATGCCCACACTGTTGGCCACGCCTTGTCCCAATGGCCCGGTGGTAGTTTCGACTCCGCTGGTCATACGGTATTCAGGATGGCCCGGAGTTTTGCTATCGATCTGGCGAAATTTTTTGAGGTCGTCGATAGTAAGCGCCATCGAGCCCAAAACTTTATTATCGTCGAGATCGACGGCCCGGACCTGCGCAAGATGCAGCAGTGAATACAAAAGCATCGAGGCGTGCCCGTTCGAAAGCACAAACCGGTCGCGATTCGGCCATATCGGATCGTTGGGGTCATAACGCAAATATTTTTGCCACAGCGTGTAAGCCACCGGCGCGAGCGCCATCGGCGTGCCGGGATGACCGGAATTAGCGGCCTGCACCGCGTCCATCGATAACGTGCGGATGGTATTGATACTTAGTAGATCAAGATTAGACTCGCTCACCCCAGCTCCCGTAGCAGACAATTAAGGCCCCCATTCTCCGCGCACGCATTGGATGCGCCGACTCAAGATTTGAATGCGGGAATTCTACGACAAAATAGAGTTACAAACGGGTAACAAATTCTTTTTGATGCAGGCACACCACGGAGAGGCGTAAAGAATTTTAGACCTTTACGCCGCGATGACCCGCTACGGTCTGATGTGAAATTGTCGAGAAGGTTTAATGAGCAGTGACGGCCGAAGCCGTCGCATCCTGGTTTGATTCTTGGATAGTCAGCATGTCCGTGCGAGTTTTATCCCACTCACGAAGCATCAGTCCACTCGCGGTAAAGAAGCGCCGAATCTTCACGGAGTCCCAGCGCAGCACTTCTTCCAGCACCGGCACCAGCACGCTCATGGTGTTGTCGCTCAGCACCGTACGCTGCGCGATACGCGTTATGAATTTCGCCTCCGACACCGCGATGGTCAAACCATCGTGTTGATTCACGTGCATCATAACGGGCAAGTCGGAGCTGCCGTCGCCCATATAGATAACGTTGTCGTGGCTGATTCCGAGTGAAGCGCGAATTTCTTCCAACACCGTAATTTTGCCCCAACCTGCTGTCGCGCGAATGATGGATTGAACTTCGCCGGTCTCTTCGTTGTAGCGAAAACGCGTGCCGAAGATGTGGTCCGCGGGAACGATACCTTCGAGCGCCGACTGGATAATCTCCTGCGGCGCGGCCGAGATCACGTTGAAATGAAAATTGTAGCCGTCGGCCAGGGTGTCGAGAGCGCGCGCAAACAGCGCGACATTGTGCTTCAGGCGAATTCGTTTGCCGGTCTCGACCAGGTGCGAGCGCCGCACATGGCGGAACTCCGGGTCGTGCAAAATCAGGTAGCTCAGTTCCGCGCCCTGCTGCACCAGGTTCGTGTGTGACAGGCCGGACACCTTGTCATGAAACCCATGAAAACCGATCAGTTCGCTCAGGACCACACCTGAGTCGTTGAAGCTAAGGGTTTGGTCGAAATCACTCGCCAAAAGGTACTGTTTCAGCATGTTCTAGTACTCCTTCTTACTGGGAACCTGCGGGTAAGCCTCGTCGGCTGAATCCGCCTTGCATTTCAAGGATATCGTTGTTTCAAGTGTTACCGTCACGAATAATTCTGATAGGTGCTATGCGTAAAAAGATTGAACGTGATGTTAACATTCGGTTAGATGCCGCGTATAGGTAAATGATACAAAGCAAGGGAGATGAACCTTATTGGGACACTTTACCACTGCAAGGCCAGCTGTTCCTTTTAGATACATATGACGAAGATAAAGCGAAAAATAAGCCGCTACCTTTCAGTAGCCGGATTCCGCCATGTTCTCGCTAAGGCAAAACCCCTCCTCGACTTGCCTAAACTGGACACCGATCTGTCTCACCGTGAGACTTGTGGCCGCCTCCGGCCCGAGCGGTCACGATCAACACTTTTAAGTAGGCCGACGCAACCGGAACGGCATCTACATAGCGTAACGGGGTAGCCAGGGGCAACGGTTTCGGCATATAGCCAAGCCCTTCCGTAACAAGCACTTTGGTGGGGGTGACACAGCTTCATCACTTGGCTACACTGGCCGTCTAAGTCGTTGAATACAGCGGAAAAGGATGATTGAATAGGACATCCCCCCAAGGCCATGCATAAATTGAGAGAACCCGTGCCCGCACGCCGCGCCCATGAAAGGCGCCGAAACGTGCTGGTGGTCAGCATTGCTGCAGCCGTAATTCTGATGGTAGTGATCTCGATTCTTCTCGTCGGCTGCGGAGGAGGGAGCCAGAACACCAACACCACTCCCCAGTCGGCGGTCAACACGGTTCCCTCCGCGCCCGCAGCCGTCACCCTGACCCTTAGCGATGTAGACAGCATCGTCCACGCCGCCGCAGTCGCAACTTCCCCAACCACTGCTGTTATTGCCGTAGTAGACCGCGCGGGAAATGTCCTGGCGCTCTATCGCAAGCCCGACGCGCCGCTGACCGTCGCCGGAAATTTTGGCATCCAGACCGGCACCAATGATGTAGCCATTGGTCTGGCGCGTACCGCAGCGTTTTTCAGCAACGACCAGGCGCCACTGTCTAGCCGCACGGTACGATTCATCAGCGGCGTTCATTTCCCGCCGGGCGTTTCGAATACTCCAAACGCCGACTTGTATGGAATAGAAAACACCAATCGCGGCTGCAAACTGTCCTCAGAACTGGAGACGAGAGGTATTCATCCCTCCACCGCGCTCGGCGGTGGTCCGGGTCCTGGCATCGTCACCGGCAAAGCCGACGTGCTCGACAGCAATCCGGCCGCTGTGAATCCTGGAGGGCTGCCGATTTACAAGGGCACGGTTTTAGTTGGAGGAATTGGCGTGACTGCGGTTGCGCCGGACGTGGCCGAATTCACAGCCTTCTCAGGCGCGTTAGCAAATGGTTTTTCAGCGGTGCCAAATCCGCTCCCCGCTCCCGGCGGATTATTCCTTGGCGGCGTGGCGCTCCCAGCGATCAATCAGACTACGCGGCCGGCATCGGTCGGCACTGGCACTTTCTCCGGCAGCTATGTTGTCAGTCCCCAGGTAGGACAAGCTGCGCCTGACGGCGATCTGGTTGGACCGCATCCAAGCGTAAATCCGAAGCCGACAAACGGCGGTCTGAGCCAAGCCGAAGCTATGCAGATTCTCGACGCAGCTGAAAACACCTCGAATCAAACGCGCACCTCGCTTCGGCTTCCCTCGGGATCGCACGCGCGCATGGTGATCGCTATATCCGATCTCGACGGAAACATCATCGCGCTGCGCCGTATGCCGGACGCCACGATTTTCAGCATCGATGTCGCGGCCACCAAGGCGCGCAATATGGTGTACTTCAATGGCAGCCAGCGCAGCGATGCGGACCTGAGTCAGGTGCCCATTGGCACCGCGGTGACCAACCGCACCATCAGCTTCGGTGCGCAGCCTTTTTTTCCGCCGGGCGTGGATGATTCGAACGCCGGTCCATTCTTCCCCTTGTTTATGAACGACGTGGTTAATCCGTGTTCGCAGGGTCTCGATCGTGGCTTATCGAGCGGCAATAACAGCGGGATCGTATTTTTCCCCGGCAGTACCTGCCTGTATCGTAACGGCAACTTAATTGGCGGGCTGGGTGTGAGCGGTGATGGCGTCGATCAAGACGATTACGTGACCTCCGGCGCAGCGGCGGAATTTCAAGCGCCCGCAAATATACGCGCCGATCAGATTTTTATTCGCGGCGTGCGATTGCCATATTATAAATTTCCCCGTAACCCCACGAACTGAAACATTTCGAATTTCGAATGTTCGCCCTCTATCTTCGCTATCAAATTAAAAATTCGTCGTCGTTTCAGATACACGTGCTCATCTGCACCACGTGTCGCGGTTATTTTCATTTTGCGCTGCGTGGATTATTTGCGGGAAGCCGAATAAATGTGGTCTAAAAGGAGAGAAGCAGTTAAGGCGCTTGGCCTTAACTGCCTCCCGGGGTGTGTCCTCGAAGTGGTATTGATAACTTAGATGTGCTGCAGCCCAAAAGGTTTCATCGGCACTGAAATTTTTTTGTTAACTTTTATTAATACCAAAAACTCTAATAAAACAAATACTTACGCCATCGTTCATCACGATGTCCGATTAGCCGCATCAATTGCCTTGATGTATGCAGCGTGAACGGCCGCGGTTTGCGCGCCAGTTTAATTCCGGCCTCTTCCGGTGTCCGGTCGCCTTTGCTGTTATTGCACCGGTAGCAGCACGCCACCAGATTCTCCCACGACGACCGTCCGCCTCTTGAGCGCGGCACAACATGATCCAGCGTCAATTCCGAGCTAGGAAAAATTCGCCCACAAAACTGGCAGGTATTGCGGTCGCGCAATAAAATGTTTTTCCGCGAAAGCGCTCGACTCTGCTGCGGTATATGCCGGTAAGCAAGCAGTCGAATCACCGAGGGTACCCGGTGAGAATGCGCCGCCGAATGGACCTCCGCGTTGTGCAATTCTTCGGCTTGGGCTACGCCTTTCAGCATCAGCACCATCGCGCGACGTACCGCCGTCACATTGATCGGCTCGTATGTAGCGTTCAGCACCAGCACAGGCTCCTGCATCAACGCCATGCGGCGGGCCGTTATCGGAGATGCGAATCTACTGCCGGCGGGACTTTCTGACCCGGGCGCAATCGCCCCAGCCGCATCGGGGGTGTGGCGCCCCCGGGAATCGACCATGCTTGGCCGTCGTGCGCTCATCGCGCTTCCCTCGGGTACGATGTTAACGAAGACGTTCGGTGGCGTTCCTTAAAACCGCGCGGGCCACTGTCAACCCAATCACCGATCTGGCGCCCGCCTCGCGCAAAACCTTTGCACACGAGTCCAGCGTCGCTCCAGAAGTCATTACATCATCTACCAGTAAGACGCGTAAATTGTCAACCTGGCTGCCCGGACGTGTGGCAAAAGCGCCACGCACCGATTCCCATCGTTCTTCAAAACTCAGCAAATGCTTGTCAGGACGCGGCCGGATCCTCGTGAGCAAAACGGATTTGTACGGCAGCTCCAGCCGTTTAGCCAGCGGCTTGGCGATCAGCGCCGCCTGGTTATAGCCCCGTTCGCGCTCGCGCTGGCGGTGCAGCGGCACCGGCACCACCACGTCCGCTTGAAAAGCAGCCCCGCCATCCACCACAACTTCTGCTAGCCATCGCGAAAACAGTTTGCCCAGCGGGTCGATATTCTCGAATTTCAAAAGTAAAATTGCGTGCACCAGCGCGCCTTCGTAAACCGCCCAGCTCCTTACCCGGTCGAAGGCATACCCGCCCCACTCGTCGTCTACGCAGGTGGGGCACACGAACGTTTCCACCTCAGCTCTCGTCGCCCCTTCGACAGGCCGTCCGCATTTCTCGCAAACTGTCCCGTTGATTGGTCGAAACGAGCCAAGACAATCATTGCAGATGGGAATGCGCGTAGCCCCGGTGAGCAATTGCTCGCAGATCCGGCAACCGGCAGGAAATACCACGCTCAGCAACGCAGCCCGCACGTTGGT
>Ga0193751_1000728_pt1 | contig 23774 bp, 24 predicted proteins | sample L1c2metaG_FD_143050 | JGI IMG/M metagenome (GOLD analysis project Ga0193751, IMG submission 143050) | Soil microbial communities from a riparian zone of the East river system, Colorado, United States - L1c2 | ecosystem: Environmental > Terrestrial > Soil > Riparian zone | place: USA: East River... | reverse complement strand
GTCGCGCGCCAGGTTCATCACGTTGTGAAAGACGCGCACCGAGCCATTGACGATCTCGCCGGTGCGGGGATCGTAAACCGATGGCCCCATCGCATTCTCAGTCGTAGAGGGCAACCATCGAATCACTGTATTTCGAACATCGTCCGGTGACCAGTCGGGATTCTCTGCCGGCGAGGGCGCGTCGCGCGCAACGATGGCGCGGCGGAATCCAGCAGCCTCGAAGGCAGGCTGCCAATCCTCGATGCCTTTCTTTATCCACGGAATCCATTGAGCAGGTGTCGCTGGGTCGACGTAGTACACAATCGGCTTGACCGGCTCGGACATGGCGGAATCGGGAAATTTCTTTTCCAGTCTCCAGCGGGTGATAAAAGATCGTGCGACAGCTCGCTGCTGCGCCGTTCCATAATCCGTCTGGGTTACCGAGAAGAAACCCACCCGCTTGTCGGCGAGCCGAGGCATCATTGGACGCTCGGGGAGACGGACCATGCTCCAGTGAGCGAGGATGCTGGCCGCGGGAGTCGGCCCGAGCACGCGTTGTGACTCCGGCGGGTTGTCGGGTGTTGCCGTTTGCGTGGCTTCGATTTCTACATTGTCGGGAAATGCATTCACTCGCTCGATGAACGACCTTTTCTCGTCGAGCGATCCTCGTGCGCCCACGAATTCCGGAACGTTCGTTGTGTAGAGTCGGGTGACGTCTATCACAGTGGCGCTGTCGGGCCCGTAGCTCTCGATTGGAAAGACCGCGACAATAGGAGGATAGGTCGCTTGTCGTACAGCGCGGTACACTGGAAGCGTGGAGTCAGCGGTGATCTCGAAGGTCACGCTCCGGAGAAGAATTCGGTTCCCTTGTTTCTCCCATCTGAGGACACGCTCCGTGAACTCGTCGCCGCCATAGGTGTTGCCGCCACTCGCTCTGGCAAAGCGGCCAACGAGAAGCATGTCCTTGTTCAGCTCATGCCGCGGAATCTCGAAATAGAGAGTGTCGCCGACGCGATGCGTTCGAAATAGTCCGGATGACGAATGGGCCGTTGGGGGGATGAGCTTGGCGTATGGCTTGAGTCCAAGTGCGCGATTGGCGCTGTCGAGAGCGTCTGCTCTCCTTGCTGCTTCGCTCTTTCTTACGGGAGCAGGAAAGCGGGACTGTCTCGGAAAAATGAAACAACCCTGTGCACTCAGTACGAGAGCACATGCCGCGATGTAGTAACGGAGCACTATGAGTCGGTGAATTATCGGTTCCTACAGCGGGCTCGACGTGTCGGGCGGTGCAGCGACCGCCATCCCCATCGTGTGATACCCCTTGTCGACATAAATGGTGGTTCCGGTAATGCCGCTGGCCAGAGGGCTGGAGAGGAAAGCGGCAGTCACCCCGACTTCTTCAGCGGTAAGGGGCTCGGTGAGAGGTGAATTCACGGAGCAATAGCTCACCATGCGATCGATGATTCCAATGGCGCTGGCTGCGCGCGACGCATATGGCCCCGCCGAAATCGTGTTGACACGGAGGCTGTACTTCCGGCCGGCCTCCCAGGCGAGGGTGCGTGTATCACTCTCGAGTGCAGCCTTGGCCGACGACATTCCCCCTCCATAACCTGGAATGACGCGCTCGCTCGCCAGGTAAGTGAGGGAGAGGAAGGATCCGCCTGAGCGCATCAGCGGTCCAAGCCGGCTCACCATCGCCACCATCGAATATGCGCTCACACTGAGGGCGGCCAGGTATCCAGCGCGACTGGTTTCGAGGAGCGGCTTTTTTACTTCCGGGGCGTTGGCGAGAGAATGGATGACGATGTCGAGCGACTGCTCCCCAAAATCAGCGCGAAACCGGTTTATCAGGCCTTCGATCGTGAAATCTCCGGTGTCACGGTAGCGCTTGTTGGAGCGAATGTCCTCGGGGACGTCGGCCATCGAATCGAAGGCGGCATCGAGCGGGTAGATCTTCTCGAATTCCAGCTTTTTGCCGGAGGAAAGGGTGCGGGATTCGTCCATTTTCCCGCGCTCGATCAGGTTCATGAAAATGTTGAGCGCCGGCGGCCAGGTTCCCACGCAAACGCTTGCACCAGCTTCGGCTAGAGCTTTCGCGGTAGCGAAGCCATAACCGCCATCGTCGGCAACGCCGGCGACGAGAGCTCGACGGCCGGTAAGGTCGATATTCAGCATGCCCGGGGATATGTCCTTTTCACGGAATCCCGGCAAGGGGGTGTAATGTTTGCGTTGTATCGGGTTTAACTACTCACCGATAACGCAATCACGATGGAGTTGAAGTGTCTCGACTGATATCCGGCATCCTCTGTTTGTCGCTGCTCGCAGGTGGCGCCGCTCACGCTCAAACGACCGATACGATCACCAGCAGCAAGAAGCCGCTATTCGTTCTGGGCGATCTTGTGACGGTGGCTGGCTTCACCCTGGGTACGATTGCCCTGGCTCCTCTCGACCGACATTTTACACACCAGCTTCAGAAACCGGCACGGCAGTCCAACCGCCTGCTCAAGACGGGCGCGACAGTGTTCAGGCTACTCGGCCAGCCTGGAGGGTTGATAACGTCGAGCGGCATATACCTGATCGGCCGGTTCGACGGACAGGTGAGGACACAGGAGCTGGGGCTCCACACAGGGGAGGCTATAATCCTCGCCTCAGCGGAAGCTGGCGTGATCAAGATGATTGCCGGGCGCGCTCGGCCGTATGCGAATTACGAGAACGCAGCCGATTTTCAGCTTTTTCGGGGACTGAAGGATGACGCATATCGTTCCTTTCCTTCGGGTCACACCGCGAGCGCATTTGCCTTCGCGGCAACTGTTTCGAGCGAAACACAGCGTTGGTGGCCAAGCACACGATGGATCATCGGACCGATTTTATACGGTGGTGCAACGTTGACGGGGGCGTCGCGCATCTACAACAAGGCGCATTGGGCGAGCGACGTGATGGCAGGTGCGGCCCTTGGTACACTCACCGGAATAAAGGTGGTGCGATACCAGCACTCGCATCCGGACAACTGGCTCGACAGAAGGTTCCTTCGCGCAGGCGTGCAGCTGAACAACGGAGCAGGCTGGGCACCAATCCTCTCGATGGTCTCCTACTGACGACGTGCAGCTCAATGGGGTCTTCATCATCGCGATACTGGAGGGCGAAGCCGCCGAGCAGATCAGAGCGATCAACGTTCGATTCGATCCGCGGCTTGCGCGATACAAGGCACCACACGTCACGATAACGGGATCATCGGGAGTGGGACCGATACCGGCGTCGGTCTCGGCCGAGGAATTATCGGAGAGACTTATGCCGATCACGTCGACCACTGAGCCCATGACACTTCGCTTCGGACCGCCGATGAGGTTCATGCAGACCGAGATCGTGGTTATGCCGCTGGATCAACATGGCCAGCTCCGAATCTTTCACGATCGAGTTGCAGCAAGCGGACTTCAGTTCGGACGAGCGCGCTTCACCTTCAGCCCGCACTGCACGCTGAGCCTCTATCCGACGCTCGCCGCCGATACAGCGCGAGAGCTTCTCGCGTTACGCGTGCTAGCGCCAGCCGTGATCGATCGTATTCAGGTCGTTCAGGCTCTCGATCCTCAGCCATCGCGAACGCTCCTCGAGCTACAGCTTACGGGTGGATCCGAGAAGCCTTGAGCGCGCGTGGCGCGCGATGTGGATGCGCGTCATTGGGCGCGTGCTTCCCGGGTCACGCGTCGTCGACAATGCAACATTCGATGCAAGCCGGCTACGCACGTTGTTCGTCCGATACGAGCGCATCGGCGACATGATCATGGCAACCGGATTGATCCGCGTTCTGGCGCAAGCGTCGCCGCGTGGAAAGATCGACGTCGTGGCGAACTCTTCGACAGCACCCGTGCTGGAGGGAAATCCGCATGTCGGAAAGGTGTTCACCCTCGACCGCGGATCTCGAGCGAGCTACCTGAAGTTGATGCGGAGGCTTCGGCGAGAACGATACGACGTGATCGTGGATGGACGAATCAACAATCCTCCGCTCTTCACGTCTACGCCGATGTTGATGCTTGCGGCACGTGCACCCTACCGAATCGGAGTTGGCGGGGGGAACAATGACCTGATCTATAATGTTCGGGTTCAGCAGTACGATCGATCTGTCCCCTACATCGAAGGGTCGAAGGCGTTGTCGCTTCCATTCGGTGTCGAGCCGGCATTGGTAGATTGGCAGCCGGAAATTTTTCTGTCCAACGAGGAGCATGAGCGCGCTGAATCTCATTGGGCGAAAGCCACCCATCTTGCCGGGGCCGACGTGCCTGGGAAAAGGTTGCTCGTCAATCTTTCTGCATCGGAAGAGAAGCGGCGATGGCCAGATGCGAAATTCGTCGAGGTGCTGCAGCGGATTCGACGAGTTGCGCCGAGGTTGCCCATCATTCTCATTGGGTTGCCGGGTGAATGGTCGCGGGTCAGTGAGGTGGCCAAATCGGTGAGCGCGTTGGCTGTACCCACTCCACGACTGCGCGATGCCCTCGCGCTGGCAGGAACGTCGGATATGGTTTTTACGCCCGACACGAGCATCTCTCATGCTGCATCGGCGTTCAGAAAACCTGCCGTGGTGCTACTAAAGAGGGAACACCACCCTTACGCGCCGTACAACATTCCCGGGGAAAATATTTTCTGGGACGGAGACCGGATTATCGATTTATCAGCCGTCGAGGTTGGTGATGCGGTTGAAAGGCTCGTGCGTCAGTACAGCAGGCAGACGGCATTGCGGACTTCGGACTGATTCCTGACTGCGGACCTACTGCCGACTACCAACCAAGCCTACCGACTCATTGCGCCGAGGTACATCATTAAAGAAGTCTCAGCGGGAAGTTGCGTGCATAAGTCTTTGATGGTGGTTCTCCTTTCGGTTGCGTCATCCCAATTGAGCGCTCAGCACGCTCATACCGATGTAAGCGCCGCAGTGATGAGCAGCAACGACATGGCAGCCATGGCGGCGCACATGACGCTGACGCCGCGCCGAAAAGCGACCGCTGCCGATTCCATTCGCGCCAATGAGGTCGTTGGCGAGCTCCGGTCGGCAATCTCCAAATACCGCGACGTCAGAGTCGCCGAAGCCGACGGATTCAGGATGTTCGCGCCGCAGATCCAGAACCAGCGCGTGTATCACTTCACGAAGAATCTTTCGGCGCTGCAGAATCAGTTCACGTTCAATGCAGCTCGGCCCACGTCACTACTATATAGAAAGGACGCCCGAGGGAGCTTCGTCCTCATGGGAGCGATGTATACAGCTCCCAAGCGGTATTCGGCTGCAGATCTCGACGAGAGAATCCCAACCAGCATAGCTCAGTGGCACAAGCATGTGAACTGGTGCCTGCCGCCTCGACGCGCTGACGATCGCTGGACTGAAGTGAAAAACGGTCGGCCGGTTTTTGGGCCGCTCGGTGTTGCGACTCGCGGAGAGTGTGATGCAGCGGGAGGGCGGTTCGTGAAGGAGATTTTCGGGTGGATGGTTCACGCAAACGTGTTCGCCGGTGACAATCCGAATGTCATCTGGGGTGATGAGCACATGCGCGGAGATGAAATGATGGATCGGCATTCGGACGAGCCCAAGCAATAACGCCGGGCAAGCGGCTATAATTGGGGCCATGCCCCGCCTTCGTTTATGGTCCCTGCCGGTTTTCTGGGCGCTGAGCGCCTGCGCCCATTCACAAATATCCCCTGTACGATCGGTCGAGCCAGTCTCCGGTGAGCGACATTTCGCGTCGATTCGTCAGCTGACCTTTGGCGGCGAGAACGCCGAAGCGTATTTCAGCCACAACGGAAAATGGCTGACACTCCAGAGCACACGCGACGGCCATCCGTGCGACCAGCAGTACGTGATGCGAATCGACGGCACCGGAGCGCGACGCATCTCCGACGGGCGAGGCAAGACCACCTGCGGCTGGTTCTTTCCGGGAGATGAGCGGCTCTTCTTTGCGTCGACGACGGCGCATGACTCGGTTTGTCCTCCCAAACCTGATCCGTCAAAGGGATACGTGTGACCGCTCGACCGCTACGACATCTATACAGTCAACCGCGACGGCACGAACCTGAAGCGGCTGACGCACTACGACGTGTACACAGCGGAGGGAGTTCTCTCACCCGACGGCAAACGAATCGTATTCACGTCGCTCAAGGACGGCGACCTCGACATCTATACGATGAATGCAGACGGGACCGACATCCGGCGTCTGACGAATACGCCCGGCTACGACGGGGGTGCGTGGTGGTCGCCTGACGGAACGCAAATCGTCTATCGCGCCAACCATCCGACCGACTCGGCCGAGCTTCGCTCTTATCGCGACTTGCTTGCGCAGAGACTCGTGCGACCCGCGAAGGTGGAGCTCTTCGTGATGAATGCCGATGGATCGAATCAGCGACAGGTCACACACCTGGGTGGTGCGAACTTTGGTCCGTCATGGACGCCGGATGGTCGGAGGATCATCTTCGCGTCGAATTATCTGAGCCCGCGAAGCGGCAACTTCGACCTCTTTCTGGTAAATCCCGATGGATCGGGACTCGAACAGATACGTTCGACTCGACGTTCGACGGATTTCCGATGTTCAGTCCCGATGGCACCAAGCTGGTGTGGGCGTCGAATCGCCATGCAGACAAACCGAGTGAAACCAACGTATTCATCGCCGACTGGCGCTGAATCAAATCAAGAGGAGCATGCCGTGAGTCCGAATCTGGTGATGGTCGTACTGCGCTTGATTCACATAATCTCTGGAGCTTTCTGGGTGGGCGCCGTTCTGAGCATTGGATTTTTCATTCTGCCTGCACAGCGCGCGATTGGCGCGCCAGGCATGTTGTTCGTGCGTCAGTTGATGATGGGTCAGAAGTTCCGGGCGAACGTGATTGGAGCCGCTGTGCTCACGATACTGTCCGGCCTCACGATGTACATCCGTTATGCGATGGCCGGCGGTGGATGGGCAGAGAGCAATACCGGAAAGATTCTCGGACTTGGAGCGGTAACGGCCATCATTGCTGCTGGCATCGGCACCGGATACACGGGAAAGATCGGAAAAAAGATGCTCGCGCTTGGAGGAGAAATTCAGGCGTCGGGTGGCCCGCCGACCGACACGCAAAAAGCTGAAATGGAAGCGCTCCAGGGGAAAATGCAGAACGCATTCAGGATCGTCGCCAGCCTGCTGCTCATTACAGTCGCGGCAATGGCAAGCGCGCGGTACTTGTAACCGCGCGCAGGCCACGCCACACCCGCATCTATGACTTCAACGCCCCGGTTTTCTGCTTTGGCGCTTTCACATTAGACGCGCGAATTGCGTGAAGCGTTTGCGTGAATTTCCGCCGCGGAAACTTCGTGATGACGGATTGCGTACCTTGGGGAACTTGAGCTAGCGAGCCTCAGGAGGGCTGATGCCAACAGAAGAGCACAAGGTTTCGGGCAAGAACCTGCTCGACCGCGTGAAGCAGATCGTTCACGAAGGAAATGTCCGGCGGATTACGATCAAGAACGCAACAGGGAAATCGGTACTCGAGATTCCGTTGACCATTGGTGTTGTTGGTGTCGTGCTGCTTCCGATCTGGGCGGCAGTAGCAGGGATTGCTGCGCTTGCTTCGGATTACACACTCGTGGTCGAGCGAAACGACTAGCGACACCGTGGCGATAGGGTGAGATCCGGCTCGCGTGTTAGTACCAGTGGCGCCCCGACAACGTTTTGCGGCCGCCATTCGTATTAACTATGAGGTTGCAGGAAGCGAGACCGGCTGCGTGGTGGAGCGCGCCGGTTCTCGTCTTTTATGGCAAATAAGTAACTATTAGAGACTATATCTGGGGCGTTATTCCGGCCTCGGCAGTTTTAACTTTCATGGGCGCTCTCATTCGAGCGCCCTTTTTGTAATCCGACTCGAGAGGTAGTGAGTGGCTCCCCAGTTCATCTATGTAATGAAGGATCTGCGCAAAGTCGTCCCGCCGTCGCGGGAGATTCTGCGCGGGATCTGGCTTTCTTTTTATCCTGGTGCAAAGATCGGCGTGCTGGGCGCAAACGGCGCGGGCAAGTCAACGCTGCTGCGTATCATGGCAGGCGTGGATCACGATTTTCAGGGCGAAGCCTGGCCGCACGACGGAACGCGCATCGGGTATCTGTCGCAGGTACCGGAGCTCGACCCGGCGAAGAACGTGCGGGAGAATGTCGAAGAAGCGGTGAAGGCGCAGCGTGATCTCCTGAAAAAGTTCGAGGAGATCTCGATGAAATTCGCCGAGCCGATGAGCGATGCAGAGATGGAAAAGCTGATGGACCAGCAGTCGAAGGTTCAGGAGCGAATCGATGCGGCGAATCTCTGGGAGCTCGACCGGAAGATCGAGATCGCAATGGATGCGCTGCGACTGCCGCCTGGCGACGCGGAGGTGACGAGGCTTTCAGGTGGTGAGCAGCGGCGAGTTGCGTTGTGCCGGATTCTTCTCGAGGAGCCGGACATGCTGCTGCTCGACGAGCCGACCAACCATCTCGACGCCGAGAGTGTGGCGTGGCTCGAGCGGCATCTCGCGGAATTCCCGGGGACTGTCGTCGCGATCACTCACGATCGCTACTTCCTGGACAACGTGGCGAAGTGGATTCTCGAGCTCGACCGCGGATTCGGAATTCCGTGGGAGGGCAACTACTCGTCGTGGCTCGATCAGAAGCGAACGCGACTAGCGACCGAGGAGAAGCAGGCTTCAGCTCGCCAACGCACGCTCGAGCACGAGCTCGAATGGGTACGAATGTCGCCGAGGGCTCGGCAGTCGAAGAGCAAGGCGAGGATTCAGAAGTACGAGGAGCTGGCGAGCGAGAATCAGGATGAGCGAATCGCGCAGAACGAGATCGTGATTCCGCCAGCGCCTCGTCTTGGAAATGATGTCGTAATCGCCGATGGATTGGCGAAAGCGTATGGTGACAAGGTGTTGTTCGATTCGATGTCGTTCTCGCTGCCGCGCGGTGGAATTGTTGGAGTGATCGGTCCGAACGGAGCGGGGAAGACGACGTTGTTCAGGATGATCGTCGGGGAAGAGACGCCGGATTCGGGCACGCTAAAGATCGGCGACACCGTTCAGCTTTCGTATGTGGATCAGGGTCGCGAGCTCGACGGAACGAAGAGTGTGTACGACGAAGTGAGCGGTGGGCAGGATGTGATTCAGGTTGGGAAGCGTGAGATCAATGCGCGCGGATATTTGTCGAGCTTCAACTTCAAGGGTGCGGACCAGCAGAAGAAGATCGCGAATCTCTCTGGTGGTGAGAGAAACCGACTGCATCTCGCCAAGCTGTTGAAAAGCGGTGGGAATTTGTTGCTGCTCGATGAGCCGACTAACGATCTCGATGTAGATACCCTGCGCGCATTGGAGGAAGCATTGCTCGATTTCTCCGGATGCGCGGTTGTGATCTCACACGATCGGTGGTTCCTCGATCGTGTCGCGACGCACATGCTTGCCTTCGAGGGAGAAAGTGAGGTGGTGTGGTTCGAGGGGAACTATCAGGCGTACAAGGAAGATTTGAAGCGACGCAAGGGAGTGGACGCAGATCAGCCGCATCGAATCAAGTATCGAAAGCTTGTGCGAGTGTAAACGTCGACACAAACCCGAGGAGGAGGCGATGACTTACATCAGAGCAATTCGCGCGGTCGCCGTTATTTCCTCAGGGTTGCACCCGTCAGCTGGGCAACCGCGGCAAGTGTCGTTTGTGCCGCGTTCAGGCCAAGCCGGAAATCCTGGTCGTTGTAGGTAGAGTACACATCGCTCGGCTGGTGCCACTGCGGATCCCAGCCGGCGCCGATCTGCGCCCCGCGCTCGTTCTCACGTAAACTGATTGACGGGACGATGTCCTGAAACGGCGCTGAGTCGGTATTGGTCATGTGTTGACCGACCGTGGCTGGATAGTCGGTCGCGAACTTTTCGTTTGCATTTGCAACCTGCCACGCGAGCTCCTGTGACGCATCAGCCATCTTCGAGTTGCTCTGGAACTCGATGTTGACGTCGGCCTCCGGTCGCTGGTCCTTGCTCATCGTGCGATCGGGCCGCGGCATTCCGTGATCGAACAACATCATGTCGTGCTGAATCATCCCGAGCCAACGTGGCTCCGGATATTTTCCCGAGCCGGCAGGCGCTTCCTTCCCCTGAAGAGCTTGCCGCTGCGCGACGTACGCGCGCGACCCATTGAGTCCCGTCTCCTCGTTGTTCCAAAGGATAAAACGGATCGAGCGATCGGTCTGAACGTCGGGACTGCTGAATACGCGCGCCAACTCCATCACGAGTGCCGCGCCCGAGCCATCGTCGTTTGCAGCCTCGCCCCAACCATGTCCATCCATGTGACCGCCGACGATGTACATCTCATCCGGATGCGTCGTCCCGATCTTGGTGCAATAAACCTCTTGCCGTGCCCCCGGTACCGCGGCTTGCGAGTTGAGCGCGCGGAGCTTCAGGTCGGGCTGTGCAAGCGAGTCGGTATTCACGCCAGTCGGCATCAGGTTTCCTCGAAGACGCGCTCCGCCAGGGGCTGAAGTCGGAATGCGGTTGCCTGTTGCTGCTGGCGCGCCCGCGCGCGGCGGAGGCGGCTGATAGTCGTAAGTGATCCGCTCGGTGTTCGTGCATCCGTAACTCTTCAACTGTTGTTCGATCCAGTCCACCGCCGCGCGATTGCGATCGGTTCCCTGTCGGCGATCGCCGAATTGCGTAAGACCCTTGATCGTCGCCTTGTAACGTTCGAGGTCGAGACGACTCACCATGTTTCGAATCGCTGCCGTATCACTGACGACAGGACGTACCGCGCCTGCGCTAACGGCAGTCGACGTCGTTCGCGCACACGCGCAGAAAATAAAGACCGAGACGAAAGTGCAGCGCTGAGTAAATCGTGCGATTGAGCTCATGGGATTTTTGAAAGCCGAATACGTGTCGATAGTGAACAGCAGGAATATGCTAACCGCGCTTCCGGAATTCAGGCGGGAGAGGAGTCCACCGCTCCCGGCCTTTGAAATATTTCCATGGCTTGTATCCGTTCCGCCGAATAAAGTCGCGATACCGTCGGTGGCGCTCTCGAAACAGCCGGTCGGACGAGACAATCGGCCGATGCGGCCAATCACGAAGAAGCTGCTCCACCTTCCAGGCATTTTTTTCGGACAGCCTCCAGTCATACGGGTCGAGCACCCGCAAATCGAGCACCGCGTAGCCCTTGATACGCCCGGTGTGATCCACATAACCCTCAGCGTAGCTCAATGCGAGTGCCCGCGGAGTTGCAAATACAGGTTTGCGCCCGTGCAGCCCCGGATCGCGTGATCGCGCGACAGATCCCCAGCCGGTGCTCGTCCGATAGACAAATATCACATGGTCGAGCAGGTCGATGGATTCAAAGCCGAGTATGAGCGGAGGATAACCATGCTGCTCGAGAACAGTGGCTGTAAAAAGTGCAGCCTCGAGACAGTGAACAGTTCGCGTGCGAACCACACCACGAAATCCACGCATCGTGTCGCCGGCCGGTTCTGTGTTATAAGGAAGATCATTGAGCCATCGTTGAACCGCTGCCGGCGTGCGCAGCTTATCGACGAGCTTTCGTTCTGTTGGTGAAAGCCTCAAGCGAGGCGCTTCGATCTTTCGGGTATCCGGCAGGCCCTTACTGGCTGACGATGACTTCATCCAACTGATTGAGTGAAGGAACGGTCGATTCGTTCGACAGCCTCTTGATACCGAATCCGGTGTAGCGATACAACGCGGCAATGAGTAGCGAAAACACAGGACCCGCGTAACAGAACACTGCCCACGGCGCATACTGTACTGTCGGGACGCCAAGCGTGGTTGCCATGAAGATGGCGGATACGGTCCATGGCATCAGCGGCTCGGTGATCGTTACCGAATCTTCGAGTGTACGCGAGAGGTTTTCCGGAGAGAGGCCGCGCTCCCTGTAGGCAGGCTGGAAAAATCCTCCAATCACCAGCGCTGTCACACCGCCATGACTCGTGAGCGCGATCATCGTTGCACCCGCTGCCATAGTTGCCGCGATCAACCGGAACACGGACGTTACCGTGGCAAGCATGCGTCCGATCAGAACTGTAAGCGCGCCGGATACCTCCATCGCGGCGGTAAGAAGAAATGCCGCGATCACGATAACCAGCGTCGGCGCCATGCTGTTCAGTCCGCCGCGGTTGACGAGCGACACGAATCCAGTACCAGGCGGTGCTGAACCTGGTGGCAAGTGAAGCATCTCGACGCGAGCTCCGGCAACAGCCGAAGTAAGCGCATCGATCGGTCTGATTCCCTGAAATGAAACGGCGATGACAAGCGCGACAGCCGCTGAAAGCACAATCGCCAGCGAGGGTGGATACTTTCGGATGATGCCCCACAGGACGACCAGAAGGGGAATCACCGCGGTCCAGTTCAGGTTGAACGCTCCCTCGAGATCTCGAAGTAAAACGCGCGCGCTATCCGGAAGTCCTTCTCCAATTGCCGGCGCAAAGCGCGTCGCCAGTGAGTACACGATCAGACACGCAATGAAGGATGGAATTGCCGTGTAGAGCAAATGGCGCAGGGAGCGATACAGCGGTACGTCTGCGCCAATCGCGCAGATGTTGGCGGAGCCAGACAACGGAGACATCTTCTCTCCGAGATACACTCCCGACACGACCGCCCCCGCCACCAGCGGAAGGGAAGCGTGCAAGGCTCCCGCCATGCCAATCAGTGCAACACCGATGGTTCCCACCGCTCCCCATGCGGTACCAGTGCAGAGCGACATCGCCCCGGTTGCGAGGAACGCGGTCAGCACCAGCAGATCCGGACGCACCAAGCGCATGCCCCAATACACAATGAACGGGATCGTTCCAGAAACCACCCAGCTAGCGATCAACATTCCGATGGCAAGAAAGATGAGAATCACCGGGAGAACCGAGCCGATTTTTTCTCCCGTTACCCGCTGAATGTCGTCCCAGGTCGCTCCGTGTCGCACGGCGACAACTCCGGCAACAGTCGCCGCCGCAAGAATCACCATCAGGAGAAGCTGCCCGTTGAGCTCGAAGAACACAGCGCATGCAACGAGGAGCCCGGCGAGTGTGATGAGCGGAAGCAGTGCCTCGATCAGAGTCGGCGGATGCGACTCACTCACGCTGTGCCAAGCGCCTCGAGCGATACGGTGATATCGTCGATGAGAACCTCTGCGCCTTCGAGACCAATCGACAATCGAATCAACCCGTGCGGAATACGCTGAGCATCGAGATACGAAAGATTTCTGCCGCGATTCGGCGAGATCACGAGGCTCTCCACGCCGCCCCAGCTTACGCCAATCCGGAATCGCCTTAACCCGTTAATGAATCGCCGCACCTGATCGAATTCGGCATTGGCGAGCTCGAAGCTGAACAATCCTGTAAAACCCGTCAGCGTCGTCGACGGTTTGCCGAACGCGGGATGATGAACCGCGCTCACTTCCGGACGGTCACGCAAATATTCTGCAACTCGCAATGCGTCGGTTTGATGCTGCTGCATTCGCACCGGCATCGTTCGAAGCCCGCGCAACAAAAGCCATGCGTCCCACGGATGCAGTATCCCGCCATTCAACGTGAATGCGCGAAAAAAGATCTGCTCCATTCGTTCAGCCGTCGTGATCACCGCGCCAGCAACCACGTCGCTGTGACCACCGATGTACTTGGTGGCCGAGTGCATCACGATGTCGACGCCGTCCGTGATGGGTTTTTGAAAGAGTGGCGAAGCCCAGCTGTTGTCGATGCACGTCAGCGCGCCGTGCTCGCGCGCTATATCGGCAATCGCGACGAGATCGAGAGTACCAAACATCATCGTCCCAGGATTCTCGAGCCACACCATCTTCGTATTCGGGCGCAAGGCTCCGCGCACGTCATCCGGCTCGAGATCGAGCAGCAGCGTGTGCTCGATACCGAAGCGCTCCAGGTGCTTTGCGAGCTTGACCGTCGGCCCGTACGTGTGATTGACGAAGAGGATGTGATCGCCGCCGCTCAACAGCCCCATGATCACCGCACTCACCGCCGCCATACCTGACCCGAATGCCTTGCACGCCTCGCCCTGCTCGAGCGCGGCAAGTTTTCTCTCCAGAACCTCTACAGTGGGATTCTGTCCCCGCGTATAAACATGGTTCCTGTTCTCGGCTTGAGACGCAGTGAGGTACGCGTCAAAATCCGGATATGCAAAGAGCGACGTCTGCACGATTGGCGTTGCCATCGGTTCGACGCCGGGCTCACGAGCGGGCTGATCCTCCAGACAGATCCGGATATCATCGGGACTGATTGCCATGCGCAAAGCTCCGAGCCAGTGAGCATCGCGTCAATGAGCCGAATAGGGGTACATGGAACGCCGTGTGTTCAACCATGCAGACCGTCTACCGCCTGAGAAACGTCACTCACCGCCGATCGCCAGCATTGAGCCATACCCTCGCGTACCGTTAGCAGAATCATGACCCGAGCACTTCTCACAATAGTTGCGACGACGATTGTCTTGATGGCAATCGCCCCGGGGGCGGCAACAGCGCAAAGCACTTCCGATGCAGCGATCGGCGCGAGCGCATCCGGATCGGCACCCGCCGATAGCACACGTCCTCGGCCGAGGGCAATCGAGTACTCCGATGCATACGGAACGCGGCTCCAGATCCATCGCATCGGCAGCTACGCGGAGCTTCCCCTGTTTGCGTCCGAGTACATCCTCGGTGACCGGCTCATGCGACAAAATCCTCCCGACTGGATGAAGCCGGCGCACAACATCGTCGCCGGTGGATTGGGAATCCTCTTTACGGTGAACACGGTTACCGGAGTGTGGAATCTCGTCGAATCGCGAAAAGATCCCGAGGGCAGAGCCCGCCGGTGGGTGCATAGCGCGCTGATGCTCGCCGCCGACGCAGGCTTCGCGTACACGGGATTGATCGCCGGAGACGCAAAGGACTCACCCGAGGGGCGCACGCGTCACAAGAACGCCGCGCTGGTGTCGATGGGGCTCGCCACCACGGGAACACTGATCATGTGGTTCTGGTAAGACGAAGTAAGGTGAACTAAATGACTTCGCATTTCGCCACTGCAATCATAAAGCTGTTCGCGCCCTGGCAAGCTTTCTACAGCGACTCGACAATAGCAGCGGATGCGGTCACGGCGACGCATTTGCTCGGTCTGCTTTTCGGCGGCGGCCTCGCTGTCGCCGCGGATCGAGCAACGCTTCGGAGCCTGTCACAGCACGCAGATGAGCGACTCCGGTCGTTGCAGAACATCCGGACTACACACCGTCCGGTCCTGATCGCGCTGATGGTGCTGTTTGTGAGTGGATTCGCCCTCGCGACAGCGGATCTGAAGACGTTTCTGGGTTCGTGGATTTTCTGGGTAAAACTTTCACTCGTCACGCTGCTGCTGATCAACGGATTTGTCCTCGAGCGGACAGAAACCAGATTGCGCCTCTCTTCCGAGGTAGAAGCAGACACCGCGCGCCGTAACGATCGGCTATGGCGGAGGCTCAAAGTCACAGCCGTGATGAGCATCGCTCTCTGGAGCGCTACGCTCGTCGCCGGAGCTCTTCTCGTAAATGCCTGACCACATAGCGGGTACTCAAATGGACGAATGCACAGCGTGCCCGATCGCGGAGATCGGGCGCCGACGATTCATATACAACGTGCTCACCGGAGTTGCGGGTGTTCTTCTCACCCCCTCACTCTCCCGGGCATCGACCCTTCTGCTCGAGAACGTGACGCCGGTTGCCTCCAAAGGCGACCAGCGAACGTATCCAATTCCGGCTGCAGACTCTGTTCAAATCGATCATGACGCCGACGTGATCCTCGTGCGGTGGGAGAACGTAGTGTATGCGTTCAATCTTTCCTGTCCGCACCAGCGCACGGCACTACGATGGATTGATGCCGACAGGCATTTCCAGTGTCCAAAGCACAAGTCGCAGTACACGCCCAGTGGTGAGTTCATCAAGGGACGGGCGACACGCGGCATGGATCGGCTCGATATCACGAAGGAAGGCAACAACGTCGTCGTGAATCTCGATTCGATGCACCGGCAGGATCAGGACCTTGCCGGGTGGTCGTCGGCGATGGTCCACTTAACCTGATAACGGAAATTCCCAGTGTTAAATAGCCTGGAAGCAGTATCGGAAACGTGCGCGAATTGCGTCGCCTCGAGCAGCGAGAATACCAGTCATGTGACAATCGGCCGCCGGCAGTTCATCTCGGCGAGCGTGATGGCAGCAGCAGCAGCAGCGCTTGCAGCCTGTGGAAGCAGCAGCAGCAATTTCACAGCACCGGGTAGCGTCGGCCTATCGGTAAAAATTGCCGACTATCCGGCTCTTGCGAATGTGGGCGGCGTGGCTACCCTTTCCTCAAACGGCTCTCCGATCGCGGTGGTCCGGACAGGGGCGGCGACATTCGTCGCTCTGTCGCTAATCTGCCCCCATCAGGGAAGCACTATCAACGCGACAACGAGCGGATTCCGCTGTCCCAACCACGGCGCGACCTTCAACTCCACGGGAACCTGGACTGGCGGTCAGAGGACATCGAACATGCAGTCCTATTCCACCACCTACGATGCCGCGGCGGGCACGCTTGCGATTGCCTGATCACAGTCAATGCATCAGCCTTGCGACGGCGAGCGCTGTTTCGTAAGGCGCAGGGTCATCGCGGTTGGTGAGCAGCACAACAGTGAGTCGTCGTGAAGGATTACGGATGATCACGTTGCGAAAGCCGACTGTCTCGCCGGAATGCCACAGAGTCTCACCGGTGATGCGCCAGCCGAATCCATATTTCACGTCGGCCTCATCTGTCGCCGTGTGCGGAGTGAACGCGAGTCGGCGCGAATCGTCGCTTAGTAGTCTCGAGTCATACAGTGCTGCATCCCATTTGGCGAGATCATCTATCGACGAGTAGATCCCTCCATCGCCGAGCACGGCACTCGTGGTGCTCTGATCCTTTCTTGTCCACGCGCCATCCTTCATCGTGTACCCAAACGCGCGGTTCAACACAGTCGAGGTCCCTTCTTCATAGGCCAGCGTGTGGGTCATGCCGAGTGGCGTGAAGATCCGCTCGCGCAGGAAAGTCGCAAAGGTCTTCCCCGAAGCTCGCGCCACTATGAGCGACAGCAAAGAATAGCCGCTGTTGCTGTAGCGGTAGCTCGTTCCCGCCTTGAAGTAGGCGCTGTCCCGAGATTCGAGCAGTCGAAGAACGTCCGCGTCGTGGAGCTGTGCTACGGTTCCATCCGGAATCAGGTCCTCATAGTCGACGATCCCTGACGTATGAGTCAGAAGGTGCGTAATGGTGACCGAGTCAACCGCGGACGGGAGCGAAGGCAGCCATTTCTTCAGTCGATCGTTTAGCGAGATCTTTCCATCCTGGACCAGCAGAAGAATCGCGGCTGCTGTGAACTGCTTGGTGACCGATGCAAGGCGGTAGTTCGTCTCCGGCGTCGCTGCGACGTGATCCTCGAGATTCGAGCGGCCATATGACCGTCGCACCACCGATTTTCCGTCGCGAACGACGAGAAGCGATGCGCCGGGCACATTGCCGTCGTAACGCTTCATCAAAATATTTATGTCATCCATTGAACCACGTCCTGCCGTTGCGCAGGCAGTGAGGGTGACGGACAGGGCGAGACCGAGGGACATCGACCTACGTACCATGTTCAAAAAGTAGGGTACATTTGCGTCGATGTCTCTCCCATTGATGATCACCAGCCAGCCGACAATCGTTCTGAGTGCCGTCGTCATACTATTCGGCGTCGGACAATACTGGTGGCGCTACAACCAGGCGAAAGGTGTTGCCGAGGATTGGCTGAGGGAGCATCACTATCGCGTGATGCAGCTCAGCGTTCCGTGGTTTCGAGGAGTGATGTTCCCTCCATCGCTCCTCAGGAACTCAAACAGGGCGTTTGTTTTCGAGGCAATCATCGACGACGAGGATCTTGGCGGCACCGGTGCGGTCTGGCTTCGGGTGTGGACGACGTGGCTGGGCACCACCGACAGCGACGTCGACGTCGTCTGGAAGCGAATGCCTCACGGCGGCGACATGGATGGGTTTCGCCCGCTCGGTGAACGACTCGCGGATGAACAGCTTGCGCTGTTGCGACGTGTCGCGGCCGGCGAAACCACATTTTTTGCCCCGAGACGCTGGGAAAAGGACGGCGCGAAGTACGACGGCATGGTAGAGCATCTGCTGGCCCTTTCGCGGCGGGGAATGATCACTTGCCGCGAGCCCGATCCCGGCGTGAAGGGAGTCACCCAATACTCGGATCTTAGCGACGTGGAACTGACCCCAGCAGGGCAGAATTTCCTGAATTCGAGGCCCGAACCCTCCAATCGGACCTGAACTTCGGCCTGCTGGTCCGGTCGATGCATAGGTATAAGCAGATGTAGGTCACCTGTGGATCGTCAAAGGGGGGAGAATGGAGTTCAACAGGGAAAAGCAGCTTTCGTTAGTTCTCGGCGCGGGGCTTGGCGCGGGACTGATGTTCATTCTCAATCCGGCTCGCAGGAAGGCGCCGGTTCAAAACAAGACTACTCGAGCGCTCGCCAGGGAAAGACTGACGACTGAGTCCAGTGACTCAATGGACCAGCCGTTCAGCGGCGTGGCTGCGGAGATACTGGCGCGAAAGACGCCCCCACCAAGCGACCAGCAGATCGAAAAACGAGTGCGGTCGGAGCTCGGCCACCAGCTCGAGCATGGCTGGACCATCGATGTCGTAGCGGACGATGGCTTCGTCACGTTGCGCGGCAACGTACTGAGGAACGAGCTCGAGGACGCGGTGAGCACGGCGCGCGAGGTGCACGGCGTCCGCAAAGTCTGGAGCGAGATGGAGATTCGGAACAGCCCGAGAGATACGATCCCTCTTTATAGCTGATCAGGTTATTCAGCGACGACTGAGGTAGCCGCTTCTTCTACCAGCGGCATCACAGTCGTCGCAAAGCGTTCCATCTCCTCGAGCTGCGGGCTGAATTGCAAAAGGAGCAGGCCGACTCCGGCTTCTTCAAGCGCGATGATTCTTTCCGCGACCTGCTCGGCCGTGCCAACCAGACCCGCTCGCAGCCCGCGATTCGATACGGAATAATCCTCGAGGCTCACCTGCTGCTCGAGACGCGTATGCGATATCCAGTCCTGATAATTGCCGTAACCCGGTGATCCAGGACTGACATTGGTAATGCGCGTGAGCTCTCGCTGTGCGTCCTCTTCGGTGTCGCGCACAATTGCGTACGCGGCCATCCCGTAGAGCATCGGCTCGAGACCCAATGCCTGACGCCGCCGCTGGATGTCCGCGACTTTCGGAATGACACGGTCGACGGGGTCACCGTGCGTCACGTATGCATCACACTCACGGGTGATCAACCGCTTGGCCGCTTCCGACTCACCACCGGCGTAAATCGGGGGCCGCGGCTTTCTCACTGGCTTTGGCTCGAGGACAGTCTCTTCGACGGTGTAATGAGCCCCGGCATGGCTGAAGCGCGGCTCTGTCCACGCACCGTTCACAACTTTCAGCCATTCCTCAGTGCGCGCGTAGCGATTGTCGTGTTCCTCGAAATGAATTCCGTAGCGCCGCGCTTCGTCGGCCCACCAGGATGACACGACATTCAATGCCAGCCGTCCATTGGAGATCTGGTCGATGTTCGCGGCCTGCTTCGCTAGAATCGCCGGCTCATGAAAAGTCGGACGCACCGCCACCATCAACTCGAGTTTTTCAGTCACGGCCGCGAGTGCCGCAGCAGTCGTCCAGGCGTCGAGGGACGGTGCGTCGATTCCCTTGATGTCGTTCATGAACAGCTCAGCGATGAGCGTGATATCGTACCCGATTTCCTCGCTTCGCTGTGCCAGTCGCTTCACGTCGGACCAGGTGGCCGTCATTTCCTCGTCCTCGATGTTGCGCAGCCATCCGCCAAAAACGGGTAACCAGTATCCGTATTTCATGCGCGGACTCCCGCCGCATCCGCTGTGACGGATGCGATCCCGGCGCGATCGACCAGATAGTCAACGAGTCTCTCGAACGGATCGAAGCCTATGACGTTGCGCGCATCGGCCACGAAGTTCGAGAGAGCGTTGATATCGTAGAAGTAGTGCCGGCCGTCGCGTTGGTCGACCATGTACTCGATGCCGCCGACGTCGAGCTTCACGCGACGAGCGATGCGCTCCACCTGCTCGATTATTTCCCGCGGAGGCGTGTACGGCTCAACTCGCATCCCGTTCTTCGGTGCATCCAGCGCGCAGGCAGAACGGGAGAGAGCAACTCCCTCAGTTGTCTGGCATGCATCGGCGGGACACAGGTTGAACGAATCCTGAGCGGGATAAACGTTGATGGCGTAGAGGAATTCGCCGCCGAGTGTCTCGATTCGTGTGATGTGACCGTCGGTATACGGCACCAGCTCCTGCACGAGAGCGACATGGTCGATCCCCAGATCGATCGAACCGTTCTCTGAGGCCTGCGTGAGCTGGTCGGCAGAATCGAAACGAGTAATCCCGGCACCGCTTCCTCCGATGTTCGCCTTCACTACAACAGGGAAACGCAAACGCGCTGCTGCGCGCGGAGCCATTCTCGCATTGTTGATGACGCGACTTGCCGGATACGGAAGATTCAGCTCCTGCAGGATGTCGAGCTGGAAGGCTTTGGAGATCTCCATCGAGTACGCCTCCGACCCGTTCACCACAGGGACGCCGAGCCGCTCGAGATGCCTCAGCCATTGAAGTGTGTAAAAAGTCGATTCGGCGTCGCTGCGGAGATAAGCGGACGGACTCGCGCGGTTCACGACGAGTGAGTAGGGTGACTCCTCTTCCGACGGATCGAAGCTGTGCGCATTTGCGTCGAGCTGGACGAACGGAATGTCTCGTCGCTCGAGCTCGGCAAAGAGCGGCCTGAACCAGTCCGGGTGCTCGTAGAAGATTGCGATCGGTCGGTAGTCGTCTGTCGGCATGTTTCGATCTGATTGAGGTGAAGCGCGAAAAACAAAAAGGCCGCGCTCGGAAGGGAGTCGCGGCCGGATCGGCGTTGAAGGCGTTGTGCCCTGCTGGTTATCTCATCGCTTGATGCACGAGCGTCGCCCAGCACTCCCGAAATAATTATCGAGGAGCCACATACACATGCAGGCCTGACGCTTGGTCTTCACGAGCGGAAAGTATTCAGCCATCTACTGGTGGCGCAACCCCGCGAGCGAGATCTAGAAGCTCACCCTCAGCCCACCAGTGATCGTACGGCCTGGCACGACGGTGATGTTATCCGGCTCGCCCATCTGATGGTCGAGGAGATTCTCGCCATGGAGATTGAGTGACAGGCCACGGCCGAGGGAGTACGCGAAATTGCCACCCAGTCGCGTGACTCCGTCGTACTTGCGCCAGTAGGTTCGAAGCTGCGCGCCCCAGAATTCACCTAGCGTATGGGTCTGGTTCTGGAACGCCGACGCGAGCGCAATGCGGTCATAGTTCATCCAATCGCTGGCGCGCGACAAGCTCCATGAAGACGACCAGCGCTTCTGGGTTACCGATGCGTTCAGTCCAATCGTGTGCGATGGGATCTCGAGCATGCGGTCGCCGACGCGAAGGTCACCCGTGTAGCCCGTCGCCAGCTTTTCGACTTTACTGCTCACCGTCGAGTAAGTGGCCCCGATCGAAAACTCTCTCGACGTGATCGCGCCCTCCAGCTCCCAGCCCCTGTTTGTAATCTCTCCGACGTTCTGGAGCTCGTAGACGATCCGTCGCTCATGCGTCGTGTCGCCGAATATGACGGGCGGCGCTACGCTCACCGGCTGAATCAGTCCCGACGCTCGCTGGTCGAATCGCGTGACGTGAAAGGTCATGGCGCGCCCAATGAAAAGATCAGCTCCCGTTTCAATTCCGGATTGCTTCTCGGCAGTCAGCTCAGGGCTGAAGGGAGAGCGGTTGAGGCCCATGAGTGTCCCCGCGCGACTGCTGGTTTGTGGCGGGCGAATTCCCTTTCCGTAAGCGCTGCGAAGCTTGACAGTTCCAATTCCGAGCGAGCGAACGAACGCCGCTCCAATCATTGGAAGTGTCTCCCACTCTCCGATTCCCGTCAGGCCGGTGTTGCGCTCGAGCCTGAAGCCGGTGTTGACGAAAAACTCATCCTGCCATGATGCGTTGGTCTGCGCGATGAGACCGGTATTACTCCGTGTCTCGACAATCGATGTCATTGGACCGGGAGAGCCAGGCACAGCGACCTGATTCATCCAGACGTTGCGGAAGCCTTCATAGTGATCAGAATGCTCGTCGCCCGGGCGATAGTACGCGAATGGTGCAGTTGTATCCGTGTGATCTCGCATTACCGACTGCTCGACGGCGAGTGTGACAGTAGCAGACGCGAGGTCAGGATTGCCGAACTGACCGACCGTGCTGGCGCGGACGGTTCCGCGAATTGCATTTCCCGTTGCGGCGCGAAGAGCAGAATCGCTCGCCGAAGGGAAAGCGCCGTCGAGTACGGTTCCACTCTTCAGCTTGTATCCGTCAAAGCCGGCAACGACGGAGTGAGTCCATTTATCACCAGGTCTGAAGGTCGCTGCGGTGCCGATGGTGTATTGAATCACCGACTGCCGGTCGACGGAATCGGCGATAGTCGGGCCGCCGGTGGTCAACCCTGCGAGCAGAGGGCTCGAAGGAGTATGCGCGTCCTGCGCGAAAAGTCTGAAAGTTCCGGTGATGAGACTGCGCGCCCCGACGAATCTCACCCCGCCGTTGGCTGCAAGCTGCCGGCTGTACGCATCGGGAATGAATGCGCCGAGAGTATTGAGTGTCACGCCGAGTCGCGCTGATCGAACGCCCGTGCCGGTGCGAAGCGAGAGAGAGTGGTTCTGGGCGAGCACACTTCCGCCGGCGAACTGACTCGACGAAGCACCACCGGCACTGGTGAGCTGGGCGCGTGGTGCTCCACCTTCGATTCCTTCCTGACGCGTGACGATGTTCATCACGCCGCTGATCGCATCAGCGCCGTAAAGCGCGGCGCCCTGCGGACCACGAATCACCTCGATGCGCGAAACCGCTTCCGGATCGAGCATTGTCACGAGGAGAGAGTTCGCCACCTCGATCCCATCCACGTAAACCTTGGGATAGCTCACGCCGAACGAGCTGGCGCCGCGAATGCTTCCGTATCGCGCAAGGAGATTGAGCGGTGACTGCTCCCAGAGCCAGAGACCAGGGACGTTCCCATCGAGAACCGTGGAGAGCGATCCGGCGCCACGCTGAGAGATCTGCTGTCCGCTGATTACGTCGAGTGCAATGGGGAGTGATCGCTGTGATCCACCGGTTGCACTTCCGGTGACGACAACGCGATTCAAGACACTGACTGCACGCATCATGGTTATGGTCGGGGCCGCCGATGCGGTCGTGACTGTTGCGGGGCCTGGCGCGAGTACGACCTGATCACTCCCTGCAACGACAGGATGCACCGTCGTTCCATCGAGCAAATCCGTCAGAACGTCGCCGACGGCGGCAGACTCGTAGGTGAGGCAGACAGAACGTGAGAGCGGCAGATCTTCCGCCGTGTAGGAAAGACGAACGTGTGCAGTCGCCGACAGGCGGTCGAGAGCTTCGCGAAGCGATATGTCTCGTCCGTGCAGCGATACGCGGCGAGCGAGTGCGCCGTCCCAGTCCGAAGAAGAGATCGCAGACGCGCCACGGGCGGACGATGCGCAGCTGGACTGTGCACCGGCTGCCCGTGGATTCAGCCAGGCGGCAAGTACGAGGACACACCACAGCGCGTGCTGCGCGGCACTGCGTCCGAGACGAATTATTTCAATCGTCCTCTCCTCCCGCTATTCCCTCACCGTTTGGCCCTGACGATCGCGGTATCTCCGCGACGCTCGATGTCAGCGCCCAGCACCAGTCGCAGCACTTCCA
>Ga0193751_1000727_pt1 | contig 23819 bp, 26 predicted proteins | sample L1c2metaG_FD_143050 | JGI IMG/M metagenome (GOLD analysis project Ga0193751, IMG submission 143050) | Soil microbial communities from a riparian zone of the East river system, Colorado, United States - L1c2 | ecosystem: Environmental > Terrestrial > Soil > Riparian zone | place: USA: East River... | reverse complement strand
CGAAAGGCCTATATCTTGTGGTACCAACGTTGGGCGAACCTGAAAGCGCGATCATGGCCAACGCACACATCATGAACCGGGCTAAGCCGGCACCCTTCATGATCATGCTCAAGGGAGTGGCTGGCTTCGTGCGCTCGCTGATCGAGCTTGGCCGCGCGCTCGGGCTCAAGACCGTCGCCGAATGGGTGCAGGACGAAGAAGCCGCCGGGATGCTCGCCGGCTGGGGATGTGATTATCTGCAGGGCGAACTGTTCGGTGCGGCCTCGACCGAGCGGCCGTGGACGCAGGCGGCCTCAGCGCTCGGCTGACGCAGCGCAGGTCATTGAATTCATGTGCAAAATTCAAAGAGCTGCCGCATCGCCGCTTGGTATATGGAAGTGACTGCGAAAGGCCTATATCTTGTGGTACCAACGTTGGGCGAACCTGAAAGCGCGATCATGGCCAACGCACACATCATGAACCGGGCTAAGCCGGCACCCTTCATGATCATGCTCAAGGGAGTGGCTGGCTTTGGATTGGCGGCACTGGCTCTATTTGCGTTTCTTGCGCCTTATGTCGGGCTGCATGGAACCTTTGCCGGGCAGATTACAGCAGCCGCGCTGGGTGGAATTATAGGATTCATTCTCGCTCGCAGGTAATTAAACTGGGCGCGATTTACCCAACGACGGAACACGGCCTGTGGGCGTGGATCGTCACCTTTATGGTGGCGTACGTTGTTTTGGCGTACTTTTTTCGTTGGCAGGGCGGGTTCCAGACTCCGAACGACAAATTTTATCTCACCGTGGTATTTGACAGCGGGGTATTTGCCGGATCAGCGGCCGTACTGGTAGGCATCTATCTGGAGGATGTTCTGAAGCTTCTCGGCAACATGACCGCCTTTCTGGCCATCGCCAGTCTGGTCGGCCTTCTCTACAGCCTCCACGCCCTATTGGACAAAAATAAGTAGCGAGCGAAGCCCGCTCGGCGGGCGCTCGCAGCCGCATGGCCGAATTTCGTAGGTTTTTCGGTATGCGCCTGGGCGGCGCGGGCTCTGCGGCCGTTGCGTCTAGCTTTTGTCCTTGTCGCCGTCGGTGAGGCGATCGAGCCGCTTCTGCATGTCGGACAATTGCTTCTTCAAATCGTCGATCTCGCCGCCCGGGCGCGGAGTCTTGTCGCTCTCGCCCGCCGGGGTCGCCGCCGGCACGAAGCCGGGAAACATCGCGAACGCGCGCTGGAACATTTCCATGTTGCGCCGGACCTGGTCCTCGAGCGGACCGAACCCGCCGACCCCGAAGGCCTGGGCCATCTGCTGGCGGAACTTTTCCTGCTCTTGGGTGAGCGACGCGATCGATGCCTCGAGGAAGCGCGGCACCAGCATCTGCATGCTGTCGCCGTAGAACCGGATGAGCTGGCGCAGGAACGCGATCGGCAGCAGGTTCTGGCCTTCCTTGTTCTCCTGCTCGAAAATGATCTGGGCGAGAACCGACCGGGTAATGTCCTCGCCAGTCTTGGCATCGTAGACCACGAAGTCTTCGCCGGATTTCACCAGCGCGGCCAAGTCTTCGAGCGTCACGTAGGTGCTCGTGCCGGTGTTGTAGAGCCGCCGATTGGCGTATTTCTTGATCGTGACCGGTTCTTCGGATTTGGCCATGGCAATCGCGCGGGTTCGGGCTTCGCTCGGATGGCCAGAATACGCATTTTTATCCCGCCCGGGCCACCGTTTTGTTGCGGCAGAGCGCTGCCGGCCCCGGCGACTGGGGCGAACGCGCTTGCGGACCGCTGCCGGGGGCACTAATTGACAGTCTTGAACCCACCATCAAGGATGACCGCCGAGGCAACGCGAGGGTCGCGGCGGCAGGCGCTCCCACCGGCCCCCCAGGATCCGAGTCCGGTCGCCGCTCAGCCCGGTTGACACGTTGACACAAGGAGTTTGCACCCATGAAGGACGACATCGTCATCGTCGGCGCCGCCAGGACGGCGGTCGGCGCGTTCAACGGCGCGCTCGGCGCGCTGCCGGCCCATGAGCTCGGCAAGACCGCCATCAAGGCCGCGCTCGAGCGTTCCGGCATCGAGCCGGGCCGTGTCAGCGAGGTGGTGATGGGCCAGATCCTCACCGCCGCCCAGGGGCAGAACCCGGCGCGCCAGGCCTCGATCGCGGCCGGCATTCCGGTCGAGAGCCCGGCCTGGGGCGTCAACCAGCTGTGCGGCTCGGGATTGCGCGCGGTGGCGCTCGGCTACCAGGCGATCGTCAACGGGGATTCCGACATCGTGGTGGCCGGCGGCCAGGAATCCATGAGCCAAGCGCCGCACGCCGCATACCTGCGCGGCGGCACCAAGATGGGCGGCCTCGAGCTGGTCGACACCATGATCAAGGACGGCCTGTGGGACGCCTTCAACGGCTACCACATGGGCAACACCGCCGAGAACGTCGCCAAGCAGTGGCAGATCACCCGGCAGCAGCAGGACGAATTCGCGGTCGCCTCGCAGAACAAGGCCGAGGCGGCGCAGAAGGCCGGCAAGTTCAAGGACGAGATCGTCCCGGTCACCATCAAGACCCGCAAGGGCGACGTGGTGGTGGACAGCGACGAATACCCGCGCCACGGCACCACGCTCGATACGGTCGGCAAGCTCAAGCCGGCCTTCGAGAAGGACGGCACGGTGACGGCCGGCAACGCCTCGGGCATCAACGACGGCGCCGCCGCGCTGGTGCTGATGCGGGCGAGCCAGGCCGCCCAGGAAGGCCGCAAGGTGCTGGCCCGCATCGTCTCGTGGGCGCACGCGGGGGTCGATCCGTCGATCATGGGCACCGGGCCGATCCCGTCGTCGCGGGCGGCGCTCAAGAAGGCGGGCTGGAAGATCGACGATCTCGACCTGGTCGAAGCCAACGAGGCGTTCGCGGCGCAAGCCTGCGCGGTCAACAAGGACCTCGGCTGGAACCCCGCCAAGGTCAACGTCAACGGCGGCGCGATTGCGATCGGCCATCCGATCGGCGCCTCCGGGGCGCGCGTCCTGGTGACCCTGCTGCACGAGATGCAAAAGCGCGACTCCAAAAAAGGCCTCGCCACCTTGTGCATCGGCGGCGGCATGGGCATCGCCATGTGCGTCGAGCGCTGAACCGACGTGGCAGCTTGCGGCGGAGTGCGGGAACGCGCGCTCCGCCGTTTTCGTCGAATGAATCGAGCGGCCCAGTGAAGGCCGATCCGCCACAGGGAGGATGACGACATGGCACGGGTTGCGGTGGTCACCGGCGGCACGCGCGGCATCGGCGCCGCCATCGCCAAGGCGCTCAAGGCGGCCGGCTACAAGGTCGCGGCCAATTACGGTGGCAACGACGAGGCGGCGCAGAAGTTCAAGGCCGAGACCGGCATCCCGGTCTACAAATGGGACGTCGGCTCCTACGACGCCTGCGTCGCCGGCCTGAAGCAGGTCGAGGCCGACCTCGGCCCGGTCGATGTGCTGGTCAACAATGCCGGCATCACGCGCGACGTCATGTTCCACAGAATGGCGCCGGAACAGTGGACCGCCGTGATCAACACCAATCTCAGCTCGCTGTTCAACATGTGCCGGCCGGTGATCGACGGCATGCGCGAGCGCGCCTTCGGCCGCATCGTCAATGTCTCCTCGATCAACGGCCAGAAGGGTCAGATGGGGCAGACCAATTATTCGGCCGCCAAGGCCGGCGAGCTCGGCTTCACCAAGGCGCTGGCGCAGGAGAACGCGCGGCGCGGCGTGACCGTCAACGCGATCTGTCCCGGCTACATCGGCACCGAGATGGTGCGGGCGGTGCCCAAGGAAGTGCTGGAGAAGAATATCCTGCCGCAGATCCCGATCGGCCGCCTGGGCGAGCCGGAAGAGATCGCCCGTTGCGTGGTCTTCCTGGCGGCGGACGAGTCCGGGCTGATCACCGGTTCGACCCTCTCGGCGAACGGCGGCCAGTACATGGCGTGACGCGCGTCACGCCGAGGCTGACGCTCTGCCTCCAGACACTTCCGCGCGGCGCTGCTGCAGGAAACGCCGGACCGCGGGATCGGATTCCAGGCCGATCGCCCGCTGGTAGGCTTCATCGGCCTTCTGGGCTTCTCCCGTCTGTGCCAGCAGTCCGGCGCGCGCCGCCCAATAGGGTTGATACTCGGCAAGGCGCGCAACGTCGGACAAGGCATCGAGCGCCGCCAGGCCGGCGGGGGCGCCGCGCGCCTGGGCGATCGCGATCGCCCGATTGATCGCCACCACCGGCGAGGCGGTCATCGCCAGCAGCGCGTCATAGATCCGCTCGATCGCCGCCCAGTCGGTGCGTCCGGTGAGCCGGCGCGCCGCATGGGCCGATTGCACCGCGGCCTCGAGCTGATAACGGCCGATTGCGCCGATGCGGCTTGCGCGCACCAGCAGCGCTTCGGCTTCCTCGATCGCTGGCGTGTCCCACGCCGCCGGGTCCTGGTCCGCGAGCGCCACGTATTCGCCCTGGGTGTTGCGGCGCGCCGGCCGCCGCGCTTCCGCGTGCAGCATCAGCGCCAGCAGGCCGAGCGCTTCCGGCTCGTCGGGCATCAGCGAGACGACGAGGCGACCGAGCCAGATCCCTTCCTCCGCCAGGTTGCGTCGGCGGCTGTCGGTGCCGGCGGCATCGGACCAGCCTTCGGCGAACGCGGCGTAGATGGCTTCCAGCACGGCGGCGAGGCGCTCGGCCATGTCCGCGCGCTCGGGCACGCGGAACGGAATGCCGGCCTCGCGGATCTTGGTCTTGGCGCGCACCAGCCGCTGACCCATGCCGGCGGGCGAGACCAGAAACGCCGACGCGATGGTGGCGGCGTCGAAGCCGAGAATGGTCTGCAGGATCAGCGGCGCGCGGATGCCCGGCTCGATCGCCGGATGGGCGCACGCGAACATCAGGGACAGGCGGTCGTCGGGAATGTGCGTCGTGCCGTCCGCGGCGCTTGCCAGCTCCTCGGCCAGCAGCCGCACCTGATCGGTCGCACCCTCGCGGCTGCGGCGTCGCCGCGCCTGATCGATGGTCTTTCGCCGCGCCACGGTCAGCAGCCACGCTTCGGGACTCGCGGGCGTTCCGCGCGCCGGCCAATCGGCGAGGGCGGCCGCGAACGCGTCGGACAACGCATCCTCGGCCCCCGCCACGTCGCCCGTGCGCGCCGCCAGAAAGGCGACCAGCTTGCCGTAGCTTCGGCGCGCCGCCGTTTCGGCGGTTGCGCGGGCATGCCGGTCGTCCTTTGCGTCCATCGCCGATCGTCTACATGGCCCAGATCGGACGGACCTCGACCGCGCCGTGGCTGGCGCCCGGGCAGCGCGCGGCGCACGACAGCGCGGCGTCGAGATCGGGCACGTCGACGATGTAATACCCGCCGAGCTGCTCCTTGGTCTCCGCATAGGGGCCGTCGAGCACCGTGGTCTTGCCATTCGTGACTCGCACGGTCGTGGCCGACGCGGTCGGTTGCAGGCGATCGGCGCCGACCATCACGCCGGCCTTCTTCATGGCTTCCGTGTAGGCCCCATAGGCGGCCACCATCTGCTCGATGTCGGACTTGCTGGCGGTCTTGAAGGCCGCCTCGGGCGTATGGATCAGCAACATGTACTTCATGGGTAGCTCCTTTGCGTCTGGCCGGGCGTCATGCTCCGCCACCCAATGACGTTCGAGCCGGCCGACATTCGACAGGGCGCGAAAGAATAGTGCGATCAGCTCACGCCCGGCGGCGCCCAATCCTTCGGCGCCAGCTCGAAGCTGCTGAAAGCGAATCCCGGCGCGACCGTGCAGCCGACCAATGTCCAGGCGCCCAGGCTCTCGGCCGCCTGCCAGGCGCCGGCCGGCACCACCGCCTGCGGCCGCTCGCCGGCGGCAAGATCGGGTCCGAGGCGGACCGTCGCAACGGCGCCGTTGCCGGCGATCCGCAACACCAGCGCGGCGCCCGCGTGCCAATGCCAGACTTCGGCGCCATCGATCCGGTGCCAGTGCGAGCGCTCGCCCGCCGCCAGCAGGAAGTAGATCGCGGTCGATGCGGCGCGGCCGCCGGCGGTCTGTCGTTGATCGCGGAACGTCTCGCGATAGTGCCCGCCTTCGGGGTGGGGGCGCAGGTCGAGCAGGCGGATCACGTCGGCGGCGCCCAGCGTGGACATGACGGGCGTCGCGCGCGGCGTCAGAACGTGTCCTTGCGCGCGCGCACCGCCGCGAAGACCTGCACGGCCGGCGCATCCGCCAGGCCGACCGCCGCCGCAACCTCGGGCAGGTCGGCGCGCAGGAACGGGTTGGCGAGCTTCTCGGACCCGATCGTCGACGGGATGGTCGGACGCCCGGCGTCGCACAGCTTGAGCACCTCGTCGGCGCGCGCCCGCAGCGCCGCGTTGTGCGGCTCGATCGTCAGCGCGAAGTGCACGTTGGCGGCGGTGTATTCGTGGCCGCAATAGACCTCGGTCTCCGGCGGCAGGTTGCGCAGCTTGAGCAGGGATTGCCACATCACGTCGGCGGTGCCTTCGAGCAGGCGGCCGCAGCCGATGGAAAACATCGTGTCGCCCACGAAGGCGAGCTTCTCCGACTTGAACCAATAGGAGATGTGGCCGGCGGTGTGCCCGGGGGTCTCCAGCACGCGTCCGACCAGGGTCCCGATGGTCACGAAGTCCCCTTCGCGCACGGTCGCGTCGACCTCGGGAATGCGCGCGGCCTCCCGGCGCGGGGCCGTCACCCGGCACGCGTGGCGCGCCTTCAGCTCGGCGATGCCGGCGGTGTGGTCGGCGTGATGATGAGTCACCAGGATGTCGGTGAGCCGCCAGTTCTTGACGCGCAACGCCTCCTCGACCGCCGCCGCCTCGGGCGCGTCGATCGCGGCGGTCGAACCGTTCGCCGGATCGTGCAGCAGCACGCCGTAATTGTCCTTGAGGCAGGGGAACAGGTGGATTTCCGCCGGCATCGGCACTCCTACGCGGGTCGTCGTCTTGGACGGGCGAAGTCTTGGGCGGGCGAAATCTAGCACGGCGGCCGCGCTCCGGTGATAGCCCTTTCACGCTATTCGCAAATCGCCCGGCCGCGGGGACGCGCCCGCGTTGTCGGCCGCGGGCGCGCGCTCCATAATCGGCGCATGGACGTCGTCGACCTGCGAAACTTCTACGGCCAGGCGCTCGGCGCCGTGGCGCGCCGCTTTGTCGGGCGCGGCATCCGCAGCCGCTGGCGCGACATGCACGGCTTGCGCGCGCTCGGCATCGGCTATGCGACGCCCTATCTCGGCTTGTTTCGCGAGGAGGCGGAACGCTGCCTCGCCTTCATGCCGGCCGCCCAGGGGGTGGTGAAATGGCCGTCCGAACGGCCGGCGCTCGCCGCGCTGGTCGACGAAGACGAATTGCCGCTGTCCGACTCGGCGGTCGACCGGGTGCTGCTGGTGCACGCGCTGGAAATGACCCACGACGCCGGCGCCTTGTTGCGCGAGGTCTGGCGGGTGCTGGCGGCGGGCGGGCGGCTGTTGGCGGTGGTTCCCAACCGGCGCGGCGTGTGGGCGCGCACCGACGCGACGCCGTTCGGCCACGGCCGGCCCTATTCACGCGAGCAGATCACCCACCTGTTGCGGGAAACCTGGTTCACGCCGACCAGCTGGGGCGAAGCGCTCTACGTGCCCCCGATCGCGCGCACTTGGTTCCTGCGCTCGGCGGTTGCCTGGGAGCGCGCCGGCGCCACCATCTCGGCGCCGTTCGCCGGCGTTCACATCGTCGAGGCGACCAAGCAGGTCTATCGCGCGATTCCCGCGCGGCGTGAGCGGCAACGGCTGGTGCCGGCGCTTGAGCCGGTGCTGGCGCCTTCGCCCGGCGGCGCGGCGCGCGCGTTCCGCAACACCGCGACGCGGGGGCCGCCGGCGTAACGTCCGGGCTCGGTCGTCCGGTTCAGTCCTGGCTGGGTTCGCCCGGGGGCGGCTGCGGCGCGGCCTCGTCCGATCCGCCGCCGCCTGCGCCGTATTGGCCGGGCATGTCGCCGCGCGGACCGCCGTGCCGGCGGCGCCGGCGGCGGTGCAGCGGGAAGCGATCGGGTTGTCCGTCGAATCCGTTCTGGCCGTGACGTTGATCCTGAAAGGGCGGCTGGGGTTGCGGCTGCCCGCCGCCGCCGGTGATGAACGCCGGCAGTCCCGGATCGCCGCCCTCCGGACGTGGCTGCGGCTGCTGCGCGTGATGGTGCTGCTGCGGCCGGCCGCTATAGGGCTGCGGTTCACGCGGCTGATAGGGCTGCTGCTGATAGGGCGGCGGGGCCTCGCGCGGCTGATAGGGTTGCGGCTGGCCCGCATAGGGCATCTCGCCCGGCATCGGCGGACCGCCGGCGTCGTCCTCGCCCCCGTCGTAATTGTCGTCGCGCTGGTCCGAGTCGGCGCGGAAATAGGGATTGGTCTGGCGGAATTGCTCCTGCGCCACGGCGATCAGGCGGAAATAATGCTCCGCGTGCTGAAAGTAATTTTCCGCCGCCACCGGATCGCCCGAGGTCTGGGCGTCGCGGGCCAGCTGCAGGTACTTCTCGACGACGTGGGTTGGGGTCCCGCGGACTTTCACGTCGGGACCGTTGGATTCATAGACCCGCGTGAGCGGATTCTGGCCTTTGCGGTTACGCCCGCGCATGCGCTTGTTCTGACCGTTTCTCATGGCTGTTGGTTCATCTACTCCCGATATGCGGCGGCCGTCCGCCGGCTCTCTCCCACCTGTGCACCGGCGCGCGATCGATCGCGATCCACGCCGATGTTGCGCATCGCAGAGCACGGCAACGCAAACCCAGCGTCGCCCGCGCGTCGATGCCACAATCTCATTACGATGGCCGTAGCGGTCTCTCGCCCGCGGTCATCCCGCGGTGTTGCCCATCCCTCGTCCTGCGCGCTGTCTCACGCGACACGCGCCACGCCGATGAAGCTTTCGTATCCCGAGCCGGCGAAGGCTTAAGTCCTCGAACTGACCGATCGTCGTCCGCCTCGCATGCGCCGCCGCCTCGCAGAGCTTTGCTCCGGGCTTTCGGGCGGCGCCCATATCTCGGGCCGATGTCTGCCGGGAACCTAATCGCTCCGGGGCGATAATCCAAGCGCTTTTTTGCCTGATTCTTCCGGCTCATGCGCGGCTCGCGGGGCCGATATGAAGCGCGCGCGGAGTTCCCGCCAAGTCGGGAACGGCGGTCACTACCGCAGGTCGTCTTTCGGCAAACAACGCCGCGACGGCCGGCGCCTGTCCGGCGCCAAGCTCCACCACCATGTGGCCGCGTCCGCCGACGAGCCGCGGCGCGTCCGCCGCCAGCGCGCGGTAGGCCCGCAGACCGTCCGCGCCGCCGTCGAGCGCCAGGCGCGGATCGTGATCGCGCACCTCGGGCGCAAGCTGCGCCAGCTCCGCGCTGGCGACATACGGCGGGTTCGCGACCACGAGATCGAACGGGCCGGCGAGCGCGCCGGCGAAATCGCAGGCGACGAAGGCCGCGCGCGCGGCAAGCCGCAGCCGCCGCGCATTGTCGCGCGCCACCGCCAGCGCCGCGACGCTGCGGTCGGTGCCGACCGCGAAAGCGTTGGGCAATTCGCTCAACAGCGCCAGCAGGAGCGCGCCCGAGCCGGTGCCGAGGTCGGCGATGCGCAGGGGCCGCGCGCGCGCGTCGTCGCGATCGATGAGCGCCAGCGCGGTCGTCACCAGCGTCTCGGTCTCCGGCCGCGGCACCAGCACGTCCGGCGACAGATGCAGCGGCAGGCCCCAGAACTCCTTGGTGCCGACGATGCGCGCGACCGGCTCGCGGCCGAGACGGCGTGCCGCCAGCGCGGCGATGCGCCCGCGTTCCCCGGCGTCGAGCGCGCGCTCGGCCGCGCCGGCGAGCGCCGCATGGTCGAGGCCCAGCGCATGGCCGACGAGCACGCGCGCGTCGAGCGCCGGCGTGTCGAGGCCCTGGGCCGCGAACATGCGCGCCAAGGCCCGCCGCGCTCCGGCGATCGAGATCGAGGCGTCAAGAGCATTTTCCGGAAGAGTGGGCACCGGTTTTCCGCAGAAAATGCGATCCAATAAAGATTCCGGCCGCGGGATCGTCACGACGACGGCGCCTCTTCGGCCGCCAGCAGCGACGCTTGGTGCTCGGTGACGAGCGCGTCGACGATCTCGCCGAGCGCCTCGCCTTCCAGCACCTGCGGCAGCTTGTGCATGGTGAGATTGATGCGGTGGTCGGTGACGCGCCCTTGCGGGAAATTGTAGGTGCGGATGCGTTCCGAGCGGTCGCCCGAGCCGACCTGGCCGCGCCTTTCGGCGGCGCGTTCGGCGTCAAGCTTGCGCCGTTCGAGGTCATAGAGCTTGGCGCGCAGCAGGCTGAGCGCCCGCGCGCGGTTGCGATGCTGCGAGCGCTCCTCCTGCACCACGATGGCGATGCCGCTCGGCAAGTGCGTCAGCCGCACGGCGGATTCGGTCTTGTTGACATGCTGGCCGCCGGCGCCGCCCGCCCGCATGGTGTCGATCTTGAGGTCGGCCGGGTCGATCGTCACGTCGACCTCGGCGGCTTCCGGCAGGACGGCGACGGTCGCGGTCGACGTGTGGATGCGGCCGGAGCCTTCGGTGGCCGGCACGCGCTGCACGCGGTGCACGCCCGATTCGTATTTGAGCTTGGAGAACGCGCCGCGCCCACGCACCTCGGCGATGATTTCCTTGTAGCCGCCGACCGTGCCTTCGCTGGCGGAAATCACCTCGACGGTCCAGCCCTGCCGGGCCGCGTAGCGCTCGTACATGCGGAACAGGTCGCCGGCGAAGCGGGCGGCCTCGTCGCCGCCGGTGCCGGCGCGAATCTCCAGCATCACGTTGCGCTCGTCCATCGCGTCCTTGGGGATGAGCGCCACGCGGAGTTGCTGCTCCAGGCGGTCGCGCCGCGCCATCAGCGCCGGACGCTCCTGGGCGGCGAGCTCCCGCATCTCCGCGTCGGTCGCCGGATCGGCGAGCAGGCCGTCGAGGCCGGCGAGCTCGGCGACCGCGGCCTGATACGCCTTCACCGTGTCGACCAGCGGGCCCAGCTCGGAGAACTCGCGCGACAGCTTGATGTAGGTCTGGCGGTCCGGCTGGGCGGCGAGGTCCGCTTCGACCACGGTCAGGCGCGCGATGAGAGCGTCGAGCTTGGTCTGCGGAAGCATGCGATTGTCTCAGACCTGCAGGCCTTCGGCGGCCGCGAAAGCCTCGAGCCGGTCGCGCACCGCAATGCTCTCCATCCGTGCGATCAGCGGGTCGAGCATGGCGCGCGCCTTGTCGGCGTCGAGGTCGAGCAGCATGGCCTTGACCGGCCCGACCGCCGACGGGGTGAGCGAAAGCACCCGGTAACCGAGCGCCACCAGGGCCAAGGCGCCGAGCGGCGTCGAGGCCAGCTCGCCGCATAGCGCCACCGGCTTGCCGGCGGCGACGCCCTTGTCGGCGATCACCTTGAGGGCGCGCAGCACCGGCACCGAGATCGGGTCGAACCGGCTGGACACCAGGGTGTTGCTGCGGTCGGCCGCATAGAGGAACTGGAACAGGTCGTTGGAGCCGACCGACAGGAAGTCGACGCGGGCGAACAGCTCGTCGAGCTGGTAGAGCAGCGAGGGCACTTCCACCATGGCGCCGACGTGGACGCGGTCGGGCAGCTTGTGGCCGTGGCGGCGCAGATGGGTCAGCTCGCGTTCGACCAGCGCGCGCGCCCGGTCGAACTCGTCGATCGCAGCGATCATCGGGAACATCACCCGCAGCTCGCGCCCGGCGGCGGCCTTGAGCAGGGCGCGCATCTGGCTGCGCAGCAGGCCGGGACGGTCGAGCCCGAGCCGGATCGCCCGCCAGCCGAGCGCGGGATTCTCCTCATGGACGGCGCGCATGTAGGGCAGCACCTTGTCGCCGCCGATGTCGAGGGTGCGGAAGGTCACCGGCCGGTCGCCGGCGGCATCGAGCACCGCGTTGTAGAGCGAGAGCTGCTCGCTGGTGCGCGGGAACGCGGTGCGCACCATGAACTGCAGCTCGGTGCGGAACAGGCCGATCCCGGCCGCGCCCGACTCCTCGATGTGCGGCAGGTCGACCAGCAGGCCGGCATTGAGCATCAGCGCCACCGGCTCCTTGTCGCGGGTGACGGTCGGGCGGTTGCGCAGCGCCTGGTACTGCGCCTGGCGCCGCGCCCGGAAGCGCACCTTCTCGCCATAGGCCGACTGGATGTCGGCGGGCGGCCGCACGTGGATGTCGCCTTCGCTGCCGTCGACGATGATGGCGTCGCCCGGGTCGACCAGGCCGGTGGCGTTCTCGATCTGCCCGACCGCCGCGATGCCGAGCGCGCGCGCCACGATCGCCACGTGCGAGGTCGCCCCGCCTTCCTCCAGCACCAGGCCGCGCAGGCGCGAGCGGTCGTAGTCGAGCAGCGCCGCCGGTCCCATCGAGCGGGCGACGATGATGGCGTTGTCCGGCAGGTGCTCCTTGGCGGGCGCGTGGTCCTGCCCGGTGAGCTGGCGCAGCAGCCGGTTGGCGAGGTCGTCGAGATCGTGCAGCCGGTCGCGCATGAACGGGTCGGTCTGGCGCAGCATGCGGGCGCGCGCGTCCGACTGCACGCGCTCGACCGCGGCCTCCGAGGTGAGGCCGGTCATCACCGCCTCGCGCAGCTTGTGCATCCAGCCGCGGTCGTAGGCGAACATGCGGAACGCCTCGAGCACGTCGCGGTGCTCGCCGCCGCCGGCCACGTCGCCGCGCTCGAGCATGACGTCGAGGCCGGCCCGCAGAGTGTCGACCGCCGCCTCCAGGCGCTTGAGCTCCTTCGGCACGTCGTCGGCGATGAAATTGGTGACGACGACGCGCGGCTCGTGCAGCACCACGTGGCCGAGCCCGACGCCGTCCGCCAGCGCGATGCCGGTCAGGTGCAGCACCCGGCGCGCGGCGGGCTCCAGGCCGGGCCGGGCGAGCGCCGACAATTCGCCCGACGCGATCATCTCGGCGACCACCATGGCGGTGGTCTGCAGCGCTTCCTCTTCCTCCTCCGAATAGGTGCGCTGGGCGCGGTTCTGCACCACCAGCACGCCGAGCGTGTTGCCGGCGCGCAGGATCGGCACGCCCAGGAACGAGCGGTAGATTTCCTCGCCGGTCTCCGGCCGGTAGGAGAACGCCGGATGCGCGTGGGCGTCGGAGAGGTTGATCGATTTGGCTTCGCGCGAGACCAGGCCGACCAGGCCCTCGTTCGCCCGCATGACGGTCTGGTGCACGGCCTGCCGGTTGAGGCCCTCGGTGGCGTAAAGCTCGAGCGTGCCGTCGACGCGCAGCACGTAGACGGAGCACACCTCCGCCACCATGTTGGCGGCGATCAGCACGACGATCTTGTCGAGGCGATCCTGTGCGCTGACCGGCTCCGCCATCACCTCGCGAAGCCGGCGCAACAGCACGCGTGGACCGCCGAGCGCACCCCGCATGGCGTGATCCCTGGCAGGGCGCCACGGCCGGACCCGCCGGCCCGCTGGCACCCTGCATACGTTTGAACTTTGCAGATTTCCCACGCCTCTCCCAGGGGAGGCGGAAAAAGGAAATCATGCTGGCCGTTGCGTCGTCCGGGGCCGCTCGTGTTCCGATTCCGAGGGGGCGGCTCCGCCTGGGTTGCGACAATCCCGCGGGTTCCGGCCCCCCGCAGCTATTTGTCGAGGCCGTATAGCGAATGCAGCGTACGCACCGCAAGCTCGGTATAGGCGGCGTCGATCAAAAGCGAGAACTTGATCTCCGAGGTGGTGATGGCGCGGATATTGATCCCGCGCTCGGCCAGCGCCTTGAAGGCATGGGCCGCCACCCCGGCATGGCTGCGCATGCCGATGCCGATCACCGAGATCTTGGCGATATCGCTCGCCCCGTCGAGGCGGTCGTAGCCGATCGGCCCCTTCGATTGGGCGACCACCGCCTTGGCGCGGTCGAAATCGGCCGCCGGCACCGTGAAGGTGAGGTCGGTGGTGGCGCCGTCCGACGAGATGATCTGCACGATCATGTCGACGTTGATGTTGGCCTCGGCGAGCGGGCCGAAGATGGCGGCGGCGACCCCCGGCCGGTCTGCGACCCGGCGGATCGAGATCTGCGCTTCGTCCTTGGAGAAGGCGATGCCGGTGACGACGTGCTGTTCCACGATCTCCTCCTCGTTGCAGATGAGGGTGCCGGGCGGGGCGGCGTGCGGGTCGATGTCCTCGGGGCGGTCGAAGCTCGAGCGCACGACGATGCGCACGTTATGCACCATGCCGAGCTCGACCGAGCGCACCTGCAGCACCTTGGCGCCGAGCGAGGCCAGCTCGAGCATTTCCTCGAAGCTGACGCGGTCGAGGCGCTGAGCCCGCGCCACCACCCGCGGGTCGGTGGTGTAGACGCCGTCGACGTCCGTATAGATGTCGCAGCGGTCGGCCGCGATGGCGGCGGCGATCGCCACGGCGGACGTATCCGAGCCGCCGCGCCCGAGCGTGGTGATGCGGCCGGTCTCGCGGTGGATGCCCTGGAAGCCGGTGACCACGGCGACCTCGCCGCGCTCGGCGAAGCGGCGCACCAGCTCGCCGCCGTCGATCTCCTGGATGCGCGCGGCCCCGTGGGCGTCGGTGGTCAGGACCGGGATTTGCCAGCCCTGCCACGAGCGGGCGGTGACGCCGATCGATTGCAGCACGATGGCGAGCAGCCCGGCGGTCACCTGCTCGCCCGACGCCACGACGGCGTCGTATTCGCGCGCGTCGTGCAGCACCGCGGCGTCGCGGCACCATTCGACCAGCTGGTTGGTGGCGCCGGCGAGCGCGGACACGACGACGGCGACCTGATGGCCGGCGTCGACCTCGCGCTTGACGTGGCGCGCCACGTTGCGGATGCGGTCGAGGTCGGCGACGGAGGTTCCGCCGAACTTCATCACCAGGCGGCTCATGGCGGAATTCCGGACGCCCCAAGGGGTCGGCGCGGCGCTTGGTCCAGTCGCGGGGTGGAGCGACGAGCGCCGGCGCGCGAAGACGCGTATATACCTACTGAGGCAGCGCGGCCGCCGCAACTGCGACGGCCGACGCCCGCCAGGAGACGCGATGACGCCGCCCATGCCAGCGGGCTCGACGGTCGATGACGGCGAAGTGGCGCGGTTCTCCGCGCTGGCCGCCGACTGGTGGGACCCGCGCGGCCGCATGGGGATGCTGCACAAGCTCAATCCGACCCGCCTCGCCTATATCCGCGATGCGGCCTGTCGGCACTTCGCCCGCGACGCCAAAAGCCGCAAATGCCTCGACGGTCTGCGCGTCCTCGATATCGGCTGCGGCGCCGGCATCCTGTGCGAGCCGCTGACCCGGCTGGGCGCGTCCGTGGTCGGGGTGGACCCGGCGGAGCCCAACATCGCGGCGGCGCGCCTGCACGCCGCGGCGGGCGGTCTTGCGATCGACTACCGCGCGGCGACGGCCGAGGCCCTGGCCGCGGCGGACGAGCGCTTCGACCTGGTGCTCGCCATGGAAGTGGTCGAGCACGTCGCCGATCTCGCGGCCTTCGTGCGCTGTTGCGCCGGCATGGTCAAACCGGGCGGCCTGATGGTGACGGCTACGCTGAACCGCACGCTCAAGAGCTTCGCGCTGGCGATCGTCGGCGCCGAGTACGTCCTGCGCTGGCTGCCGCGCGGCACCCACCGCTGGGACAAGTTCGTCACCCCCAACGAGCTCGATGCGGCGCTCGCGCGCGGCGGCCTGCGCGTGATCGACGAGCGCGGCGTGGTCTACAACATCCTCCTCGACGCCTGGCAGCTCGCCGGCGACATGGATGTGAACTACATGCTGCTGGCCGAACGGCCGGCCTGACGCCTCCTCCGCTTTCCCCACGGAATTCGCATGGCCGACTATCATTGGCTCTGGGCGGTGTTCACCCTCATCGCCGCCGCCGGCCAGACCGTGCGCAACGCCATGCAGCGCGAGTTGACCGCGACCCTCGGCACGGTCGGCGCCACCCACGTGCGCTTCCTGTTCGGATTTCCGTTCGCGCTCGTCATTCTGGTCGGGGTGCTTGTCTTCACCGGACTGGCGTTGCCGCGCCCGGGATTTGTGTTCTGGCTGTGGGTGCTCGCCGGCACGGTCACGCAGGTCCTGGCGACCGCCCTGATGCTGGCCGCCATGGGCGAGCGCTCCTTCGTGGTGGCGATCGCCTACATCAAGACCGAGCCGGTGCAGGTCGCCGTGTTCGGCTTCCTCGTCCTCGGCGACGCGCTCACCCTGCCGATGATCATTGCCATCCTGGTTGCCACCGCCGGCGTCATAACGATGTCGTTCAAGCCGCGCGGCGGCGCCAAGGCGGATGCGTTGCCGACCTTGCTCGGCCTCGGCTCCGGCGCCATGTTCGCGCTGGCGGCGGTCACCTATCGCGGCGGGATTCTCAGCCTCGAGGGCACGCCGTTCGTCATGGCGGCCACCTTCACGCTCGCCGCCGGCCTCGCCCTGACGGCAGGCCTGCTCTCCCTCTATCTCGCGCTGCGCGACCGCGCCTTGCTGGTGGCCATCCTGCGGGCCTGGCGTCCGTCCTTGTTCGCCGGCGCCATGGGGGCACTCGCGTCGGAGTTCTGGTTCCTCGCCTTTGCGCTGGCGACCGCCGCGAGCGTGCGCACGCTCGGCCTCGTCGAGGTGCTGTTCGCCCAGGCGATCTCGACCTTCGTGTTCAGGCAGCCGACCTCGCGGCGCGAGGGCGCCGGCATCGTCCTGGTGGTGATCGGCGTGGTGCTGCTGATCTGGGGGCGGTGACGCTTAGAGCATGATCCCGAAAAGTGGGTACCGGTTTTCGGAAAAGATCATGCTCAAACAATAAGCCAGAGCGGGATGGCGATTCGAAGAAAAGTCATCCCGCTCTAGTTTTGCTCGTCGGGCAGGCGCGGCAGCGGGTGGAACTCGATGCCCTCCTCGGCCAGCGCGCTTGCCGCGTTGGGAGATGCCTCGCCGTAGATCGAGCGGTGCTCGATCTCGCCGTAGTGCATGCGCCGCGCTTCCTCGGGGAATTTCTCCCCCACGTAGTCGGCGTTCTTGACCACGTGGTCGCGCAGCTCCTTGAGCTTCTTGCGCAGCTCGCCCTCTTCCTTGGAGACGATCGCGACCGGCGTCTTCTCCGGCTCGGCCGGCGCCGGTACCGCGTCGCGGCCGCCGCCGGCGCCAACGGCCGGCGTCATGATCGCCTTTTCCACCTTGGCCGATCCGCACAGCGGACAGGTGACGAGCCCGCGCGCCGCCTGCCGGTCGAAGGCGGCCGAATTGCTGAACCAGCTTTCGAAGCCGTGGCGGGCCTCGCACTGCAGCGCGTAGCGGATCACGTCGGCGCTCCGACGACGTGCAGATGGGTCGGCTCGGCCATGGGCTCGAGGATTTCGAAACGGCGGCCGTGCTGGAGCGAGGGAATGCGCGACCGCGCGGCGGCGACCTCGGCCGGGTCGATGTCGGCGACCACGATGCCCGGCTCGATGCCGCCTTCCGCCAGGATGCGTCCCCACGGGTCGATCACCAGCGAATGCCCGAACGTCTCGCGGCCGTTCTCGTGCTTGCCGCCCTGGGCGGCCGCGAACAGGAAGCATCCGTTCTCGATCGCGCGCGAGCGCAGCAGCACGTGCCAATGCGCCTCGCCGGTCTGCCGGGTGAACGCCGACGGCACGGTGAGGAAGGTGGCGCCCGCCTCGGCGAGCGCGCGATAGAGCGCCGGGAAGCGCAGGTCGTAACAGACGGTCAGCCCGAGCCGTCCCCACGGCAGATCCGCCACCACCGCCAGCTCGCCGGCCCGGTAGGTGCGCGACTCGCGATAGCTCTCGCCGTTGGCGAGGTCGACGTCGAACATGTGGATCTTGTCGTAGCGGGCGGCGATCTCGCCCTTGCGGTCGATCAGGAACGAGCGGTTGGCGGCCTTGTCGTGCGACACCCGGATGGCGAGCGAGCCGACGTGAACGAAGATTCCCAGGGTGCGCGCCAGCTCGCGGAAGGTGGCGAGCGAGGTGTCGTCGTCCTCGGCGACGATCGAGCCGAACAGCGCCTCGCGGCGCACCTCCATCACGTTGGTCATTTCCGGCGTGAGCACGTAGTCGGCGCCCGCGCTCTTGGCTTCGCCGATCAGCTTGGCGGCGGCGTCCATGTTGGCCTGCGGCGAGCGGGCCGAACGCATTTGAATCAAAGCCGCGCGGAACGTCGATGCCTTGCCGGTCGGAGCCGTCATCGTCGCCTCGTCCTCATCAAGCCGTCAGCAGCGGGTCGAGCCCGCCCGCCTCGTCGAGCGCGTAAAGCTCGTCGCAGCCGCCCACGTGGGTCGTGCCGATGAATATCTGCGGCGTGGTCATGCCGCCGTTCGCCCGCTCAATCATCTCGGCCCGGAGCTCGCGATTGCCGGTCACGTCGATCTCGGTGAAAGCGACGCCCTTGCGCTGCAAGAGTTCCTTCGCCCAATCGCAATACGAGCAATACGCTCTGGTGTAAATGACGACGGGGGCCATGCCGGTCCATTGCGCGAAAACCCGGAGGGTGTGCCGCACTATATGGGCGCGCGGGCGCCGTCGACAACCCGCGCGAACACCAGCACGTCGACCGCCGCCGCGCCCGCCCGCAGCAGCGCCCGGGCGCAGGCGTCGATCGTCGCCCCGGAGGTGAGCACGTCGTCGACGAGGACGAGCCGGCGCCCGGCCACCTCGGCGCGCGCCTCCGCGCGCACGCGAAACGCGCCCTGAACGTTGAGGGCGCGCTCGGACGCCGTCAGGCCGACCTGCTGGCGCGTCGGCTTGATGCGCGTCAACGCCGCGTGCGCGACCGGCAGCGCGGCGCGCGCCGCGATCGTCTCGGCGAGCGCGGCCGATTGGTTGAACCGCCGCGCCCACAGGCGGCGCCAATGCAGCGGCACCGGAACGAGCGCGTCGGCCTCGGCCAGCAGCGCGCCGCCGGCCTGCACCATCCAGCGTCCGAGCGTCGGCGCGAGATCCAGCCGGTCGCCGTATTTGAGCGCGTGCACCAGCGTGCGTGCGATGTCGTCGTAGCGCACGGCGGCGCGGGCGCGGCCGTACGCCGGCGGGTCGGCGATCGCCTGCATCGACAGCATGCCGGGGCCGGGATCGTAGGCGAACGGGATGCCGAGCCGTTCGCAATAGGGCGGCGTGATGAACGACAGCATCGACCAGCAGCCCGGGCACAGGCCGCCGTCGTCGGCGACCGGCCGGCGGCACGCCGGACACAGCGGCGGCAGCGTGGCGTCGAGCATCAGCCGGCCGGCGCCGCGCAGCGCGCCGGCGAACCGCGCCCAGCGGCCGCGCCCGTTCTCCCGCGCGATCGATCGAGGTTGCATCCGCCAAATCTACCGCCGCCGCGGCCGGGGCTCAACGCCGCTTTGACGGCGCCCGCCCGCCGGGTCATACCGGTCGATCCGGATGTCGCCGATGCCGCAGGTCCAGGCCCTGTTCGACCGCGCGCTGCTTGCGCGCCGCCGGCGCCGCGCGGCGGCGCTCGGCCCGGTCACGTTTCTCATCGACCGCGTGGCCGACGACATGGCGGAGCGGCTCTCCGCGGTGCGGCGCTCGTTCGCGGTGGCGGTCGATCTCGGCACGCCGGCGGACGCGGTCCGGCGCGCGCTCCTCGCCGCCGATGCGGTCGACCGGATCGTCGCCGCCACGCCCGTCGCGGAACCATCCCGCGACCCGCGCGTGCCGGTCGTCGTCGCCGACGAGGAACGCTTGCCGTTTGGCGACGCTTCGCTCGATCTCGTGGTGTCGGGGCTGGCGCTGCAATTCGTCAACGATCTGCCGGGCGCGCTGGTGCAGGTCCGGCGCGCGCTCAAGCCCGACGGTCTCTTTCTCGCCGCGCTCGCCGGCGGCGACACGCTCGTCGAGCTGCGGCAGGCGTTCGCGGCGGCGGAAGCGGAGATCGAAGGCGGCGCCTCGCCGCGCGTTGCGCCGTTCGCCGACGTGCGCGCCCTGGGGGCGCTGCTGCAGCGCGCCGGGTTCGCGCTGCCGGTCACCGACGTCGACCGCGTCTGCGTGCGCTACGATTCGCCCGTGCGGCTCATGCACGACCTGCGCCGCATGGGCGCCACCAACGTGCTGGCCGAGCGCCGCCGGACCGGGCTGCGGCGCGCGACGCTCGCCCGTGTGGTCGAAGGTTACGCCGAACGCTTCGCCGACCCGGACGGGCGGGTGCGGGCGAGCTTCGACATCATCTGGCTGTCGGGTTGGGCGCCGCACCCAAGCCAGCAGCAGCCGCTGCGGCCCGGCTCCGCCCGCGCGCGGCTCGCCGACGCGCTCGGCACGCGCGAATGGTCGGCGGGCGAGAAGCCCGACCGCGATCGGTGATGAAGATTTTCTGCCGACGGAGGCTAAAGCAGCGACGCGATCCTGCCGTAGAGGTTGTTGACCACCGTGGTGCCGACCCCGAAGACAATCGCCGCGACGGCGGCGCCGATGCCGGAGGCGATCAAGGCGTATTCGATCGCGGTGGCACCGCGCTCGTCGGCCATGAACCGGGCGGCGGCGCGCGCGGCAGAGGATAGACCGTTCATCGTGCTGGCCATGACAACCATCCTGGTTGGGTCAGACAATCACAACAGCGTCGTCAGGTGAGAAACCAGCGGCTCGTCCGCCGGCGGCATCGGATAGTCGCGCAGCCGGTTCGGTTTCACCCAGGCCAGGCTTTGCCCTTCCCTCGGCGTGACCGTCCCCTCCCACCGCCGACACACGAACAACGGCATCAGCAAATGGAAGTCGGAGTAGGCGTGGCTCGCGAATGTCAGCGGCGCCAGGCAGGCTTCCCTGACGACGATTCCCAGTTCCTCCTCGAGCTCGCGGATCAGGCTGTCCTCGAGCCGTTCGCCCGCCTCGACCTTGCCGCCGGGGAATTCCCACAGGCCCGCCATCGTCTTGCCGGGCGGACGCTGGGCGATGAGAACGCGCCCGTCGGCATCGACGAGGGCGCAGGCGGCGACGAGGACGAGTTTGACGCTCACGACCCTTGGGTCCGACGTTACGGCGCGGAGGATTAAAGCCGTATCAATAAGTGTCGTTAATCGTGCCTTACGATCCGGATGACTTTCTGCGAATCGTCATCCCGATCGAGCTTATTTGTTTGAGCATGATCTTTTTCCGAAAACCAGTACCCGTTTTTCGGGATCATGCTCTACGAGCGGTAGCCGGCGTTGATGGTGATGTAATCCCGCGTGAGGTCGCAGGTGAGCACGCGGTCGCGTGCGCGCCCGAGCCCGAGCGAGACCTTCAGGGTGATCTCCGCCTGCTTCATGTAGGCGGAGGTCACGGCCTCGTCGTAGGCGGGATCGCGCATGCCGCGGTGCGCCACCCGGATGTCGCCGAACCAGATCGACAGCCGGTCGCGATCGGCCGGCTCCCCGGCCTTGCCGACCGCCATCACCACCCGGCCCCAGTTGGCGTCCTCGCCGGCGATCGCCGTCTTGACCAGCGGCGAGTTGGCGATCGCAAGCGCGATGCGCCGCGCGGAGCGCTTCGACGTCGCTCCCTCGACCACGACTTCGATGAGCTTGCGCGCGCCCTCGCCGTCGCGGGCGACCTGCTCGGCGAGCGAGCCGAGCACCTGCCGGAATGCGCGGCGGAAATCGCCGAGCCGCCGGTCGCCCGCCCGCGCGATGGCGGGCGCCCCGCGCAGCCTGGCGGCGCCGGTCGCGAACGCCAGCAGCGTGTCCGACGTCGACGTGTCGCTGTCGACCGTCACCGCGTTGAAGCTGTCGACGACGCCGTCCTTGAGCAGGGCGCGCAGCGCGGGCGCCGCGATCGGCGCGTCGGTGAAGACGAAGGCCAGCATGGTCGCCATGTCGGGGGCGATCATGCCGGAGCCCTTGGCGATGCCGTTGATGGCGACGGTGGTGTCGCCCAGCCGCGCCGTGGCGGTCGCGACTTTCGCGAACGTGTCGGTCGTCATGATCGCCTGGGCGGCCTCCATCCAGGCGTCCGGGGCCGCGCGGGCGGCGAGATCGTCCATCACGGCGGCGAACTTGCGCGCGTCGAGCGGCTCGCCGATCACGCCGGTCGAGCCGAGCATGATCTGTCCGGGCCGGCAGCCGATCGCCTTGGCGGCCATGTCGGCCGTCATCCTGACGGCGTCGCGTCCGCTCTTGCCGGTGAAGGCGTTGGCGTTGCCGGCGTTGACCACGACCCCGCGCGCGACGCCGGCGCCGAGCCGGGCGCGGCACCATTCGACCGGCGCCGACGGGCAGCGGGAGCGGGTGAGAACGCCGGCCGCGGTGGTGCCCTTGTCGAGCACCGCGAGCAGCACGTCGTTGCGTCCCACATAGCGCAGGCCCGCCGCCGCCGCCGCCAGGCGCACGCCGGCGATCTCGGGCAGGGCAGGAACGCGCGTCGGCGCGAGCGGCGAGACCGCGAGGGCCATGGCGGCGACGGGCCTAAGGCTTGGCCGGCTGCGCGGGCTGTTGCGCGGGCTGCTGCGCCGGCGCCTCGAGCCGCTCGATCTTGGCGTCGGCGCGCAGCTTGGTGATCATCTCGGCCTGCGCCTTGCGCACCAGGTGGGTCGCGAGCTGGTCGCGCACCTGCTCGAACGGCGGCACCTGGCGGTCGCGCTTGTCCTCGACCTTGATGACGTGCCAACCGAACCGGGTGTGGACCGGCTCGGAAATCTGGCCCTTGTCGAGCTTGAAGGCCGCCTCGGCGAATTCCGGCACCATTTCCTCCTTGGGGAAATAGCCGAGATCGCCGCCCTCGGCCGCGCCCGGATCGGTCGACTTCTGCTTGGCCAGCTCGGCGAAATCGCTGCCGTTCTTGAGCTCGGCGATGATCGCCTTGGCCTCGTCCTCGGTCTTGACCAGGATGTGGCGCGCCCGCACCTCCTGCTGGCCGGTCATCTGCTTCGTCGCCTCGTCGTAGAGCTGGTGCATGGCGGCGTCGGAGGTCGCCGCCTTCGCTTCCGACTGCAGCAGGGTGTCCATCAGGATCTTGTTGCGGTAATAGGCGAGGCGCTGCTTGAAGTCGGTGTTGTCGGCGAGCTTTTTGGCTTCCGCCGCCTTGGCGACCAGCAGCATGTCGGTGATGTAGGTGGTCAGATATTCGCGGCGGCTTTCCGGCGGCATCTGCTGCAGGTTCGCGCCGATGTCCTCCTCGGCGATGGCGACGTCGCTCGCCTTGATGTCCATCCCGTTCACCCGCGCGATCACCGGGTCGGCCTCCTGCGCGCCGGCGCGCGGGCCGAGCGCCAGCGGCAGCGCGAGGGCGGCGATCAGGACGAGGGCGCGCGAGGGGCACGACGGCGCAAGCGAACGCGCGCGCGGGAGCAGATTCAGGAACGATTTCATGGGCTCAATCCTTACGGTGCGGGAGCGCTATGGTCGCCCGGCAAACGCGGCCGGACACTCGCGCAATCGCTACGGATTGGCAATGGCCGAAAAGCCGCGCACCCGGGCGAAACCTGATCGTTACCCCGCCGGCGATTGACAAGGGACTGACCCCCTCCTATCTCTCGCCCATCCCTGCCGGCAATGCGAAAACCGCCGTATTGTGAGGGGCATCGGTGCACCGATCGGGCGGCGGGTTAACTCCAAAAAGGCCTCTCAACCGTTGCGGTCGGTCGTCGTACTTTGGGACGTTGCAGCCTTGATCGGCCGAGCCGCCGCACCGACATCCTATGATCGGCATACCGCGTTGGCGCCACAGGGCATGACAGGATTTTCGGCATGATCGGCGCAGTCCTCCAGAAGGTTTTCGGCTCCTCCAACGACCGCCGCATCAAGAGCTATCGGCCGCGGGTCGACGCGATCAACGCGCTGGAAGCGGAGCTCGAAGGCCTGTCCGACGAGGCGCTGCGGGCGCGCACCGACGCGTTCAAGCGCGAGCTGGAGGACGGCAAGACCCTCGACGATCTCCTGGTGCCGGCGTTCGCGACGGTGCGCGAGGCCGCCAAGCGCACGCTCGGCCAGCGGCATTTCGA
>Ga0193751_1000726_pt1 | contig 23841 bp, 24 predicted proteins | sample L1c2metaG_FD_143050 | JGI IMG/M metagenome (GOLD analysis project Ga0193751, IMG submission 143050) | Soil microbial communities from a riparian zone of the East river system, Colorado, United States - L1c2 | ecosystem: Environmental > Terrestrial > Soil > Riparian zone | place: USA: East River... | reverse complement strand
CCCCCCCCCCGCTAAGCTGTTCAAATTAAAGTACTTAGTTCCATCATCTACATGAATAAGGACTTAGCTGGGGTTTCTGCGGTTTGGCGTTCACTTTTCGGGGTGCGTAGTCGCCGCTTTTACTGCTTGTCGCGTACTTATCATCTGCTTGTCGTCTGCTTTTCGTCTACTTGTCAAGGAGCCGCCGAAAATGGTTTTGCGGCGGATGATGGGTCCGTCTCTGGAGACGGGCGCAGTTCTCGATGCTGCACTGTCGGGGAATTATTGCGCGATTCGCGATGGCGTGTCTGCGATTGCCGTCACACTTGTTTGTGATGAAAAAAGGGCCGGCGCCCATCCTGCCCCCGCGCCGATCTGGCAGAAGCGCTTTTACGATTTCAACGTAAGGACCGAACAGAAGCAAATCGAGAAGCTGCGTTGCAGCCACCGTAATCCGGTGAAGCGCCGACCGGTGGGGGGAGCAACGGGGGTGGAGCAGCTTTCGTTCTTAATCTCTACCAATTGAGACTGGATCGGTGCGGGTGAAATCTCAGGAGCGGCCAATGGAGATCAAGGCTCGTCCGGTCCCGAAGTTTGGTGAGCGGAGGCCAAATGCTACGGGATGTGTTCAATTTCTACATTACCCCATTTTTCTTTGAGATATTCGGCGACAAGGCGGCGGTGACAATTGTGCGGTTTCTCTTCGCTGCAAAGCAGACAGCCATTGTCGAGCAACTCTCTCGAGGTCTGGTCCTCAATGTGTCGCGCCCGCATCAAGTCGAGAAACTGCCTCTCGTACAGGTCCCAATCGCCCTTTTGTTTCTTATAGGCGTCGAGAATGTCTTGCGTTGGGGCCAGATGAGGAAGATGCACGTAGTCGATGTCGCAGATGACCCTCGTAAAGTACCTAAGATCATCTTTCTTCGTGAAACCTGCTAGCTGAGATAGGTTGTTGAGGCGGACGTCTATTAGGCGCTTTACACCAGCATTTTGTAGCCGAGTGAAGAATGTCTCGGCCGACTTCTTCGTAAAACCAATCGTGAAAAGTCTCACCCGACCGCACCCCTGACTGCGGCCTCCGAATGGCTACTGTCGAAAGCTATTCGTTCCTCTTGTCGACGGTAGGCGTCGGCCAAGAGTTCTTCCGGCGAGTAGAACATATGGGGTTGGGACAAATTGAGCATCCCCGTCAGGCGCGCCATAGCGTCACTGTGACCTTCAAGGCTCCCATTTCCGAGGATATGCTGCACGCCGAGGCCGAGCTCCACTAGGTGCCTGGCGATCAAAATCCCTCGATGACACTCAATGGGGTCTCTCTCGGCACACATGATCGCAAGTTTATATTTCTTCATCCCTTCCTGGATGCGCTGCAGTCCGTACCTGAAAAGCCCGGTTCTTGCTAAACAGTCGTACCGAATCTTCCCGTTTTCGTAACAGGTGGGATCTTCGCTTCGCGCTCCCAGTTCCTTGCCCAAGAAAACGTATCTGATGCCGTGCGCGCGCAGGACAAGCGTCAATTCTTCGCGGTTGAATTGCGGATTCACGCGACTATAGGGTGCTGATCTCACGTCGCCAAGCGCTTGAATGCGGTGCTCTTGCAGCAGAGCGATGAGCCGATCTTGCGGCTGTGTCGAGTGCCCGATGGTGAAGACCGCTTCCCGCATTATTGTGTCCATAAGCCCTGATTGGAGATGATCGCAGCCACAAGCTTGTGACATCGGCCATCTTTCTCAAAGGGTTCAGTCAAGCTTAAGCAAAGATAAACATCTTTTAGGGCGTAGTCACCCTCTTCCTTTGAAGCAAACCGATCCCGGACAAGAGGATCGGTAATACTGAAATTGTGATGGATGCCTTTGTAGTTAAACTTGCCCCTATATATTCTCTTCCCGTTAAACGGGCTGGTACCTACCTCAACCGTGAAATTCGCCTTCTTGATAAGCAGCAAAGAATGGTCGAGCGTCGCAGCTTCCGCTTGACTCATACAATCATAATGCCCCTGAGCAGTGTGGGCACTGTTAATCCAAATGGACTCAGGGCGATCACGAAACTGTTCCAGATCTTCCCAAGCAACCACTCCCTTTCTCACCCATAGCTGTTTCGCATCGATGATGTGATTTTCGGTCTGATGGCCGTGGGGAACCGATTTCAGCAACGGCACGTCAACAATGTCCAAGAGCTGGGGGCTTTGCCAATTCTCGTATCTGTATTCCGTGAACGACACCTCTGCGGTCGGTCGGGCGCTCACGGGTCGAATCCAGCCGCCGCCATCGCCTTTCTTATTGATTTCCTTTCCCGCGATACAGCGACCGCTCGGCGGTTTGTAGGAGTTCGCTAGGCAGACAATGGTTTTCACGTAGGACATCGGCGACACTCCCTTTGGTCGATTCACGCTTGAATCTTTGCGAGCGAGACTCGGTAGCCGAGTTCCCGCAGCCTGACCCACGCGTTATTGAGATTGACGCGACTGAAGAACGGTATCGTAAGGTCGTGTTTCGACTTGCTGACGATTGCTAGCACGATTTCGTACTCGTTTGTTTCAGGCTCATGAATGAGGCCCTGAAACCCCTTGGATAGCAGGCTGACTACTTGTTTTCGGAAGTCTGAATCTCTCCGCAGGAGGCTACCCGATACGACCGCTTGCGCGAACATGTGGCTAAGAGGGGCGCTGCCCCCGGCGTAGCGTTTGACGTGGATAATTTTCTTGTCCTTTCGGAGTAGATCGCAGAACTCAATCTTGTCGTACTGTCCGGTGCATTTGATTAATTTTTTATCCAGTAGCTCAAATTGGCCTGGGAACTCGTTCGCTGCTCGTGCGTTGTACTCTGTCTCTGATTTGTCGTTGTAGTTCGGTAGTTGGAGGTCGCAGCGCGGCACTTTGGTGAACTGGTCGTTTATACGTTGCCGGAACTCTGACCCGACCCTGTACCATTTACCATTGTTGAGCAAGTAGGTTTCGTTACCCTGTTCAATCTCACAGTACAAGCAGCGATAGACCGTCCAATTGTCAAAAGTTTCCCCGGTCTGCTGTGAAACGGCATAGACATGACGACGCTTCTTTAGCATTTCTAGAGATATGGCTTCGGCGCCGCCAATATCAGCAAGGAGCGTGCTGATGTGAACATCGGTATGGCAATCTGCTGACTGTGCGTCTCTGTACTTAAAGCCGTCCACTTCGGCCCAATCGATGATTTCCGGGATGGATAACCAAAGGCCTTTTGTAAAGTCTTCGGTCTTGATTCGCTCGACCATCAATGTATCGAGTTCAGCTGTCTTCGCGGGATTTTTCAGTTCATGGATCTGATCGAGCCAGGGAAACACCTCTTTATAATCCTTGCTCTCTGCTTTGGCGGCATAACGGTCGAGAAGTTCTGGTAGTTTTTCGAGCGTGGTTGGGAGTTTAGCGTTAAGGGCATCCTTGCCCGTGAGTTGCTTCCCTAAAGTGGCATCGGTCGGGACGCCTGTAACCGCCTGCAAGAGGTCCTGCTCAAGATCGAGTCCGAACTCCCCCATCGCCGCTTCTCGGCTTGCCTGAATCCTACTGTGCTGGCCGATGGAGTCCAGCGTTGCTCGGTCGACACTTCTTATTTTATTGATGTCTACAGAATTCAGTGTTACTCGCAGCCCGAAGTCCTCTTCCCATGAGCCGGGCTTAAGTAGCGCCCGTCCATAGCCAAAACTCAACGCAAAGAGTCGATCGGCTCTGGGCACGAGAAGCAATGCGGAGGCATTACCACTGCGAAGTTTTTTAACCTCCGGCGCAGCATCAATGAATAGTTTGACCCACCTCGGCTCATGCGGCGGAATGGACCCTGTGTGGAGCGTGCATTTTGTCCCGTCGGGCAGCGTGAAATCGTAACGTTCTGACTTACGCATCTCATTAATGCACTCAGTCTTCGAAGTGTCCGGCTTAATGAGATAGATCGTTAGAGGGTAGGTAGTGTCATTCACGTACTTAACTCCCAACGGAAAAAGGGCCATGGGTTTCCCCATGACCCCCTCGGTCTGGATCATTATCTACCAGTCTTGACTAAAGATACACCTTGCCCTCTTTTCATCACAAACAAGTGTGACGGCCATCGCAGACGCCTAAACCGCCCGTCGGCGACAATGGGCTCGACCTGTAGTGCAGGGGTAGAGGTGTGTCCGTCAAGCAGGGCGGGACAGGAAGGCGTGCCCGGCAAAACAAGGTCAAAATCCCAAGCGCGCGGCGACCGTGGAATCCCACTCTTGCGCAAAGAACGCGCAAGAATGGGGCACCCGGCATGCCTTGCAAAGCAACGAAGATCCCAAGGGGGCGGCGACGGTGGAATCCCACCCTTGCGCCAAAAACGCGCAAGGATTGGGCACCCGGCCACCCCAAAATCAACAGCCGCGGGCGAGGGCGCCCGCGCTACACGCGTCACCACTCAACGCGTCACCACTCAAAAAGATGAACACAGCCGGGAGTAAACCGGGGACAGACGGGACGTTTCCTTAAGTGAAGGCAAGAGGAAACGTCCCGTCACTGAAATTCGCCGCTTCTCCGGGCCGCCTTTTTTCATCACAAACAAGTGTGACGGCCATCGCAGACACCTAACCGCCCGTCGGCGACAATGGGATCGACCTGTAGTGCTAGGGTAGAGGTGTGTCCGTCAAGCAGGGCGGCCCAGGAAGGCGTGCCCGGCAAAACAGGATCAAGACCACAAGCGGGCGGCGACCGTGGAATCCCACCCTAACGTCGAAGAGCACGACGTTAGGATGGGGCACCCGGCACGGATTGGGCACACGGCCACCCCAAAATCAACAGCCGCGGGCGAGGGCGCCCGCGCCACACGGTCACCACTCAACGGGTCACCACTCAAAAAGATGGACGACAAACAAAATCACCGTAGCCCCTAGCGGCAGCAGCAGTCCGGCGCGCAGGCTTCCGGTGGAATGCGAGATCACGCCGACCATCCACGGAATGACTGCCGGCCCGACCGCCGCTAGCGAAAACATGACAGCGCCAATGCTGCGGGCGGCTACTCCGAAGCGCTGCGAAAGACGGGCCACGGTGATGGGATACAAGGTTGCGAAACTCAGGCCGGTAATCAGCGCGCCGCCAATCACTCCGGTGAGCGTTGGAGCCCATAGCATCAGGCCGATGCCTGCGGCTCCCGCTCCGTAGCCGGCGCGCAAGACGCTGCGTTCGGAGAAGTGACGCAGAAAAACGGTGCCGAGGGCGCGGCCGACCGTCAGCGCTGTCCAGAAAAATGCCGGCATCATGGAGGCGATCGAAGCGCCGTGCGATCCGAGGCGCGACACGTAGGAGCCGATCCATCCGCCGACCGCCGTTTCCGCTCCGGGATACAGAAAGAAGATGGCGGCGAAAATCCAAATCGCCGGACTCTTCGCCAGCTCGCGCCAGGAAGGGGATGACGCGGAAGTTGATGAGGGCGATGGCGAGGGAGTTAACGAGGACGATGACGGCGAAGATTCCGCGGGAGTTGCTGCGGGAGTTGCTGAGGAAGTTGCGGCTGCGGGAAAAGGGAGATTGCGCATGGCGAACGCCAGCAGCACGAGGAACAGCGCTACCGATCCGAGAAAAAATGGGAGTAATTTATGAGCCGCCGTCCAGGCCACCATCAGCGAGCAGAACACGGCTCCGACGCCCCAGAAAAAATTCAGCAGGCTCACGGCACTGGCGCGCGAACTGGCTTCTGAACTTCTTTGCGAACTTCTTTGAGAACGCTCCTGCGAACTTCTTTGCGAACTCTCCTGCGAAGCTGCGTCCGATGCCGAAGTGGACCCTGATCCTATTTCTGCAATCAGCAAATTGTCAGACGGGACAAGCAGCCCCAGACCCAAACCGTACGCCGCGACTGCGGCCATCCCGAGCACGGACGATCCGAGGAGAAGAGTGGACACTCCGCCAGCCATCAACAGCAGCCCCCAGAGAAACGCGGGACGGAATCCCCAGCGCGTCAGCAGAAGTCCCGAGAGTTGGACGCCCGCGAGCGATGCCAGGAATTGCACTAGAAACAGGTTGCCGGCCTGCGTGTCATTCAGCGCCCAGCGCGCGATCAGGATAGGCAGCATCGGGCCGAGCAGCGTCTGGAGAATGCCAGTAGGCAGGAAGGCGATCTGGCCGGCGAGGATCAGTTTGCGATTCGACGATGATGATGACGGGTTCGATGATGACTGATTCGATGACGACTGTTTTGACGATGACTGGGAAAGCTCGGCTCGTGGGCTGGTCATGCGAAGAGGATGTCCCCTGATATGAGGAACGTTCAGCATAACGCAGCCGCCGCAGCTTCGGAGGGATGGGAAAAGAAATTCGCGCGCTGGTGCGAGTTCAAAACAGCAGCGGGCACGAAACCGGAGTCCCGCCAGTGGTAAACTATAATTCCAACTGTAATTCCGCAACGCCGGAGAGGTGGCCGAGAGGCTGAAGGCGGCGGTTTGCTAAACCGTTATAGGGTCTAACAACTCTATCGAGGGTTCGAATCCCTCCCTCTCCGCCATGTTTTCTATCGTTTAACTGACCTTGCGCTCTGCTTGCGCTCCGTTAAGAGCTAACCGCGTAACTTTCCCGCTTGCTACCGCCATCGCAGCCGTGGCCGCCGTGCCGTAAACATTCATCGTTGTGCGGATGTCCGAATGACGCATGAGCGTTTGCTGTACGCCTATCGGTGTGCCCACAGCATCAAGCCACGATCTATGACTGTGCCTGAAAGCGTGGGAACTGATATGACCGATGCCCGCCTTGGCCGCTGCTTTCTTGAGCGCAGACCACACCCCAGCGTAGGAGATGGGCAAGCGTCCAAGTTGCACCGGCGAAGCAAACATCCAATCATCGGGCCCTGAGAACTGAGACAACTGTTTCCAGTCTTTCAGTCCCGTGAGCATCGCAGCGTCAATGTGCATGGCGCGGCTTGACTCGGGCGTCTTAACATCGTCCACAACCTGATGCACGATGCCGCGTTCGACGTTGAGCTTACCGTTGAGCCAATCCACATCCGACCATCGCAGCGCGAGTGCTTCACTGATGCGAAGGCCGAAACAAACGCACACAAGCGCGATGGTATGGAATGGTTCCTCAAGCTGCCTTGCGAGCTTTTGGAATTCTTCCACGGTCAAACTACGTGGTTGCCGCGTGCGCTTCGATGCGCCCTTGATGGTTACCAGCTCCATGGGGTTGCGCTGTGTGGGCACGTCACCGCGCCACATAGCGAAGTCCCATAGAATACGGACAAGGCCACGGATGTGAACCTTGCTCTTCGGTGCGAGGGTTAGTGATTGCAGCCACAGGTCAACCGGCCGCGCCTGAAGATCCTGAAGAGAGGAGTTTCCCCAGGTCGGAACGATGTAGTGATTCAGCCACGTGTTGTAGCCTTGCCGCGTCATCTTTCGCTTGGGCATCTTCTCCACTCGGTAGTGCTCTACCAGCGTGCTGATGGTTAGAGCGTGACCCGCTTCCGGCTTACTTTCTACCGGCCCTACGGCTTTCCACGCGGCTGCCTTGGTTGGATAGTCTTTCTTGGTGCCGATGCGTTGTGACCGGCGCTTGCCGTGGTCATAGAACAGGTAGTTCCACGTCCCCCGGCGCTTGTCGTAACGAACACACCCCACGGTGTGCCTCTGAGCCCTCATACCGCCTCCCCATCGGCAGGCCCGGATGACGCCTCTAACATATCATCCAGCTCCGAACGAAGGAACCGCCACGTAATGCGACCGGTGCCGCTGAGCCTGTGCGCCGGGACACGGCTGCCGCGGGCCCACCTAACGAGGGTGCGAGACTTGACCTTCAGGTGCGCGGCCGCCTCCGTCGCCGTCAGCCATTCGCAAATGGGCGTGTTGCTCATCAATAGCCCCTGTGAGCCCCTGGGAACTGCGGACGGTCTGCCGCGGCTTTCCGTTTGGCTTTCTTCGCTTTCTCCAACGCCTTGCGCAGCCGTTCCGCTTCGATTTTCGCTAACCGCAATTGCTCTTTATCGTCCATGAATCCCCCTTCAAATATAGCTTCAATGTCTACTATGTCTATAGATTTTCACACTTTCGTAAAAATACATCCTGCGCGTGCAAAAAGCTCTGCAACGGGTACTGAGAATCAAGCCCTTTGGCGATTCATACCACATATCCCCCATAGGGATTAAGAACAATAACAATGTCACCCTTCCCTCACTGCCCGGCGTACTGTGCCCTAGCCCGCCTCGTCATCTGGAGGAAACTCAAGGCTTGGTAGGTTGAGCCCGGCTGTCTTGGCTAGCGCGTCTGCAATCCGTTCCAGTGCCGTCGCTATGCGGTCGGTGGTGTCACCTTGGAAGGCAAGCAACACCGGGTTATAGCCTGAGCCCTCGGGGCCCGTGAATACCGCTAGACTGTTGTGGTCATCGGACGCGGCCCGGTTCACATATCCGGATACCACACCGGCTAGTTCGTCTAAAGCGCCTTCGATACCAGACAAGCCAGCGACGCGGTTAATCTCGTGCTGCATCGGACGTTCTGCATGGAACGGTGCGTCGGGATTAGGCGGCCCAGTGACTACCACCGTTGTGGCGTCTGGTGCTTGTGGTGGTTGCGGTGGTTTCTTCTTACGCCGGGCTGTTGCTTCGTGCTTCGGTATTGTCATCGGTTCCCCTTTCCGTCACACGTCACATGTGTAGTACTAGCTTTTCTTATCTAACAGCGTGTTCTGGGCCCAATAATCATCTAAAGAAAGATAGAGGGCTACGTGTGACGTGTGACGGTTAATGGCTAATTGACACGGGTCATCCGGCCCGTTGGTACGTCTGGGCCCCCCGTTATGCGAGTGTTCCCTTTTATCTTGCGTCCGGCTAAACCCCGCTGCCTCGCGCCCTCGGGGCCGCGGGTAACCCGCGTTACGCCGGGCAGTGCCTTCAGTCGGCCAATTAACTCCCGCTCATCTATGTAGGCTTCCAGTCCGTTATCACCCAAAAACCCGCCGTAGGCGATTTTCAAGTCTTCACTCGTTAGGAAGCCCTCGGGGTCTTCAATCAATTGCTCTTTGGCAAACCGGCCGATGGGGTCCAGGTCATCAAACAACCGCGCCGTGGCATCGGACACCCGCCTCGGCGGGGCCAGCCCAACGGTCTGCCACTCTACGCACGCCTGTACCATCAAGTGCATGATGCCGGGCGCTTCGCCTTGCAGCTCATGGTCAAGATTGTTATTTTCCCTGGGCCCGGTAAACTCGGCATCAAAGGGCACAAGATGTACTCTTCGCCGCGCGGCCGTGTCTACCTCAAGGTCCGGCTTGTGGTTGGTCGCAATAATCAGTTTGTGGGACGGTTGGAAAACAAACTCGTTCTCATACAGGAAAGCGCCGGTCAATAGATCCGAGCTAGCCAAACTCTTCAACAGGGACATGTCCAGTTTGACTTGGCTGTTCCCTTCGTTCGCGGTCGCTAACCGGGCCCCGCACAGCTTGGCAATGACGCGGCGTTGGCTATCATCCTCTTTCTCTTTCCGGCTGAGGTTTGACATCCTCAGCACCGTGCCGTATTCGTGGCCTAAAAGATGATGCAGCACGTTGAGCAACGTCCCCTTGCCGTTTGCGCCGTGACCGTACCAGAAAGGCAAGCACTGCGCTTTGGTAGACCCGGTGAGGCAGTATCCACAGAAGCGCAGCAAGTAAGCGGCTAGTTCCGCGTCCCCGCAAGTGATTTCCTCCATGAACCGGGTAAATCGAACCGCCTTGCAATTCGGGTCCGGTGCGATGCGGGTGCGTTTGGTAACGTGGTCCGCGTGTTGCATCCCACGTCCCGCACCCGTGCGAAGGTCCATGACCCTGTTACCGGGCACACCCAATAGCAAGTCGTCACGGTCAAAGTCTTCGCTGAATTTCCACTTGGGTACTAACGGCTTGGCCTCGTATAAGACGCCTTGACGGAAACGGGAATCAAGTAGGACGTGCCTCTTTGACTCCACGGGATACAACCCATAGAGGCGGTTGCAGAATTCCCCGATTGCGGCCCTTAGCAGTAAGTCCCCTTTGTCGCCCACGGACCAACGGGAACCAACCCAAGCAATGCTCTGCCCGCGGTCATAGAGGTAGCCGTAGTCTTGCGACTGTTCCGCAAACGCCTGGGCAACGGGCCCGTGCGCGAGATAAGGAAGTTCTGTCATCGGGTCACCTCGATTCAGTTTGCTTGCGCAATTCGCCCCCGCCCCGCTCTGAAAAAGCCCGGCACCGCACCACCCCCACGCTGAAGATAGGCGGGTGCCGGGGCATTCGGCGGCATTCAGCGGGCCGCACGCTCTAAGTGCTCTTAAGCCGCTTTCAAAAGTTCGCAAAGTTCCGTTTCCAAAAACTTTTGCACCTTCTTGTGGACTTCCGGGTACACCACATCCGTTATCGGGTCCGCGGTTGCGTCGGGCGTGAACGTGGTAATGTGCCCGGCGTGAATGATTTTCGTGGCCAACACGGTTGAAATTTCTTCTAGGTCGATGTTTCCTTGTTTCATTGGTTTCCTTTCTTTGAGGGGGCCCGGTTGCCTGAGCCCCGAGTTAGACGCAGCCCCAAGTTAGCTGAGGGGGTGAATCAAATACGAGAATGCGGCGGGTTGCAACAGCTTAGCGTCCGTGCGCATGAAGGCTTGGAATGCCCTTTGATAGTTCGTCATGTAAAGTTCGTTGAACCGCACGAATGTGAATCCCAAGACGTTGCGAATCACAAAGCTGTTCCAATCCCCGAACACGACGGAGATGTTCCCAGCTCCGATTTTGGCAAGGTCATTGTTTACCTGAAACCCATAGCCAAAAATCGTATCCGGCGCACCTTGGGCGAGACTTACTTCCCAGACGGGGCGGCCATATTTGTCTTTCAACTTACGAAGGAAATTCAGCGTGCTTTGATGGAAGCTGAATTTGTTGGTTGGGAGCTGGTAGGCGTAATCGAGCTTATCTACCAGATTGGAGAAGTCGTCTACACCGACCGAGTTTAGATCGGTGCTAACTCCATCGCTGAGGTTTGAACCGATGGCGAGGACGGATTGCGTGCCCGCGGTGACGAGGGCGGGGACAATGCCCGTGATCGTGCCGTAGGTGCCGGACCCATCGCCCTGGGTGTATGCGAGGTTTGCTGTGCGGCCGAGACGTCTGCCGAAGGCCGTAGACAACAGGCCCGCCATGTCAAAGGCCGCATCCTGTTCAAGCTGTACCGAAATTTTCACTTGCTTCGATGACAGCAGGTTTGCTCCTAGCGTGACGTTGCTGACAACCGGGTCCGCACTTCCTACGCCGGACCCTTCCGTCAACCACTCACCAGTGTTGCTGGTGTCATCAAAATTTGGCCACGGGAGTGGATTTCCTGTAGATGTGGTGATTTGGCGTGCTAGCTTCAGCATTCCACCGTGGAATGCCATCTTGGTAATCAACTCGGCCTCAAACCCTTGGGGTACCAAGGTTGCACCGTCAGCGCCGGTCGCGGCACCCATGGCGCGGGTTTCTTCGATTGCGGCTATCAGCGTGGGGGATAGTTTCCCTGTGCGGATATAAAGACCGAAGTCCCGCGCGTATTGCTCGGTTGAACGGAGCGCAAACAAATGTCCAGCCGGGCTATTACTCTCGGTGTCCATACCTAGATTGCTAGGGTCAATGTTCGGGCGGTCTACATGGCGCACGGTGTTCAGTTCTGTTTCGAGCGCGGTTTGTCTTTCCTGGGCTTCTATCTTTTGCTTAAGGGCTTCCTGCTCCCTGTCGAGTCTCCGCCATTCGGTTTGTGCATCCGAGGCGGTTGAGTCGAGCAGGGTGTGCATCCTGAGACTTATCGCGTGCCGCTGGGCACGCATTTCGAGAGTGCTTGGCATAATGGGATTCCTCCACAGGCGCTAGGCCCGAAACTGAGGTACGCGCGGGGAAAGTCGGAAGGACTTCGGCTGCGTGGACAAGTTTGCCCGGCATTACGGTCGGGCTCGTGCGCGTGGAAGATTTAACTAACTCAATACCGGAAGCGGTGCCCCAAGACCCTGGGGGTAGGTAAACCCTTTTATCAAGGGCACCACTTCCGTCTTTGCCCCTTGACGAGCAAAAACTTTAGCCGGGGAAAACATGCCGCTGCAAAACGGTTATGACCCGGCAAACTCTGTTAACTGTCCATCCGCTTGCCCGCCGCGGTTACCTCTAGGACTCTCTGCAAAGTCGCAAGCGCAGCCGGTGCACTCAGAAATGGTGAAGCCCACTGCCGATAAACCGGGGGCTTGGCCTCGCGGTCAAAAATGGAACACACAACGCCCACGGGGATTGGATTTTGAACTTTGAGCAATGCCGGAATGGTTTCCTCTATCGTGGCGCGATTCACCGGAAATTGGTGGATTATGATTTCTTCTTTCGCAACCTCATTGACTACCAGCACGGCGCGTGCGTCCGCGGGGTCCAGCTCGGCCCAAGTCATGTCCCGCTGTAGCTTTTCAAACAACACCCCCGCTTGGCGGTATGCCGTGATGGGGGACAGCTTTTGGTCGGGTTTTCTCGGCCGCCCCGCCGCGTACAACTTCCGAATTTTGGCTGCTTTAGTCACTTAACATCCACGCGTAAACTGAGTTTTCCCTTAAAGACGTTTTTTAGCGCATCTTCGGCCTGCTTGCGCAGCGCGCTTACCGCGGCGTCCAGCAGCCTTTCATGCACCGCGCTTACTTTCAGCGCGCGAGTGAAAAATTGAATATGCTCGGGGTCAACCTGCAACGCGCCAATGAATCCCACGGCGGGGGACTGTTCTACTAGTCGGACTAATTCCCGTTCCGGGGTTTTGTCGGACAAGACATCCCCGTTCTCCAACACCGTCACGTACAAAATCCACGGCGCTTTCAGCAACTCCCGAGAACGCATGGCCGCTACATCTTCCGGTCGGACGCGCGCGTCCCAAACTCGCTTGCGCCCGGTAGCAATGCTCTTCAGGTTCACCACGTCCGGCTTAGTTTGTTGACGCTCTTTCACCATGACAAAAGTAAATCATCAGACGCTTGCTCTTGTCAACAACAAACGATTGTTGTCTGCACAATAAGCTAGGGATATGTTTTCCTGGGGGCGTTCCTGCGCATGCGCTTCGCCCCCCTGCAATTGGCAGAAAAGACAAAAGTCTGAAAAAATCGTGTACGTTCACCCATTCTCCGAGGTATTGCTCATGAAATCTGGTCTGAAATCACTGGTGGTGCTGCTGCTCCTCGTCGCTTCAGCGCGGGCACAAATGATGCCTCACGCCGAGTACCAGAACTTCCTGAAGAAACTCGATGCCGACACCGCACGCTGGCAGAAGCAGCTTAATGCTTTCCGCGTTGAAGACCTTCCTCTCTCGTATGTGGAAGGCAAGTTCGTAAAAGCATCGCAAGATGATGCCTCAAAGAACTTCGACTCGATTCATGAAGTGATTGGTCAGGAGTTGGTTCGTCCACGCCTAAGCGTGGAAATCGAAATTGCTGGTCATCTGGAAAGTGCTTTCCTGGAACTGACAAGTTTAAATGGTTGGGCCTTCAGGTTGGCTCCACAAGCTTCCGAGCATTGGCGAGAAGAGGCAGCCGGCAACACGGGAGAATTGATGCTCTACAGAGTGTCAATGGTGAAACACGTTACTGCTTATGCTGATGAGTTGCAGAGGAAGGCTGAGAAATGCTCGCCCTGAGGGGCGGCGGACTCATGCCGCTCCAGTGCGCCGCTGCGCCGCGGTCAAAGCGATTACGAGATTGGTTTTAGTCCGTGCCATGCCCCGAGTAGAGCCGCTCTACGTGCGGGGTCCGAGGCGTGGAACGCTCACGGATTTTTAAGAAGCGCGCCCGCTAGTCCCCAAGTGGTTTGCGTCGGACTACCTGCAACTCATCCGCTGGGCCGTGGTTGGCTCCGCTTGTGGAAAAGTATGTGGATGTCCCGAAAGCCGGGGTGAATAGCGGGAAAGCGCGTATTTGCTGGGTATTCGCCCCGTATTCGCTTGCTGCCCGTTCTTGGTGCAGTACCTTGTGGACGCCGTAACTCTCATGGAACGCTGAGATTATTCATTTTCGACCCGGTTTTTCTGCTGTGCTCCTCATACGTCCACAGGCGGAATTGTCCTACATTACCCATAGCAAAAGGCCCCGAGGAAGTCCAAACCCCCGGAGCCTTCGCGCTCCCTCAAGCTGCGGTGTCCAAGACCACGGCTTGAGGCCCAAAATAAGAGTAACCTCGGAAGGTATCATCTCGCCGTTCCCTTCTATGGCTACAGGAAAACCGCCGAAGGATATTCGAGCGAGACGAGCCGAGGGTAAGAAACCGCGGCGAAAGAATGAACCTCCGCAGTCTATTGTTCGGCGGGCGTGGTCGCTAGTTGTCGCCGTTAGCGTTGTTCTCGGAGTTGTCGGAGGGTACTTTTACTTCAAGCCTACAATTGAGATTGAAACGCCCTCGTCTAACCCGTCGGATGCCTACGAGCTTTTCTCTCGGCCTTTTGTAATCAAAAATAACAGTCCTTTTTTTTCGGTTTCCGATGTCCACGCAAGCTGTGGAATAGTCCGCGTCTTATATGACCCCACTGGGTCAGACGTTCACGGACTTGCAACGGAATTGGAGCCGCCCATCTCAGAATTCGGGGCGGGCGAAGAGCACTCTGTTCTGTGTTCCAATCCCCTGAAACCGCCCAAGCCGATACGAAGCGCGGAGGTAATACTTGCCCTCGACTACGTACGCCCTTGGCTGTACCTGGGCCACACGGTGACGAACCAAAGTTACCGAGCCCTCATCGGAAGTGATGGCCGAGCGTATTGGACGCCTTATGTCACGGGGATTAAGCCCCCAACACCACCCTCAGAATGACCCGCTACGCTAAAACGCGGGTACGGCCGCTAGTCCCAAGTCCCGTATCGCGCTAGATTGCGCAGTAGCGAGTTAACGGACCTGGGGCCTCGCTGTACGCGGGGCCTTTTTACATTTCCGAGCACCGGCCCGAAACGTGGGCTCTATTCCGAAGGCTTGGGGGCAGTGAGTAAAAACGTGATAGAATTCCGCCGTATCTGGCCATTATGACCTCACAAAAGCTTTACACAACTCTGAAGTTTCTAGATGAGTTAGATACTAGACTCAAGTTACAGACAAATTTGGAAGCGATTCAGACCGCGCTGAGCAACCTTGTCAGTCAACCCGCGCAGCCGCAATTTCAAACGGCGTTAGCAACCGCACTATCTTCTTTTGAAACGGCCGCCGATAAACTGTCCGACTCAATCACGCCGTCCCAATTTGCGGAAATTGAAAGCATGGGCGGCGCGCAGTTTTTCGATCCTTCTATCGCGGAACGAGTCAAGACCTCCATTCAGACCAACGCAATGACACCTTCTGTGGCTCTGACTTTCGTGCAAGAGCTTGCCTCGAAACGGAAAGAGTTTCTTACCACTGTGCGCGCCGCACAGCAGAGCCTAGAAGAGCTTGGGATCGAGGCTTCGGTATTAAAACCGGGAGCGGCGGATCTTGCGTTCCTTATCCCACGCGATATTTTCGATAACCACTTAGCGGCATTCGCAAAGGAACTGACCTTCATTAGCCGACTGATGCAGGATTTTAGCGAGGCTGTAACCGGCGAACCGCAGCAGGTTGAACTGGAGCAATTATCATCATCAGTCCCGACCGTAGCGCTAGTTGCCGGGGTGGGCGTCATAAGCGTTATCGCCACGGTAGTGAACAAATTTCTTGACGCTTGGAAAAAGATAGAAGAAATAAGACAGATGAGAGCCAAGCTGACTGAGATGGGCTTGAGAAAAACAGCGCTTGATGAGTTGACAGAGGAAGTAACAGTCACCGTCAATAAGGTTGTTGAGGAAGCCACCGAATTGGTCTTTGTAAACTACAAGGGTTCTCCCGAACGAAGAAATGAATTGGGTAACGCGATCCGGCAAGACACCCTTCGGCTGTTTGGACAAATCGAACGAGGCCTCACCGTCGAATTCCGGGCAGCTCCCACGAAGGAAAAGGAAGAAAGTGAGCAGGGTAAAGCCCTCGCAAATATCTCTAATCTTGCAAGCATATTGCAATTCCCGGCCATCGCAAAGGAACCGATGCTCCTAACCGGCGGCCAGGTTCTCGAAGGCGAAATTCAATCGGTGAAACACACCAAGAAGAGCACGACGGACAAGACCACTACCTCAAAGAAAACAGCCGCTAAAGATGAAAAGCCGGAGGCAAAGGAATCGCCGTAACAAGGTTTGCGTACCGCCGCGTCACCGCTTCCATGTCCCGACCTCGCAGAACAACACGGGGCCTCTCCCCCGATTTCCACAGACGTGTTCCCGTGCCCTCTAACTAAAACAGAAATAAATTTTTGAAAAGGACAACCCCGAAAATGAAACCGCTCATAATACTTGGAGTCCCACTACTTGCTACAAGTTTGATTTTCCATCAGCAACCGCACGTCGCGCATACTCTGTTCGCGGGGATGCCGGTGCTAGTCGGTTGGAGTGCTGAGGCGATGGTCGTTACAGCCACAGCCTCTACCATGATGCTTCACGGCTAAAGCGGCCTTATAATGTTGGCATGGCACCGAAGACTTTAGCAGCTAAGCATCAGGAAGATATGGAAGCGAAGCGAGAAAAACGCCGCAAGGCGGCCCGGCTCAGGGCGTACAGAACGGCGGGTACAAAAGGTACGGCAAGGAAGTATTAGACCAACGCCGGAGCGTGTGCTTGACGCTCTTCCTGCGCTCTATCTGCGCTCTGTTTGATTGCTCAACAGTGCTTTAGAGGCTTAAAGGTGTCATCCGGGGCCTGCTAAGCTGTTGAAGTTACGTTTGACGGCGGATTCGAATCCCTCCCTCTCCGCCAGCTGTTCTGAGTCCCGCACGCCTAATTATTTTCGAACTCATTTCAATTTGTTGACTTGTTCAGCGCGGCAGCCTAAAATGCGCACTCCATAAGGGATACCTTGAGGGACTCAGTGGCTTTCCTGCAAAATCCGCAAGCCTCGGCTACTGGAGGCAGGGAAATGCTCCGCCCTCCCTTCTCTGCTTCTAACCATCGCCGTGCTGGTATCTCCGCCCTCCTGTTCCTGGTGTTGGTAGGCCTGGCATGGGCGGGACCTGCCAAAACCCCTGCGGATAAAGCGAAATACGTAGTCGCCATCGGCGATGTTCATGGCGATTTTGATGACTTTGTGAGCATTCTTCAACGGGCCGGACTCATCGACGCCCAGCATCACTGGACCGGCGATCAGACTACCTTGGTTCAAGTCGGCGACCTTTTGGATCGGGGCCCGAAGCCACGCGAGGTAATGGATCTTGTAATGTCCCTGGAAAAGGAAGCGCCAAAGGCAGGGGGACGAGTGGTCAGCTTGCTGGGCAACCACGAGATGATGAATATCATGGGAGACCTTCGCTATGTCACGGCGGAGAACTACGCGGCTTATGCGGACAGCAATTCCGCTGACCGCCAGAAATCCGCGTATCAGGAGTACGTGAAATGGCGCAATGGTCACGCGCAGCTCTTAGCTGAGCTTCCCCAGCCCATGGAAATAACCGAAGCGGAGTGGATGGCACGACACCCGCTTGGGTTCGTCGAGCAGCGCGAAGCTCTCGGCCCGAACGGATCCTACGGTAAGTGGCTGCGCGAACACTCTGCTGTGGCCAAAATTGGCGACGAGATCTTCTTACACGGCGGAATCCATCCCAATCTGGCCCACTTGAAACTTGACACGATCAATTCCCATATCCGCGACGAAATCAAAGCCTTCGATTCGGCCAAACAAGGTTTGGTCGACCAGAAAGTGATTCTGCCTTTTTTTACTCTTCAGGAAATTACTGCCGCGGTGCAAGCGGAACTCTCGGCTGAGCGCAAGTCGCTGGTGCCCTCGGATCAGCAAAGGCAAGCCCGGCTTGTAGGGTTCCTGGGATATGGGGAGTGGCTGAGCGTGCGGGTGGATGGTCCACTGTGGTTTCGCGGTTACGACCAGTGGAGCGAGGAAGAAGGTGCCGCGCAGATTGGCAAAGTCTTGGAATCCTACAATGCGAAGCGAATTGTTGTAGGGCACACAGTTCAGAAGGGCGGGCGCGTGCGGAACCGCTTTGGCAACAGAGTGTTTCTAATCGACACTGGCATGCTCAGCAGTTACTACCCTGGAGGCAGGCCGTCAGCCTTGGAAATCGAGGGCGACGCTAAATTCACGGCCGAGTACATGGACCAGCAGATGGTATTAGTCGAACCTGCTAGGCCTTCGCTTCGAAGCGGAGCACCGCAGTAAGCTGCAGGGATTGCGGAGATCCCGCAAGGGTTTCGGAAAGTCTGTTGTTCCACGAGTCGCCGTAGCCAACTGATCGGCGGGGATAAAAACAGGATTACAAAGGGCTTTTGAGGATGAAAAGTTGGATTGAGCGCGCGCTGAACATCCACCCCGGCGATCTGGGGCGAGGCACCCTTTTGTGCGCCTGTTTATTCCTCGTGATTACCACGTACAAAATCGGTGGGGTGGCAGGCCCCGCGTTATTCCTGTCTCGCTTCCAGGCCAGCCAGCTCGCTTACGCTGACATTTCCAGTGCGCTGCTGGTGATCCTGGTGGTGGCGGGCTACGTGCGGCTGGCGCGTCGCGTGCCTTTCCAAGGCCTGCTGCTGGGCAGCACATTATTTTTTGCCAGCAATTGCGTCCTGTTTTGGGGCTTGATCCACTACCTTCATCTAGCATGGCTTTACCCTGTGTTCTACGTCTGGGTGAAACTCTTCGGAGTCCTGGTACCGACGCAGATCTGGACTCTGGCGAACTATGTGCTGACCACGCGGGAGGCCAAGCGGGTTTTCGGAATGGTGGGTGGGGGCGGCATCGCGGGTTGGATATTTTCCGGTTATTTCTCCAAAACGATCGCCAAGAGATTCGGTGCGGAAAGCCTGCTGCTGGGTATGGTGCTGTTTCTGTTGATTTGTACCGGACTGATTGTCCTGATCTGGCGCCGCGGATTGGCGGCCCGGGACGGAGCCGATGAGGCGACCCGGGAATCGGCACATGGCGTCCCCAGGAACTTGTTCGGCAGCATGCAGGTGGTGTTCTCTTCGTCCTATCTGAGGGCGATCGCCGCCGTGATTTGCATCGGATCTTTGGTGACCACGCTGACGGGCTGGCAGTTCCTGGCCATTGCGCAGCAGACCTTGCAAAGAAAAGATGCTCTCGCCGCCTTTTTCGGAGACTTCAATTTCTATGCCGGAATACTTTCACTCGCGTTCCAGTTGCTGGTGACCCCGCGGTTCCTGCGCAGGTTCGGCATTGGCGCGGCCCTGTTCGCGCTGCCCGCTACGGTGTTCCTGGGTTCAGCGGGACTGTTGGCTTTTGGCACACTGGGGTCGGTGGTGGTGCTAAAAGGCTTCGATCAGGTGCAGCGCTATTCTCTGGACAAGTCCGCCGTCGAATTGCTTTACCTTCCGCTCTCGGCCCGGATCAAGATACAAGTCAAATGGTTTATAGACACGGTGGTTTGGCGCCTTGGTGACGGCCTGTCGGGCTTGACGGTTCTTATTTTCGCTACCACGCTGCATGTGCCGGCACGTCAACTCAGTTGGATTGCGTTACTGCTGATCAGCGGTTGGCTGGTGGCGGTCGCGGTTGCGCGGCGGCAATATGTCGTTACATTGAAGGAAAGTATCGGCCAGCATCGGGTCGACGTGGAGCAAACCTCCGCAGCGGTCCTGGACCGTTCGACTGCGGACGTGTTAGCAATCAACCTTTCGGCATCCGATCCCAAGGACATCCTTTACGCGCTGAGCCTGTTTGAGGTGGAGCGGCAGAGAGCGGTGCACCCCGGGATCCGGAGCCTGTTGATCCACCCCTCAGCCGAGATCCGGCGGAAAGCAATCACTATTCTTTCGGCATCCGGCGACAAGACCGTGCGGCCGGACATGGAGCGGTTGCTGCGAGACCCCGACCTCAGCGTTCGTACCGAGGCTCTGCTTTACCTGACCTACCATACACACGTGGACCCTCTGGAGCTAATCGAGGGAGTGGGAGACTTCCCCGACTTCTCCGTGCGTTCGGCCATCGTGGCATTTCTGGCCCGACCCGGCCCAGCCCAGAACCTGGAGACCGCGCAGCAGATTCTGGCTGGCATGGTCTGCGAACAAGGTGCAGAATGCCAGCGGACCAGGCTGGAAGCGGCCCGGCTACTGGGTTTGCTCCCAGACTCTTTCGACCCGCTACTCTCGACGCTGCTCGCCGATGCTGACACTGAGGTCGCGCGGGAAGCGATCCGGTCGGTGGGGAAATTGCGCAAGCGGCGGCTGGTTCCGGACTTGCTGGATCGGCTGTCACATCACGAACTGTGCGGAGAAGCAGCCAAGGCCCTGGGGGAGGTTGGGGACACGATCGTCGGAGCGTTGCGCGACCATCTCAGCGACTGTTCGGTAGCAATCGAGGCGCGAAGAGAAATCCCGGCCATACTGGTGAAAGTTGGGACGCCAGCAGCGGCCAACGTGCTGATGGAAAACCTCATGGAGAGCGACACCATGCTGCGCTTCCGCATTATCAGCTCTCTCAACAAGCTCTGCGGCCTCCACCCTGAGATCGAGACAGACGTCCAGACGTTGGAGACGGTCTTAGCTGCCGAGATTCTGGGGCACTACCGGTCATACCAGATTCTGGACAAGGTCAGCGCCGCCGGGGACAGTCAAGATCAGGTGACCCCCGCATTGACGGAGTCCATCCACCAAGAACTGGAGCGCATCTTCCGTCTGCTCGGCCTGTTATATCCCCACCTTGATCTGCACGCTGCCTACCTGGGCTTGCAATCCAAGAGTGTAGCGGTTCACGACAACGCCTTGGAATTCCTGGATAACGTCTTAAAGACCCAGCTACGTGACATGCTGGTGCCGCTCCTGGATGGCAAGATCACCGTGGGCGAGCGCGCTCGCCTGGCGAATCGGCACGTACATGCCAAGATCGAGAACCGGGAACATGCAGTGGCGGCACTCGTCAACAGCGACGATCCCTGGCTAAAGTCTTGTGGGGCATATGCAATCGGGACGTTCGGACTGAAATCTCTGGAGTTTGAATTAGATCGATGTCTGAATGATTCGGACCCGCTGTTGCGAGAGACTGCGCGAGCAGCAAAACTGCGCCTGGAGGGGCCAGTGGCGAAGGCATGAACTCGACATCTCGAATTAAGCGGGATGCTCCCAAGCGGTAATGGCGTATCAAGGCAGTCGCAAATCATCCTTAAAGGTTGGGTACGCGGGAGTTAGCTACAGTACCGGGGGAGAGAAAATCTCAGCTGTGGAAATTCGAGGCTGATGGCCATCGCGAAAATTCTAAGTTGCTGGTCTGCAATTTAAGGAGTAGGCTCTGTGGGCATAATTCGGGGAGGTACTTCTATGCGCATTCTTCATCGGCAGGGGTGGAAGCTCGCCGCAGCCGCGTTGCTGTGTTTGATTTGCCCATGTATTGTCAGGGCCGCGGATGAGACTACTTTTACCAAGGAACAGATCAAGAATTTCCTTCTGACGGCCAAGGTCGTGAAGAGTGAGCAGGCCAGACAAGGCATCACCGGCACCTTGCAGCTTACGCTCACCGACGGCACGGTGACACATCTTGCCTCTTTCCAAGGTGTTGATGAACACGCAGCGTTGAAACAGCTTCCCAGCGGCGCCGAAGTAGGGTTTGTCGATTCTTACAAGTACAACATCGCAGCCTATCGGTTGGCCGAACTGGTTGGCCTGGACGACATGCTGCCGGTGTACGTCGAACGCAAGTGGAAAGGCAATCCAGGCTCCCTCAGCTGGTGGTTGCCGGTGAAGATGGATGAGGCGGACCGACGGAAAAAGAATTTGAAGGCACCGGATTTGGACGCTTGGAACAATCAGATGTATAGGGTAAGGGTTTTCGACCAGTTGGTCGACGATACAGATGCCAACCTCACTAATGTGTTAATTGGGGAAGATTGGAAGATTTGGCGGATTGATTTCAGCCGTGCATTCCGATCTCAAAAGGACCTGAAAGATCCCCAGTTGAACTTAGTACGCTGCGACCGACAGTTGTTGGAAAAGCTGAAGACTCTGGATGGGAAGGAACTGGCGGAAAAAACGAAGCACTATCTGGACAAAGATGATGTTAAGGCGGTGATGGCGCGACGGGATAAGATCGTCGAACACTTCCAGAAGCTGGTCGCTGAAAAAGGTGAGAATGAAGTGCTGTACTGAATCAGGCAAAATCCACTGAACACAAGGGGTTAACTGGCGCGGTCATGCACTGGGCGTGCTGGATTGGATTCCCAGGCCATGAACGGCTTCCAAGTTTGGATACAGCTTGCTCTTTTGAGTCACCCGGTTTATTGTTTCTTGCCGCACAATCTTTGCGATGAAAAAAGGAGAGAGTCACATGGTGAATAAGCTGTTCACTCTATTGTTTGCGTCTGTACTTGTATTCCCGTTGTCAACGGCGGTGTTCGCGCAGGAGGCTCCCAAGGAGGCGAAGGCAGCGAAGCCGGCGCGTTGGGAGGGCGTTGTAATCAGGGTCAGTAAGGATAAATCTACGCTGACCATTCGTAACCAGAATTCGACCCAGGAGAGGACCGTGCAGTTCGACAGCTCGACGAAATGGGTCAGCCAGGAGCACGGCAGTAAAAAAGTCAACGACATCGATTCCAGCCAGGTTAAAGAGGGTGACAGGGTGATAGCCGAAGGCACTTGGGGTAAGGATGGCGTACTCCAAGCCACGGTGATCTCCAAGCGGCTCACAAGACTCTAATTTCGGTGGTCCGGGGCAGCGACCATGGCCGACGAGGGGCGTGTCCCGGACCGAGGACGGAACCGTGCATTTCTGGCCGAAGCATCACCGCAAAGGCCTCTAGTACATTTGTCACTACAATTCAGGGAGCTATCCCATGCAAACATTTCATCTTCAGCGGCAGAGGCTGATTCTTGGAGCGGTGGTTTGTCTGATTTTCCCATGCCTGGTCATGGGCGCAGACGAGTCCGCGCCGAACAAAGAGCAGATTAAGCATTTTCTTCTCACCGCCAAGGTGGTGGGCAGCAAGCAGACCGCCAAGGGCGTTACCCAGCCTTGGCGGCTTACGCTGAGTGACGGCACATTGACGCACGATGCCTCGTTCCAGCCGATTGACGAACACAAGACCAATGTGACGCTGGCCAGCGGCCGAACTGAAATGAACTTCGTAGATTCCTACAAGTACAACATCGCTGCTTATGAGCTGGCTGAGCTGGTCGGCCTGGACAACCTGATTCCGGTATATGTGGAGCGCTCGTGGAAAGGGAATCCCGGCTCACTGAGCTGGTGGCTTCCGGTGTGGAAAGATGAGGAAGAGCGCGTTAAGCAGAAGCTACAGCCTCCCGATGCAGACGCCTGGGCCAATCAGATGTACAAGATACGAGTCTTCGATCAATTGGTCTACGATGACGATCCCAACCTCACAAACGTGCTGATCGGTGCGGACTGGACGATTTGGAGGGTTGATTTCAGCCGTGCATTCCGGCTCAAGAAAGACCTGCGGAACCCCGGGGACTTAGTACGCTGCGACCGGCAATTGTTCGACAAACTGAAGGCTCTGGATGCGAACGAACTGACGGAAAAGACCAAGCACTATCTGACTAAAGATGAGGTGAAGGCCGTGATGGCGCGGCGGGACAAGATCGTGGCGCAGTTTCAGAAGCTGAGCTCTGAAAAGGGTGAGAAGGAAGTTTTCTACTGAATCATCCGGCCTACTGACGCACTGGCGAATCACTGAGTCTACGAAAGACTTGGCACTCGAGTCGTCAACTGCTTGGACGATTTGGCGATCCCCAGCCGCGCTCACGCAATCGAGGCTCAGGATTTGGACGCGCAGGATGCTGAAGTGTTCGACGGATCGGCTTGCTCTTTTCAGTCGCAAGGTTTATTGTGTCATGCCACGCATCACAATCTTTCGGTTTAAGTTCGAGTGAAGGTTAAGGAGGATGTCAACAT
>Ga0193751_1000725_pt1 | contig 23868 bp, 19 predicted proteins | sample L1c2metaG_FD_143050 | JGI IMG/M metagenome (GOLD analysis project Ga0193751, IMG submission 143050) | Soil microbial communities from a riparian zone of the East river system, Colorado, United States - L1c2 | ecosystem: Environmental > Terrestrial > Soil > Riparian zone | place: USA: East River... | reverse complement strand
CCCGCCCCCTTCTCCACCACGACTCTCCGCAAGAATTCCGCGGCCGCCTCCGGCAGAACCGTGTTGATGAACATTCCCGACCCCAGCTCGAACCCGGCCGTGCGCGTCAAGCGCGGGGTCACGCTGATGTACCAGTGAAAGTGCCGTGCCCCGGCATATTCCGCCGGCCCGCTTCGCACCGTGAAGTTAAAGTCAGGATTGTCCAGCCCCACATAGATCTTCGCCAGCAACGTTCGCAGAACGCGCCCCAGATCGGTCACCTCCATTTCCGAGATGTCGCCGAAGCTGGCCATGTGGCGCAGCGGAAAAATGTGCGTGGCAAACGGCGTGGCTGAGGCGAATACCTGCATCGCCACAAAGCGTTCGCTCTTCAAAACGATTCGGGTCTGGTCCTCCACCTCACGTTCGAGCATGCGGCAGAACATGCATTCCCCCACGTCGTCATACTGGCGCAGCGCCTCCTGTAACCGGTGCCGCAGCTGGATCGGGATGATTGGGGTGGCAATCAGCTGGGAGTGCGGATGCTGCAGGCTCGCCCCAGCGTCCGCTCCATGATTCTTGAAGATCGTGATGTGGTTCACGCGATGATCGGTGCTGAGCATCTGGTAGCGCTGTTTATAGACGCGTAAGATGCTGGCGATTTGCTCGTCGGGCAACATGGCCATGCAGCGCGAGTGGTCCGGACTCTCGATAATCACCTCATGAAAACCGAAGCCATCGATGCGACGCCGCAGATGTTGCAGGTTGCGCGTGGGTTGCACCTCGCTCGATAAGGCCGCGAACTTGTTGGGAATTACCCGTACCATCCAAGTCGCGCTATTGGCCGGAGACCTCATCACCTCTGCCGGCGTTTCGCTCTCATTGCCTGGACAAAACGGGCAGCTCTCCACAAATGCCGGGACTGGCTCGATCGGGCGGCGCATCGCCATCTCCTCCGGCCGCCGGGCCCGCTCGGTGGCAATGATGACCCACTCCTTGGTCAAGAAGTTCTGCCGCAGCTCCGGCATCTGAGCCCTCCACACGTCCTATCGGCAAGTGGACGCCAGCCTGTAGTACCCCGCCCCTTTCGTTTGTCATTCCGATTCCCAGGCGAACGCAAGGGGCGGACGAATCTGCTTTTGGCCGCGCCTGTTATAGAATTCCAACTACCCTATGAATCGCAAAATTCCCATCGGCATCCTGGGCGCTACCGGCGTGGTCGGCCAACGCTTCATCCAGATGCTCGAGCACCATCCCTGGTTCGCAGTGGCCTGGCTGGCCGCTTCCGACCGTTCCGAAGGCAAGGTCTACGCCGAGGCCGCGCGCTGGCGCCTCAAAACCCAAATCCCGCAAGCAGTCGCCGCCATGAAAGTTTCCGCGGCCACCCCCGAAGGCGCGCCCAAAATTATCTTCGCCGCTCTCGACGCTTCCATTGCCGCCGAGCTCGAGCCCCGCTTCGCCGATGCCGGCTGCGCCGTAGTCTCCAACTCCAGCGCCCTGCGCATGCAGCAAGACGTCCCTCTAGTGATTCCCGAAGTCAACGCCGGACACATCAAGCTCATCGACATCCAATCGTGGCGCAAGAAATCCGGCGGTTACGTCGTCACCAATCCCAACTGTTCGGCGATCGGGCTTGTGCTCGCTCTTGCGCCCCTCTACCAGAAGTTTGGCTTGGAAACCGTGATGGCCGTTACGATGCAGGCCATCAGCGGCGCGGGATATCCCGGCGTGGCCTCGCTCGACATTCTCGGCAATGTCATCCCTTTCATCCGCAACGAAGAAGAGAAGATGGAAGAGGAAACCAAGAAGCTGCTGGGCCGGCTCAATGCCACCAAAATAATTCCCGCAGCGTTTGCAATGAGCGCGCAATGCAACCGCGTCGCCGTCGAAGACGGGCACACCGAATCCGTTTCCATCCGTCTCAAGACGAAAGCGAAGCCCGAGGAAATCATCGCGGCATGGAACGACTATCGCGCGGAGCCGCAGGACTTGAAATTGCCCAGCGCTCCCGAACGCCCCGTTGTCTACCTCGAAGCCGCCGACCGGCCCCAACCTCGCTTCGACATCGACATGGGCGCCGGCATGACGACGGCCGTTGGCCGCCTTCGTCCCTGCGGCGTTCTCGACTGGAAATTCACCGTGCTCTCCCACAATACCATTCGCGGAGCCGCCGGAGCCGCCGTCCTCAACGCCGAACTCCTGAAAGCCAAAGGCTACTTGGGCAAGGAAACGTAAAATGAAAAGTCGCGCAGCGACGGTAGCGCCGCCGTCCCGGCGGCTGTCGCGGGGGCGTCCCGCCCGCGCATCTCAAACTCTCGATTTGCGTCCGTTTTCTTTCGCGACCAGGAACCCCCGGCCATGATCGTCATGAAGTTCGGCGGCACGTCCGTCGAAGACGCCAAAGCCATCGACCGCGTCGCCTCCATCGTGGAAGGCCGCCTGCCGCAAAATCCCGTAGTCGTCGTTAGCGCCATGGCCAAAGTCACCGACACCCTGCTGACCATGGCCAAGGCCGCCGGCGAGGGCGAGCGCAAGGCCGCGCTGAAACTCTGCCGGTCGTTACAGGAACGTCATTACAATACCGCCAGCGAACTTCTCGGCACTGCCCGCTTCACCGAATTCCACTCCGAACTCGGCACCGATTTCGAGTCGCTCGACGAACTGCTGCGCGGCATCTCCGCCGTCGGCGAAATCACCCCCCGCACCACCGATCACGTCGCCGCCTTCGGTGAAATGCTGTCTGCCAAAATCGTGGCCGCGGCCTTCGCTGCCCGCGGACTCAAAGGAGTCCACGTCGACTCCCGCGACGTTCTCGTTACCGACAGCACCTACATGCAGGCAGTCCCGCAATATGAAGAAACCAACGTCCGGCTGCAGCAAAAAGTTCAGCCTCTGCTGCGCGCGAACCAGGTCCCGGTGATGGGAGGATTTATTGGCGCCAACCGCGCCGGCATCACGACCACGATCGGACGCGGCGGCTCCGATTTTTCCGCCGCCATTATCGGCGCGGGCCTGGGCGCCGACCGCATCGAGATCTGGACCGACGTGGATGGCATCCTCACCACCGATCCCAGAATTTGCCCCGAAGCCCGCCGCATCAAAGTCATCGGTTTCGACGAGGCCGCCGAGCTCGCCTATTTCGGCGCGAAGGTCCTGCATCCGGCAACGGTACTTCCCGCTATACAAAAAAATATTCCTGTCTATGTTCTCAACTCGCGCAATCCGACCTGCGAAGGCACGCGCATCACCACTCGCGCCCCGCAAGGCAAAAACATCTTCAAAGCCATCGCCGCCAAAAAGCACATCACCATCGTCGACGTGGCCGCCCCCCGCATGCTGCTCGCCCACGGATTCCTGCGCTCCATCTTCGAAGCCTTCGACCGCCACAAGGTTTCCATCGACGTGGTCTCCACCTCCGAAGTGAGCGTCTCGCTTACGGTCGACTCCAATCAGGCAATCCCCGCGCTGGCCGCCGATCTAGCCAAGCTGGCCGACGTAAAATATGAAGGCCGCAAAGCCATCGTCTGCCTGGTGGGCGAAAACCTGCGCAACACGCCAGGAATTGCCGCGTTAGTATTCCGCGAACTCGCCGACAAAAAAATCCGCATGATCTCCCAGGGCGCCTCGGAAATCAATCTGACCTTCGTAATCGAAGAAGACGAAGTCCCCGACGTGATCCAACGCCTCCACAAAACCTTCTTCTCCGACCTGGACCCAGAAGTTTTCGCGTAGGCGAGAACCAGAGACTTTAACCGCAAAGAACGCTAAGATAACGCAAAGGCCGCCAAGAAAAGCAACACAGGTTATCTCAGCGATCTCGGCGGCTGTTCTCAGCGATCTCGGCGGTTAAAAGCTGTGGCGTTACCCATGAACCTCCTCCTTCTAGGCCGCGGCAAAACCGGATCGCTGGTCGCCGAAGTAGCTGCCGAGCGCAAGCACCGCATCGCCATTGCTGGGGCAAAAGAAAACGCATCCACCGCCGCCCTCACGGCGGAAAAACTCCGCGACATCCACGCCGTTATCGACTTCACCGGCCCGCATTGCGTTATCGCCAACATCGAGGCCTGCGTCCAAGCCGGCAAAAACATGGTCGTCGGGACCACCGGCTGGCACCAGGAAATCGACCGCGTCCGAAATCTGACCGAACGCCACGGGACCGGCTTTCTTTACGCTGCAAACTTTTCTATCGGCGTGAATCTATTCCTCGACACAGTCCGCGCCGCCGCCGCCGCCCTCCGCCACAATTACTCCGGCCAGATCTTCGAGCGCCACCACGCCCAGAAAAAAGACGCGCCGTCGGGCACGGCCCTCGCCATCCAGCAAATAATCCGCGAAGCCAGCGGCAAGACCGAAAACTTAGAAATCATATCCTTCCGTGAAGGCGACGTAGTCGGCCTGCACGAGGTCGTCCTCGAGTCCCCCGCCGATAGAATCTATCTCTGCCACGACGCCAAATCCCGCCGCGGTTTCGCCGAAGGCGCAGTCCGCGCCGCTGAATGGCTGGCCAGCAAAAAGGGTTTCTACGATTTCAAGGATGTGTGGCGGGAACTGTAGTTCTCGATTAAATCGCAAATTCCCCGCAGGAGGTCGCAATGAAGCAAGCATTTCTTCTTATGTTCTTGGCTGTCGCAATACCCACGGCGACATTCGGCCAGACCGCTTCATCGGACTCGCAGGCGCTGCAGGCTCTATTGACCGAAGTCCGCGCCCTTCGTCAGGACTTACGGATTTCGCTGGCAAGGATACAGAGCGGCCAGATTCTGCTATCTCGTTTGCAAACCCAACAAGCGGCCGTTACGCGTGCCTCGGAACGCTTAAGCGACGCTCGCTCGAAGCTAGCTGAGGCGGAAAACCATCAGAAAGATGTAAGGAACAACCTCAAGCGGTTTGAGGAGACGCTAAACGACGAACAGAGCCCGGCGCAACAGAAGGAACTCCGAGATGTGATCAACCACCTCAAATCCGAACTCGAAGACTCGATTGACGTACAGCAACGTCAGGCAACTGAAATCGAGGCCGAGCACCAACTGGGTGCTGAACAGGACAAACTCAACGCGCTCGAAGCCGAGTTAGACGAACTCGTCAGAAAACTGGGCAACCCGAATGAACAACCCGGTCGCGCTGTGCATTGATCTGCGATCAGGCCCGGCGCGTTTTCCTGAACTGCATCTTCGCGATATCCTATCCGTATGCAACTCCGCGGCTGTGGCACCGCTCTCGTCACTCCCTTTCATCAAGACGGTTCCATCGACGACGCAGCCCTGCGCAACCTAGTCAGCTGGCAAATCGAATCGGGAATTGACTTTTTAGTTCCCTGCGGCACTACCGGCGAAACGCCCACGCTCACGCACGACGAATGGCTGTACGTGATCGACACGGCAATTGAGGTTGCCGCCGGACGCGTCCCCATCGTCGCCGGCGCCACTTCCAACTCCACTCACGACGCAGTCGAGAAGGCCAAAGAAATCGCCGCCCGCACCGGAGTCAACGCCATCCTCACCGCCTCGCCCTACTACAACAAGCCCACGCAGGAAGGCCAGTATCGCCATTTCAAAGCCATCGCCGAAGCCGTCGGCGACAAACCCGTTATTCTTTACAACGTCCCCGGCCGCACCGGCGCCAATATCGAACCGGTAACCCTGGCGCGCGTAGCCGAAATTCCCAACATCGTCGGCGTGAAAGAAGCCAGCGGCAACATGACCCAGATTGCTGAGGCCATCAACTCGGTCCCCGAAACATTCCTCGTCTTCTCCGGCGATGATGCGGTCACGCTGCCCGTCATCGCCCTCGGCGGCGTCGGAATAATCTCCGTCGCCTCCAACGAAATCCCTCACGAGATGGCGTCTCTCACGCGCGCCGCGCTCGCGAACGACTGGACCACCGCCCGCACCCTCCATCGCAAATATCTTCCGCTGATGCAAGCCAACTTCATCGAATCCAGTCCCCTGCCGGTAAAAGCAGTTCTGGCGATGATGGGAAAAATCGAGGAAGTCTACCGCCTGCCTCTGCTCCCCATGCGCCGCGACACGCGCTCCCGTCTACAAAAAATCGCCACCGAAGTTGGATTAATTACCAAGCCCGCCTCTCCTGCCGCCGAGGCACCCGAATTTTTTATCTACGAAAATTGGGCCGCTGGCCCGCGCAAAATCGTCCTGCACCGCGCCTCCTGCGGCCAATGTGCCCATGGCAAAGGCCGGCCTTCCGGCCACGACGCCAACCATTCCCGCTGGCACGGTCCCTACGCCACACTGCCCGAAGCCCGCGAAACCGCCCACACCATGACGGGCGTGCTCATCCGCAGCGAGTGCAAGTGCGTGTGAAAAAATTGCTGATTGTTGATTTCTGATTGTTGATTGAGAAGCCGCGCGCGTACGTTCTACGTGGGCGTCATCCTGGGCGTAGCCGAAGGGATCTCGCGCGCAAGCAACCGACTGTAGCACCGCACACACTCTACGTTCTCATTCGATTTTGACAAATCAACAATCAACAATCAACAATCAACAATTCATGCCCGCCTCCCTGAAATCCTCCATCGAACGCCTGGCCGCGCAAGGCGAAGTCGAGCACGATCCCGATGCCCGCCGCACCTTCCTCGAATTCCGCGACCAACTCACGCAAGGCAGAATCCGCGCAGCGGAGAAAAAAGATGGCCGCTGGACCGTCAACCCCTGGGTCAAACAAGGCATTCTCCTCGGTTTCCGCCTCGGCGAACTCGCCGACATGACCGCAGGCCTCTCCTTCGTCGACAAAGACACCTTCCCCGCCCGCCAGTTCACTATCGCCGATCACGTGCGCGTCGTCCCCGGCGGCTCCTCCGTCCGCACCGGAGCCTACGTCGCCCCCTCAGTCATCTGCATGCCGCCCATGTTCATCAACGTCGGCGCCTACGTCGACGAGGGCACCATGATCGACTCCCACGCCCTGGTCGGCTCCTGCGCCCAGATCGGCAAACGCGTGCACTTGAGCGCCGCCGCCCAAATCGGCGGAGTCCTCGAACCCATCAACACCGTCCCTGTCATTATTGAAGACGACGTCCTGGTGGGAGGAAACTGCGGAATTTACGAAGGCACTCTCGTGCGAACTCGCGCCGTACTTGGCGCAGGAACTATCCTGACCCGATCCACTCCGCTCTACGACTTGGTCCGCGGCGAAGTCTACCGCGCCACCGCTGACTCTCCGCTTGAGGTCCCGGAAAACGCCGTGGTTGTTCCCGGCTCCCGCGCCGTAGAAAAACGCGCTGCCTATGGCGGAGCAAAGGTTTGGAATCTTTCGCTTTACACCCCAGTCATTGTGAAGTACCGCGACGAAAAAACCGACCGCGGAATCGAACTGGATGACTGGCTGCGGTAGGTCAACTAGGCTCTGGCTACGCTTTACTTTCTGCTATAATGTAAAGTATGGCAGAAGCTACTCTTTCATCGAAGAACCAGATCGTCATCCCGCGCGAAGCTCGCGAAGCTTTGCAGCTTAAGCCCGGCGACAAACTTCTAGTCCGCACCCATGGTCGAAAGATCCTCATCCTGGAGAAACCGAAGTCTTATCGCAATGCGATTCGGGGGTTAATGCCAAGAGGCTATGACAAGGGATATCTTCGCAAGGAACGTGAAAGTTGGGAGTAGAGCGGCTCCGGACATCACTTGGTCGCCACCGCCGCGTTGCGCTCGACACGAGCATTTTTATCTACCACTTAGAGGCAAACGCTAAATATGTCGCGCTGACCGACTGCATTTTTTCCTGGCTTGATTCCAAGACTTCCGCCGCGGTTACATCTGTCATTACGATGACGGAGTTGCTCGTTAAGCCATATCGGGAATCGGACGAAGAAACGGTGGATAAATGCTTTACCCTGCTCTCGACTTATCCCAATCTCGAGTGGATATCTCCGACCCTTGAAATCGCCGATCTCGCGGCAGAAATTCGTGCGATCCACCGGCTGCGAACGCCAGACGCGCTGCAAGCCGCGACCGCGCTGCACGCGAACGCAACCGCATTCGTCACGAACGACTCAGTCTTTCAACGGATCAGGGACTTAGACGTTCTGACTCTGGACGATTTAGTTTAGACCCCAACCCGAGCTTAGTTCGCGACGAAAGCCGACCACACATCAAATGCGAAGATGGTCTCCGGCCAGGTTAGAATTCAACCATGGACAAAAAGGAAATCAATTCTCCGAAATTAACGGCTAATTTTTTATTCTGGGTTGCCGGCGTTGGCGGAGTTTTACTAGTGGCCTTCTTGGCACACTATGTCTGGAAAATCTTTTGAACGGGCTGGGCGCTGAGCCTGCGGCGCAAAAGCATGGTTCAACTTAAAGCGTTGTCATTCCGAAGGCCGGAGGAGCCGCGCCTAGCGCGGCGAGACCAGAGAGGAATCTGCTTTCGCCGCCGCGACGCTAATCCTCAGTCGCGCGCCGCCATCTGCTCCGACCTGAATCTGCGCGAGCCCCGCCACCACCGCATCCGCCTCCCCTAACTTCGTCGCCGGATACGTGCTCGCCAGTCCAATCACCTTCATCCCCGCCGCCCTAGCCGCACGAATTCCCGCCGGCGCATCTTCGATCACCAGGCAGTCCGCAGGCTTGAATCCCAGCCTCTTCGCTCCCTTCAAATAAGGCTCCGGATGCGGCTTCCCATGCTCCACATCGTCTGCTGTCACCAAAACTTTCGGCACCGGCAATCCGCAGAAGCGCAAGCGCGCGCTGGCCAGCAACCGCGTCCCGGATGTGACCACGCCCCACCGTCCCTCCGGAATCGAATTCACTAGAGCCCCCGCGCCCGGCATTACGCGTACACCCTGTTGGTCATTCGCCTCCTCGTTCTCGATTTGCCAGGCTTCCGCGTCGGCGTCGAGATGCGGCGCCACGCGCCGAATCACTTCAATCGTCCGCACTCCATGGGCAATGGCCATCACCGCATCGCCGTCGACGCCCTTGCGCCGCGCCCACTGCCTCCACTCACGGTCCACCGCGCGAGTCGAGTCCACTAGAACTCCGTCCAGATCGAAAAGAATGGCTGAGCACGAAAAAATAGGCATCTCTAACTATTTAATCACAGCTACCGAGGAAGGACAGTACGGCTCTATGCGTAGCAGAACTCGAAGGTACCTAACTCGTTGTCGTCGGAAGACTTGCTTGACCCTGCGCGGCCAACACCTCCTGCTGCGCCCGTTGCCGCAACGACAGATGCCGCTGCCGGAAATGCATCTGCGCGCGTCGTCCCCATGCGCGCACGAACCAGTAATTCAGTCCCGCGCCGATCACCGAACTGGCCAGCGGAATCAAGCGCCCCGCCCACTTCTCCACCACTTCTGCGCTGGCCTTCGCCGCAATTCTTTGAATCACCCGCGGCACAAACTTGTTGATGACTTCTTTCTCCAGCAACTCGCGGCTGATGTCGACTCCCGCCGCGCTGGCGGCCGCCATCCAGAGCTCGGCAATCTCCTCGTCGGTATTGAATTGAAATCCGTAAATCAAACTCAATTTCTGGATCGTACGCATCGTGATCGCTGAAAGAATCCCCAGATCCGGCACGATCGTGATCAGCCCACCGAAGCCGAATCCCGCTCCTTCTACCGCCGCAACCTTCATCCCGGCGCGAATAATCGAATCCGCCACTGCATCCACTTCCCCAATCTCGAGCGAATATAAGCCATGATATCCGCTGATTGGCACCCGATACGCCGTCCGCAGTTGCAGCAGGAATTTATCCGGATCCACGCGCACCGTCGAATAAGCGCGCGTCAGCCCCTTCGCCATCCCCGACTCAACCCGCCGCCGCAGCCACGATTTACCCTGCTCCGCCATCAATTTCAACCTTACTGCAGGAAGGGCGAGAAATCCATCGGGGAACTACTCAGTTTCACAGGAAAAATGCCTGCCCTTTTCTCTGCGTCCTCCGCGGCCTTCTCTGCGATCTTTGCGGTCAAAGGCTCTCCCTTTGAACGCCCTGAAGCTTTCATAAAAAAATACCGCCACAATTTCAATTATTGGTCGATACTTCATCGTCTCCAGACGCGCCCACCTCAAGTCCACTCGGTACGCTACACGACACGTGTGCTAGCATCATCCTTACTCCATGCCAACTGGAAAACTGCAAGTTATTCCCCTCGGGGGCCTGGGCGAGTTCGGGATGAACTGCATGGCCGTCCGCTGGGGCGACGACATCATCGTCATCGACGCCGGACTTATGTTCCCCGAAGCCGAACTTCTCGGCGTCGACATCGTAGTCCCCGACATTTCCTATCTCACCGAAAACCGCCAGCGTATCCGCGGAATCATCCTGACCCATGGCCACGAAGACCACATCGGCGCGCTTCCCTGGATGCTCTCCGAACTTAAGGTCCCGGTCTGGGGCACCGAGTTTACCCTCGCCTACGTCGAAGACAAACTCGACGAGCACGGCCTGCTCGACGACTCCGACCTCCGCGAAATGCGCCCCAACGAGCGCTTCAAGGCCGGAATGTTTACCATCCATCCCATCCACGTCACCCACAGCCTAGTCGATTGCGTGGCCCTCGCCATCCACACTCCGCTCGGCGTCATCATTCACACCGGCGATTTCAAAGTCGACCCCACGCCCACCGACAACAAACTCTTCGACCTGCACGCCTTCGCGGAATATGGCAAAAGCGGCGTCCTGGCTCTGTTTCAGGATTCCACCAACGTCGAGCGCAAGGGATACACGCCCAGCGAGCGCGCAGTCCGCCGCAAGTTCGACGAAGTCTTCGCCCACACCAAGCGCCGACTGTTCATCTCCTGTTTTTCTTCCTCCATCCATCGCATTAATCTCGCGGTCGAACTGGCGCACCAGCACGGCCGCAAGATCGCGTTCCTTGGCCGCTCGATGAACAACTCCGCGGAGATCGCCGAAGATCTCGGCTACATCGAAATCCCCGACGGCCTCGTCATCAATCCCGGCGAGATGAAAAATTTTCCCCCGGAGAAAGTTTGCGTCCTCATCAGCGGCACGCAAGGCGAGCCCATGTCCGCGCTCTCCCGCGCCGCCGTCGATAATCACAAGCACGCCAAAATCGAAAAAGGCGACACCGTCGTCCTCTCCTCCCGCATCATCCCCGGCAACGAAAAAACCATTTACCGGATGATCGACCACCTCTTCCGCCGCGAAGCATATGTCATCTACGAAGACGGAACCTCGCCGCCCATCCACGTCAGTGGCCACGGCAGCCAGGACGAACTCAAACTCATCATCAACCTGGTCAAGCCCCGCTATTTCACTCCCATCCACGGCGAATATCGCCAGTTAAAGCTGCACGCCGAAATGGCTGGCGCCATGAAGGGCTCTGTCGGCAAAGTCATGCTGATCGAAAGCGGCGACATTCTCGAATTCGACGACCAGGGCGCCCGCAAAGCCGGCCGCGTCAACGTAGGCCGCGTCTGTATCGACTCCGGCTCGCGAACGGACGTAGTCGAGGATTTAATCATTAAAGACCGCCGCCACCTCAGCGAAGACGGCATCGTCCTCCCCATCATTGCAATCAACAAACTCACGGGAAGAGTAGAAACTGCCCCTGAAATCGTAACCCGCGGTTTCAACGTAGGCGAAAACGGCTTCATGGAAGGCGCCAAGCGCATGGTCGAAGACACCCTGGCCCACTCCAGCGAGGAAGAAAAAGCCGACTACGGCGTAATCAAAGAAAAAATCCGCGCCGACCTAAAACGCTACATCTCCAAGCAAACCCAAAAACGCCCGCTCATTATGCCAGTGATCCTGGAAATCTAATCACCTCACTAGCGACGGACGCATTCGTCCGTCCGCCGATAGCGAAGCCGAACTCGTAACCCTTCGACGCGACGACTACGTTAGAATCGCCATTCGATCGAAATGATCACCCTCTCCGATATCTACTCCGCCCGCGCCCGCATCCAAGGCGTCACCACCCGCACCCGCCTGATTGAATTCAATCCCCGGGTGCCCCATGTCTCGCCTCCGTTGCGAGACGTAGGGACTTTGACGGACCCCACCCGCCGCCTATTCCTCAAACCCGAAAACCAGCAACCCATCGGCGCCTTCAAACTCCGCGGAGCCTATAACAAAATCGCCTCGCTTTCCGAAGCCGACCGCAAACGCGGCGTCATCTCCTACTCCAGCGGCAACCACGCGCAAGGCGTAGCCTACGCAGCACGCTCTCTGGGCGTGAAAGCCGTTATCGTCATGCCCAACAACGCCCCCGCTATCAAGCGCGAAGCAACCGCCGCCTTGGGCGCCGAGATCGTTCTCGTAGGCCCCGGCAGCAGCGAACGCCAACTCAAAGCGGAAGAGCTCGCAGCGCAGCACGGCTACGTAATTGTGCCCCCTTACAACGACGAAAAAATCATTGCCGGCCAAGGAACCATCGGCCTGGAAATCCTCGAAGACTTGCCGGAAGTCGAAGCAGTCTTCTCCCCAGTCGGCGGCGGAGGCCTGATCAGCGGCGTAGCCGCAGCCATCAAACTGACGAGGCCCGAAGTCCAAGTGATCGGCGTGGAACCGGAACTCGCGGCCGACGCCCAAGCCAGCCTGCGCGCCGGCAAGATCGTCCAGTTCCCCGCGGATCAAGTGTCGCGCACCATCGCTGACGGCCTCCGCACCCAAAGCGTTGGCAACATCAACTTCGATCACATGCAATGCTTCGTCGACGCCATCATCACCGTCACCGAGGACGAGATCCATCAAACCCTCAAACTTCTGTCCGCAAATCCTGACACAATAGCCGAACCCAGCGGCGCCGTCGCCACCGCCGGTTTCCTCTTCCGCTCCGATCAACTCCCCAAAACAAAACTCAACGTGGCCATCATCTCCGGCGGCAACATCGAGCCCAAAATGCTCGAAGACCTCCGCCGGCGATGAGACGTTGCAAGCAACGTCTCTACGGCGAATAATCATCGATATGAGACTTCGGCTCACTTTTCTCGCGCTCACGATCATTGCCGCAACTTCGTTCGCTGCCGCCCAAGCCCAGCGCGGCACTCTCGTCCACGAAGAATCCATTCGCGTCTCTCCCAGCGCCGACGCCGCCAAACTCGGCGAGGCAAGCCGCGGACACGAACTCGTCATCATCGAGAGCAGCCGCGACTGGACTCATGTCGAAGCCATCCTCCGCGAACCCAGGAAAGACGCCGACGAGGATGACCCGGAATCCGAAGGCAAGACCATTACCGGATGGGTTTCCAGCAAAGCTCTGGTAAACCTGACAACGCCCAACGGCGACAAGATTATTTTCGGTGAAGCCGCCGACTCCGAAGATCAGGCCAGCCGCCGCCGTGGACGCCGCGACGCCGCGCAAGATGCCATGCGCCTCTACTATCGCGTCTATGATTTGTTCCCCACCTCGCCGCTCGCCGCCGAAGGCCTCTACCGCGCCGCCGACATCCGCTGGCAAATGGAACGCTCCGATGTGCTGACCCGCCCTTCAGCCCGCGAGCGTGACTCCTACATGCGCGGCCAAATCGATGAAGAGTGGATGAAGCTGGTCATGAAAAAATTCTCCGGCACCAAGTGGGCCGACCTTGCAGCCTTCCATCTGATCGAGAATAAACTCTGCGGCGATTGGCAAGCCGCGTCGAAGTGTCCCGACAAAGAAGCCGACATGTACGAGAAGTACGCCAAAGAGCACGAGCAATCCCCCTCTGCGCCCGAAGCTCTTTACGACGCTGCCTGGCGCCGCTCCGCGCTGATCGAGATCTACAAAACCGAAGCCAACCAGAAAAAAACCGAGGAATCGAAAAACCGCGCCCTCGCCCTGGCGCAAAAAATCACGGCGCAATACGCCCAAAGCGATTGGGCCCCGCGCGCGCAAATGCTAATCTTCTACATTCAGCAAGGCGTCCCCACCTACGGCAACGCCAGCGACTAGCGCAACAAAGTAGCGCCGCCGTCCCGGCGGCCGTCAGGCGGGCGTCCCCGCCCGCCGCGCCCGCAGCGTGAACCTTCGCATAGATTTTTCTGCGATACTGTTCCCTTCTCCCCGGAGGACGATTGAACGACTACCTGCTGTCGCTGATCCTTGGCATCGTCGAAGGCCTCACCGAATTCCTGCCCGTCAGCTCGACCGCACACCTGCGCCTCTCCGAACTGCTGCTACACATCAGCCTCTCCGACGGGTATTGGAAGATGTATTCCATCGTCATCCAGCTCGGCGCGATCCTGTGCCTGCCCGTTTATTTCTGGACCCGCATCAAAAGATTTCTCGCTACATTTCCCCGCGGCGACACCGGAAGGCGCACTCCATTCACTCATCCTCTCGGTCTCACCGCGGTAGCATTCGTAGTCACGGCGATTCCGTCGTTCCTGCTCACCAAGGTGATCGGCAAGCATCTGGAGAATATTTTGATCATCGGCTGGTCCCTGCTGATCGGGGGAATCGTAATGTGGGTGGTCGACGCTCTGAACTCGAAATCCGAAGGCGCAGGTCCCGGCGCGCCAGGAAGTCGCATTCACACCTGGAAGATGGAAGACATGAGCGTGGCGCAGGCGATCTGGATCGGCTTCTGCCAGATCTTCTCAGCCATCTTCCCCGGCACGTCGCGCTCCATGTCGACCATTGCCGCCGGGCAGATCGCGGGCATGTCGCGGGCCGCGGCGCTCGAATTCTCATTCTTCCTCTCCATGCCAACCATGGCCGCCGCCACCATTTACACTCTGCTCAAATCGCTCAGAGGAAAAGGCGAGAATCCCATCGGCGTATCGCAGATCGATGCCCACGGCTGGCTCGTGCTCGCCATTGGCTTCGTAGTCTCGTTCATCGTCGCCTATGGTTCCGTCGCGTGGTTCATGGGCTACGTGCGCCGACGCGGCTTCGCTCCCTTTGCGGTCTACCGAATTATCGTCGGCCTCTTAGTCCTGGCGTTCGCCTCAAGGCTCATGTAGAGACGTTGCTTGCAACGTCTCTTGCCAGCGCCAGCAGAAGTGCACGTGGATAGAAGACGTTGCAAGCAACGTCTCTACGAGGAAGCTAAGTGAATACTACTGGCCATTTCTGCGTTGTCGGAACCTTGGCTTCTTGGCATAATGTAAGGGCTCTGGCCGATGGATGGCACTGAAGAATGTAGTGTCTTCAGTGTGCAAATCTGCCCCACATGGATTATCTGGCAAGCATTTTCATTCCCACCCGGAACCGGCGGCTCAATGAGCTGATCGGCTTCCTGATGTGCGTCTCCGCGCTCCTTCTTTTCCTCGCGCTGGTTTCGTATTCTCCGCTCGATCCCTCGTGGAATAGCGCCTCGGTATTGATCGGTTCGCACGCGGCGCGCAACTGGATCGGCGTCGTCGGCGCCTTCACTGCCGACATGATGCTGCAGTTCTTCGGTATCGGCGCATTCCTGCTTGTGATTTTTCCCGCTATGCTGGGCGCGCGCTGGTTCCGCTCCATGACAGTGCAGTCCCCTCTGGCAAAAAGCCTGGGCGGAATCTGGCTGGTGATGTTCGTTCCCGCCATGCTGGCGCTGCTGCCCGTACAATTTCGCTGGCAGCACGTAATCCCCATCGAAGGCCTGCTGGGCCGCGTCGTCGGCGACGTGCTGATTCATTATTTGAACGTGGTCGGCGCCTATATTGTCTGCGCGACCATACTCGCCGTTGCGTTATATCTCTCGACAGCGTTTTCGTTCTCGGCAATTCAGCTCTGGGCTCCAACGCACCTTGCCTTCATAACGGCCCTGTGGAATCGCTACAAAGATTGGCTGCAGGAACGCACCAAGAGACGCCAGCAAAAAGAACTCGATCAGCGGCGCATCTCGAAGCCAGTAGTGAAGACGCAATTGATCCCCTCGAGACCAGCATCGCAACTATCGGCAGAACCGCGTCGCACCGGTATTGAGCGCATGATGGCCGAAGAGGAAGCGCCGAAATCTGGGCAATCGATCGGCGGAATTTTGCCCGAACCTCTAACGATGAACGCTGTGGAAGAATCCGCCGACCCCGAGGTCACCGAGCGCGCCGACAGCGGACACAAAGCGAAAACAACCATGCCCCGCATCGCCGCCGGCGGATACAAGTTGCCCTCGAGCAGCCTGCTGCAGCGTCCGGACGAACAACAGCAAGTCGATGCCGATGAACTCAAACTGCTGGCGCAAGTTCTTACTGAGAAATACGCCGAGTTCGAGATTCACGGGCAGATCACACAGATCAATCCCGGTCCGGTCGTTACCACGTTCGAGTTCAAGCCTGAAGCTGGAATCAAATACAGCCGCATCACCAATCTCTGCGACGATCTTTGCCTCGCCCTGAAAGCCGAGAGCATTCTGATCGAGCGCATGGCAGGCAAGAGCACAGTCGGCATTCAAGTGCCGAATCGCCAGCGCGAAATCATCTGGCTGCGCGAAAACATCGAGTCGCAGGAGTTCATGGGATCGAAGTCGAAGATGACGATCGCCATGGGCAAAGATATCAACGGCCGAATCGTCACCGCCGACTTGGCTGGAATGCCGCATCTGCTGATCGCTGGCTCCACAGGCGCAGGCAAGAGCGTCGCCATCAACGCGATGATCATGTCGATCTTGTATAAGGCGACGCCCGACCAGGTGCGCTTAATCCTTGTCGATCCAAAGCGCCTGGAACTGGGCAACTACGAAGGCGTCCCGCATCTTTACACGCCGATCATTACAGAGCCGAAGCTTGCCGCTAATGCCCTGCGCAATGCGGTGCGCGAAATGGAGCGCCGCCTGAAACTGCTCGCGGCCAAGGGCGTCCGCAATATCGACCAGTACAACAAGCTGTTCGATCAGAACGGCACGCCCAGCCTGTTCGACGAAGAGGGGGACGAAAAGCCGATTCCCTACATCGTCATCATCATCGACGAGTTGGCCGACCTGATGATGCTCGATTCCAGCAACGTGGAAGAGTCCATCACCCGCCTCGCACAAATGGCGCGCGCCGTGGGGATTCACTTGGTGCTGGCGACGCAGCGGCCTTCTGTAGATGTAATCACCGGCTTGATCAAAGCCAACTTCCCCGCGCGCGTTTCGTTCCGCGTGGCGACGAAAGTCGACTCGCGCACTATTCTCGACGCCAACGGCGCCGAGGCTTTGCTGGGCAAGGGCGACATGCTGTACTTGCCATCCGGCTCGGCGCGAGTGCATCGGCTTCACGCCCCCTTTGTTACAGAAAAAGAAATCGCCGCGGTCGTCGAATTCTGGAAGGCGCAAGGCCTGGCCGAATATCAGCAACAGTTCCTGGAGGCTCCGAAAGGCGAGCGCGAAGCCGGATCAGATACCGGCAGCGATGAAGCCGGCGCGGACGGCGAGTCCGAAGACGATCCCCTGTATGGCGACGCCGTGAAGCTGGTAGTAGAGTTCGGCAAAGCCTCCACTTCCCTGCTGCAGCGCCGCTTGCGCATCGGCTACGGCCGCGCCGCACACCTCATCGATCTCATGGAGCAGGACGGCATCGTCGGCGCCGCCGACGGCCCCAAGCCGCGCGAAGTCCTAAAACGTCCCGACTGGATTTCGGAAATCGAAGAAACCACGCGCTAGTTGTGGAGTTGATTCTGGCAGCTTTGAAAGGGCGCGGCTTCGAGCCGCGCCGAAAACTCGCGCCAATGCGTCCGGCTTTAGCCACTGAGGGTTTTGTAGTCCGCCTCACACCCCAACCCAATCCAACACGCGCCCCTTCATGCGGCGAAACCATTCCGGCAGCCAACTCTTGTAGCGAAGCAGCACCGCCGCGTGAACGTTTTTTGCCGTCTTCGGCGCAGCTTTGTTGCTAAAGACCAGATAGTAAATTCCCGCCCCCGCGGGTACGTCCGCCTGCACGCTGCCTTCGGCGACTTTGCCACTTTCGTAAATCGAGCTGGTCGCGTATCCGTGCTGCCAAACGGTAAACGCTGAGTCAGTGAGAACGTAGACCTCAATGCTATTGTCGATGTCTTCCTTCTTATCCTTTCCTGTGACCTTGTTACCGGCATTCAAACTCTCTGCAGCGGACGTGAACTGCCCTACCACCGCCACATTCACCGAGCCTTCAGGTAAAGCGAATTTGTAATAGCGAAACGTGTGTGGACCCACGGAAAAGGGACCATCCAGAATAATCCGGTCATGCTTCCACCCCACAAACTCCTGCACCTGCTGCGCGCTCGGACTATCGCTCAACCCAGCCCACAAAATGGCTCCGGCCAGAACTGCAAGCAGTATCCCCAGGAAGATTCGCCGCTTGGGCCGCGGCTGCCGGATCTCGGGAGGCAGCGTCTCCACGACAGTGGGAGACTTCGGCGGGAGGCTCACTGGTTTCCCGCATTTCAGACAGAACTGCGCGTCGTCCGGCAGGCTGGCGCCGCACTTGGCGCATCCCAAAATAACCTTGGCCGCGGGCGGCGTCGTGCTATTTGTCGGCATTACTCACCGGCTCTCCGCACTTCATTCCGTACTTCATGAAGAGGTGCGAGTCGTATCGCGAAACAGGAGGAAGATTTTGCGGCGTACTCCGCGCGGCGGGACCCTTTTCCCGCGCAGAAATGCAGCAAATGTTAGCACAGGTCCGCGTGAACCGAATATTCGCAGCGGGGAATATTTATCGCGCCTGTTCCGTGCGCAATCCACGTAGAGCCACTATGCTGAGCGCTAGCACCGCTAGAATCATCACTGCCCACAGAACTCCCATATGGCGCTCCGACCACGGCCGGTCGTCGGGACGCCCCGTGTACTGCGCATTGTGCGCCCCAGGACCGACTTGCGCTTGCGTAGGAGAATCTTCCAGGTGAAAGAATCGCGCATAGTCGTAAACCGGCGCGGAAAGTTTTTCGTCTCCGTAATACAGCCGTACAGCGGTCTTGCCTTGCGGGTCAAAATAGACGCGCCGCTCCACCGAAAGCGGTTCGGCGGCGAGAATGTTGAGCGGTGGATTGTCCCCGTTGTCGATGCTGAGAATTAAGTGGCGGGAATTGCCGTCATTATCCTGTGCAATCGTATAGGCGATGGCATTTAGCGCCAATTCCTCGCCCGTAACCAGCGTGCCCGCGCGACTCACCCGCACGCGGCTAACCTCGCCCGTGGCGATCTGCATACCCTTGGCATCTTCGACGCTGACCGTGCGGCGGAAGTTCACCTGCGCCGGATCTATGCGCAGCCAGATTCGGTTGAGCGGAACCTTCGCCGGTATATCGCAAACGATTTCCGTGCTGCGCCCCTTCGCTTGCGGCTCAGCGCAAACGCCAACCTTGGTCCAGGAAGCCTGCTGCTCGCGCAAATTGAAGATGCTCGCGCCCTTCACCTGTTGGGGAAGAATTCCGGGAGCGAGCGCAATGTGAAGGTAGCGAAAACTGGACGGAGCCAACTTGAGCAGCGAGTTCGATCCCAGCTGTTCCTTAGTGAAATCATAAAGCGCGGACGGCACAAGTTCGACCTCGCTCGCCTTCCCGGGCGCGCTGCCGCCTGACACCGACGCCTTCGCCACAAAGTCGCGAGCATCGAGACACAGGCGAATGCGATCATATTCGGCGAGGCCTTGCGTATCGAGATCGAATTCGGTGTGCCCAGAAACCCTACCAAGATTCAGAATCTTTGCCGCCACCTCTTCGGAAGACACTGCTGCGACCTGCTCCGAAAGCGAGTATTGAACGGGAGAGTCCGGAGATTCTCCGTCATACAAGCGCAAATCTCCCAAGTCAGGACGCGAGTGAGTCCACAATTCTTCGTCAACGACGAAAAAGTTTTGCTGTACCGGCCTATCAATGTGGACTTCACGCACATTGCTGAAATACGGAATAGCAGGCTCGGGCGGACTAGCGGTGCCCGCAAGCAGCAGGGTGAGCAACAATGTTGCCGCAAGTCTCATGCGCTGCTGGCATCCGTTTCTGTTTTCTGTCGAACCTGGCTCCGAGCCGAAAGCTGCAGCCAGTCCCGCTGATAGACGAACGAAATCGCGAGCAGCAACACTCCGAGCACGATGAAGCTGACGATGCGGTATCCCCGATCGAGTTGGGAGACGTCGTAAACAAACACTTTCACAACGGTCGCGGCGATCAGGATAAGAGCCTGCCAGCGCACGAAAGCCGAGCGCCGGAAAAATCCGATGACCATCAACATGGCTCCATAAGCCATCCACAGAGCAGAGTAAGTAAAGTCGCGCTCAATGTCGACGTGGCGAAGGTCGGTGTAGTAATACGCAGCTGATTGCACAGGCCGCGCCGGCCGAACCGCGATCACCTGCCGGGAATAGTAATCGGCTACTTCACGAGTCAGAGCGATCAGGGCCAGGGCGTTGAGGGCAACCACAGCGATCGCGGCCACGCTGCGCGCGGAATCGTCGTCACGCCTGGAGGCGTACCAGGCAACCGCTCCCAGCACCGCGACTGCGACGGCGTAGGTCGCCATGCGCAGGTTGAAAATCAGTTGCGTGGTGTAGAAGTTATCGATCAACAACAAGCGAACTACGCCCAACACCAATGCGCCAAGGGCGCAGACATTCAGGAAATCGGATTTGATGCGATCTCCCACCCACAGAAGAACTCCCGCCTCCACAAACCAGCCAATGGTGATCCAGTGCGCGTCCAGCCGAATCGGAATGGCGACGGTAATAAAGCCGATGGCTAAGGCGAGATGAAGAAAATGCAATCGCTCGGATGCGCCGGGAGCAATCGTCCGGTTATGAACCTGCCGGCTGAGAAAGATGTAGACCGCCGCCAACGCCAGCGCGAACCACGCCATATAGGTTTTATCGACTTCCTGGATCATCGCGTAGGCCTGCAAGAAGTAGATGCCGGCATTCACAAAAGCCACTACAGCCGGCACGGATGCGAGCAGCGGCGGCTCTCGTTCCGGTTGCAGCGTGATCAGCGGCGCAATCGCGAAAATTGCGAAGAATAGCGTGGCGAAAGCGAGAGTCAGACTAAGTTCGCTGCGGTTGTAGAAGCGGAAATACCATCCCAGATAGAGCAACAAAGTGCCGGCATAGCTCATGACGAGCAAGCGCCGCCAAGGCTTGAACCGCACCAGCACCAGTGTGGCGAGATCGAGAATCGCCACATAGGCGAACAATGCGACCTCGCGGTTCTGACCGGTAGAGAGCAGCAACGGCGTGCTGAATCCGCCGGTGAGCGCGAAGGCGGCGAGAATTTGTGCGTCCTGCGACCATGCCATGGCCGCGGTGGCCCCGGTGATCGTGAGCATCATGACGAACGCGATGCTGTTGGGAATCAAGCTATAACTTTGAAAAGCCGCCCATACGGACAGATACATCGCGCCAATGCCAACCGCTTTCAGCGAGTACGAAAAAGCGTGATAACCCTTCATCCGAAATCGCTCGCTCCACGCGACGATTGCAATCCCGGCCAGCAGGCCGATGGTTACGCGCCCGGCCGGACCGATCCAGTTATTGTCGAAAGCGAATTTCAGGAAGTAGGAGATTCCGATCAGCAGCGCCGCGATGCCAATGCGATTCAGCCAATGCGAGCCAATGCGCGATTCCAGATCCGGTTCTGATTGAACTCGCCGAACGGTAGATGGACGAACCGCCGACGGACGAGGTGGAGTGTAGGGCTGCGCGCTGACCACGTGCGGAGCAAGCGGCGGCGCCGTACTGTCATCCCGAGCCGCACTGTCATCCCGAGCAATGCGAGGGACCTGGGTTTCTGCCTGCATCGGCACGGAAGAAGTCGCCGAAGACGGGGCTAGAGATGCAGGTCCAGCCGCCGCTGGGCGCGTATCGGCCGCAGTTGACTCCATCTGGAGTCTGCGCTCGATGCGATAGATGCGAGTGGTGAGGTCGGCCAAAATCTGCCGGATGGCTTCCAGGTCGCTGTGCGGCGTGTCCATGAGGAGAGCTAGGCATTATCGGCGAAACTCGAGCGCCATGCACGCTATTTCTAATCGCGCTGTTGGATCTTGCCTTGTTGGGATCTTGCCTTGTTGGGATCTTGCTTCGTTGGATCTTGCTTCGTTGGATCTTGCTCGTGTTGGGATCTTGCTTCGTTGGATCTTGCTCGTGTTGGGATCTTGCTTTTTTGTTTTTGTTGAGATCTTGCTTCGTTCGATCTTGCTTTGAAAGGGCGCGGCCTTGAGCCGCGCCGATAAGCTAAAAACATGAGGGCTTCAGCCCCTGAGGTCTGCCTAGAACACGGATAGCGTATGGCCACGCGACGAAAACTCATCCGCCGCTCTTCACCGCGCGCTGCCATCCAACCCAAGTTCCTTCGCGATCGGCTTCAGAGCTTCAATGCAGAATGCAATGTGCTCGTCCAGATCCACGCCCAGAGCCGCGGCGCCCGCGATAATGTCGTCGCGGCTCACCTTGCGGGCAAAAGCTTTGTCTTTCATTCTTTTTCGCACCGACTTGGTGTCGACTTCGGCCAGCGACTTGCCCGGCTTGATCAATGCGACCGCTGTGATGAATCCCGCCAGCTCGTCGCAAGCGAACAGGGCTTTTTCCATCGGCGTGTCGCGCGTAACGCCGGTATATTCGGCATGCGACATAATCGCGCGGCTGATTTCGTCCGAATATCCGCGCTCCTTCAATATCGCATTGCCCTTGTAAGGATGATCCTCGAGACTCGGCCAGCGTTCGTAGTCGAAGTCGTGAAGCAGCCCGACGATGCCCCACAGATTCTCGTCTTCCGGCGAACCATTGCCAAACTTGCGGGCGCAAGCGCGCATGCAAGCTTCAACAGCCAGAGCGTGCTTACGCAAGCTCTCCGACTGGGTGAACTCAGTCAACAAACTCCATGCCTGCTCTCTGGTTACAATTTTAGACATAACTTAGTAATTGTCCTTAGCCACTCAGGGAAAGTTCGTCACCTTCGGCGTCACGCGAGGATGGATGGAGGTCGCCTCGCCCGCGTCATCGATCACATGGTTAATCGCGCCGTGTTCACCCAGGGCCACGGTAATCATGTCGTGGAAGCGTACCTGCGGTGTCTTCGGCCCTTCGATTGCCCGGGTCAGCACCACATCCGGATGTATGAATACGCTATACACTCCCAGCCCCCACGCCTCGTGACTGGTCACTCCATCCGCCACCTTGTAGGATGCCCACCCGTTCACCCCCGGCGCACTCGTATAGCTCGCCTGGGTGGGAGGATCGTACGGAATCTCGGACTGATAGAGATACGTCCGGCCCCCGTTGCCGTTCCATAGAACCTGAAACTGCTGGTGGTGCTCCACGAACAGACCGTAGATTGTCACCTCGTTTCCATTCACCACCAGACCGTTCTCGCTGGTATTCAGATCCCACTCCGCTCCGGCACCGTGATCCGCTCTCCAGATCCACGTATGATCCACCAGCGTGTCGTTGCTGTTGATCTTCAAATTCACTTTGGCCCTGCCCACGGCCGCGCCGCCCACGCGAAAAAACACATCGTGCAGCACGATCGGGTCCTTCGTATGGCGCGCCCGGCTTCCCTCCGGCCCCACCTCCAGTAGCACCGGCGACTCGCTCGGCCCCGCATCGAAGAGCAGCCCCGCAATCTCGATCCCGTCCACATCGGCGGTTGTCATCGCCGCCGTGCCCTGCACCGGACGCAGCGTAGCGAAGCCCAACCCCAGCACTACCGTATGCGGCCGCAGCACGCGAATCGGAGCGGTCAGCTCGTATATGCCCGGTGTCAGAATCAGGTGCTTGCCGCGGGCAAGCTGCGCGTTGATCGTCTCCGCCGTATCCACATCCGGGCGCGCAATATAAAACTTCGCCAGCGGAATTGTTTCTCCCGCCGTCTCCCCGCTACGCCACGTAATTCCCATGCTGTCCCTGCGCAGATCCGGAACCCGTACGCTGAACTCGCCCGCCACATTCACCTGCAGGAACGGCTTCTCGCGCACCACCGGCGTCTGCGGTATCGTCGTATACGGCGGCGAGGGCCACGCGCCCTCAGGAGGATGCACCACGCCGACAAACACCATGTTCCAGTTCGAGCCCGTCCAACTCTTCCAATCGCAGTTGCGCGAAATCCACTGCTGCTGGCTCCCCG
>Ga0193751_1000724_pt1 | contig 23908 bp, 23 predicted proteins | sample L1c2metaG_FD_143050 | JGI IMG/M metagenome (GOLD analysis project Ga0193751, IMG submission 143050) | Soil microbial communities from a riparian zone of the East river system, Colorado, United States - L1c2 | ecosystem: Environmental > Terrestrial > Soil > Riparian zone | place: USA: East River... | reverse complement strand
TACGCGTTACTCAGCCGTCCGCCACTAACGAGTGAGCAAGCCCACTCGTCCGTTCGACTTGCATGTCTCATGCACGCCGCCAGCGTTGATCCTGAGCCAGGATCAAACTCTCCGATAGAACGCACAGCCTTGCGGCTGTGACTTCGTCGAGGGTTTGACCGCTCGCTCATCCGTTTTCTCTGGATCTCTGCCACTCTTCGGTTGTCAAGGTGCAGCCTGGACCGGGCACAACGGCGCTCGGCGCAGAACCCCGAGTATCGGGCCTCCAGCTCGGGGTGTCAAACCCGGAAGCCCGCCCGACGACGCCTCGCGGCGCGTGGGCCACCGGCCTCGTGGAGCCCGGCGGACGGCAGATGCTAGGGCGTCGGGCCCCGGGGCGCAACCGCCCTCAGAGCGGGCTGGATTCCATGAGGAGGACGACCAGGCCGGCCGCGACGAAGCACAGCAGGCCGAGCTCCGCCGAGCCTGCCGCGCCGATCGGTCCGGTGAGCAGCAGCCAGAGGACGAGGGCAAGGATCGCGGCGGCCACGACCTTGGCGAACCGCAGCAGGATCTCCGAGATCAGCTCGTTCACCGAGCTGCCCGCTCGCCGATCGCCCGCCGGCCCTGGAGGGCCCGGATCAGGGTCACCTCGTCGGCATACTCGAGGTCGCCGCCGACCGGGATGCCCCGGGCGATCCGGGTGACGCTGCCGACGCTGCCGTCGAGGCGCTCGTCGAGGTACATCGCCGTGGCCTCACCCTCGAGCGTCGGGTTGGTAGCGATGATGACCTCCTCGAACGGCGCGCCGTCGCGGACGGCGGCATCGACCCGGTCGAGGAGCTCGCGGATCTTGAGGCGATCCGGTCCGACCCCGTCGATCGGCGAGATCGCGCCATGGAGGACGTGGTACCGGCCCCGGAACTCGCCGGTCCGCTCGAGGGCCAGGACGTCGAGCGGCTCCTCGACGACGCACAGCCGGCGCTGGTCGCGACCCGCGTCGCGGCAGATCGGGCAGAGCGGGGCGTCGCTGATGTTGAAGCACTGGTCGCAGAAGACGACCTGCTCGCGGACCGCGATGAGCGCCGCCGCGAGGACTCTCGCCTCGGCGTCGGGCGCCCGGAGCAGGTGGAAGGTCAGGCGCTGGGCGGTCTTCGGTCCGACGCCCGGGAGTCGGTTGAACGCCTCGATGAGGCGCGCCACCGGCTCGATGAGGACATTCGCCACGCGGCCTCCGTCAGCGACCCAGCAGGCCGCCGAGGCCCCCGGCCATGCCGCCGAGCGCCGCCATCTTCTGCTCAGCGAGCTTCCGCGAGGCGTCGAGTGCCTCGTTGACCGCCGCCGTCACGAGGTCCTGGAGCATCTCGACATCCTGGGGGTCGACGGCCGCGGGATCGATCGTCACCGAGCGGAGGACCTGGGCACCCGTGACGGTCGCGCGGACGACACCGCCACCGGCCGTGCCTTCGACCTCGGTGACCGCCAGCTCCGCCTGGATGCGCCCCATCTCCTGCTGCATCTGCATCGCCAGGCGCTGCAGGTTGCCCATGCCTAGACCCTCCCGTTCAAGACGCGTCGCCCGAAGTCTGCGCGATGGCCGGGCACGGTGCAGCGGCCGTCACTCGACGTCGCCGGCGTTGGCCGCGTCCTCACCGAAGATCCGGCGGGCCTGCTCGAGAACGAATGCGGCGTCGGCGTCCGCCGGCAGCTCGGGCACGAGATCGAGGTTGGTGGCTACGCAGCGAACGGCCACGGGATGTCCAAGGACAGCGCCGATCCCCTCCTCGAGGACGGCCCGCCGCCGCTCCGCGACCGTCCGCAGGAAGCCCTGGTCCTCCGGGAAGCCGAGGGTCACGACGTCGTTCTCGACGCTGATCGGGCGGCACTTGGCGATGAGCGGCTTCGTCGGCGGATGGAGGCTGATTCGGGCGACGACCTCTGGCCAGCGATCCCGGAGCACCGCGAGCTCGCCACCGATCGCGGGCGCCTCGATGGCCGGGGCGAATGCGGGCTCCGCGTCGGGTGGCTTGGCATCGGCGGCCTCGGCCGCCGGGCGCTTGGCGGGAGGCCTCTTCGGCGCACCCCTGTCGGGCGGGGCCGGCGGCTCAGCCGGCTGGGCTGGCGTGGCGGTCGGGACATCCGGCGAGGGATCGGGTGCGGGCGCGGCCACCGGAGCGGGGGCTGTGGGAGAGGCGCTGGCCGGCGGCTCGATCTCCTGGCGAGTGACGGCCCTCGCGACGGGTGCCGAAAGGGAGCGAGCGGTCGGCGTGTCGTCCGGGAAGAGGGCCAGCTCGAGCTGGAGCCGGAGGCCGCCGACACCGGCGCGGGTCGGATCGATCGCGGCGAGCCGTCGGGCGGCCGCCGTCAGGGCGACCAGGGGGTGGCGAGCCACGGCCGGTTCGGTCCCGGCACCGATCATCGCGCCCCGGAGCGACTCGACGACCTGGTCGAGGAAGCCTCGCAGATCGCGGCCGCGCTCCTCGAGCCCATCGAGGATCCGGAGCCCATCGAGCAGGTCACCGTCGACCAGCGCATCGACGAACGCGGCGATCGTCTCGCCGTCGGCCAGGCCGAGCAGGTCGCGGACCCGCGGCTCGTCGAGCGTCTCGGAGGACGAAGCGAGGAGCTGATCGAGCATCGATTCGGCGTCGCGCATGCCGCCGGCGGCGAGGCGGGCGATCAGCTGGATCGCCTCGGGGCTGGCCGATCGCCCGTCGGCTTCGAGGATCCGGTCGAGCTTGCCGGCGATCTCGGTGGTGGTGAGGCGCCGGACGTCGAACCGCTGGAGGCGCGAGAGGATCGCCGGCGGAAACTCCTCCGGATGGGTCGAGGCGAACATGAACGACACGAAGTCGGGCGGCTCCTCGAGCGACTTGAGGAGCGCGTTCCAGGCGTCACGGGTGATCTGGTGGGCCTCGTCGAGGATGTAGACCTTGCGGCGCAGGTCCGTCGGGGCGTAGTTGATACGCTCGCGCAGCTCGCGGATGGCATCGATGCCGCGGTTCGAGGCGGCGTCGATCTCGATGAGGTCCATCGCCCGGCCCTCGCGGATCGACACGCAGGCCTCGCAGCGGTCGCACGGGTCGCCGTCCTGGAGGTCCGTGCAGTTCAGGGCCTTGGCCAGGATCCGGGCCAGCGAGGTCTTGCCCGTGCCGCGCGGCCCGACGAAGAGGACCGCGTGCGCGACCCGGCCCGTGCGCACCGCGTTGCGCAGTGTCTCGACCACGGCCTCCTGCCCGACGATCTGGCCGAAGGTCTGGGCTCGCCAGCGGCGGTAGATGGCCTGGTGCGGAGTGGGCTGGATCACGCGGCTCCTTGTGTCGTGCCGTGCACCCTCCGTCGATCGAGCGGCACCCGGGCCCACCCTGCCGGGCGACTCAGACCAGGCCGTTCCGCGGCACCCGACGAGGTTCGCTGAGTGCTGCTTCCTTCCGGACCTGACACGGTTCGCGATTCGCCGCTGCGCGGGACCCGGTCCTCAACGTCGCCTGGAGGGGCGGCCTCCGAACGCCGGGACCTCGGGAGGGAATTCAGCCCTGCTGGAGCGGATTGCAGGTTCAGGGCACCGCTAGTTCCCCGCCTAGCACGGCCCGCCAAGGATACCCGGAGTCGGTCAGCCGGACGAGGGACGTTCCGGCGAGGCCAGCCAGGCCGCCCGGTCGTGGGCAAATCGGACCCGGCCAGCTCGGTCACGCAGCGCATGGGCGACCACCACGCCCTCTTCGCCGGCGTACCGCTCGTCCTCCGCGAACGTGAACGAGCCCGCGTCGAACGGCAGGATCTCCCGGAGCCCGTCGTCGCTCATGGCCGCGTCACGCGGCCCGACCACGGACGCAGGAGGAGTGGCGGAGAGGGAGGGATTCGAACCCTCGACGGGTTGCCCCGAACCGCATTTCCAGTGCGGCGCCATAGTCCACTAGGCGACCTCTCCGAGAGGTTGGCTGCCGGCGACGTTGCCGCAGCGGGCGGCCCGCAGCGTATCGCGAGCCCGCTGGAGCATCGAAGAGCAGAGGGCCTCAGGGGACGAGGCGAGCCGAAGGCGCCGGGCGAGGACCCGACCGAGCGGACTCAAACGTCCGTGAGGGAGGGCCGGAGGCCGGCAACGCACGGATCGGCCGTCCATGAGGTCCGATGTGGCGGAGAGGGTGGGATTCGAACCCACGGTGCTTTCGCACACCGCTTTTCGAGAGCGGCACCTTCAACCACTCGGACACCTCTCCGCGCGAGAGGATAGCAAGGCGGCGGGTCGAGCCCGGCTGCGCCCTAGGTCAGGACGGTGGCGTAGAGGTCCTCGACCTCGTCTCGCCGGATCCCGCTCACGATCTTGAGGCGGCGTTGCAGGCCGGGGTGCGACGCCAGCTGGAGGGCGCCTCCGGCCGCGCCTTCGGCGCTGTTCGGAACGGCGAAGACGAGCTCATCGACGTCGCAGGCGAGGAGCGCCCCGACGCACATCGCGCAGGGCTCCATCGTGCAGAACATCGTGATGTCGCGGAGGCGATCCATCCCGACCCGGCGGGCGGCCTCGCGGAGGGCGACGAGGACGGCGTGGGCGGTGGGATCGTCGGTCTCGGCCACCCGGTCATGCGACCTCGCGACCATTGCCTCGTCGAGGACGGCGACCGCGGCGTGCGGGCGCTCGCCACGGGCGATCGCGGCCCTTGCCTCGGCCAGCGCCTCGCCCATGTAGAGCTCGTAGTTCATGGCCGGATCATACGCGGGCCGGTTGGCCCAACCGGGACTGGTCGGTGGGGGCCGGGCACGGCCGGGGCAGGCACGCGCGATCGGCGGCTACCATCCCGAGCGATGCGAGGACCGCGACGAATCGGAGTCCTGACCGGCGGCGGCGACGTCCCTGGCCTCAACTCGGTGATCAAGAGCGTCACCTACCGGGCGACGGAACTGGGCATGGAGGTCGTGGGCATCCGGCGCGGCTGGGAGGGCCTCACGCACGTCCAGCCAGGCCCCGAGGGCGATGCCGAGTACATCCGGTCCCTCGACCGGCGCAACACCCGGACCATCGATCGGACCGGGGGAACGATCCTCCACACGACCCGGACGAACCCGGCACGGATGGCCGAGACCAGCCTGCCGCCGTGGCTGGACGCGGCCCAAGCCGCGGCCATGCAGATGCCGGATGGGCGCTATGACCTGACGCCCGTGGTCCTGGAGCACCTCGAGGCGCTGGGCATCGACGCCCTGGTCACGATCGGCGGCGACGACACCCTGTCGTTCTCGCGAATCCTGGTGGACCGCGGGGTCCACCTCGTGGCGATCCCCAAGACGATGGACAACGACGTTCCCGGGACCGAGTACTGCATCGGCTTCTCGTCGGCGATCACCCGGGCCAAGGAGCTGATCGATCGCCAGCGCACGACGCTCGGCAGCCACGAGCGGATCGGCGTGTTCCGGATCTTCGGGCGGGATGCCGGCTTCTCGGCCCTGTTCGCGGCCTACGTGACGTCGGCTCGGTGCGTCATCCCCGAGGTCCACTACGACCTGGATAACCTCTGCGCGCTGCTCACCGAGGACCATCGCTCGACGCCGTCGCACTACGCGATCGTCGTCACCGCGGAGGGCGCGATCTGGAAGGGCGCCTCGCTGCCGGATGTCGGCTCGGCCGACGCCTTCGGCCATCGCCACAAGGCCAATGTCGGCGAGGCCCTCGCGACCGAGATCGGCCAGCGCACCGGGATCGAGGCGCTCGACATCGAGCTGACCTACGACCTCCGAAGCGGCCAGCCCGACGCCCTCGATCAGATCGTGTCGACGACCTTCGCCAACGTCGCGATGGACCTCGTCGCGGCCGGCGACTTCGGCCGGATGGTCGGGATCCGCGACGGCAAATACGCGGCTACTGACCTGCCGGCGCCCGGAGAGCAGGCGCGGCGGGTCGACATCGCGACGATGTACAACGTCGAGCGGTGCCGGCCGCGGTACGACGGCCGGACGGGCCTGCCGATGCTGCTGGTGGGGTCGGGCTAGCCCTCGAGACCCGAGAGCCTGCGGATCGCGCGGGCGACCGCGGAGACATCCTCGTCGCCGTGGCCGTCACCCTCGAGCCCGGCCTCGATCGCCTCGACCATCGCACTGACCGGCATCGCCGTGCCCGTCTCGCGGGCGAGCTGGAGCGCGATCCCGAGGTCCTTCCGGTGCAGCGCGACCTTGAACCCCAGCGGGTACTCGTTGGCGAGCATCCGGCCGCTGCGGTTCGCGAGGACCCAGCTCTGAGCGGCGCCGCCGGACAGCGCAGCCACGAGCGCCTCGACGTCGAGCCCGGCCTTCATCGCCAGGACGATGCCCTCGGCGACGCCCAGATAGGTGCCGGCGAGGATCGCCTGGTTGACGGCCTTGGCGGCCTGGCCCGAGCCGATCGGTCCGAGGTGGGTGATGGTCGTGCCCATCGTCGCGAGGATTGGCCGGGCGCGCTCCAGGTCGGCAGCCTCGCCGCCGACGAAGATCGAGAGGGTCCCCTTCTTCGCGCCCTCGCTGCCGCCGGACACCGGGGCGTCGAGCATCGCGACGCCACGCTCGGCGAGGCGAGCCGCGAAGCCCCGGGTCGCGGAGGGCGAGATCGTCGACATGTCCACGACGAGGCTGCCGCTCGCGGCTCCCTCCGCGACCCCGGCCGGTCCGAACAGGACCGCGCCGACGTCGGGCGTGTCGGAGACGATCGTGACGATGACGTCCGCCGCGGCTGCGGCTGCCGCGGCGGTCGGCGCGATCGAGACGCCGAGCTCGGCCAGCTCGGATGCGCGACCGGGCGTGCGGTTCCAGGCCGTGACCGTGAAGCCGGCCCGGGCGACGTTGGCCGCCATGGCCCCGCCCATCGTTCCGAGACCCACGAACCCGACGCGCATCGACGCGATGCTACGGCGTGACGATCAACAGGAACGGTCCGTCCCGCGGCCCGACCAGGACCAGACGCTCCGGGCCGAGGGGACCGGAGGCCGACCGCGAGAGCAGGAAGCCGCCGGCCCGGACCAGCTCCAGCGCCTCGGTTGGGCCGACGAGGTACATGACGAGCGGTCCCTCGCCATGACGGGCCAGCGCTGCGGCCAGGGGGCCCTCGGTCGAGGGTTCGAGGAGGACGATGTCGGTCGCGTCGCCGGCGGATCCGGGGCCGGCTCCGCCGATCAGTCGCGCGCGAGCACCGAGCAGCGGCTCATCGAGATCGGGCGTCGCTGGTGCGCTCGTGGCTCCGCGCAGGTCGCGCTCCGCTCGGTCGAGGTCGACCGTTGCCCAGCCGACGTGGATCCGTTGCGGTGCGGCCGCCTCGATGAGGCGGTCGATCGCGTCGCCAATCTGATCCGCGCCGAGGAGCTGCACGCGCCCATGGTGGCGCGTCGGGCGAAGGGATTGGGGGCAGGTTTGGCGCGCCCGGCGGGACTCGAACCCACGACCTTCAGGTCCGCAACCTGACGCTCTATCCACTGAGCTACGGGCGCACGAGGTGACATGGCGGAGAGGGAGGGATTCGAACCCTCGGAGCAGGTTACCCCACTCAACGGTTTAGCAAACCGCCGCACTAGACCTCTATGCGACCTCTCCGCGCGCGGCCGATAGGCTATCACGCGTTGACGCCGGAACGGCCCTCGGCTACCGTCGCCCGACGCACATGCACAGCATCTATTGGTATCGCCGCCCGGCATGACGACACCCCGGTCCAGGACCGGGTTCGACGGCATGTCGGGTGAGGGCAGAGGCATCGGACCTCTGCTTTTTTGTTTCGGTTCGAGGGAAGGACGGCGATGTTCGTCGCGATGCGGTCGAGCGCCACGGAGGTCGAGATCCTCGGGGTCAAGAGCCGGATCCTGGCCGAGGGCCTCACGCCGTATGACCATCGCGGAGCGACCGCGACGGTCATCGCCGTGGTCGGCGACGTGGGCGCGCGGCGGGCGGCGCTCATGGAGGCCCTCGGCCACCTCGCGGGCGTCGATCGCGTCACCCCGATCTCAAGGCCCTTCAAGCTGACCTCGCGCGAGTTCCATCCCGAGGACACCGTCATCCGGGTCCTCGACACGGCGATCGGCGACGGGTCACTCACGATCATGGCCGGACCCTGTTCGGTCGAGAGCCGGGATCAGCTGCTCGAGACGGCGGTGTCGGTGGCCGCGTCGGGGGCCACAGTCCTGCGGGGCGGGGCGTTCAAGCCGCGAACCTCGCCGTACAGCTTCCAGGGCCTCGGTGTCGAGGCCCTCCGGTACCTCGCCGAGGCGCGCGATCGCACCGGCCTGCCGGTCATCACCGAGGCGATGGAGCCGAGCCAGGTCGACATCGTCGCGGAGTACGCCGACATCCTCCAGATCGGCGCCCGGAACATGCAGAACTACTCGCTCCTCAACGCCGCGGGCCGGGTCGCCCGACCGGTCATGCTCAAGCGCGGCTTCGGGGCCACGCTCGAGGAGCTCCTCATGGCGGCGGAATACATCGTCGCCGCGGGCAATCCCAACGTGATCCTGTGCGAGCGCGGGATCCGGACCTTCGAGGCCTCGACCCGCAACACGATGGATCTCTCGGCGGTGCCCGTGCTGCACCAGCTCAGCCACCTGCCGGTCGTCGTCGACCCGAGCCATGCCACGGGCAAGCGCTGGCTGGTGCCGCCGCTCGCGATGGGCGGCGTGGCCGTGGGTGCGGACGGCGTCATGGTCGAGGTCCACCCCGATCCCGACTCGGCGCTGTCCGATCCCGAGCAGCAGCTGGACCTCGCCGGCTTCGAGCGGCTCGCGGCGGCCCTGGGCCCGATCCACAACCTGGTCCGAGCTGCCATGGACGAGCGGGCGTCGGTGGCGACGCCGTGAGTTCCCCGACGCGCGCCTCGGTGGGAATTGCGCCGGTCATCCCGGCGCGGGATCTGCCCACGCCAGACGACGTCGAGGTGCCGGAGGCGGCCCGTCTGCGCGGGTCCCCGGGGATCCCGGGCGACAAGTCGATCAGCCATCGAGCCCTCCTCCTGGCGCTTCTTGCCGAGGGTCGAAGCACCATCGTCGGCGCCAGCGAGGGCGAGGACGTCCGATCGACCCGGTCGGTCATCACCGCGCTTGGGGCTCGGGTGACGGAGCGGTCCCTGCCTGGGTCGGCCTCGACCCTCGTCGTCGAATCGGACGGAATCGACAGCCTTCGCGCGCCGGGCGGCGTCCTCGACTGCGGCAACTCCGGCACGACGCTTCGCCTGGTTGCAGGGATCCTCGCCGGACAGCCGTTCGAGGGCCGCCTCGACGGCGACGCATCCCTCCGCGGCCGGCCCGTTGGGCGCATCGTCGAGCCGCTCAGGGCGATGGGCGCCGACCTCGAGGCGAGCACCGCGGGAACGGCGCCGCTCCGGGTCCGCGGCCGGCCGCCGCTGCGGGCGATCGACTGGACCCCGGCGGTGGCGTCGGCCCAGGTCAAGTCCGCGATCCTCCTGGCGGGTCTCCGGGCGGAGGCCCTGACCCGGGTTCACGAGGCGGTCCCGACGCGGGACCACACCGAGCGAATGCTCCGGGCACGCGGCGTCGATCTGCGCACGATCGACGATGGCGCGGGCGGATCGATCGTCGAGCTGCGGGGCGGCCAGGGGGTAGCGCCACTCGATGTCGTCGTGCCGGGCGATCCTTCCGCGGCGGCCTTCTGGCTGGTCGCCGGCGCAGCCCATCGCGACGCCGAGCTCGAGCTCTTGGCCGTCGGGCTGAACCCCGGCCGGCGAGCGGCCATCGACATCCTCCGTGAGATGGGCGCCTCGATCCGCGAGTCCGTCGACGGGTCCGCCGCGGGCGCTCGGCCGGCGGGGCCGGACGACGAGCCGATCGCGAATCTCCGGGTCGTCTCGTCGGAGCTGCGCGGGGCGGAGGTCGACGCCCGTCGGGCGGTCGCGGCGATCGACGAGATTCCGATCCTGTGCCTGGCCGCGACGCAGGCCCGAGGCGTCACCACCTTCCGTGGTGTCGGCGAGCTGCGGGTCAAGGAATCGGACCGGCTCCACGGCATCGTCACCGGCCTGTCGGCCTTCGGTGCGAACGTGACCGTCCACGGCGATGATGTACGGGTCCTCGGTCCGACGGCGCTGCACGGCGCGGCGGTCGATGGATTCGGCGATCACCGGCTCGTCATGACGTTCGCCATCGCGGGCCTGCTCGCCTCCGGCCTCACCACCATCCGCGGCGCCGCCGGCGCCGCCATCTCCGATCCCGGCTTCTTTGCCACGCTTGAAAGGATCCGGTCATGAGCAAGCGGGTCGTCCTCATCGGCCATCCCGTCGCCCACTCCCTCTCCGGGGCGATGCAGCAGGCGGCGCTCGACGCCGCCGGGATCGACGCGACCTACGAGGTCTGGGACCGGGCTCCGATGGCGCTCGCGGACGCCGTCGCGGAGATCCGTGGCGACGACTTCCTCGGCGCGAACGTCACGATCCCCCACAAGGAGCGGGTCGTGCCGCTCGTCGATCGGCTCACCGAGGAGGCCCAGGCCACGGGCGCGGTGAACACGATCACGCGCGAGGGCCGCCGCCTCGTCGGCCACAACACCGACGTCGCGGGCTTCGAGGTCGCGCTCGATCGCCTGGTCGGGCGCCAGAAGATGCCGAAGCAGGCGGTCCTGCTCGGTGCAGGCGGCGGCGGGCGGGCCGTGGCCTACGGGCTCATCCGCGCCGGCTTCCAGCGGCTCGTCGTCTTCAACCGCCACCTCCACCGCGCCGAGGGGCTCGTGAAGTTCTTCGCCAAGAGCGCCGCGCACATGGAGCTCCGGGCAATGCCGTGGCACGACTCGATCATCGAGTCCGAGCTCACCCGGACGAAGCTGCTGGTCAATGCGACCTCGATCGGCCTCGCCGGCGATGAGACGCCGGTCCCTGGCGGGATCCTGCCCGGCGACCTGCTCGTCCTCGACCTGATCTACAGGCGAACGCGGTTCCTGCGCGACGCCGAGGCGGCGGGCAGCTCCGTCATGGACGGCGAGACGATGCTCCTCCACCAGGGCGCGGCCGCGTTCAAGCTGTGGACCGGCCAGGAGGCGCCGCTCGAGGTCATGACCACGGCCCTGGCCGAGGCGCGGGCCGGCGGCCTGCGCTCTGCCGAGGGCGAACCCGCGGGCGACGAGACGCCGGTCGAAACAGACGCTGCCACCGCGACGTCAGGGGTCGGCTGAGCCGGCGCAAGCCGCTCGTACCGTTCCTGGACTGATCGACCGCCCCTGACGATGGCGCCGTTCCGATTCCTCACCGCGGGTGAGTCGCACGGCTCCGAGCTCGGCGTGATCGTCGAGGGCGTGCCGGCCGGCCTCTCGCTGGCCGCGGAGGACCTGGCGCGAGACCTGGCCCGCCGGCAGCTCGGGTACGGCCGAGGCGCGCGCCAGGCGATCGAGTCGGATCGCGCCGAGATCGTGGCGGGCGTCCGGCACGGCCGAACCATCGGCTCCCCGATCCAGCTCCGGATCATCAACCGCGACGCGGCGAACTGGACGCGGGTCATGCAGGTCGAGCCGCTCGACGCGGAGGCCGAGGCCGAGCTGGCGGCACGGGTCGCGGCGGGCGATCGCCGGGCTTCGCCGGTGACGCGGGTCCGCCCCGGCCATGCCGATCTCGCCGGCGCGATCAAGTACGGCCATCGCGACGTCCGCGACGTGCTCGAGCGGGCCTCGGCGCGGGAGACGGCTGCGCGCGTCGCGGCGGGTGGGGTCGCGCGGCGGTTCCTGGCCGAGCTCGGGATCGACTGCTGGTCGTTCACCGCCGAGGTCGGCGGCGTCGCCGTCGATCCGGCGAACGCCACTCGATCGCGCGAGGAGGCCGACGCGTCGCCCCTGCGTTGTCCGGATCCCGAAGCCGAGGCCCGGATGATCGCCCGGATCGACGATGCCCGGTCCAACGGTGACACGGTCGGCGGCGTCTTCGAGGTGGTGGCGACCGGGGTTCCGATCGGGCTCGGGTCGTACGTCCAGTGGGACCGCCGGCTCGATGCGGCGCTCGCCGCCGCGGTCATGAGCATCAACATCGTGAAGGGCGTCGAATTCGGGTTGGGCTTCGAGCAGACCCGACGCTTCGGCTCGCAGGTCCACGACGTCATCGAGGGCCGCGGCGAGGCGGGTCGATGGATCCATCGCTCCAACAACGCCGGCGGGCTTACCGGCGGAATCTCGAATGGCGAGCCGATCGTCGTTCGGGGTGCCGTGAAACCGATCTCGACCCTCGCGCGGCCACTCCCCTCGGCGGACCTGCTCACTGGCGAGCCGGTCGAGACGGCGCATTACGAGCGCAGCGACATCAGCGTCGTCCCGGCGGCGGGCGTCGTCGGCGAGGCGATGGTCATGCTCACCCTGGCGCGGTTCGTGTTGGAGACGACCGGCGGTGATTCGATGCCGGTCGTGCTGGATGCGATGGACCGCCTGCGGGCCCGAGCCGGCGCGCTCATGGCGGCGGCGTCCAGCGACGAGGCGGAGACGGAGTCCGGCGGCGACACCGCGGTAGGCTCCGGCGGGGACGACTGAGCCGATGGACGTCGTGCTCGTCGGCCTTCCCGGAACCGGCAAGACGGAGGTCGGGCGACGGCTCGCGGCTGGGCTTCGCGCGACGTTCATTGACACGGACCGCGAGGTCGAGGCGGCAACTGGACGGTCGATCGATGACGTCTTTCGGACCGATGGCCAGGCGGCCTTCCGAGCGCTGGATGGCGCGATCGTGGCCGGGATCGGCAGCGCGGACCCGGGCGCGACCGTGGCTCGCGTCATCGCCACCGGGGGCGGAACGGTCATCGACCCGCGCAACCGCTGGCAGCTGTACCGCGGCCGGCGGGTCTTCTGGCTCGATGCGCCGACGAGCGTCCTTGCGGGGCGACTCCGCCGGAGTCCCACCGTTCGGCCGTTGCTCGCGGCCGGTGATCCCGAGGCCGGCCTCGACGCGCTGCGAGTCGCACGCGACCGCTTCTATGCGCCGGGCGAGCGGATCGACGCCGGCGGGACCGTGGCGGCGACGGTCACGGCGATCGAGGCCGCGCTCGGACGAGGGGCTGCTCCTACGCCCCTGTTGCGGGCGAACCTGTCGATCGGACGCGTCGTCATCGGCGAGGGCATTGCTGCGAGCGCGATCGACGGCGAGGTACGGCGCCTGGGCGGCGCGAGGCGCATTGTGCTCGCGACGGAGCCGCGCGCGCTCGCGGCCATCGGGGACGGGATCCTCGGCGAGCTGGGACAGCGCGGCTGGGCCATCGAGATCGTGGAGCTGCCCGAGGGCGAGCCCGCGAAACGGATGGCGATCGCCGAGGTTGGCGCCGCGCAGCTGGCACGCCTCCGGGTCGAGCGCGACGAGCCGATCGTGGCGCTCGGTGGGGGCGCGCTGACCGACGCGGCCGGATTCATCGCGTCGATCTACCAGCGCGGAATTCCGTGGGTCGCGGTCCCGACGACCCTCCTCGGCCAGCTCGACGCGGCCCATGGCGGCAAGACCGGGCTGGATCTCGACGAGGGCAAGAACCTCGTCGGCACGTTCCACCTGCCAGCCGCCGTGATCGTCGACCCGGCGCTGCTCGCAGCCCTGCCTGAGCGACACCGACGCGCGGGGCTCGTCGAGGCCGTGAAGGATGGTGTCCTGGGCGACGAACGGCTGCTCGAGGTCCTCGAGGTCGATGGGCCGACGATCGCCGCCGGGGCGGAGACGGCCGAGCCGTCGGCGCTCGCGGAGATCGTCGAGCGCGCGGCGTGGGTCAAGCTCGAGGCGGTCGAGGCGGATCCGACGGAGCAGGGCGACCGAATCAAGCTGAACCTGGGGCACACGCTGGGTCATGCGATCGAGGCCGCCGCCGGCTACGGCCCGGTCCTCCACGGCGAGGCCGTCGCCTACGGGCTCCGGGCCGCGGTCCGGCTGGGACGGCATGTGGGCGTGACGCCGGCCTATCGCGGCGAGCGAATCGAAGCCCTGCTCGATCGACTGGCCCTGGCCGTCGATCCCCTGCCCTACCCGCTCGAAGAGGTGCTCGACGTGCTCGCAACCGACAAGAAGCGGCGTGCTGGCGCGCTCCGGTGGGTCCTCCCGACAGCGGATGGCTGGACGGTCAGCGGCGACCTACCGATGTCGCTTGTCCGCGAGGTGGCCGCGTCGGTCCTCGCGGGGCGCGGCGTGGCCGTCGTCGCTGCTGTCGGCGGGGCAGCTGCGGGTACCGCCCGATGACGCGCGTCCTCGTGCTCCAGGGCCCGAACCTCAACCTCCTCGGAACCCGGGAGCCGGAGATCTATGGCAACCAGACGTTCCATGAGCTGACCGTCGACATCCAGCGCTGGGCGGTGGGCCTGGGCCTCGAGGTGGTCCATTTCCAGTCGAATCACGAGGGCGCCCTCATCGACCGCCTCCACGAGCGCGACTTCGATGCAGCGATCGTCAACGCCGGCGGCCTGACCCACACCTCCGTCGCCTTGCGCGACGCGTTGCTGGCGATCGATCGACCGTTCGTCGAGGTGCACCTGTCCGATCCCGCGACGCGCGAGCCGTTCCGGAAGGTGAACTTCCTGTCGGATGTAGCGGTGGAATCGATCGTGGGGCGCGGGCCGCAGGGCTATCGCCTCGCGCTGGAGGCGCTCGCCAAACGGTTCGGGACGGTCAAGCCGTGAGCGAGCGCCGATCGGGCGCGGTGGACAGCGCCGAGCTACGGCGCCTTCGCCAGCGGATCGACGACGTCGACCGGCGGATCGTCGGACTGATCAACGAGCGAGCAGAGCTGACCCGAGCTGTCGGCGTCGAGAAGTCGAAGCTGGGTCGCGCGATTCGCGACGCGGCACGGGAGCGAGAGGTGCTGCTTCGCGTGTCGATCGCCAACGCCGGCCCGACGCCGCAGGCGGACCTCCTCGCGATCTATCGGCGCCTGATCGCGGCGGCCCGCGCCCTCGAGGCAGGCCAGCGGGAGCGGCTGCGCCGCGACGAGCCGGACGGCCCGAATCGAGGCGGCCCCGAGGGCCAGGGAGAGGCGCCACCCGCCTGACGGCGCGGGTCGGGCCGGGATCAGGCCGGCGTCCGGTCCTCGATCTCCCAGGCATGGTCGAGGGCGTGCCAGGCAATCCGCCGCGCCGCATAGGCCGTGGTCCAGCGCTTGGCGATCGGCGAGCCGTCCGATGGCCGCCGCAGGACCGCGAGCATCGCCTCGTGGAGAGCGCCGACGCTCGCGCGCTCGGTTGGGTCCGGCGCGGGGAGCTTGATGCCCAGCTCGCGGGTGTAGCCGTGATCCGAGGCGACGACGTGCTCGATGATCCTGGCCGTGTCGCGGCCGCCGCCGCGCGGCCCCTTGCGGAGCTCCGCGGGCGCGGCCGCCGCGACCCGCTCGAAGGACCGCCACGCGGCCGCCACGAGATCCGCCCGCCGGCGGGCCTCCGCGGTGGTCAGCCGGGTGCGGTCGCGCGTCGCGATGACACTCGGTACTCCGAATTCCGTCGAGGCATCGCCTTCCCGCGTGGCGACGACCTCCAGCCGCGGATCGTCGGGCAACGCCAGCCCCGCGAGCTTCGCCACCGGCGCGTAGCGCGGGACGTACGCGAGGAGCGACGCCAGCGCGGCCTCGGGCGTCTTGCCGGAACGGCTCCAGCCCGGCCAATCGAGCGCGGACGCGAAGGCCTTCTTCGGCGTCGACTCGATGAGGACCTCGATGCGCCCGGCCGTCATGTCGCGAGGGTAGCGGTGGCCTCGCGAAGCGACCCGACGAGTCGGCTGAGTGCGGCAACGTCGCGACCGTCGGGCCCGAGGGCATCGACGAGGGCGGAGGCCACGATGACCCCGTCGGCGCCGGCACGGGCCAGCGTGCGGACATGGGCCGCCCGGCTCACCCCGAAGCCGACGGCCACGGGCACCGGTGACGCCGCCCGGAGCTCGCGCACCAGCCGGCCGACGTGGGTCGAGAGCGCGGCCCGTGCACCTGTCACCCCCACGAGCGAGACACCGTAGAGAAACCCGCCACTGCACGAGGCGATCCACGCGCGCCGGGCCGGCGGCGTGGTCGGGGCGACGAGATACACGACGGCGAGCCCGGCCGCGCCTGCGACGGCCTCGAACGGAGCGCCCTCGTCGGGCGTGAGGTCGGCGACGATGACCCCGCTCGCCCCCGCGTCGGCGAGCCGCTTGGCCGTGCTGGCGCCGTCGCCACCACCGATGATCTGGTTCGCGTAGGCCATCGGGACGAGCGGCAGGTCGGGCCGCGCCTGCGCGACGCGGCGGACCAGGTCGATCGATCGGTCCAGGTTCGCGCCGGCTCGCAGCGCCGTGGCGGATGCGCGCTGGAGCGTCGCTCCGTCCGCCAGCGGATCCGAGTACGGCAGCCCGATCTCGAGCAGGTCGGCACCGGCGTCGGCACAGGCGAGCGCCGCCGCGAGGCTCGTTTCCGCGTCGGGATAGCCCGCGACGACGTACGGGATGAGGGCGGCTCGGCCCTCGCGTCGCGCGGCGGCGAACGCCCTGGCGATGCGGCGTCCGCCGGGGGTGTCATTGGTCGAGGACCCGATCGGTGGCGTGCCGGCAGCTGTCCTCGTGGCCCCACCGCCCGCGGCTGCGCTCGTGGTCGGCGTCGGCGCCGTGGGTGCCGGGCTCACGCGCGGGCCCCACGCCAGCGCCCGAACGCCGCGAGGTCCTTGTCGCCCCGACCCGAGAAGCCGAGCAGGACCAGGGCGTCGTCGGGATAGGGCTTGCCGCTCCCCTGGGCGCCACCGAGCAGCCCGGGCAGGGCCGCGATCGCGTGCGCGGTCTCGAGGGCCGGCAGGATCCCCTCGGTCTCGGAAGTGAGCGCCATCGCCGCGAAGGCCTCGTCATCGGTCGCAGCCGAGAGCTCGAGGCGGCCCGCCGCGGCGAGGGCCGCGATCTGGGGGCCGACGCCGGGATAGTCGAGCCCGGCCGAGGCGGAGTGGGCCTCGACGACCTGGCCGTCGGGATCCTGGAGCATCATCGAACGGGCCCCATGGAGGATCCCCGGCGACCCTCCCGCGAGCGCCGCCGCGTGCCTGCCGGTCGAGATGCCGTCGCCGGCGGCCTCAGCGACCGCGAGCCGCACCGCCGGCTCACCGATGAACCGGCTCAACAGGCCGATGGCGTTCGAGCCGCCGCCGACGCAGGCGAGCGCGAGGTCGGGCAGGCGGCCTTCCGCGTCGAGCAGTTGGACCGCGGCCTCGTCGCCGATCCGGCGCTGGAGATCGCGAACGATCGTCGGGTAGGGATGCGGGCCCATCGCCGAGCCGAGGACGTAGTGGGTGGTCTCGACGTTCGTGACCCAGTCCCGCATCGCCTCGTTGATCGCGTCCTTGAGGGTCGCGGTGCCGCTCGACACGGATCGGACCTCGGCCCCGAGGGCCTGCATCCGGAGGACGTTCGGCGCCTGGCGCTCGATGTCCTCGGCCCCCATGTACACGACGCACGGCAGCCCGAGCAGCGCGCAGGCCGTGGCCGTCGCCACGCCGTGCTGGCCGGCCCCGGTCTCGGCGATGACCCGGGTCTTGCCGAGCCGGCGGGTGAGCAGCGCCTGGCCGAGGGCGTTGTTGATCTTGTGCGCGCCGGTGTGGGCGAGGTCCTCCCGCTTGAGGTACAGCCGGAGCCGCGCCGGAGGCGTCGCTCGGCCGTTGCCGGCTCTGGCCCGGTCGAGCACCGCCTGCGCCAGTGCATCTGCGCGCACGAGCGGTGTCGGCCGGCCAGCGAAGGTCTCGAGGCGCTCGCGCAGCTCAGCCCAGAAGCGCGGGTCGTGGCGCAGGTCGGCATACGCCCGATCGAGCTGCTCGACGGCGGCCATGAGCGTCTCGGGCACGAAGCGCCCGCCGAACTGGCGATCGAGGCCCCAGCGGCCATGTGCGTCCGCCTCGACGAGCGACGTCTCGGCCCGCACGGGCCGGACCGCCAGGTTCGTCCGGTCGTCCCGGGCGGCGCGGGCTCGCTTGGCGAACAGCGCGACTCGCAAGGGGTCCTTGGTCGGCGGCTCGCCCGCGCGCCGCGGCCGCTCGACGCCGCTCGCGACGTCCACGCCCACGATCGGAGCTGCCCGGATCGCGGCACCCACGGTTCCTGGGTCGAGGCCGCCGGCGAGAACGATCGGCAGCTCCCGAGCGATCGCGGCGACGGTCCCTGGGTCGATCCGCATACCGGTGCCGCCCGGATGGACGCCGCCCGCGGCGTCGAGCATGAGCCGCTCCGCGCCGGCCGCGAGGTGCGCGCGACCTTGCGCGACGACCCCGGCGATCGAGTCGGCTTCGAGCGCGACCCCGGCCGGGACATGCAGCACCTTCCACGCGGGCCGCGGTGCCGCGGCGGTTGCGCTCGGCGGCTCGTCGCCGCTGAGCTGGATGACATCCGGATCGAGCGCCGCGGCGATTTCGGCCAGGTCCTCCGGCGATCGATCGACCGTGACGGCGACGATCGCCGGCCGCGCCGGCCCGCCGGGCTCACGCCGGATGAGGGCGGCCAGGGTCGCCGCAGCCTCGAGGCCGAGGGCCCGAGGGGTCCCCGGAACGAGATTCAGTCCGATCGCGTCCGCTCCGGCGGCCAACGCGGCCCGGGCGCCCTCGGCGTCGCGAACGCCGCAGATCTTGACCAGCGGCCGATTCGCGGTGTTGACGAGATCCGTCGTCGCTCGGCCAGCGGCCACGAACGCTCGCGTGCTGGCTTCCGGATCGCCGGCGCGCACGAGCGCCTCGCCGACGAGCGCGGCGTCGAAGCCGATCGCGCGCCAGTCCCGGATCGTCGAGGCGTCTCGCACGCCGGACTCCGCGACGACGATTCGGTCGTCGGGCACCACCTCGCGCAATCGGGCGGCCCGTTCGGTGTCGACCTCGAGGCTCCGCAGATCACGATTGTTGAGCCCGACGATGCGGGCGGAGGTCGCCAGCGCGGCATCGAGGTCGCGCGCATCGTGGGCCTCGACGAGCGGCTCGACGCCGAGGTCCCGCGCCTGCTCGACCAGGCGGGCGAGGGCTCGCGGCCCCTGGAGCCCGGCGATGAGGAGGACCAGGTCCGCACCGGCGGCGCGCAGGATCGGGAGCTGCCGGGCGTCGACGACGAACTCCTTGGCCAGGACCGGGATCGAAACCGCGGAGCGAACCGCCCGAAGGTCCTCGACCGAGCCGCCGAACCAGTGCGGCTCGCACAGCACCGAGATCGCGGCAGCGCCACCGCGCTCGTACGCCCGAGCCCGCGCGACGAGGTCATCGTGAGCCGGGGCGATGGAGCCGGCCGACGGCGACGATCGCTTGAGCTCGGCGATGAGATGGAGCCCCGGCGCTGCGAGCCGGAGGACGATCGGCCGCGGCTCCGCGGCCGCGCCGACCTGACGCCGGAGCTCCGTGCGATCCACCGCGGCCAGGTCCGGCTCGAGATCGGCCCGACGCCGGGCGGCGATCTCCCCGAGGACGCCGAGCCGGGCTCGGACGCGCGGGCGACCCGCCCTGGCGGCGCGTGGCGAGGTGGCGAGCGTCACGACCCGACCCGCGCCGCGCGCAGCCGGCCCAACAGCTTCGTCGCGCCGCCGGCATGGATCGTCGATGCCGCCATCGCGATTCCTTCGTCGAGGGCGCCGGCCCAGCCGGCGGCCAGGAAGCCCGCCCCGGCGTTGAGGAGCACGACATCGCGCGCGGGGCCGCGTTCGCCATCGAAGATCGCCTCGATCCGACGCGCGTTGTCCGCGGCGTCGCCGCCGGCGAGCGCACTTGTCGGGGCCGCCGTCAGGCCAAGGCGATCCGCGACGACCCGGCGACGGTCGATGCCCTTCGCCGTCACGTCGTACAGGACGCCGCTCCCGTCGAGCGGCAGCTCGTCGATCCCCTCGCCATGGACGACGAGCGTCCGATCGGTCCCGAGGAGGCGCGCGACCTCGGCGATTCGCGTCGCTGCCGCCGGATCGGCGACGCCGATGACCGCCCGCCGCGCACCGGCCGGATTGGTGAGCGGGCCGACGAGGTTGAACGCCGTGCGGACGCCGATCTCGCGACGGGTCGGCCCGGCGTGGCGCATCGCGGGGTGGAAGGCCGGCGCGTACAGGAACGCGAAGCCGAGCGCACGCAGGTCCGCCGCGGCGGAGGTCGCGTCGTGCTCCATCCGGATTCCGAGCGCCTCGATGACGTCAGACGAGCCGGAACGCGACGTCACCGCGCGGTTGCCGTGCTTGGCCACGGGCACACCCGCCGCCGCGACCACGAGCGCCGAGGCCGTCGAGACGTTGAACGTGCCCGACCCGTCGCCGCCCGTGCCGACGACGTCGATCGTGCCATCCGGCGCCTCGACCCGAGTGGCCCGCTCGCGCATGGCCGAGGCGAAGCCGGCCAGCTCCTCGACCTGCTCGCCCCGCACCCGGAGCGCCACGAGGAGCGCCGCCAGCTGGGCGGGCGTCGCATCGCCGTCCATGACCGCGCCCATGGCGAGCCGGGCTTCCTCGACGGTCAGGGTCCGGCCCTCGACGATCGATGCCACTGCCGACCGGACGTGGTCGCTCACGAGGCCCCTCCGGGACCCGTCAGGCCGCTCGTCGCGAAGTGCCCGGACGCCGCATCGAGCGTGGCCGCCTCGCCCTCGCCGGCGAGCCGCAGGAAGTTCGCGAGCAGGTGCGGTCCCTCGGGCGTCAGCACGCTCTCGGGGTGGAACTGGACGCCTTCGATTGGCAGGCTGACGTGACGAAGCCCCATGACGACCCGATCGACCTCGCTCATGGCCGTGATCCGGAGCTCGGGCGGGAGGGTCGCGGCGTCGACGCAGAGCGAGTGGTAGCGCGCGGCCAGGAATGCCGGCGGCATGCCGGCCAGCAGGCCCGCGCCGTCGTGGCTCACCTCGGCGGCCTCGCCGTGGACGAGCGTGGGCGCCCGGACGATCGAGGCGCCGTACGCCGCCGCTATCGACTGCATCCCGAGGCACACCCCGAGCAACGGCAGGGCGCGGCTGGCCGCGACCCGAACGGCATCCACCGAGACCCCCGCGTCGTCGGGATCGCCGGGGCCCGGCGAGATGACGATCCCGCGGAGCTCGGCTCCGGGGTCGTCCGCGAGGCCCTCGAGTCCCGCCCGGTCCAGGGCGTCATTGCGCACGACGCGGACCTCGGCGCCCGCGGCCTGGAGGGCCTGCACGAGGTTGAACGTGAATGAATCGTAGTTGTCGATGACGAGGATCACGATCGGGCTCCCGGACGTGCGCCGGCTCCCGGGCCGAGGTCCGCCTCGGCGCCTGGCGGTGGCGCGGCGGCGTGCCGACGCCCCACCGGCGCCACGGCCTCCTCGATCGCCCGTCGGAGCGCAGCGGCCTTGTGCTCGGTCTCCTGAAACTCGGACTCCGGGACGCTGGCCGCCACGATCCCGGCGCCGGTGTGGACGTGCGCCCGGCCCTCGCGCAGCACCGCGCTCCGGATGGTGATCGCCGTGTCGAGGTTGCCGTCGTAGCCGAGGTAGCCCACCGCGCCACCGTAGAGGCCCCGGCGCTCCCCTTCCGCGGCGGCGATGAGCTGCATCGCCCGCACCTTCGGAGCGCCCGAGAGCGTGCCTGCCGGGAACACGGAGCGCAGGGCGTCGAGGGCATCGAGGTCAGGCTTGAGCCGGCCTTCGACATGCGACACGAGATGCAGGACGTGGCTGTAGCGCTCGACGTCCATGTAGCGGCTCACGCTGACGGTCCCGGGCCGCGATACGCGGCCGACGTCGTTGCGCCCGAGGTCCACGAGCATGACGTGCTCGGCACGCTCCTTCGGGTCGCGCTTGAGCTCCTCGGCGAGGCGATCGTCCTCCTCGGGCGTCGCGCCACGGGGGCGCGTGCCGGCGATGGGATGGGTCGTCAGGCGATCGCCTTCGACCTGGAGGAGCAGCTCCGGCGAGGCGCCGACGACCTCGAACGACGGGACCCGGACGAAGAACAGGTACGGGCTGGGATTGACGCGGCGCAGCGCCCGGTAGAGGTCGATGCCGGCGAGGGCCAGCCCCGTTCGCGGATCGATTGGCAGGTCGAACGACTGGCGCCGAGCGAGGACGACCTGGATGGCCTCGCCCGCGGCGATCGCGGACTTCGCGACCTCGACCGCGTGCACGTACGCCTCGTGCCCAAGGCTGGTCTGCGGGCCGGCGACGGTCAGGTTCGACGCTGCGACGCCGTGCCCGTTCGTGATTCCCGGCGATGCATACGCCGCGGCGGCGTCCAGCTCGGCGGCACTCGGGCGGGCGGTCCGCTCCAGGGCATCGAACGCCGCCGCCTCGGCGATCCGATAGCGCGCCTCGAGGTTCGGGGCGTCCGTATGCAGCGAGGCGATCGCGGAGAGCTCGTGGGTGAGGTGATCGAAGACGATGACGAGGTCCGTCTCGATGAAGGCCGCCGTCGGGACGCCGATCGGATCGCGTTCCGGCTGGGGCACGGTCGGCTCGAAGATCGGCACGGCGTCGTAGGCGAGCGCGCCGACGGCGCCGCCCGTGAAACGCGGCATCCCCTCGCGCGGCAGGACCCGGCGCCGGCCGACGAACTGGCGCAGTGCGTCGAGCGGATCGGGCGCCGCGACCGAGGTCGTCGGCAGGTCGCGGTCGTAGCGGTCGACCTCGACCGGACGACTCTGGATCGTCGCCCGGCCTCCGCGCACCTCGAGGAGCCGCCGCGGTCCGACGCCCAGGAACGAATACCGCCCCACCCGCTCGCCGCCCTCGACCGACTCGAGCAGGTACGCCGGCGTCGTGCCGTCGTCGAGCCGCAGGAACGCCCCGATGGGCGTGTCGAGGTCGGCCGGGCGCGAGGCGCGGAGGAGCAGCGTGTCGGCGTTCGAGGCGAGGCGCTTCGCCTGGCCGAGGCTGATCGGGTCGGCGGTCATGGCTGGCGGTTCGACTGGCGGTGCGGCATCGGTCCGGCTGGCTCCAGAATCAAGAACGGCCTTCGTCCTCCCGGGACGAAAGGCCGTGCCTTCCGCGGTGCCACCCTCATTCGGCGTGTGCCGCACTCTCGTGACCGACGGGACCGCACTGGCGGCCGATCGGCGCTGCCCGATATCGCTGGCGCTCTGCGCCGGAGCCTACTTGGCGGTGCCGCAAGTGCGGCTCGCCGTTCGGTCCGGAGGCTCCCGGGTCCATTCGCCGTCGCTGCCGTCCCGGCTTCCACCAGCCGCCGGGTCTCTGTGCCGGCCCTCGACGGGTACTCGTCCCGTTCGCAGCCCATATTCGTGATGAGGCGGCGAGTCTGGCAGCGGCTCACGGGAGCGTCAAGCACCCGGGCTTGCCGGTATTGGGTCAGTTTGACCGGACGGAATCTTGACGGTCGGGCCGGGTCGCGCGCACGATTGCGCCATGCCTGAGCGGTCAAGAAATCGCAAGCTCGACCTCAACACGCTCGCCCACCGGATTGTAGGCGAGGCTACCGGCGAGGTCCCGAAGCCTGAACGCGAGAAGGACCCGGCGGCGGTCGCCCTTGGCCGGAAGGGCGGGCTCGTCGGCGGCAAGGCCAGGGCTGCGAAGCTCAGTTCCGCCGAGCGGAGCGCCATCGCCCGTGCCGCAGCGAACGCCCGCTGGCACCCTGTCGCGGACTAACTGGCGGCGCGCGGTCGGAGCGCGGTGCGATCCAGGAGACGGACGGGCGGCGGTTCCTCGCCAAAGAACCCGCTCGGCAAACCGGCCAAGCTCTCGATGTCGATTGGATTTAGGGGCACGTCGTTCGCGATTTGCGTTGGTGTTCGCACCCCCTCGGCCACCAATAGGTCAATCGCACGGCGAAGGAGACCGGGCTGCTCGATAGGCAACTCTTCGTCAAGCGGCTCGTGCCGATTCCAACCACGCTTGGAGCGAGCCATCCAGAGACGGCGCGCCTCCTGCGGATGGAGCATTTCGAGGTCCGCGCACCGCTGAATCATTGCGCCGACCGAGGTCAGCCAACGCGACTTGGCGATCACCATGGCCTCCAAGGTCGGTGCGCGCAGATCGCGGGCGAAGCCTCTTTGTGGAAGCAGAAAAGCGGACGCGAAGCGATGCGCGTCGGCTTCCAATGCCTTTCGATCGGTCGGTGAGACGGCCTTTG
>Ga0193751_1000723_pt1 | contig 23912 bp, 23 predicted proteins | sample L1c2metaG_FD_143050 | JGI IMG/M metagenome (GOLD analysis project Ga0193751, IMG submission 143050) | Soil microbial communities from a riparian zone of the East river system, Colorado, United States - L1c2 | ecosystem: Environmental > Terrestrial > Soil > Riparian zone | place: USA: East River... | reverse complement strand
ATCATTGATTGAGCAGACCAATTTCAATCGGCTCGTCTGCCCGCTGCGAGTTCACGATCACCGCCTTGGCCGGCCCAATGTCTATCAGCTTATATTTGATCTGCTCCTGTGGTTTCAATGAAAATTCCTGATCTTTTCTGACCTGGAATTCCCGTCGGCCGCCCCAGGTGTAAACAAACGTCGCCACCGATTCCGGCGATATCGCCACTTTCTCTTTGACCAGCGTGAGCTGCTGTTTGGTTTCTTCCTGTTCGAGTGTCAGCTCGGAGACATCAACGTTGGTTCCGTACTTATTCGGCTCATATTTTTTGAGGAATTTCACGATCTTGAATCGCGTCCCTTTGATCGTGTCGCCGACTCTCAGAAATTGGGTCGGCTGTTTAAAGTCGATCGTATTGATCTGGTAGGTATCGCCCATCCATGATGAGAAAATAAGCCGGAACGGTTCTTCACTCGCCGATATCAACTTTAATTTCGTGTAATATTCGGGATGCGAATTGCGATCCGTCGGATTGGTATGCGCCTGCCATTCCTCGAGATTGGTAAAGCCGTCGCCATCGGGATCCTGCTCGAGAACGTCCGCATCGGCGATCGGCAATCCAAATTGCTCCAGCCATTCGTTCGGCACCGGCGGATGCACTTCGGTCGTTTGTAAGGTCGCGGGTTCTCCATTCGCGGCGATGAAATGTTTTTCCGGGACAAAGAGCCCCGAGCGGCCGCCAAAAGTCCATTGCGGCGGTTGGTGCAATTTGGCGGCGGCGGCGACGAGCTCTTCCGCTTCCGCCAACGGCGATACGCTCTTTAATGAGGGCGCCGGCGGCATCCCGGCAAGGGTCGAACCGAAGCGGCCCGCGTTCCTCCAGATAAAAATCGAAGAGAGACAGAGCACCAGCGCCGCCCCGATTAAGAGGGTTTTTTCATAATGAGTGTTGATCCAGTTCATAGGTTGGGGAACGCACGCGCCCGTTCTTCGCGCGCGAGCGGACGTCTTTGGTACGTCGCAAATGAAACCGCGTATTTTGCCCACGGCCTTTCGAAGTGAGGTAATCGGCGTTTCGAGTAGCGAATCTCCGGCGATGCGCCGGAAGTCCGAGCCGGACTGGCGTTAGCACGCGAGGCGGGTGCGTTCCCCGGAATTTCCGGGACACAATCTTTTATTTTTTCGTTGCTCATTTTCAAAACGTGAAACGCACCATCTCGATCCTCGCGGTGATTTCGACATGTTCGTTGCCAACAATGAATTTTATCGCGCTTGTCGGCGGCGGCGTGGTCGCGGCGGTCGCGGCCGTCTGTTCCCGAGCCGGCCCCTTCAATTGCTGGTTGCGAACGTACAACGTCCGAACAATGAAAAATTGCCGCTCTGCGCTCGCGATCTGATTCAAAACTTTGCGCGTCGCGGACGGCGAAGCCGTGAAGGTAAGATCGACAATCGCGCGCTCGACCACTGCCGGTGCGGCATTGGCCGCGCCGGCAGGTTTGCGCACTGCTGGAGTCGTAGCTGCCGCCGTCTCCGGCGGCAGAATTCGTTTCACGACCGCGATTGCATCCACTCGTGCGTCGATCAAAATGCCGAAGAGCAATTCAACTTGCGCCAGTTCCTGCCCGAGCAATGGCGCGGCGGCAGTCGTTGGCAACGTGGTTCCGAATTCATCGAAGCCAAGATGAAAATTCTCCGGAAGCTTCACCCGGTTAGCCCGCGCTTTTCCGGTGATGTTGACAATCGCCTGACGCAAGCTCGACTGAAATTGATTCGGTGCAATCGGCTCAACCGGCAATACCTGCGCTCTTAGCTCCTCTTTTAACTTGGTAAGGGTCGCGCCGTAATCATTGAGCGCGGCCTGCGTTTTGCGGAAATTCTTCTCGTTCGGGAAAGGATTGAGATGCTCGAGACGATTGCGCTCGGTCGCGGCTTCATTGAACTGGGCGGACGCTTCGGTAAAGCCGCTTCTGGCATGAAAGAGAAACCAAAGCGCGAGCAGCGCGGTGACCGCGAACGCGATCAGGAAATTCCCAAGCCAGCGATTTTCGCGATACCAGTTCATGGCAACTTCACCGGCTTTTTAAGATCGAGGCGCAACTCATAGGGAAACGCCCACTCGGTGTTGTTCGGAATCGTCGATTTAATTGCGCGCGCCTGATTGTTCGGATCGACGTTGAAATAAGGCGACCGGACGAGGTTGCGAAAATAATCCACCACCACTTCCTGCTGCTTCGGATTGAACAAATAGAGCCCGCGCAGCAAAATGCCGTCGATCGCCCCAGTTTTCGGTGTCGATCGGGCCGCAGTTGGCGTCGGTGCGATTTCGGCCGCGTGTTTCTCGTCCACGCCGACTGGTCTGCCCCCGGAAATCGGAATCAGTTCTGTAATCCAAATATCTTGCTTCGGCAGCCGCGCGTTTAGATCTTCGAGAATTTCTGTCCAAAAAAAACGATCGTCAATGGCGGCGGCAAGCGGCGCGGCAACGGCGTCGAGCGATCCCGCCTGTTTGCGCAACTTGTCGATCTTCACTTCCGTTGCCCGCATCGGCAGATTGATGTTTGTAATGTTTGCGGCGCCGAACCGAGCCACCTGGGCGGCGCGGGTGTAGTAGAACCCCCAGCCCAGTAACGCAAGGACCACGGCGGCGGCAGCCATCACAAAAAACGGGCGCCGCTTTTCCAGTTCCTGCCGGCGCACGACAACGGCCGGGGGCAAATTCAGCTCCATCGGGCAGGCGCTCACGGAACGAAGCGCCAACCCGACCAGCTCGCCGAGCAAATGCGCCGAGCGCGTCAATTCGTTGACCGGTGCGGAATGCGCTACTGCAACATTGCGGAGAGGATTAAAAAATTCGATTGGCAGGTGCAGTTTCTCGCGAAAAAATTCGCGCATGTAGGGAGTGCTTGCGCTTCCGCCACAAAGAAAAACACGCTCCGGCGCGTTGCCCTCCTGCTGCGCGCGATAATGGCTGATGGACCGCATCACCTCTGCGTGAAGTCGCGTCATGTTGCTGCGCATGAGTTTGGAAACGCGCGCAACCTCAGGGTTCGCCGGCTCCGCATAGGCGCCGCCAAGACTGACAAAGCCGTCGCGCTTCTTGCGAAATTCTGCCGCTGCAACCGGCTCATTGAATTCTTTCGCAATGGCTGCCGTGATTGAACTCCCGCCAACCGGAACGCTGCGCGAGAAAATTTTCTGCGGCTCGATGAAAACCAGATTGGTAGTGCGCGCCCCGATATCGACGAGGAGCGTGCAACCGCCGAGGTCGGCGTAGTTATAACGAAAGGCGTTGTAAAGCGCCATGCTGGCAACACCGACAATCTTCGTGCGCAGCCCTGTTTCTTCGACCGCGGCGTTGACCTCATCGAGCAAGTCCGCCTTGATCGCGACCAGCACGACCTGGACTTGCTCGTCACCGCCTCCGCCGATCAGCTGATAGTCCCAAACGACTTCGTCAATCGGGAACGGCACATTTTGTTGCGCTTCAAAGGCGATGATCCGTTCGATTTTTTCCTCTTCGACCGCAGGCAGTTTCACAAAACGGGCGAACACTGATTGGGCGGGCACCGCGTAATTGACCGCTTCGTGGCGGATTTGAAGTTCGGCCATCATTTCACGCAACGTCGCTGAAATTTGCGTGTGCCGGATCTCCTCGCCCGCGGGATCGATCAAAACTTCGCGCAACCGGTAGTTTTGCAAAACGAGGCCGCCCTCCGCTTTTGCCTGAAATTCCGCGAGGCCGATCGTCTGCGACCCGAGATTGAGGCTGATGATACGCGTCGGTTTGGCCATCTTTTACAAACTCCAAAGTCCAAAACCCAAACCCCAAAAAATTTCCAAGCTGCAAATCTCAAATGTTGTAGCGGCGTTTGTGTCAAACGCCGAATCTAATAAATAGGCGCTTGGCACAAGCGCCTCTACAACACGCTGCGTTTTGGTCATTGGAAATTGGGATTTCTTTGGGATTTGGAGCTTGGGATTTGTGGTTTCGCGCATCAGTGCGCGGGTTTGATTTGGGCGTAACGATCCCAGTAAAGCGGGGCGAATGGAGTTTCGTTCTTATTCAAAACAAATCCGGCTATTGGTGGTAAGGCCGCAAACCATTGCGGCGGCGCGCACACCAGACTCAACTCGTGCATCACCAACGGCAGAATCGATGAAAGACACAACAACAGCCAAACGGTTGCTCTCATCTCAAATGTCGATCTTGCAGTAAAGGGCAATCCTACCGCGAGCCGAAAAAATTCCACAAACAACCGATTGAATTCCAGCCAAAACCGGAAGGATTTCTGATACCTATGCCGGTTGGAGCTGTCATGATCGGTTCGGCTGATGCATTAAAAAGCGCGCGCTTTAAACTAATTGTTTTCGTCCTGCTGGCCGGGCTGCTGGTTGCCGCTCTGTGGCCTGCGTTTCAATCACCTGGTCAGCCTGAGGACGAGGGCATTGCTCTCGTTTATCCCGAAATGTTTTTGAAAGGCCGTCTGCCGTACCGAGATTTCGAAAGTAATTACGGCCCGGGCAACGTTCTGATCTTGTCGACAGCTTACTCTGTCTTTGGAACGAACGTTTTTGTCGAGCGCGCGGTTGGGTTGATTTATCGGCTCCTGATTCTGATGGCAATCTTTGGAGTGACGCAACGTTGGGGAACATTTGTCGCCTCAGCATGCGCTCTCGCGGCTATTGTGATACTCGGCCACTCTGACGTGTGGGCGAACACATTGTTTGCGGGTATGGCCTTCGCGCTTTGCGCATGGTGGATGATGGCAAATGTGAGGTCGGGCTGGCGCTGTTTCGCAGGAGGCTTTTTCGGAGGCCTTGCGCTGCTTTGTCGTTGCGACTTTGGTCTCGCACTGGCCGTTTCGGCTCTGCCCCTTTTCCTTTCGATGCAGCGAGTACCGAAAACCAAATTTCTCGCAGGCGCGGCAGTTGCGTTGCTTCCGTTACTTTGGTTCGGCGTCCTCGTCGGACCGACGCAGCTGGTGGACAATTTATTTGTGCTTCCGGTGTTTCGAATAGGCCCACGAGGACATCTGCCGATATCGGCGGCGTCAGCGGACGCAGTTTGGGTATTCTGTCTCTATGTCCTGGCGAGCGGCGTCAACGTAGCCGCCGGTTTTTTCGCGCTGCGCAGATCTGTGCCTGAGCGCGGTCGGTTACTCCTGGGCGCAGCGCTTTTCGGCCTTGGACTTATTCATTACCCGCTGTCGCGCTTCGACAGTGGACATGTGTTTAATGCCGCTCTCGTCTCTTTTGCGTTCTTACCGCTATCGATTTCGGTTCTTTTTTCGCTCGTGGCAAAGCCGCTACCACGCCGGCTCAAGATAATCGCCACAGGTATCGTTGCGCTTGGTACGATCGCACTTCTCAGATTGGGACCACACGACAAGGGAGTTTTTATTAAACAGAACGGGCGCTCATTCCCGCTGGCGAAAACGAGCCTGCCGCAGGCTGCGGACCAGGCACTCTCTGAGTTACAAAGAGCATCAGTTGACGGTCAGCTTCTCTTTGTCGGTCCAGCTGATCTGCGACACACCGTCTATTGTGACACCTGGGTTTATCATATGTTGCCGCAGCTCCATCCAGCCACGTATTTTCTGCAAATGAATCCGGGTTCAGCCAACGCACCTGGTTCTCGACTGGCGCGTGATGTGGCAGGCGCAGATTGGCTGTTCCTTAATCGCGCGTGGGATTTCCTGGTCGAGCCAAATCGCTCAACGGAATTTGGTCCGAACGAGCCGAACAAAATCGTGCGGGCAAAATTTGATTTGTGGAGGACCTACGGTCCCTATCTGGTTTTACGAAACAAGCGGCTTCGCAACCTAGTCGAGCGAGAGATACCCGATAGGTAGCTCGCACGCTCGGCTAGATATCGACCTTTCGGAAATCGAAAAATTCCACGAACCGCCGCCTCGATTCGCCGGAAGACGTTGTCGCAGATCAAAACTCCGAACAATTGAAAATTATCCGGCCGCGACACTTTTCGCTACGACAGATCAGTTTGCATTTTTCCTGGACGACGACCGCGCCGCAGACCGGGCACACGATCCGCTTTTCGTAGCTTCGCGCGACAGACTCGAGGGAAGGTTGGACGGGATTGTCGGAGCCGCTAATTCGTTCCGGTTTCAAGGGCGCCAACGCGGAATCCGACCGTTAAATTCCTGATACGATGCGCCGACGTTGATTTGCGTGTGCTCGTTGCCGACGCCGCCTGTGATGTAGCTACCAAACTCGTCGCCGCCGAATTTCCCGCTGGAGTGCCCGTAGTAGAAACCAATCTCGCCTCCGGTCCAAACCAGCGACGCTCTTTCCGCGGCCAGCGCCTCAGGCGACGAATAATCTTTCCCATCTTTCGGATCCTTCACGGGCCCCGAGCCTGAGTTTCCTTTTTTCCGCGGCTGGGCGCTAGCCAATGCCATCGGAAAATTCGCGACGGGCGCCGTTCCCATTCGGCCGAGTGCGGTCGAGCCCGGCAAACGCCCGTCCAACAATTCCGTCATCGACAGTTCGCGAACCAAAGCTGAACTATCGACACTGGTAAAGATATCGGGTCGATAGAACACAAATGTAGAATTCGAATCGAAGGGTTGCTGCGCCGCCAGCGGAAAGCAAAGCGCGACAAAGGCGGCGACCCCAAAAGCGCGCTTAAACATGACAGAATTGAGAGCCGAACACCTACAAACGCCAGCAGAATTTTGCATCTTAACCATTCAACATCCAAACCCCTCAACGGTTGCGCAATTCTCTCATTTTCCTTCGATGTGAAAACGGTGCAAAAGGCGGTGGGCAAACGGCCCAATCATCAGTCCTGCGATCCCGACAAAAGCCAGTCCCGAAAACAACGCATAACAGGACGCGAAAATCTTGGCCGCGTCCGAATGGAGCGGATCGACCGGCCCCATGCCGCCCAAGATCATCGAAGCGTTGAGAAGCGAATCGATCCAGCCCAAACCTCCAATGAAGCGGTATCCAAGCACACCAATGGCTAAAGCGATGCCCACCAGAAAAAGCGCGAGCAGCAAACGGCGAGCGACGCGCCGGGCGAATTTCGCGCGACTTAGCAGGGGGTGATTTCGCTGTTCATACATCGGACGTTCACGCTCTCGCGTCTTTCAATGATTCTCGAAAATCGGTCTTATCTTAATTTCGATTCTGAGTCGAGGCTAGGGCCGTTCACCTTCGAGTTGCCGGATCTTATCCGCAGTAATTGGATTTGGGTATATCCGATAAATCTCTTGATATTCGCGGAGTGCGTCGCTTCTTTTCCCGGCCGAGTCGAGCGATTTGGCTCGCTCCAAATGGGTCTCGGCCTCGTCCTTTGAACGATTGCAGAACGACAGCATTGAATTCAGATAGCGCGATAATCGTTTCTGACTATCAGCAGCCGGTTCATGATAGCGCTTGAGAAAGGCCGATAATGTTCTTCGAGCGGCCGGCATGTCTTTGGCGGTTATGTCGCGCGTGGTTTCATCGACCAAAACAAGCATTTCGACTGCTTCGATTTCGGCAAGGAATTCGTAAGCCACTACTTCGTCTCCCACCTTCGTGCGAAAATCGCGCGCTCGAGCGGCCAGGACAGTGACGCTAGCTGAGGCGGGAGCTGGTAAATTTTGCACGGCTTGGAGCCGATCGATCTCGCGGAAATTTCCAGTCGCATCGCGGACCTGAGCAAGAACGGCTTCTGTCTGCTTTCTGAGTTCTTCAATCAGCCGATGCTTTCCGGCCGAATCGACTCGCGGTGGACTGGCGGCTGGCGATGCGCTCTGCGCAATTGGCGACGCGGGCGACAGCCCAGGCGGCGGCGCTGTTCCAACGGGCGACGGCATCGAGGATCGTAATGGTGTTGGCGTAGGTGTTGATATCGGTGTGGATGTCGGTGTAGCCGTTGGCGTAGGTGTTGATGTTGCTGTCGGAGTCGGCGACCGCGTTGCCGATGGCGATAGTGCTGGTAATGGCGTTCGCGTCGGCCTTGGTGACGGGGACGGCGTTGGCGTTGGTGACGGCCGCTCGATTACCGGTTCCTCAGTCGGCTGCGACTCAGCGGCCGGCGTCGATTGTGTCTTGGGTTTAGGAGCTGGCGTAGTTGTTGATCCCGGCTCCGACCAGTCGCCGACTTTATCGCCATTGACGAAAGTGGTCTGTAACCTTGTTTGACCCTGTTCCCTAATTACCGGCCCATCAAACTTTCCGTGGACCATTCTGCCGGTATAGCTGTTAACGAACTTCCCAAGCCGATACCATGTCAGGGTACCTCTTCCGGTCGCATATCCATTCACGTCCCGAAGTCCCGACCAAGTGACGTCCTGGGCCACTCCCCGCAGATTATTCCAAATAAGGGTTCTTCCGTCTTGCGTGCGCTGATACCTCGCGCCACTCGCACCGTTCGCAAGCAACAAAAGGAGCGTAGCGCAAACAAAAAAGGATCGGGCGCTCACGGCAGGCTTCGTTTCAATTCGAGCCAGCACCCTTTAACGCATTCCGGAAATATTCAATCGTCTTCTTGATTCCTTCTTCGAACTGAACCTTCGGTTCCCAACCCAGAACTTTTTTCGCCCGCGCAATGTCCGGCTGCCGCACTTTCGGATCGTCCACTGGCAGCGGTTTATAGTCGATTGTCGATCTCGCACCGGTGATGCGAATGATTTCTTGGGCGAATTGCTTGATCGTCATCTCGCGCGGATTGCCGATGTTCACCGGCTCGTGAAAATCGCTCATCGCGAGCTTGAAAATTCCGTCGATTAAGTCCGATACGTAGCAAAACGAGCGCGTTTGCGAGCCGTCGCCGAAAACGGTCAGCGGTTTGCCAGCGAGCGCCTGTCCGATGAACGCCGGCACCACCCGGCCGTCGCGCAAACGCATGCGCGGGCCATAAGTGTTGAAAATCCGTACGATCCTGGTGTCGACCTCGTGGTAGCGGTGATACGCCATCGTCATCGCTTCGGCGAAACGTTTGGCTTCATCATAAACGCCGCGCGGCCCGATGGGGTTAACATTGCCCCAGTAATCTTCTTTTTGCGGGTGCACCAACGGATCGCCGTAGCACTCCGATGTCGAAGCGAGGATGAACGTCGCCTTTTTGTCTTTGGCCAGTCCGAGCGTGTTGTGCGTCCCAAGTGCGCCGACCTTCAACGTCGGAATCGGCAATTCCAGGTAATCAATCGGGCTTGCCGGCGACGCGAAATGAAACACGTAGTCGATCTTTTCGTCGGGCAAGAAAATGAAATTGGAAACGTTGTGCTTGATGAAATAGAAATCCTTGTTGCCGGCAAGATGCCCGATATTGGCAGTGTTGCCGGTGATGAGATTGTCGACCGCAATGACGCGATGACCTTCCGCCAACAAGCGATCGGTCAAATGCGATCCCAAAAAACCCGCGCCACCGGTAACAACCGAAACGGGTTTGGATTTTTGCTCGGCCATTCGACGGGTTATCTAATTCCTAAGCAATAAGTTGGCCAGAGGGATTTTGAATTTATCGTTGAACGTTGAGCGTTGAGCGTTGAGCGTTGAGCCGCGTGCGAATCCTATCCGGCATTCAACCCAGTGGCGTCCTTCACATCGGAAATTACTTCGGAATGATGCGGCCGGCGATCGAGCTCCAGAAGGAGGGCGAGACATTTTATTTCATCGCCGACTATCATGCCCTCACCAGCGTGCGCAATCCGGAAGCGCTCCGCGAAAATTCACGCCGAGTCGCACTCGACTTTTTGGCCTGCGGTCTCGATCCCGAGCGCGCCGCCCTTTTTCGACAATCGGACGTGCCGCAAGTCACCGAGCTCGCCTGGATTTTGTCGACCGTGGCGCCGATGGGACTCCTCGAGCGCGCGCATTCTTACAAGGACAAACTCGCCCGTGGACTCGCGTCGACGGTGGGCCTGTTCAGTTATCCGGTGCTGATGGCGGCCGACATCTTGATTTACGACAGTGACGTGGTGCCGGTCGGCAAAGATCAAAAGCAGCACATCGAGATCACGCGCGATCTGGCGGTGAAGATCAACGAAACTTACGGGCAAGTTTTTAAACTGCCGGAGCCGCGCATCAATCCCAACACCCAAGTTGTACCGGGTCTCGACGGCCAAAAAATGAGCAAGAGCTACGGTAATAACATCGACATCTTCGGCGATGAAAAAGAAACCCGGAAACGGGTGATGAGCATCGTGACCGATTCGACACCAGTGGAAGCGCCGAAGGATGCGGAAAGATCGACTATCGTCCAGCTTTACTCACTCTTCGCCTCAAAAGGCGAACTAGCGGACATGCGCGAACGATTTAAGAATGGCGGGACCGGCTACGGCGATTTCAAAAAGGAACTCTTCGAAAAACTTTGGGAATATTTTTCGCCGATGCGGAAACGCCGCGAGGAAATCTTGCGGGACAAATCGTATATCGACAACGTTCTTGCCCGTGGCGCGAAGCGCGCCAACGAAATTGCCGACCAAGTCATGTCGCGCGTCCGTGCTGCTGTCGGCCTGCGCTGATCACTGAGCAGCAACGCGATCGAGTTGGATTTGTCGCAGATAAAGGAAGAGCGGCAATCCAAGCGAAACGCCAACTAAGAACACACCAAGAGTCGGCAACCAAAGAAGGCGCATTCCAAAACGCCTGCCTTCGATTTGGATAAATAAAGTCAGCACCACCGCTGAGACGATCACATCCATGGCGAAGAATGCGCTAATTCGATTTGCGAACAGATTCTGAATAAACAGCGGCATATTCAGCGCGTGATGTTCCATTATCCACGGAATCAATTGCGAGTAAGGGAGAACCAGCCCAATCAGACAGAAGGCGAGATAGAGGTATGGCAGTTTCATGGGCCGATTCCTCCCATGAAGTCTGAAATGGCGTCGAGCTTATTCGGTCAGGCGCTACAATGTCTTGAGAAACTGAACCAGGTCGCGTCGAAAAGTCGTTTCGGCGGCATTGTAACCCGCGCGGGTTAAACGGACCCGACCATTCCGGTCGAGAACCACCAGTGTTGGTACTCCGCTTAATCCAAAGCTATCATGCACTTTCCCGCCGGCATCGAAAGCAAGCGGCAATGTCAGATGCCGCCGCTGCGCGAATGCTCGAAACCGTTCCGGTGTGTCGTTGCCTTTGTCGCTAGCGACGAGAACAAACTCAATGTCGTGATTGTTGCTTAAGTCCGCGCGAACGGCAGTTAGCTCCGGCAGTTCTGCGATGCACGGAGCACAGGTGGTTGAGAAGAAATCGATGACGAGAATTTTTCCGCGCTGCGGGGTAACAGGAATAGACCCGTCGCTGAGAGGTTGAAGTTTGAATGCCGGCGCAGAAGCGTCCGTTACTCGATTGAGCGAGCGGGCCAACTGCGCTGGGATATAGGCTACGCAGTACCAGGTCGACTCAAGCAACAGCGCGGCGACCAGAAGAATCGCTAGGCCGCGCCGCGCCTGTGCGGTCCTTGCAAAAAGCAAACCGATTACGACCGCAACCGACCAGAAGATAAGGTTTGGCCACAAAACAGGAACCTCAGCCAGAATAAGGTAGCAAAACGAGACGAGCAGCGGCGCCGCCAGCAGCACGGCGGCAAACCAGTCTTCGTTCTTCGAGCCAATCCAAATAGCTGCGACAAAAAGCAACACCAGGCCGCTGACGTAAATGAGACGAACGTCGTTGGTAAGTAGCAGTGCGCTGCCGTAAACCACTGCCAGCGACAGCGCCCCAAACCCGAACGCTGCCAATCGAAGTTTCCAAAGGGATCTCGTCTTTTGCTCCATATTCTCTGATGGGATGCACGTCGGACCGCTTTTGGATTCAACAATTTGATCAATGCGACGGTCATCGACCGCCGCTACAGTTTCGAGGAATGGCAACGCTGAGCATTCACGTCGTTCCAAACGCAAAGATCGACAAAATCGTGGGAGAGCATGGCGGCGCGATCAAGATCAAGTTGCGCGCGCCGCCCGTCGAAGGAAAAGCAAATGCCGCGCTGATCAGTTTTCTGGCCGACCGATTGAAAATTCCGGCGCAAACAGTCGTTTTGCGACGCGGCCAAAAATCGCGCGACAAACTGGTTCGCATCGACGGACTCAGCGAAGAAGATGTGCGACGTCGCTTACTATGACTTTGCGTCGTGTCCGGCGGTCACAAGCAGGATAAACTGCGACATGGCCAGGAGAAGGAGCGTCGCGACCGCCGTGAAAAACGGCCAGAATGTTTTCAGCGCAATCGCGTTGTAGAGTTGCAGGAGGGTGACAGCAATACCGGCCACGCTGCTGCTGAAGAACGCGATTCTGCTGCCACCCGCTGCCGCGAATTCTTCCCGCGAAAAGCGGCGATAACCGCGAGAAACAATCTGGGCAACAACAACAATCATCACGAAGCTGGTAATGCTGCAGAGCTGCCAAACTCTCGCAGCGTCGAGAGCCGTTGAAGAAAGGACCATAGCGATGATCGACACCGCGAACGGTATCGCTGAATTTGTCAGAAGAATCCGCAGCCGGAACTTGTCGATCTTCGACCACTCGTGAACCGAGCGGCTGCGAAACGCAACAACGACGCCTGCGAATCCAGCCAGCGCCACTGCCACTTGCGCGCTCGTACTTAAAGCTTCACTCGGCTGCATGCTTAAACAAAATCAGGTTTGACCCATTCGCGAACGAGATTGGGATTAACATAGAGGCCGTCGCACATCGAGGCGCGGCCATTCAGCACTTGCGGCCGGGAAGTGTTAGCGAGGAAGAAACCGAAGTCGCGGGTGAGGATTTCGTGAACATCGCCGAACCGGGAGCCTCCATCGTATTGCGGCATGAAGTTCAATTCGACGAGCAGGAACTTAGTTTTCGACAAAGTCTGTTTCGCGCCCGCGAGTACCTGTTTTTCGTAACCTTGGACGTCGATTTTCAAAAGCGAAACTTCGGCAAAATCGACCAATAACCGATCGAGCGTCGTCATCGGCACTTCCACTTCCGAGGTGATCGTCCAATTGCTCCCGATAACGGCGCGCATTTCTTCGCGCGGCTGTAGGAACGACGCTCCAGTCGTGTCGCGCGTAATTTTCAGCGTCTCAACGCTCTCGCGCTCGCCGATCGCCACATTGTGCAACTCAACGCGACCGTTATTTCCAAATTTCTTCTGCAAAGCAGCAAACGCATGCGGAAGCGGCTCGATAATGATCAATTTCTTCGGCGTAACGCAATTGAGCAACATGCTCGACCATTGACCGGTGTTGGCGCCAACATCGACCACGTTGCGGAGTTTCCCGACGTGGCCCGGAGCAAAGAGCGAGAGGCCGCTTTGTTCGGCATCGAGCGCGAGCCGGTCGCTCTTGAATAATTCTGCCGGCGAAAGTCGCCGGCCGATGTCGCGCAGCATTCGCCGATTCTTCGCAAGGTCGACAATGCCGCATGGCAAAATGAACTTGAGAAATCGCTTCAAACCGATTCGCGCGAAACCGGCGCTTGCGCGGCGCCGTTCTTAAGCTCGGCGAAGATGAGGCGACCAGCGGCGGTTTGGAGGGCGCTGCCCACTACCACAGTCCGGGTCTTGCCGACATACGCGCGCGCATGATTGACCACGATCATCGTTCCATCCGGCAAATAACCAACGGCTTGATGCGGCTCGCGACCTTCCTTGACCAGATGCAAATCAATTTCGTCGCCCGCGGCAACGCTCGGCCGAAGCGCGCGAGCGAGGTCGGCCAGATTCAGCACCGCTAGTTTCTGCAACCGCGCGACCTGCGAAAGTGCGTGGTCGTTCGTGAGCAGGCGCGCTTTCAATACCTTGGCGACCCCCACCAGACGCGCGTCCGTTCCAAGATCGGCATCTTCGCCAGTGCTCTCGTGAACCGTGAGTTCGATTTCGCGCGAACGCTGGAGTTGATTCAAAATTTCCAGACCGCGCCGGCCGCGTTCGCGTTTGGTCGGGTCGTGCGAATCCGCCAGCAACTGCAATTCATCCAAAATAAATCGCGGCACGATGAGCGAGCGGCTGAGGAATCCGGTCGCGCAAAGATCGGCGATGCGACCGTCGATGATGACGTTGGTATCGACCACGAGCGGCTCATGTTGCGTCATTTCGCGAGCAAAGCGCACATAAGGAATGATGAGCGAGAATTCATCGCGACTGCTCCGCATCGCCAGCATCATTCCGAGATAGCCAAAAAGCGCATAAACAATCAGACGGGCGGCCCACTGCATGGCCTCGGATTGATAGCGCAAAACGTCAGACGCCATCAGCAAGTTCGCGAAAACCAAGCCAAGTAAGAGTCCGAATGTAGCCGAGGAAAAGAAGCGAAGCGAAACGCCCTTGAGCAAGCGATCGATCAGCACGACTACCAAACCGAAAACGATTCCGAACACCAAACCGGGCCAGGGATTTCCAACCAGCGCGGAGGAAATATTTGTGCCAATCACCGCACAAAACGTGACGAACAGAACACGCAACAAATTGATCGTCAGTAACGGCGTCATCAACGTCCTCGAGCTTGTGCCCGCGGTTTAGGCGGCGGCGTGGCGTTGCTGCCAACCTGCGCGGCCGTGTCGCGATAAAACAGGATGCCGTGCTCGCGCAAGTTACTCACGAGTGCGCGCAAATCGCTGGCCAGTTCCTGATTCGTGAGCAGTGCCGCGAGCAATCCTTTTCCTTGAGTGGCGGAACTCATCACTTTCTGCAAATCGTCGGCCGCTTTCCTGGTCGAGTCCATCGCCGAATCGGCTTTATCGACCACGCCGCCAAGTTTCTTCGAGGATTCCGCAAACGCGGTCGTCGCTTCGTTCAAATGCGCCACGCTCGACCTAAGATTCTCGGCAGTCTCTTTGGAAAGCATGTCTTCGTTCAGCCGCGTCACGGTGGTGTCGATCTTTTGGACAACGCCGCGAAGATCGCCAACCAGCGCGCCGCCTTCGCGGGTGAGATCGTCGATACCGGTCTCACGCGTGCCATTGAGATAGGCGTCTGGTTGCAGGAATTTTGTCGGCACACCGGGTGGCATGGTGACACTAACAAAGCGATCGCCAAGCAAACCGGAACTGCCTACGGTGAATTTGCTTCCCTCTGGAATTTTCACGTAATCATAAATCTTCAGCGGGACGGCGACACCGTTTCCTTCGCGGACCAGGCGCGGCCCGCCCGAAACTTTCCCGATGCGCGCGCCCGCGAGTAAAACGTCAGATCCTTTCAACAAGCCGCTGGCGTCGCTAAAGCGGATCGTAAGCGCATAGTAAGTTTTGAAACCTTCCCCCAGCCTGCCAAACTGCACCACCAGCGCGCCCAACATCGCCAATCCGGCAAAAACAAAGATGCCGACCTTAAATTCCAAACCTCGCTCGTGCCGGTTCATTTCGCTTTCAACTCTCGACCCCTAACGCTTTCGGGGTCAACTGTTCGTCCGATCGACCAAGCAGAAAATCCTGGAGAATGTGATCCGGTGATTGCCGCAATTCTTCCGGCGCTCCTTGAAAGTAAATCTTTCCTTCGTGCAAATAGGCAATGCGATCAGCGACGTGAAACGCATTTTTCATGTCATGAGTCACGACGATGCTGGTCACGCCGAGACGCTGCTGCAATCGGCGGATCAGACGATTGATGGAATCGGAAACGACCGGATCGAGTCCGGAGGTCGGCTCGTCATAGAGAATACACGAGGGCTGACGAATGATGGAGCGCGCGAGGCCGACGCGCTTTTTCATTCCGCCGCTCAGATTCACGGGCATTTTTTCTTCCTGCCCCTGCAGCTCCATCACTTCGAGCATCTCGCTGACGCGTTTGCGCAGAACTTTCGCGTCGCGTTCGCCGGCTTCGCGTAACGGAAACGCAATGTTCTCCGCCACCGTCATCGAATCGAACAGGGCGCTGCCTTGAAAAAGGATACCGACCTTTTGGCGAATCGACGCGAGATTACGCTCGCTCATGTCGATAATATTTTGACCTTCAATCCAGATTTCGCCTGCGTCCGGCCGCATCAAACCGATGAGATGCTTGAGCAAAACGCTTTTGCCACCGCCGCTGCGCCCAATAATGGCGAGCGTCTCGCCGCGCCCGACGTCGAGATCGACACCGCGCAGAATTTCCTGCGCACCAATTGTTTTCACCAGCCCATGCACGGCAATCATCGACCCGTTCTGTCGATCTGGCGACGCGGTAGTTGTAGCTGCCGCCGTCTCTGGCGGCAGAGGTCTCTGGTTTAAATTTCTAAGAGAATCGTTCATTCGTGGTCGATGGGGACAATCTCTCCTTGCAACGGCCACTTATCAGCGGAGGAGACCAGTCCAGCTCGGACTGGATTTTCAAGAACGTAATCCCATTTCTCCGAATAACTCTCGCTGCTTCGGATGAGATGATCGAAGAACCCACGCTGCCAAAGTCCACTCCTGCCGCCAGAGACGGCGGCAGCTACAACTCGCTTGAGACCGCGTATCCATATGCCCAGATCAAAATCAACATCACCCGCAACAAACAAATGAATGTGATCGGGCAAAATTACATAGCGGCCCAGTGCGATCCCACGTCTCGCTGCTTCGCAGCCGTACTCGACGACTGCAGAATGAACTGCATCGTTCGCCAGCAGTTGGCGCCGACTATTTGTGCACAACGTTACAAAATAGACCGGCGGGTCATATTTCTGAAACACTTGATCCAAACGTGGCGGTTTGCCTTTAATCATCTGAGTACCTCTGCCGCCGAGGACGGCGGCCGCTACCGTTGCTCTACTCATTGATAGCCCGCCGGGTAAATGATGTTGAGCAGCATGGTCAGGAAAAAGTTGCAGATCAAAACGGCGAGCGAGGCGTTGACAACGGCTTCGGTCGTGGCGCGGCCGACGCCGACCGCACCTTCGCGCGCGGTCAATCCTTTGTGGCAACTGATAAAGACGATCAGAATGCCGAAGCAAAATGCTTTGGAGAGACCCATGATGATGTCACGGCTTCGGGTCCAGCGCACCATGTTCGCCATGTAATAGGTCCCGTTTACTTCGAGCAAAAAAATCGCAACGAAATAGCCGACCGCGATGCCAACAGCGATGCATTCGGCCACGAGCAACGGCATCGAGACCATCATGGCGAGCGCGCGCGGCACGACCAGATAATCGGTTGGATAAACTGCCAGCGCCCGCAATGCGTCGATTTGCTCGGTCACTTTCATGGTTCCGATCTCCGCCGACATGGCTGCACCGACGCGACCCGTCACCATTAACGCAGTCAAGACCGGTCCTAACTCGCGGAGGATTGCGACCGACACGACCGCGCCCACGGCCGAGCCCATTCCGATCTTGTGAAACTGGAAATACGTCTGGGCGGTAAAAACGGCGCCGGTGAATCCGCCCGTGATTACAACGACTAATTGCGACAGCAATCCGATCTCGACAATTTGGTTGAGGAATAATTTCCAGCGCAACCGATGCGTAAAAAGTGAGCGGAACGTGTCCGCGGCCAGGAAAACCACCTCGCCCAAGTACTGAACGAACCGTATGAGTGGTCCTCCCAGCGCGTTAAAGAATCGAACGAACATTTGCTGTTGTGTTTAGACACCCAGCGGCTGCGTTTTTGTTTTTGGGCGAAGCTCTCCCGGAATTGCGCCGATGAAATGCGGATCGAGCGCGAGTTTGCTGAAGATCGCGCGAATCTCGCGAAAGGTGATGGTGGGTTGATCGAGCTCGAGATAAACCAAGTTGTGGTTGCGATCGACTTTGTAGCGCAAACCCGGGATCGCGGCCAACGGATGGTCGAGCTCCAAGATCTTCTCCAGATCGCCAAGACCGGCGGCGTAAACTTCCAATTCCAGCATCTGGCCTCAAATTTTACGGACGGCGCAGTGCGATGCAAAAAGAAACGCGGGATTGCGCGGGTCGTAGAGCTGAGTAGATGTCGATCCTGGAAGATGTCAATCTTGCGAGCAAAACCGGTTTTTTTCGCGACTGCGCTTCTCTTTTCTGCCGGTTGCCAAACTACGCCAATGGGCATTCAAAACGCGAAGATTGCCATGGCGCAGCGAATCGCGGCCGAGCCGGCGGGCGATTATTATATCGGGCGGCGTTATTTTAAGCCGGACTTCAAGTTTTGGGGCTACGTCCGACGACCGAACCAGCCCTGGAGCACGGCGCAGCTCGTGATGTTGAATGAAAAACAAAAACTCGCGCCCGATCGCGCGGCGTTGAAGTTCGGTTCGGACAACAATTACGAGTACAAGCTTTACGGGAACTTCAGCGGCGACAAAGTCTACGAACCGGCGAGCAATCGGGTTTATCCTGAATTTATCCTGAAGGACTTCGAAGTCGTCTCAACGAATCCGCCGCCGATTTTCAAAACCCAGATGAGCGGCCGGGCTGATGCGGCTCAGACGCGTTACATGATCGAGAAACCGGAGCCGCAATTTTAGGTCCGAGCCGGACGGGCGTTTCCGCTCGACATGACAAAAGACACCAGCGTCGCGGCGAAGAAAGACAATCTCGCTGAAGAATTTCTGCGTTACCTCGCGATCGAACGAAACGCCTCCCCTCGAACGCTGAAGGCTTATCGGCAGGCGCTGGGCGCGTTCCGCGGACAAAATCAAAAGCCGTGGAAGCAATGTACGCCGGACGATTTTCGCGATTATCTCTTCGCGATCATGAAGCGGGGGCAGGCGCGCTCCTATGTGCGTTTACAGTTCTCGGCGCTGCGCGCGTTTTACAAATTTCTGGGCGATCGAAAGAAACTTCGGATCGATCCGGTGCGGCAACTACAACTCCCAAAGGTAGAAAAGAAATTGCCGCTGGTGTTGACGCGCCAACAAATCGAAGAATTACTCAGTGCGCCGCTGCGGGTGGCAAAGCAACGCGCCGCGCCGGAATGGATGCCGCTCCGCGACGTCGCGGTCATGGAGCTTTTTTACAGCAGTGGTCTGCGATTGAGTGAGCTGGCCGCGCTCGACGTAGAAGATGTCGATCTTTACACCGAATCGGTGCGAGTTTTCGGAAAAGGCCGCAAAGAGCGCGTTTGCCCGGTTGGCGCACCCGCGCTGGAGGCAGTCCAAAAATATCGCTCCGCAGCGAAGGTGCATTCCGAAGCGCTCTTCATTAACAAATCACGGAAACGAATTTCGGCGCGATCGATCTGGCTGATCTTGAAACGTTATCTACGACACACTTCGATTCCAATTTCGATCAGTCCGCACAAACTGCGCCACAGTTTTGCCACCCACATGCTCGATCGCGGCGCGGACCTGCGGAGCGTGCAGGCGTTGCTCGGCCACGCCAGTCTTTCAACGACGCAAATATATACGCACGTCACAGTCGAGCGCTTGAAGAAAGCCTACGCCGAGGCGCATCCACGCGCTTAACCGCGTGACTTTTACGGCTGCGTTTTTCGCGCCAGAAGATCGCGAAGAAGTGGTTCGGCATCCGGGTAGGCGGGATCAAGTTGGAGAGCGATTCGCAACTCGGCGATTGCCGAATCAGATTCACCATTGCGCACCAAACCGACGCCAAGGTTGTAATGCGCGCCGGGATTGTTCGGCTGAAGTTCGACCGTCTTTCGGTAATGGGTCAATGCCGCCTCGTTCTCTCCTCTTTCGAGCAACAGATTGGCGAGATTCGTGTGGGCGTCGGGAAAATCAGGCTCGAGCTTCAGTGCGCGCTCATAATATTCGATTGCTTGATCAGCCTGGCCGCGCTGAGCAAGGGCAGTCGCCAAACTGTAGTAGGCTTTGGAATGGTTCGGATTGGCGGCCAGGGCGGATTTCAAATGAGGAATCGCGGCGGCAGCGTCTCCTTTTTGGACTAAAGCAGCGCCGAGATTGTATTGCCCAAATTGATAATTCGGTTCGATTTTCAGGGTCTTCTCAAAATGAGCGATCGCTTCATCGGTTGAACCTTTCCGAAGTAACGCGTTACCAAGATTATTGTGCGCGGTCGCGGAGTTTGGATTTTTAGATATTACATCGCGAAAACAACTTTCGGTGTCACGATAATTGCGGCCCTGCGCCCAAGTCAGACTGGCGAGCAGCCCTAACATTGCCGCAACACCGATGGAGAAGAGCGGGCGACGCCGCGCCTGCATTCGCGCCCAAAACCAACCCGCCCCGGAGGCGATGAGAGTGATCACGGCGGTGTCGGCGAGATATTGAAAGTGATCTGCCCGGAATATTGCGAACTGATGGCCTGGCGGCGGACAGGACATGAAATAAGAAAGATTGAAAAATCCGAGCACCGGAAAAAGCATTGCCGCAAAACAAAGCACCGCCGCAAGCGGGCCACGGGATTTTCGGCGCGCGATCCACAATCCGACCAACAGTGCCAGAGCCGCGATTGGAAAAAGATATTGCCACCAGACACTCTCCCTGATCTGCCAGCGCGGATAGATGATGGTCAGATCCGTGGGCCAGAAGAGCTTTCCCAAGTAAAACCAAAACAATCGCCCCGCGATCAGCAATCTATCGACTAGAGAAAAATCAAACGTCTCGCCATGCTCGACACAAAAGTTTTGCTCTACCCAGACCGTGACGATCCCGGCGACAATCGCGACGCCAAAAAACGGAACCAGCGGTTTAAGGTCGTTCTCCCATGCGAGCTTTCCGCGTTTCCACCAGAAGACGATTAACAGCACAATCGGTAAAGTTACGATGGCGGTCTTGGTTATCAGACCAGCAACGAAAAGGGCAAACGCCAGAAAGTAGGCCGTAAGTTGTCGATCTTTGTCGTATTTGAGGTAAGCCAACGTTGCCGCGGCGGCGAGCGCTCCGGAAAGAGTGTTCTTAACTTCGGATAACCACGCGACCGATTCGACGTGGACCGGGTGGAGCGCGAAAATCGCCGCCCCCAGCCACGCGCCCGGGACGTTGAGCCGGCGTAAGATCTGGAACAAGAGGAGCGCTAAGGTTGCATGAAGTAGAATGGTGACGAGGTGGTAGGGCAGCGGCCAGCCGTCCCAAAGTTTGTACTCCACCCAAAAAATCGTGTGAAGAAGCGGATAGTACTGCGGCGCGGCCGCTGGATCGGTCCAGATTCGCATCAAGCCATGCGATGAGCGCAGCTCTGGCGTTGTGATGTGAATTTCGTCATCCCAGATCGGCTTTCCATTCCACGCCGGCTGATAAACCAGCAAGGTTGCGACGAGCAGGACGAGTGCGAACAACCAATTCCGGGACGACATCAATCAGACGACGGACCGGCAGCTCGCTTCGTTCTATTCAGCGATCGGCTCCGCCAGCTCCGCTTTTGTCGTCTCAGGTTCGAAAACGAGCTTCCCGTCTTTGGCGCTGACCCGAACCTTAACTCCGGCTTTGACGTTGCCACGTAGAATTTCTTCCGCGAGCGGATCTTCCAGGTAACGCTCAACCGCGCGCCGCATTGGCCGCGCACCATAATTCGGATCGTAACCTTTCTCGATCACGAACTCGTGGGCCAGGTTGTCGAGAATAATCTCCACTTCCTTGGCTTTGAGGCGGACCTTCACCTTTTCCACTTCGAGATCGACAATCTTCAGGAGATGCGACTTCTCGAGCGAGTGAAAGACGGTGATTTCATCGAGGCGATTGAGAAACTCCGGTTTAAAGACGCGTTTGGTCTCGTCCAGAATCTTTTCGCGCATCGAATCGTAATCGTGTCCTTCGCGCGGAGCACCGAAGCCCATCGTTGTCTGTTTTTTGAGCAGCTCGGCGCCGACGTTCGACGTCATGATGATAATCGTGTTCCGGAAATCGATCTTTCGGCCTAACGAATCGGTGATTTTACCCTCTTCCAGAATTTGGAGGAGCAGATGCATCACGTCCGGATGCGCTTTTTCAATTTCGTCAAAGAGCACGACCGAATACGGCCGGCGGCGCACCGCTTCGGAGAGCTGACCGCCTTCCTCGTAGCCGACGTAACCCGGAGGCGAACCGATCAAGCGCGACGCGGTGAATTTTTCCATGTACTCCGACATGTCGATCTGAATGAGCGCGTCACGGTCGCCAAACATGAATTCGGCCAGTTTCTGGGCGAGGAACGTCTTACCCACGCCGGTGGGTCCGAGGAAAATGAACGAGCCGATTGGACGCCGCGGATCCTTCAGGTCGGCCCGGCTGCGGCGAAGTGCTTTTGAGATCGCGCTGACGGCTTCATCCTGACCAATGACTTTGCCTTTCAACTCCTCTTCCATTTTGAGGAGTTTTTCGGTCTCGGCCTGCTCCATTCGCTGGAGCGGAACGCCGGTCACTTTCGAAATGATGTGCATCATGTCGTCCGCCGTAACGAGCACTTCCTTTTCTTCGCGTTCCTGGCGCCATTTCTGCAAAATGGATTCGAGCTTTTCCTTGGTCTGTTTTTCCTTGTCGCGAAGGGCGGCTGCCTTTTCGAAATCCTGCGCTTTAATTGCGGCCTCTTTTTGCAATCGAATTTGTTCGATGTCCTTCTCAATCTCTTTCACGTCCGGTGGGCGCGTCATAGAGTTGATCCGGGCGCGGGCGCCCGCTTCGTCCATGACATCGATCGCTTTGTCCGGCAGAAAACGTCCAGTGATATAACGCTCCGAAAATTTTACCGCAGTCTCGAGCGCTTCGTCGGTCAATTTGGCTTTGTGGTGCGCTTCGTACTTCGGGCGTAGTCCCTTCAAAATCTCAATCGCCTCCTCAACAGTCGGGGCATCGACCTTCACAGTTTGGAACCGGCGTTCTAGCGCCGCGTCCTTCTCGATGTACTTGCGATACTCGTTCATCGTCGTCGCACCGACGCACTGCAATTCTCCGCGACTCAGCGCGGGCTTGATAATGTTGGACGCGTCCATCGCGCCTTCGGCCGAGCCGGCGCCGACAATCGTGTGCAACTCGTCGATGAAAAGAATCACATTCTTGGAGCGGCGGATCTCATCCATCACCGCTTTGATGCGCTCTTCGAATTGACCGCGGTATTTTGTACCCGCGACCATTAATGCAAGATCGAGCGTGACCACGCGCTTGTCGCGCAACAGTTCGGGGACGTTGCCGCTCGCAATCTCCTGCGCCAGACCTTCCGCGATCGCGGTTTTGCCGACGCCGGCCTCACCGATCAGTACCGGATTATTTTTTGTGCGCCGGCAAAGCACTTGAATCACGCGCTCGATTTCGTTGCGGCGTCCGATCACGGGATCAAGCTCGCCTTTTTTGGCCAGCTCGGTCAGGTCGCGGCCGAACGCGCGAAGCGCAGGAGTTTTAACATCTTTTTTCGAAGCCGGCTCGCCTTCTTCCGCTTCCGACGGCGTGAAATTAGGATCGAGCTCTTTCAGGATTTCGTTGCGGGTACGTTCGATGTCGATCTCGAGGCTCTTGAGCACGCGCGCGGCAACACCTTCGCCTTCGCGGAGCAGACCGAGCAGAATGTGTTCGGTGCCGACGTAGGAATGATTGAGCGCCTTGGCTTCCTTGCCGGCGAGAGCCAACACCTTTTTCACTCGCGGTGTGTAGGGAATGTTGCCCACGATTTTTGTTTCAGGACCGGAGCCAACCTGTTTCTCGACCTCCATGCGCACGGTCTCGAGATCGAGTCCCATTTTCTGGAGAACGTTGACCGCGACACCCTGGCCGAGCTTGATTAATCCGAGCAAAAGATGCTCGGTACCGACGTAGTTGTGATTGAAGCGGTCAGCCTCTTTGCGAGCGAGCTGCAGGACCTGTTGGGCGCGGGGAGTAAAATTGTTCATTGTTCTGATGGCGCCGGGCTCGAGCCGTTGCCGGAGTCCGTCGCCAGCTTACTGATATCAGGTTTGGGTAGCACTTTCAAACGCGCCCGGATAATTTGGGCCCGAAGATGGTCGCGCTCTTCGGCGTTCAGTTTTTGCTGCGACGTCTTTTGCAGGTGCGCCGGTTGGGTGTCGATGAACAACTCGTCGATCGGAAGCCGCTTCTCTTCCGGAAACGCGCCGAGATCGATCCCGAGTTTGATGATGGACAACAAATTGAGCGCTTCTTTCGAGCTCATGGCGTGCGCATAAGTCAAAACGCCGTAGGCGCGGCCGATCTGGTCCCAGAGTGTGTTCGATTTCTTTTG
>Ga0193751_1000722_pt1 | contig 23946 bp, 19 predicted proteins | sample L1c2metaG_FD_143050 | JGI IMG/M metagenome (GOLD analysis project Ga0193751, IMG submission 143050) | Soil microbial communities from a riparian zone of the East river system, Colorado, United States - L1c2 | ecosystem: Environmental > Terrestrial > Soil > Riparian zone | place: USA: East River... | reverse complement strand
GCCGCGCGCGAGGACCTGGGTCGGCTCCGGGAGGTGTGGCGTAAGCGAGGTGGCGCTGTCACCTTGTCGTCCGCCACGCAGCCGCTCTGGCTGGCCGCCGCGGTTCTGGTCGGCGACCGTGAACTTGTCGAGCTCCTGCGGGACAGTCTTGCGCCAGCCGCCGGTATGCTCAGCCAGCTCTTTCCAACCTGTGTAGCCCGTCACCTCGGGGCGGCGTCAGCGCTGCTCGGTAAGCCGGACAAAGCGCGCGAATTCTATATGCAGGCGATTGAGATCTGCGAGCGGGTGCGCTTTCGCCCGGAGCTCGCGCTGACGCGACTGGAGCTCGCCGAGCTGCTGCTGAGCGAGGCGAACAGCAATCAGCAATCAGCTATCAGCTCCCCATCGGCCGCCCGCCGAGGTAGGCGGGGCGGGCTGAAGGCTGACGAGCTGAATGCTGACAGCTCGAGGGCCGAGGCGCTCGCGCATCTCGACTTCGCCATCACTGAGTTCCGCGAGATGAAGATGCAGCCGTCGCTGGAGCGGGCGCTGCGGCACAAGGAAGTTCTGAAGGCATAGGCCAGCCTGCCGCCCCCCTGTCTTCGCCGCTTACGGCGAGCCCGGCGTTGCAAACACGGGTGGCGCATGATACGAGATCATCAACAAGATAGACTCGCACAAAGATGGATTCGCGCACCCGAAGGAGGGTTCAACCCTATGGCGGAGATAGTTCTCGGCCTTGCTTCGTCCCACGCACCCCAATTGGAGATGCCGCCCAATACCTGGCGCGCCTACGGCGACGCCGCTCGGACGCAGAAGCAGCACTGGTACCGCGGCAAGACGTACACGTTCCCGGAGTTGGTTGAGCTCCGCGCAGGCGATCACTTCGAGCGCGAGTGCAACGAGGAGAGCTTTCAGCTGCGTTGGGACGCCTGCCAGAAGGCGATCGATCATCTTGCCCAGACGCTTGCGCGGGTCAAACCCGACGTCTGCGTAATCCTCGGCGACGACCAGCACGAGGCCTTCAATGACGACAATATGCCGTCGTTGGGCATCTACCACGGTGAGACCGTCGAGGACTCGCCCGCGACCGGCGGAGGCCGCGCATCCTATAGCGACCCTGCGGTAGGGAAAATTCCTCATGAGCGGCTCACGCACCCGACCGACGCGGCGCTGGGCGAATATCTTATCGAGGCGCTCATCGAGCGAGAGTTCGATGTCGCTCGGACGAACAAGCTACCCGAGGGCCGCCGTGAGGGGGCGATCGGGCATGCCTTCTACTACGCTTATCGCCGGCTGATGGACAACCACGTGATCCCGAACGTTCCGATCATGGTCAACACCTACTACCCGCCGAACGCGCCCACCGCGACGCGGAGCTACAAGTTCGGCCAGGCGCTCCGTGACGCGATCGAGGCGTGGGACAGCGACAAGCGTGTGGCGTTCATCGCCTCCGGCGGCATGAGCCACACGGTCATCGAGGAGGACCTCGACGCCCGTTTCATCGAGGGACTCGAGCACAATGATGTGGACAAGCTAACCGACTACCCGGACGTCCGCTTCCGCGCCGGCACTTCGGAGCTGAAGAACTGGGTCATCCTGTCGGGCGCGATGGCGGGCGATGGCCTGCAGATGAGGCTGGTCGATTACGTTCCGTGCTACCGTACCGAGGCCGGCAATGGCTGCGCCATGGGATTCGCCGAGTGGACGTAGCCACAGTCGCCGCCTGGCCTTGGGATCCAGCGCCGGACCAGACTTAATGCCCAACTGCTAAGCATCCCAGCGATCCGCATGCCCTAAGCTCCCCTTCCCGCGAGGGGAAAGGGCCGGGGGATAGGTAACGTCATGGTCGCGGACAACTACTGGACAAGACCTCAGGATCGGCGGCTCGGCCGTCGCCACATTCTCAGAACCGCAGGCGCCGGCGGGATCGGACTGGCGCTCACCGTGTCAGGCTGCGGCAAATCGAAGACGAAAGCTCCGGTTGAAGGCAATGCGCCTGCGGCGCAGGGTGCGCCGAAGTATGGCGGCACCTATCAGGTGAACCCGGTGTACGGCAACCCACCGCACCTCGACCTCCACGCGACGACATCCGTGTTCTCGCAGACGGTGGTCAACTACGTTGCCGGGCGCCTGATGAACGTGCAGTCCGCCCCATTGGATTTCAGCGTCTGGAGTACCGCCGCTGGAACGCCCAACCTGGCGCTGAGCGCCGAATCGCCGGACGCGGTTACCTGGACCCTCAAACTGCGCAACGACGTCAAATGGCACAACATCCCGCCCGTGAACGGGCGGCCTTTCGTGGCGGAGGACGTCAAGGCCAACTGGTCGCGTGCGCTGACGATCAAGGGCGCCGTTTGGGCCGCGTCGTTGGACATGATCGATCCGACTCAGATAACAACGCCCGACGACCAGACTGTCGTGCTCAAGCTGAAATATCCCTTCGCGCCGTTCCCTGCCATTCTCTCCGCAACCACGCTGGGCGCCCAGTACCCGAGGGAGGCGCTCGCGGGAACGTACGACCCAAAGCAGGTCGTCATTGGCACGGGCGGGTTTGTCTTCGACCATCTCACGCCTGACGTGGAGTTTGTCGCCAAGAAGAACCCCGACTTCTACCTGAAGGGTCAACCCTACGTGGATGGTATGCGGGTCCCGATCATCCCAGATCAGTCGCAGCGCCTGGCGCAGTTCATCGGCGGACATCTCGATTTGGCCCAGTTCCTGCCGACCGATGTGGATGCGGTGAAGCGGAGCGTGCCCAACGCCCAGTGGATGGTCGAGACGCCCGGAAGCGGCGAGATGCTTTGGCTCCAACTCGGCGACCAGACATCGCGATTTCAGGACATTCGCGTCCGCCGTGCCCTCTCGATGGCGATCGATCGCGATGCTATTGGCAAGGCCGCATATGCCAACGACTACATCCTCGGCTTCTGTCCTGGTCCGAGCCTCGGTCCGAAGGAGTCGCTGCAGTACAACCAACTGCCGCCGGACACGGCGCAATACTTCAAGTACAACCCATCGGAAGCAAAGAAGTTGCTGGAAGCGGCCGGGGCCGCCGATATGCAGGTGGCGATCGCCTATCCTCAGCCCTATACGCTGGCAGGTTTTATTCCCGCGGCAGAAATCGTCAATAACTTCCTCAACCAGGTGGGAGTGAAGTCGGTTCTGCAGCAGATCGACTATACAAACGTCTACCTGAACAACGGCAAGGGGTATTCGGCCGGCTTCTTCCCCAAGGACGTGATGGTGTTCAGCGGCATCCGCGGCGGCAGCACGCAGGATCCGGACGGCCGCTTGTATGACTACTTCGACTCAAAGAGCCTGGTCGGCGCCGAGCATCTCAAAGACACCGTGCTGGACGGAATGATCGACAAGGAGCGCACGATCGTCAATCAGGAGGAGCGTTGGAAGGCCTGCCTCGACATCCAGAAGTACATCGCCGACAAGATGTATATGGTCGCGTTTCTTCCGCAGCCTTACAATCACTGGGCGCTTCAGTCCCGCGTCAAAAACTACTATCCATACGATGGCGGCGTAGGCCCTGCGAAGCTCTGGCTGGACAACGGCTAACGACCCTCAGTTCATGACGCGTGCCGCCATTGCGGGATAAAGGCGCACACAAGCGGGTGGCCCGCTTGAGCGCATCTTGCCCGCCCTCCCGCCCAAACTTTGGATTTTGTTCGGGGGTGGCAACCCCCGCACCCCCGCAGGCACGCTCCGCTCCCGAAGCGTACAGCCGAGCCCGGTTGGGAGCGCGAGGGCGAAGCCCTCGGAGAAGTCTCCGTGGGGAAAGCGAAGCTGCCTCTCGACGGTGACGGACGCCGCACCAACCCATATCGGAACCGTGCGTCAGGCCTCGAGGCAACTCTTGGCATTTGACTTTCAAGGGGCCCCGCCAGTGGTGCAGTTCTTACCGCAGCCATATAATCATCGGGCAAGGGTGTGTAATTGCTGACGGCAGAAGGGTGGAGCAGGAATGACAATAAGCCAGGAATTGAACGAGAAGCTGACTCGAGTGGGGCCGGGCACGCCAGGCGGCGAGCTTATGCGCCGGTACTGGCATCCAATCGCCGCCACCACTGAGCTGGACCACAATCCGACCAAACGGGTGCGGTTGCTCTGCGAGGACCTGGTTCTTTATCGGGACCAGTCCGGAATCTACGGGCTGATCGACAATCTCTGCGCTCACCGTCGCGTCGATCTGTTCTACGGCATCCCCGAGCAGCAGGGCCTCCGCTGCCCGTATCACGGCTGGATGTACGACGAGACCGGTCAGTGCATCGAGCAGCCGTTCGAGCAGACCGCCAACGGGCAAGCCCGCTTCCACGAGAAGGTCAAGATGAAGGGCTATCCCGTCGAGGCGTTGGGCGGGCTCATCTGGGCCTACCTGGGACCCGAGCCGGCGCCGCTGCTGCCGCGCTGGGAGCCGCTCGTGCGTGAGAACAGCCTGCGGGACATGGGCATCACTATGCTGCCGTGCAACTGGATGCAGGCGCAGGAAAACTCGCTCGACCCAGTGCACACGGAGTGGCTGCACAGCGCATTCACGGACTATGCGCTCGAGCGGCAGGGCAAGCCGCGCCGCGCCACGCCGGCATGGGGAGTACACAAGAAGATCGGTTTCACGGTCTTCGAGCACGGGATCATCAAGCGGCGCATCACAGGGGACGGCACTGAAGAAGATGCCGACTGGGCCCGCGGCCATCCCGTCCTGTTCCCAAACATCCTGGTGGTCGGAGCCGAGAACACCCCCAACTTTCAGTTCCGCGTGCCGGTAGACGATACGCACACCCTCCACATCTTCTACACAGTGCACACGCCTGACGTCGCAGTGCCGCCTCAGAAGGGCCCGGTGGTGTTCAACGTTCCGCTTCCGGACGTCGACGAGACCGGCGCGCCGCCGTGGCAGTGGCTCGACACGGCGCCGGGTCAGGACATGATGGCCTGGTGGACGCAGGGCCCGATCGCCCGTCGCGACCTCGAGCGTCTCGGGGTTTCGGACGAGGGCATCATCCTGTTCCGAAAGCAGCTCGAAGACAACATCGACAGGGTCCAGCGCGGTGAGGACCCGATGAATACCTTCCGCGACCCGGCGAAGAACCAAGCGATCCGCATCCAGAGCGAGCGGGCGACAAACCGAATGGGCGGCGGGCCGGCCGCGAAATACAGTCCGCTGGCTCCAGAGCTGGCCAAGGTGTTCGCCGAGACACGCCCGGACTCAGGCACGCTGGTCGGCGGCGGCGACTAACCCGTCCGAGGACAGTGAAAAGGCCCGCCGTCTCGGCGGGCCTTTTCACGCGCTGTTGCCAACGGTCTCCGCTACAGCTGCGCGTTTTTGTCGTGCATTGTCCAGAACGACTTGAGATCACGCTTGGGTTTTCGGTTGCGCGGCCGATCGGCAATAGGATGCCCGGCAACCTCAGACGCCGAGCTTGGCGTTCGGCTACCGTCAGCGTTCCGTTCCGCCAGTTTCAAATCTCGCATGGGGCTAGTACGCCCTACCGAGGTTTGCACGCGCGCGCAATCGCATCGCCGTCTGCGCTCGAACGAACCATGCCAGGCGGGGCTGGCGTGTCCAGTAGTTCTCGTTGGGGCCGGTGGTTTGAATGAAGCCGTGACGAATCGCAGCTCCGTGGCGTGTCCAGTAGTTCGTGTCCATCAGTGTGTGCCCTTCCTATTCGCGGCCAATTCGCGCCCATTGATACTTCGGCCTGATTGTGCTCCGGTGAGAGCTGCGTTAGACCTGCTGAAGCGCTGCGTCCGCCCTCAGCAGGTCGGCGTAGAGCGCGTTCAACAAGAACTCCCGCCAAGCCTCCTCGCCACTTGCGACGCCGACGGTGTGGTCTGGGAAAGCCGCGTCCGCATCCCAGCCACTGTCCCAAAAGACGCTGTTGCCCTCGAGCGTCGGCGTGCCCGCCCCTGCCCGAACGACGGTTCGGAATGCGGCCTGAAACGTGATCTTGGGCCATCCACGTGTCGCAGCGTGGCTGTGAACCAGGGTGGCCAGTTGCTGAAAATGCGGCCGGATCGGGGCTATGCTCACCATCAATACGTTCCTTCATTCGCGGAGGGCTTCGCACGGTTATTGTACTCGTTCTTGCTTAGCGAAAGCGTAATATTCGCGAGATAAGCGCGCGCGCACCGCCGTAAATCCGTTGACACCCGGAAAGACGCCGCTCGGCGAGTATCGGCGCCTGGCCGTGGGAATTTCTCAGCCCGTCATGCCCCAGGTGATTGCGTTGCGCAGCAGCGCCTGAAACGCCGGCGTCAGCCAGGCGTCACGCATGGTCGCCGGCGTCTTCCCGTCGGCAGCGAGGCTTGGGTCGGCGCGGCGTTCGCCGCCGCTGGCGTCGCTGTGGCAGTGACCCAGGGCGATGTACGTGACGCCGCCCGCGCCGATCTCGCGTGTGTAGCCCAGCACCCGCGTCTTTCCGTCGGGCATCAACGCCGTGTCCTCGTCGTAGGCAAAGCCGAAACCAGACGGCGAGGTGTCGGGGCCGAGCTCCGCCGTCAGCAGCACACGTGTCGAGGATGGCTCCTGAATCTCGATCATGTAAGGCTCGTCTACTACCTCGAATGATTGCGGCAGCCCCTTGGTGAACACGTCAGGCGCGTCCGCCACGTCGACGCGGAAGCGCCGAATTGGAGGGTGGCTGAGGAAGAAGCTCCCGAGAAGCTGATGATGCTCCGCCTTCACCATCCGCCGCTGCCGTTCTCCCGGTGTAACGCGAACGGCTCGCCCGCCGGCGGTGCCGTGCAGGCCCAGCCAGTGTCCGCCCCCCTCGAGCCACTGGCGGATGGCATGCGTTTGCTCTGCATCCGGATATGGGCCTGCCACATAGGTGACGAGCAACCGGCTGACCGGCAGCCATCGCCAGACATCGGCGAAGTCGTTGCCGGCGGACGCCGGTATCTCCTGGTCCGCCAGCATCTCGAGCAGGCGCAGCCGCGCGTAGTCCTCGTCGTGCCCGCCGAGGGTACCGGGCGGGAAGCCGCCGGTAATTACGTGGGCTCGGGCCGGTAGTGCGTCAGCCATATTCTCACCATCTCTTTGACGCCACCGGTCTCGCTGCGCTCACCGACGGCCACCCGCGGCGGTGGCACAATGCTGGCTGGTGCGAGCGACCGGTCGGCCGTATCATGCCATGAAATGCCCCGATACATCGATAGGGTTGTGGCCGATCCGGCTGGGCGCTTCACGATATCAACTCACTCCTGCATGAGCGCCAGTACGAGCGTTTGGAAGAGCTGCTCAACCCGGCAAGCTTCTCCGGCCTGATAAGCCGGACTGTCGCCAGCCGGCTGGCTAGAGCCAGCAGAGCGCTGGTCGTTAATGGATATCACAATGGCTATCCGGATCTACTGGTGCGAGGCCGGTACCCCGGTGACGCTGCCCAACGCGGTGAGGGCGGGCTCGAAATTAAGGCCAGTAGGGCGGAGGCGAGTTGGCAGAGTCATGGGCCGAGGTCTGGCTGGTTCGCCGTGGTCCAGTTCCGGCTCGATCAATCGGCCGGTGTCGCAACCTACGACCTCGAGCCCACCCAGGTCTGCGCTGTGATGGTCGCGGAGCTCGCGCTGGACGACTGGTCTTGGCAACCAGCAAAGGAAGGACGTATTCGCTCGGGTACGGCCAGCGTTCGATCCAGTGGAGCGGCCAAGCTGCGAGCCGGAGCCGTTTGGGTTGCACCCTCCTATCATGATCGCCACGATCAGCTCGCTAGGGATGCCCTCCGTCGCGCTCAGCGGCAATGATTTCCCCCGCGTTCCAGTCAAGCAGAGGCTGCAGCGGGCCGTCGCCAACCGGCCGCTCGCACGCTTGTCCGGCGACGCTTGCGCCCGGTTCGCCCGCGCGTAGGTCCAGCTCACGAGGATAGAGCGCCGCCAATCGAGGCACGGACGTAGTACCCATGTCGAAGTAGTGCGGGTCGATTTCCATCCCGACACCTTCGACCCCCAGCGCCTCACATGCGGCTAGGGTCGAACCGCAACCAGCGAACGGATCAAGGACGACACCCGCTCCGGTCGGTAAGACAGCACAAACCAACTGGCGGAGAAAGTCCTGCGGCTTGAGGCTGGGATGCGGGGCAATTCGCCTCTCTCGAAGCGGCGTTTGTCCGCTCTCGATTACATCCAGGAACGGGGTCTTATCCGAGAGTCTGCGCAGACCACCGGTAGCCCACGCGCGGAGATTCTCAGCGACGGTTGGGTAAGCGATGGGCCGCCGATAGAGCCCCCACGGCTCCCAGCAACTGCGTGGCATCGTACTCACCGATGGGAACTCGCGGTCGGCGCCCTTTGGTCGATCGCCACCGCGGAATGTCCGAACCAGGCGCACGAGTTCCCCTCGGCGTTCGAGGCCGGCGCGTTCGAGGGCGATAGCGACGAGCGGAGAGACAAGTGGGTTACCCGCGATAACAAGATGACCGCCCGGCCGCAGAACGCGCACCAAGAGGCGCCCCCAACGCTCGAAATACGTGACGATTGCCTGCCGCCCTGCCTCGCCCAACACCGTGAAACGCGGCAGCGGCCTGCGGCTCGCGCCATCGAATGCCGGTGGCAGCCTCCAGACTCCGCCTCGGCCGATGCGAAGCTTTCGTTGCTGGTCCGGTGCGTACTCGATAAGCCCGTATGGTGGGTCGGTGACCACGGCGTGCACCGAGTTGTCGGGCGCTTCACCGAGCCACCGGAATCCGTCCGCAAGGTAGAATCGCTGGCCGCCGTACGCGAATTCCCGCGCGGGCTCGGCTGTGGCTGCTAAGTCGGCCATCACAATTCTCCAAGATGCGTATCCGCCGTACCAGCGCGGAATGATGGCTTGACTATAGAACCTCCGTTCGGATACCTCAAGGGCTGCCGCACTATGATGAGACGTGTCTATTTTGGGCTAGTGGGTGGTCACTTCACCCCAACTGCGCAGTGGAAAGGGCGGGCGACCCAGATGGGTTGGCCGGCCGCCGCGGCCTTGGCCAGGGCCTGATCCCACGTTCGATTCTCTGCCGCGGTTAGCGACGCCAGCATTTGCGTGCCCACGTTCTTCCACCAGGCGTCCGCGGGCGTCACCCATGACCAGGCAGGCCCTCCCCGCACGTTCTTCAGCCCGGCCGCATGGAAGCGCTGCACGAGGGTTTCGTCGGCGCAGCCATGTGGCGATTTGCTTCCTGAGTAGGCCTCGACCTTCCGCTTTAGGCCCTTTGGGAGCGCCAGGTTGGTCCACTGGCCGCGATCGACGCCGCGCACTATCACGGCCACGCGGCCGCCGGGCCGCGTAATCCGCACCATCTCCGCCAGCATCCGGTCGGCGTCGACCTCCTCCATGACGGTGCTGGAGAAGGCGACATCGAACGTATCATCGGCGAACGGGATCGCCTCAGCGGACCCCTGCCTGAACTCCAGGCGGCCGGCCAGACCCTCGCTGGAGGCGAGCGCCCGCGCCTCTCCCAGCAGGAAGCTGTTGACGTCAAGGCCGGCGATACGCCTAGAATTGGTGCGACGAGCGATGCGGCGAAGCAGCGCGCCCGAACCACAGCCAACCTCGACTACGGCGTCCGCGGTCCCAGGTTCGGCGAGGTCGAGCACTCCCAGTGCCATGCGGCTGTAGTCGCCGTCTGCCCGTGCCTCCAGATTCTCGACTGGTTGGAGATATCGCCCGCCGAGGAGGATCGTCGAATGCCTGGTCTGAAGGTGTGGCAGCAGAGCGTCCCACTGGTGGGCCGACAGGCCCAGCGGCAGAAGGACTACGGGCGTGCCGCTGCCGGCGGCGCGATAGGTCAATCCGGCGGTCTCACCCTGGCCGCTGAGCGAACCGGGCCGAAGTGAGGTGCGCTGCTCCATCCGGTCGAGGTGGCCGGCCACGGCTGCCCAGACCTCCTGAGTGCGCTCGGCCACCGTGTCGCTCCACATGAAGTCCGTATAGCCCTTGATCGTGGCGATATTGGCGCCGGTGCGCGATACCATCGCGCGCGCCGCCTCGCCGCTGTCGCCGATGAGCCAGAGCGTCTGTGCGGCGAGCGCGCCGAACTCCTCAGGGCGAGCGGCACTGCCCTGAATGCCTATTGAGGCGATTCGGTTGGGGGCCGCATCCACCACACCCAGGACATCGAGCGGTGACCGCGTAAGGAAATGGGCCTGGCTGACGCCGAGAGCATCCAGAACCGCGAGAATCCGCTCGCCTGGGGTGGGTCCTGAATCTTTACTCATGCACCGCCTCCTGAACCTCGAATGAGCCTATCACGCATCACAACTGATACAGGATATACGATGTTTGTACACGAATAACACCCTCACGAGATTGCAACGGCGTTAGCATGGCTATACGAGGCAGGAAAGGGGGATACGGACGATGACGGTCGTTCTTCACGACATAACGAAAGTCTATTCCCTGGGCGAGCAGGATGTTCCTGCCCTGCGCGGCGTGTCTTTGCGTGTGGCCGACGGAGAGCTGGTCGCGATCATGGGACCATCCGGCTCGGGCAAGTCGACGCTGATGAACGTGATCGGCTGTCTCGACCAGCCGACCACCGGAACGTATGCGCTTGACGGGGAAGAGGTGAGCGACCTCAGCGATGACGATCTCGCGAGAATTCGCAACCACAAGATCGGGTTCGTGTTTCAGGCGTACAACCTGCTGGCGCGCATGCCCGCGATCGAGCAGGTAGAGGTGCCGCTGATCTACGCCGGAGTCGCCAACCGCAGGCAGCAGGCCGAGCGGGCGTTGCTGGCCGTCGGGTTGGGCGATCGGCTCGATCACAAGCCGACTGAGCTCTCGGGCGGCCAGGCGCAGCGGGTCGCGATCGCCCGCGCGATTGTTATGGAGCCCGCCATGATTCTCGCCGACGAGCCGACGGGCGCGCTCGACACGCGGACGAGCGCCGAGATCATGGCGCTGTTCCAGCAGCTTAACCGGGAGCGTGGCATCACGATTCTGTTCGTGACGCATGAGCCCGATGTGGCCGCCTTCACGAGGCGGACACTGCACATCCGCGACGGCTTGATCCTCAGTGACGAGCGCCACGACATGGTGCATGCCGAGCCCAACCGCTTGCCGCTGCCGGAGGGCAGGCCGGCGCCCAGATCCTGGTCTGCGCATCCGGCGCACGCGTAGGACACCACTAAGCGGCCGGGCCTGCTGAGCGCATTTCATTCCTTCAAATCGGCGGCTCGGTGCCGAATGCTACTGCTGCGGGTCTTGGTCGGCCTGCTTGGGCTCGCGGGTCTCTCGTTGACCTCCGCCGGTTGCCGCAGAGAGCCGGACATGCCTCGCATGGGCCCGCCAATCGCGGTTACGTCCAAGACAGCGCGTCTTCAAGTAGCCGCCAACGGGCAGGTACGCTGGCCCGTCGTCGCCTTCCGCGACGGAATCATCATGTCGTCGCGCACTGCCGGCGCTCCGGATGCCCCGACCACCTATGACCTCTGGGATCCGGGGACCGGTAATCTGACACCCGTCTCCGGCTGGCAGACGGCACCCGGCGTTCAGGAGAGGATCGTCGGCTCCTGGGACGACTGGATTCTCGCCGAGCGCTTTCCGTCCTCAGTCCCCGACCAGTTCTTGTTGACGTTGCACAACCTTGGGACCGGTGAGATCCGAGACATCAATATGGGCGCGAACCCGGGACGCGCGCAAATCGCCGATGGCTTGGTGGTGTGGACCACGGATGCGGCAACGGGGGAGGAGATCCACGCACACAGTGTGGCGACCGGCAGAGAGGACACGATACGGCTAGCACCAGAGTTCAATTCCCAAGGTATCGGCATCAGCGCTAACCGCGTGGCTTGGTACGAAGGCAAGGACGGCGAGCCGGGGAGCATTGTTAGTCGTGACCTCACAAGCGGTGCGACTGGGAGGGCGCCGCTTCCTGCATCCATCGTCGGATTCGCCGTGTCGGGCGACGGTAGTTACCTCGCATCCATGAGCGATGGCAACGGCGGCAGGCGGCGCCTGCTTGTCTTTGATTCGACGACCCAGAAAACGACGCGCCTCCTGGAGACCCGTGAACGCATAGGCGAGCTTTGGGTGAGTGGCACATTCCTCATCTGGGAGGCCTCGCCAAGCCAGGACGTCGCTGGCTTCTACGACCTGCAGCGGCGCGAACTGCGCCTGGTCCAACGGCGGGCCAGAAGCATGATGTTTGGGACCTGGGCGTTTCGCAACTGGTTCGTGTGGATGGAGATGCCGAACCCGCCCCCGCCAACCGTTCCGGGTGGTGGCTACCCGGTGGACCCTGAATTCTATTACTACGCGGTCAGGCTCGAGCCGTAAGAGGCGCCCGCGAATCTGACGGGATCCCGGCCCGCCGCTGCTACACTCGCGGGGTGGATGACCTCACTCGACATCTGGCCGCCTACGCTGCGGGTGCTGGCTTCGATAGCCTGCCGGAACCCGTCGTGCAGGCCGCGTCGCTGAGGATTGTCGACAGCCTGGCCTGTGCCATCGCCGCGTACGACTGCGAGACCGCCGCGATCGGCCGCAGGCTGGCGTACGGCGCGGTTTCCGATCGATACGCCGGCCGCACCCTTGGCTTCGGCGACCGCACGACGGCGGAGGCAGCGGCGTTTGTCAACACCTGTATGATCCGGGCCCTCGACTTCAACGATCAGTACCCCTCAGGCCACCCCAGCGACTGCCTTGGCGCGCTCTTTGCGCTCGGCGAGGCCGCCGGCGCGGATGGGCGCCGCTTCCTGACCAGCGCCATCGTCGCGTACGAGATCTTCATCCGCTTGAACGATGCAACGACGCTGCGCCAGCAGGGGTGGGACCAGGGTTACATCATCGGCATCAGCACCGCTGCAGCGCTGGGCAGCCTCCTCGGTCTGACGGCGGGGCAGATCGGCGAGGCGATTGCTATTACCGCCGTGGCCAACGTTCCGATGCGCAACACGCGCGCCGGCGAGCTCTCACTGTGGAAGGGCGCGGCCACCGCCTATGCGGTCCGCAACGGCGTCTTTGGTGCGCTGCTCGCAGCCGAGGGGATGACCGGTCCGGAGCGTCCTTTTGAGGGAATCGACGGTCTCTGGCAGTTGATCACGGGTCCGTTTGCGATAGCGCCGTTTCCGGGCGAAGGCGGCGAGTTTCGTACCGGCGAGGTCAACATGAAGTACTGGCCCGTGGAGTACAACGCGCAGATCGTGGTCTGGGCCGCGTTGCAACTGCGTGAACAGCTCGATTGGCGCGACCTGACGGCCATCGATGTCGCGACCTACAGCTTCACCGTCTCCGAGATCGGTGACGGACCGGAGAGATGGGACCCCAAGACTCGGGAGACAGCCGACCATAGCCTGCCGTTTATTCTCGCGCGCACACTCGTCGACGGCTCGATCAGCGCCGCCTCCTTTGCTGAGGCGGCGTTTCTCGAGCCGTCGCTGCGTCCGCTGATGGCGAAAATCCGCGTTCACGCTGACCAGGGGATCGACGCACTCTATCCGGCGACGATCGCGATGAAGGTCGCCGCCACGACCGCGGACGGCCGTCACTACGCCATAGATCTCCGCGACCCGCTCGGCCACGAGAAGAACCCCATGCAGGAGAAGGACGTCCGCAGCAAGTTTCTGGCAGCCGCGGAGCCGGTGCTCGGAGCCGGGCGGGCCATGTCCGCGCTGGAGTGCTGGTTGCGTCCGGCAGCCATCACAAAGCTGCCGGACGCGCTTGGGCTGCTGGACGGGGCCGCGAGTGTGAGATAACGGACGTGAGACTACCGGGGGCCGCGCCGGTTCCACTGCTGAGCCGGCGCGGGTTCCAGCGCCCAGGTTATTAGCTGCAGTAGGAGCCCGAGGGTGCGCCGCCGGGAAGGTACCAGCCGCCGCCGCCCGGCCAAGTGCAGTACAACCATGAATCGCCGAGGTAGTAGCGCCAGTCATTGGGGTACCAGTAGTTCTGGGTCGTGTAGCGGTTGTAGGGATATGCGGTGGTGGGGGTGAAGTTGCCCCAGTTGTAGTAGGCGTTGTAATACTGGGAAGCAATCGGGCCGGTGCAGCCGAGCGCTGAGCGAACCGATCCATTGACGCACAGACCGCCCTGATCGACGACCGGGACGCCGTCAGCCCTGGCAGTTGCCGCGCTGAGATGCATGCTGAGACCGCAAAGGATGGCTCCAAGCAGCACGGGAATGATCAGAAGTCTACTCGGGCCGCGCGTGGGCTACCTCCATCGTTCGTGTGGGCACGATTAGTTTGGCCGCGCTGGGTCCGGTGCTGCCAGCGATGATACTGCGACCGCGCCTCCCATGCACGCCCACGCTTTGCCATCAGCGGCACGCGGGCGTAGCATCTGAGGCAGCGAGACGCGGCTCCTAGGGTTGCGGCCGGCCCGGATCCGGGTATGGGACTGCCCCAGGCGCTGGAGGAGGACCAAGTTGGACTACCGAATGATCTCCGCCGACGACCACATCGATCTGGGCTACCTGCCGAGAGACCTCTGGACCGAACGCCTCCCGAAGGCCCTGCGAGACCGAGCGCCGCACGTCGAGGACCGGGGTGAGGCGGGCGAGCTTTGGGTCTGTGACGGCGAGTCCTGGGGCGACTACCGCGGCGAGCGCTGGTTCTCCAAACCGCGGCGCATCAAGCTCGCACTGGACCGAGGCGGCGTCGGCGAGGCAGGGCGACCGACGACGCCCGCGAAGCGTCTCGAAGACATGGACCGCGACGGTGTCGAAGCCTCGGTCATGTTTCCGCCGATTCTGCCGATGCAGGTAAACGACCCCGAGCTGAGAAATGCCTGCGTCCGCGCGTATAACGATTGGGCGGCGGAGTTTCGCGCGGCCGCGCCGAAGCGGTTCCTGCCGATGGGCATGGTTTCTCCGCTCGATCCCCAAGCGGCTGCCGCTGAGGTCCGCCACATCATGAAGCTGGGTCTCAAGCAGGCGAATTTCCTCGTCAACGACGTCACGGTCGATATGTACCTCGAGCCCTGGGACGTCTTCTGGGATACTGCCCAGGAGACAGGCTGCATCGTCTCCTACCACGTCGGCGGCAGCCCCCAGCCCGGATCGTTCCAGAACCGAGTCGGCGAGGAGGTGCGACCAGGCCGGCGCCGGATGACCTTCGGGATGGGCTTGGGCAACGGCGCGACGTCATTCTTTGAGCCGTTCGTGAATCTGTTCACGTTCGGTACGCTTGAGCGTCACCCGCAGCTCAAGTTCATCTGTGGCGAGTCCGCTACCGGCTGGATCCCATTTGTCGTCCAGGAGATGGATTTCCGCTACAGGCGTCTGTTCGAGACAAAGTCAGCCGACGAGGTCGAGCTGAAGGACGTTCCGAGCGATGTCTTCAAGCGTCAGGTCTGGGCGACCTATCAGGCGGACTATGTTGGGCTGCATCTGGTCGACTTCTTCGGCGATGGCCACGTGATGTGGGCGTCCGACTACCCGCATCCGGACAGCACCTGGCCGTTCTCCAAGGACGTTATCGAGCGGGAGACCGGCCACTTGGCGCCTGAGGTCAAGAAGAAGGTCCTGCGGGACAACGCCGCGGCCCTGTACGGCTTCTAGCGCAGGCGCTCAGCCGGCGTTGAAGGCCACCGATGCTTCCTCTGTGAGCACAAGGAAGGTGAGCGTCTCCTCGAGGTAGAGCCGCACGGATGTGTCCGTGTGGGCGAGGTAGCCGATCGACACATCCTCACCGATCTGCAGGGCGAAGTCGCCACCGCGCGTGCTGAGCACAAAGGCGCCGGGGACCGCGGGCGCCCAAATGATGTCGCCGCTCACAACCCGCTTCAGGTGCTCCAAGATCGGATAGCCGCTGTCGCTGGTCTCCGTGACAAGGGTGTACGCGTCGGCGCTGAGGAGTAGGCTGTAGGGTCCGTTGACCCCGACCAGCCGGAGCTGGCTGACGGCCTGGCTGATGGCGTCGGGGTATCCACGAGCGTCATTGGGCAGGGAATTGACCGGATTGCTGGTTCGCTGGCGGATGCCGCCGATCTGTGCCGCGGCGTAGCCTTCGAAGACCGCTCGGTCCTCGGCGAACGCCATCTGCCGCGCTGCATCCTTTACGGGCTGCCAGTCTGAATCCTGCGAGCCGCGCTCGACGTCGTCAATGGCCTGGCGGGCGAGCTCGAACGGCAAACGCAACTCGACGATAGGCTGCACCTCGCGGACTTTCGTTTGGACGCCTTCCAGATGTGGGTCCAGGGCTCGGGTGTGACCGGTGCCCATTGCAGAGAGCGCGACTCCATCTGGACCGCGAACGTCAACCACGCGGCGTCCTGCGAGATGGCGCTTAATGGTGCGTGTCGCCTCTTCTTCGATGGCAGCCCAGGCCACGTCGGAGATGGGTGCAAGCTCGCGGTGCAGGTTATTCATGCTGCGGAACTCCTCTGAGGTTCCCAATATTGAGCATGCCGGCCCTCGGCGCAGCAGCAGGCGGGTAACTCGCGGTTGGGTCTGAATCGCCCATGGGCGTCTGCGCCGGCTCGGCCAACGCGGACAGGAAATCGATCGATGGCGCGAAGAAATTCGCTCCGGTGACTGGATGCGTGAAATCGAGCAGGCGGTCGTAGTTACCAGCCGGCCGCCCCACGACCATGTTCTCCAGCATCTGCTCGATCGGCCGCGGAGAGCGCGCGTAGCCGATGAAGAAGGTGCCCGAGTCGCCGCCGCCCACGTTCCCAAACGGCATATTGTGACGGAGAACCTTTATCTCCTGGCCATTCTCGACTAGCGTTGTGAGGGCGTTGTGTGCGTAGGACGGCTTGACCGCCTCGTCGAGATCGATGTCGTCCAATTTGGTGCGGCCGACGATCCGCTCCTGCGTCTCGGTTGGCTGCCCAGCCCACTTCGCCAGGTCGTGTAGATACTTCTGGATAATGACATAGCTTCCGCCGGCGAAAGCAGGATCCTCTTCGCCCACGATCGTGGCGGCCACCCTGGCGGGGCCGGTCGGGTTCTCCGTGCCGTCGACGAACCCGATTAGGTCGCGGTCATCGAAGTATCGGAATCCGTGGATCTCGTCCACGACCATGACGGCATCGCCGAGGTCGCTCGTAAATCTTCTGGCGACCTCAAAACAGAGGTCCATCCGCTCGGCGAAGATATGCAGAAGGAGATCGCCCGGCGTAGCCGGCGCAACCCGCGGACCGCTCCGAAGCTCGCGAAAGCCGTGCAACTCCGCGGGACGGGACGCCCCGAACAGCCGCTCCCACACATCTGAGCCGAACCCGATGATGCAGGACAGGTTGCCCTGGACGTCGCGGGCGCCCACGGCCCGGACGAGGGCTTCCAGTCCGGAAGCCCCCATGCGCACCGCGGCCGCATGATCGGCGCCCGGCCGGACCGCTAGGACCAGAAAGATCGCTGCGCGGGTCTGAGGGGCATTGATGCCAGGCTGGGAATCGGCCATGGAACGGACGCTCCTTGTAGCTGCCGCCCTATCTTGTCAGGCAATCGCTTCCTGAGGCAACGACGATGCAACGACCCGGATGGCGGGTAGAACGGGAGCCAGCGTCGGGATGCTATCCTCGCTCCGCGAACCGGCGGAGCGTCTGCGACGCTCTCTCTGAATTGGTTCTGGAGGCAGCGATGTGGCAGTAAAGGCTCGACGCCTCATAGCTCCAACGGGTCGCCGTGTACGGCGGCGCCGTTTACTGGGCGCCGTCGCAGTCGCCGGAGCGGGAGTTGCGCTGGCCGCCTGCGGATCGCGGCCTGGGAATACGGCCAAGCAGCCTGGCGCCTCGGGATCGCCAGCCAAGCCGCGCCCAGGCGGACGGCTGCTTACGCCGGTACCGAACGACCCGTCCGATTGGGATATGGGCTACCTGGGTCGGAACTCGCCCAACAACCTCGGTCAGATCCTCGCCTACGATACGCTGTTGGCCGCGAAGCACGGAACGGACGTCAAGTATGAGGACTTCGTTCTTCAGCCGGCCCTGGCCGAGCGATGGGAGACACCCGATGCGCTGACGTACACGTTTCATATCCGCCGTGGTGTGAAGTTCGCCAATCTGGCGCCGGTCAACGGCCGCGAGCTGACCGCGGACGATATCAAGTGGACTTACGAGTACTGGTCGCGATTGGGGCAGTTCAAAGACAAGAATCTCCCCGTGGCGCAGTACGGCTGGTTCTTTGAAGGGATGCGGAGCATCGAGGCGCCCGACCCCGCTACGGTCGTCATCCGATTTGACCAGCCATTCGCGCCGTTCATCAACTACACCGGCTCTTACTGGAATCCCATCGTCCCGCACGATATCTATGACCAGGATGGCAACCTCAAGAACCGCATGGTGGGAACTGGGCCGTTCCAACTCGACACGGCTGCGTCGCAAAAGGGAGCGCGCTGGGTATTCAAAAAGAACTCGAGCTATTGGAACACCGGCAAACCGTACATCGACGAAGTCGAGTGGGTCATCGTCCCCGATGACTCGACGGCCGCCGCCGCGTTCCAGAGCAAACAGGTCGACATTATCGGTGCGACCGGAACGATGCTCGATTTCAATGCAGCGAAGGCCGTCAAGGCCGCCAATCCGGCCGCCGTGATGTATCCGTACGTCACCTTCGGACCGCTGCTGTTCATCTACATTAACAACAAGGCCGCGCCGCTGAACGACGCCCGCGTGCGCCAGGCGATCTCGCTGGCAACCGACCCGGACGAGTTCATCAACACCTTCGCGGGTGGCGAAGGTGAGCGTACGCTTGCGGGCGCCTTCCCCGATACGTACAGCCAGCAGGAAATCCGGCAGCTCCAGCGCTACGACATCGCCCAGGCGAAGCAACTGTTGAGCGCGGCAGGCTACGCGAACGGTCTCGATTTGGAGTTCATCTACAATCCCGCCTATGGGCAGCTCCACGTCTCCGGTGTTCAACTTTTCCAGGCTCAGCTCCGCAAGGCGGGCATCAACGTGACGCTCAAGAGCATGGACAGCGTCGCGGTCAGCAATGCACGGGCGCAGGGCAAGTACTCTCTTACGGCCACGCCGCGCACGACTGCGCTCGTGGGTGACGTCGACTCATACGCATACGCGAACTTTCACACCGGCAGCGCCAATAACCAGTCTCAGGTCAGCGATCCAAAGCTGGACGCGGTGCTGGAGGCGCAGCGACGCGAGCTGGATCAGGCCAAGAGGAAGGAGCTTGTGCGCCAAGCGGTGCGGACAATCGTGGAGCAGGCGTACAGCATCGCCATCTTCCGCGCGGCGTCGTACCAATTTTGGCAGCCATACCTCAAGGGATACGCGCCCAACTTCGGGACGCTCGGCGCGCCCCAGGCCGACACCTGGCTGGAGAAGTGAGTCTCTTCGGCTGCCGCCCGAGTTAGTCCAAACCGTGGAAGGCCTTCGCTAGCGCCGGCGCGAGGTCGCGATAATCGCCGACGACGGCGATGTCGGACTGCTGCATCATCGGCGCCTCCGGGTCGTTGTTGATCGCCACGACTGTGCCGGAGCACTGGATGCCGATCACGTGGTTGAAGGCGCCTCGCACGCCCACGCCGACGTATAAGTCCGGCGCGATGATTGTGCCTGTGAGGCCGATCTGCTTCTGGCGAGGCATCCAACCCGCGTCCACGACGCGCCTCGTGCCGCCGAGCGCGGCTCCGAGCGCCGTGGCAAGCTCCTCCACGTACGTGAGGTTCTCCGGGCCGCCCAGGCCCGCGCCCGCACACACCACAATCCGTGCCTCGTCCAACCGCACGCCGTCCTCGCCGGCGGGAATATCGCGCTCGACAACGCGGGCTCTGGGCTCTGGCAGGTCGTCAAGAGGCAGCCGCACCACCGCCGGTTGGGAGCCCGAGCGCGGCTGGCGTGCCTTCAGCATGCCGGCGCGGACCGTGGCCATCTGCGGAAACGTCTTCGAGAGAATCGTCGCGACAATAGTGCCGCCGAAGGCGGGCTTGAGCTGACACAGGCGGCCCTCGGCATCGAGCTCCAGGCCAATCGCGTCGCCGGTCAGGCCGAGTTGCAACTCGGCTGCGACGCGAGGCGCATAATCGCGCCCCTGGCTGGTGGCGGGCACCAGCACGGCCCAGGGACGCTGGGCGCGAATGGCCTCACCAAGCGTCCAGGCAAACGTCTCGCAGTCGTAGGAGCTAAGGCGGGGGTCGTCGGCAAGGTAGACGACCTCTGCCCCGCTGCGACCCAAGTCGGGAACCAGTCGCTCGACATCATGTCCAATGAGCACGGCGCACACCGCCCCGCCTATCTCTCTCGCCAGCATGGCGGCGCCGCCCAGCAGTTCGAGCGTGACTGGTGCGAGCTCGCCGTGAATCAGCTCGGGCACAACCCAGATCGCCTTGTCTGCTGCCGGAGCTGCCGATGCGGCTGGAAGTGGCTCGAGCGTTTGGCTGCGCCTGATACTGTCGAACAACCCACGCTCGCGGAGCAGCTCGATCACGCGCTCGCTGGCGCGGCCGGCGTCGTCATCCCGCACCACGATGGGCGTTCGGGCCGGCTTCACCTCATCGATGCCCGCGACCCAGGTCGGCGAGCCGGCGAATCCGGTAGCGTCCGCCGCAAGGCCCAGCCCGGCGCCCGTGACGGCCTCGATCTGCGCGCTCTTCGCATTTTCCATTTTCGCGACGTCAACGCGGGGAGGGCGGATCAGGCGTTCCGCGGCGGTCAGCAGCACAGGCAGCTCCACCTCGATGGTATCGATGCCCTCATCGGTCTCGCGCTCGACGCGTGCTGTCTGCCCGTCGAGGTGGAAACTCGTCGCGCCCGTCACCTGGGGGATGCCCATCAGCGCCGCGACCTCCGGACCAACTTGCCCGGTCTCCGCGTCGACGCTGTATTTGCCGCAGAAGACGATATCCGGCCGCTCCCTGGTGAGGAACGCGGCGAGCACGCGGGCGGTCGCGAGGGTGTCCGATCCGGCAAGGGCGCGATCGTTTATGTGAACCGCGCGGTCGGCTCCAACTGCCAGGCACTCCCAGAGCACCTCAACCGCCTGCGGAGGCCCCATTGTGACGGCCACAACCTCCGCGCCGAGCTGCCTTTTCAGCTCGACCGCCTGACCGAGCGCGCGACGGTCGTACGGGTTAATCTCGTTGGGCACGCCCTCGCGTACAATGGTGCCAGTCTCACGATTGAACCGCACGTCCTCAATGCTGGGGATCTGCTTGGTACAGATGACGATCTTCACGACATTTCTCCAACAAAGGCCCAGGAAATTAGGCCGAGGCGCAAAGCTCGGAGGCTGAGCGCGGGTGATTTGCAGTGGCACTATACCTCAGGTGCGAGCACGGGAAAGTTCTTTCAAATTTCTCCCATTTGGGCAGCACATAGGCCCAATTTGTGGTAGCCTAATAGGGATAGATCTCCATCACGCGTTTCCTCGATAGATCCACGCCCCGTTCGTGAATACTCGATGACCGGAGCTCTACACAATCTACCCAGGAGGTCGTCGAGTGAACTTCACCGACAAAATTCTCACGTGCGCCGATTGCGGCGCGTCCTTCACATTTAGCGCGGAAGACCAGGCCTTCCACCAGGAGAAGGGGTTCACGAATGAGCCCCGACGCTGTCAGAGTTGTCGCGCCGCCAAGCGGGCGGAGCGAAACGGCGGCAGCAGCTATGGTGGTGGCTACGGCGGCCAGCGCGAAATGTTCAGTGTGACCTGCAGCCAGTGCGGCAAGGAGGCCCAGGTGCCCTTCCAGCCGCGTGGTGACAAGCCCGTCTACTGCTCCGACTGCTTCCGCGGCCGGCAGAGCAGCGGTGGCTACGGTGGTGGTGGCGGCTCCAGTTACGGCGGGGGGCGCAGCCGCTACTAGACCCCAGCAAGCAGGCAAATCAACAGCCCAGAGGCGAAAGTCTCTGGGCTGTTTGCTTGTGCTCGCTGTCCCTGACCCAGGAATCTGCAGTCACTTACAGGGCCCGGGGGAGTAAAGTAGGGCGAAGCCACCCCCGCATAGGAGGCCGTCATGTTGTGCAACTTCATCAAGGTGCGAATAAAGCCCGAGATGCGCAAGCGCTTTCTGGAGGCCATCGAGGTGGACGCCCTCGGCTCCGCGCGGGATGAGCCCGGCTGCCTGCGCTTCGATGTGCTCCAGGATACTCAGGACCAGAACGTCTACTACTTCTACGAGGTATACAAGGACGCGGCCGCAGTCGAGGCCCACCGAGCTGCGCCGCACTACGCCGTCTGGAGTGCAGCTCGTGTGGAAGCGGTCGAGGGCCCGATTGAAGCGACCCACACCCAGTCGGTCTTTCCCGGCGATCGCGCCTACTGGGGCAAAGTGTAGGGAGTTCTGCCGATGCCACGGATGACGGGCAATCACTTCTTCGCCGAGGCCATGAAAGGCTACGGCGTAACGCATCTGTTCTTCGTCCCGTCGGTCATCGGTGGCGCGATGGCGGAGATCGATGCCGTCGGCGTGTGTAAGGTCATCACCCACGGCGAGAAGGCGGCCGCATACATGGCTGACGGCTATGCCAGGGCGTCGCACCGGCCGGGCGTCTGCCTCTGCCAGGACATCGGGACGACGAATCTGGCCGCCGGCCTGCGCGACGCCCACATGGCCTGCGTGCCGGTCATCGCGATCTCCGGTGGCCAGAGCGATCGGGCGCGCTACAGGCACGCTTACCAGAATGCGGAGGATTTTCCAGCCTGGGACCCCGTCACCAAAGCCAATTTCTCCGTCGACACCGTCGATCGCCTCCCCGACCTGCTTCGACAGGCCTTTCGCGCGGCCACGAGCGGACCGCCGGGTCCCGTGCACCTGGAGCTCAGGGGAAACGCCGGCCAGTTGCTCGATCGTGAGGCCGAGCTTGACCTTGTCTTTGAGGAGCGGTTTTCGCACTATCCCGCGTTCCGGCCTGAGCCGGAGCCGGATGCCGTGCAGGCCGCTGCTGTCGCGCTTGCGCAGGCCGACAAGCCGATCATCGTCGCCGGCGGCGGTGTGACATCGTCGGGAGCCGGCGCTGAGCTTGTGCAACTGGCTGAACGCCTCTCGATACCCATTGCCACAAGCCTGCACGCCAAGGAGATCGTCCCCGACGATCATCCGCTCGCGGTCGGTGTTGTTGGCAGCTACTCACGCTGGTGCGCGAATAAGGCGGTATCGGAGGCGGATCTGGTCTTCTTCATCGGCAGCCACACCGGCGGCCAGGTCACGAACGCCTGGGATGTGCCCAAGCCCGGCGTTCCTACGATTCAGCTCGATATCGATTCGAACGAGCTCGGGCGGAATTACCCAAACGCGGTGTCGCTGCTTGGTGACGCCAGAACGACGCTCCGGCGCCTCATTGAGGCTGTGGAGGAACAGCCGCCGCGCGAGGAATGGCTCAAGCAGGTGCGGGATTTCGTCCGCGAGTATTGGGCCGAGTGCGAGCCGTTCCTCAACTCAGACACCGCCCCGATCCGCCCGGAGCGTATTTGTAAGGAGCTGACGCAGTGGCTGCCGGCGAGGAGCGTTCTGGTCGCGGACACCTTCCATGCGGCTATTTGGACGGCGCAAATGGTGCGTCTGACGAAGCAGGGTCAGCGTTACATCCGCTGTGCCGGCTCGCTCGGCTGGGGATTCCCCGCAACGCTGGGCGTAAAAGCGGCGCTGCCCGACACGCCGATCGTCGGCTTCGTGGGTGACGCCGGGTTCTACTACCACATCGGTGAGTTGGAGACGGCCGCGCGGATGGGCCTGAACGCGGTGATCGTGGTCAACAACAACTACTCGGGCGGCGTCAGCGAGACGTCGCGCTTCGAGGAGTCGGTGAATCTCGCCAAGGTGGCCGAGGGACTCGGCTGCGTTGGGATTCGCGTCGAAAAGCCCGCAGAGATTCAGCCGGCGCTCGACAAGGCGCTCGCCTCGGGCCGTCCCGCCGTCGTCGAGGTGCTCAGCGAGTTCGGCGCCCGCGCCAAGCGCGGCTGGGCGCCCGCAGGGGAGAGCGCCGGCCACTAAGGTGGCTCTCATGTTCGCTACCTATGCTTGGAGTCACCGCTCCGAGGCGTGCCGCTGAGCTCCAGCGTATAGACTACCTGTATGGACGATAGGCCGGTATCGTGGGATGCCGCGAACCGGAAGCATTTGGGCGACGACCACCCAGAACGGCGG
>Ga0193751_1000721_pt1 | contig 23955 bp, 18 predicted proteins | sample L1c2metaG_FD_143050 | JGI IMG/M metagenome (GOLD analysis project Ga0193751, IMG submission 143050) | Soil microbial communities from a riparian zone of the East river system, Colorado, United States - L1c2 | ecosystem: Environmental > Terrestrial > Soil > Riparian zone | place: USA: East River... | reverse complement strand
GCACCACGTCGGCCACGACCATTTCGATCTAAGCACAATGCTGCCGTTGCTGAGCGAGTGCGGCCTCGACGAGATCGAAAAGGGAACAGTCGGGTTCAGCCTTGTGCGAATCGGACGCCTGTACTACGTCCTTGCGGGAGCGCGTGCCGATCTTCTGCCGCTCTCTAGCTGACGCCAAGTACTGCGAGTACCTCGTCGACGTCGCTCGTCACTTGTTGTGGCGAATAGTCGACGTCGTAGCCATACGGCTTGAGTCCGGTTCCGGTGACGACGAGCACCACGCGTTCTCCCGGCTCGATGTCGCCTCTGTAGACGAGGTCGAGCAACGCGCCAAAGGCGACGCCCCCCGCGGAGTCGGCATGCACGCCGGTCATCTGCGCGAAGAAGGCCGTACTCTCGGCGATCTCTTCTTCGGGCACGGCGTTGATCGCGCCGCCCGACATTCGCGCCGCCCCGACCGCCAGTTCTCCGTAGGCAGGATCTCCGATCGCCAGCGACCTGACCTCGGTGTCCGGGAGCACCTTCGACAACGGCCGGTCGTCGGCCCAGGCGGTCGCGAGCGGAGGGCAGCCGCCGGCCTGCGCGCCGTAGAGCCGCGGTCGCGTGCCCGTCGACGCTCCGAGCGCGGTCAGCTCGTCGAATCCCTGCGCGAGCTTCGCGAACAGCGTTCCCGACGCAGCCGGGGAGATGACCGCGTCGGGTAGCTGCCAACCGAGTTGCTCTGCGATCTCGTAGGCGATCGTCTTCGCCCCTTCCGACGCGAGAGCGTGCAGGTTGCCCTCGACGAAGCCCCACGGGAACAGCTCCTCGAGGCGCCGCTCGAGCAGGCGGCAGTCGTCGAACGTGCCGGCGACGCGGAGGATCTTCGCTCCGTAGGTCGCGGTCGCAACGGTCGGCGGTTCGCCGGCGGGACAGAGGAGCACCGTCTCGAGGCCGACGCTCGCACAACGCGCGGCGAGCGCTTCGCCGAGATTCCCGGTCGACGAGCAACACAGCGTCTCGTAGTGGAACGCCTGAGCCGCGGCGATCGCGCTCGCTGCGATCCGATCCTTGAAGGAATGGGTCGGGTTCGCGTCTTCGAGCTTGAGCAGCAGATGGATGCCGAGCGCCGTGGATAAGCGCGGTGCCTCGACGAGCGGCGTCAGCCCCGGCGTCGACACGTCCGCTGGAACGTGTGGCAGAAGCTCGGCGTAGCGCCACATCGAGCGTGGAGCGTCCTCTGCGTCCGTTCTCAGCGTCAGATGCTCGAGGTCGTATTCGACGTCGAGCGGGCCGTGGCAGGCCCGGCAGATCGAGCGCGGGCTGAGTGGCTGCGTCCGCTCGCAAAGGCGACAGCGCAGCGCGGTGCCGGTCATTCCCCCACCTCTGCGGCTGGTGCTAGTCGGCGGGGCGGGGAGAGCGGAAGGCCGGCTAGCGCATGTGCGGGCGCGCAATCGCGATCAGGGTGAGGCAAAGAAGCATCGCGGGCGCCATCGAGCCGACAACCGTACTCCACGTCGGCGCGTCGCGCAAACACCCGCTGCTCACCCGGTGTTCCGTAAAGCCGTCGCGATGCCGGCGATCGATCGCATCAGCGGCAGTCTCGCTTCGTCTTCGCCGCCGCGGAACCGCCGGAGCAATTCGACCTGGATCGCATTCATCGGATCGACATATGGATTTCGCAGCTGGATCGAGCGGCGCAGGACCGGCTGCCGCTCGAGCAGCGCGCGGGACTCGACCGTCTGCAGCACGGCGTCCACCGTCCGCTCGTGCTCGGAGGCGATCTCGGCGTAGAGGCGCTTCGGCTCGAGCTCTGACGAAACGAGCTCGACGTACTGCGACGCGATCTCCAGGCTCGACTTCGCCAGCGTCATCTCCAGCGTGTCCACGAGCGAGCGAAAGAACGGCAGGCGGGCGTAGAGCCGGCGGAGCGTCTCGACTTCTCCGGCGTCGACGAGGCTGCCGAGCGCGGCACCGCAGCCGAACCAGGCGGGGAGGATCGTTCGGTTCTGCGTCCACGCGAACACCCAAGGAATCGCGCGCAAGGAGCCGAGGAAGTCGGCGCTCTCGGGCCGTCGCGCCGGGCGCGACCCGATCTCGAGCAGGGCGAGCTCGTCCACCGGCGTGAACGCGCGGAAGAAGTCGACGAACAGCGGCTCCTCGTGCACGAAGGCGCGGTAGCGCCGTTCGGCCAGGCCGGCGAGGTCGTCGAGGTCGGCTCGCTCTTCCTCCGTCGGCGGTTGGGCGGAAATCTCGGGAAACGCTGCGAGGAGCGTCCCCGCGAGCGCGGCTTCCAGGTTGCGGTGGGCCAGGCCGGGGAGGCCGTACTTGAACGAGATCGTCTCGCCCTGCTCCGTCACCTTGAGCCGGCCGGGCGGGTGGCCGCCCGGCTGCGCGAGGATCGCGGCGTGCGTCGGTCCGCCGCCGCGGCCCGGGCTGCCGCCGCGCCCGTGGAAGATCGTCAGCTCGACGCCGGCAGCCCGCGCGACGTCGACGAGCCCTTCCTGGGCGCGGTAGATCGCCCACTGAGCGGCGAGGAACCCGCCGTCCTTGCCGGAGTCGGAATAGCCGACCATCACTTCGAGGCGGCGACCGCGCTGCTCGACCCGCTCGGCGAAGCGCGGCTCGGCGAGCAATTCGCGGACGACAGCCGGCGCTCGCTCGAGGTCCGGGATCGTTTCGAAGAGCGGGACGACCGAGAGCGGCTCGTCGCTGAGATCGAGGACTGCGAGGACATCGGAAGCGGACGTGGTGCCGGAGACGATCACGGTGTCGGCTGCGTCGGGGCCGTGACGCTTCCTGACGTCTACGACGGCGGCCAGTGCCTCGCGCGCGCGTGCGCCTGCCGCACGAACCTCAGTCGCATGCAGTCGCACGTCGAGCTTGGCGAGGTGGAAGCCGAAGATCTCGACCTGCCGCCGCAGGGCCTCCAGCCGGCCGCTCGCGATGCGTGTGCCACGGTTCGCCGCCAGGCTGCGGGCAAGGATGTCGAGATCCGCGAGCAGCTCGATCGGATGCTCGTAGCCGTCGTTTCCGAGCCGCCACCAGATGAAGGAGAGCTTGCGTCGATAGGGCTCGAGCTCGCTCCGCTGCCCAATCGTCTCCGCATAGTCGGGCAGCTCGCGCTCGTCGTACGCGATCGAGTCCTCGAGCTCCGAGGAAATCTCAACGAGCGAGCGATGCATGGCCAGCGCGACTGCGAGCTTGCGCACGTCGGTGCGGTAGCGCCCGAGCGCGAGCTCACGCGCGCGGCCGAGCGCTTCGTGGATCGAATCGGCACCTGCAGCCGGGTTGCCGTCCAGGTCACCGCCGATCCACGTACCGAACGACAGGGGCGACGGCGCGCCCGGCAGTCGCTCGCGAAGCTCCGCGAGCAGCCGCTCTGCTGCATCGGGAAGGCTGTGCTCGAAGAACCAGAGCCCGTGACGGATCTCGTCGGTCAACCGTGGTCGCCCGTGACGCACTTCGTCGGTCTGCCAGAGGATCGTGATCTGCTCGCCGAGCTCGTTCTCGATTCGCTCCTCTTCACGGGTGGAGGCGGCGCCGTCGAGCACTGCGAGCAACTCGGCCACGCGTAGGTGCGTGAGCAGGATCGTTCGTCTCGTCGCCTCGGTCGGATGCGCGGTCAGGACGAGCTCGAGCGAGAGTCGTGACACACGCGCGCGAACGTCCTCCGGATCCAGCTCACCGAGACGCTCGAACGCAGCCGCGAGGGATTCGCGCGGTGCCTGCTGGTCTTCCGCGGCGTACTGCCGCCGCCGGCGCAGTCGGTGGTGCTGCTCGGCGATGTTCGCCAGCTGGAAGTAGAGGCCGAACGCTCGCAGGACCTTGGCCTGGTCGCCGTGTGACAGCGTTCGCACGGCCTCGCGGACCGCGCCGACGTCGCCGGTCGCCCGCGCGTCTCGCGCACGCATCCGGATCCGTTCCTCGGCCTCGAGCAAGTCGTGTCCCTCCTGCTCGACGAGCACCTTGCCCAGCACCGCGCCGAGCAGCCTGACGTCGCGGCGCAGCGGTGCGTCGGCCTCCGCGCGTGTGTCCTGGTTCATGCGGACCGATCGAATACTTGGGCCAGCCCCTCCAGGAGGAGGTCGTCATCTTCACGGTTGCGGATGTTGAAGCGGATCCCGTCATCGAATACACGGACGACGAGCCTTCGGCGGAGCAACATCTCTCCCACTGTTTGGGGCTCCTCGAGCGGCACGAACAGGAAGTTTGCCCGCGACGGCAACGGCTCGAGCCCGAGTGCGCGCAGACCACCTGCCAGTCGCTCTCGCTCGTCGACCTCGGCCCTGACGTCGGGCGGATCGGCGAGCCCGGCAAGGGCGAGTGCAGCCGAAATCGACGAAACGGCCTGGGGCGCCTGACGGCGGTTGAGCTCGGCTGCGGTTTCCGTGTCGGCGATGGCGTAACCGACTCGCGCGCCGGCCAGCGCGAATGCCTTGGAGAAAGTGCGCAGGACGATCACTCCATCGTCGATCAGCCCGGCAGCCGTTTCTCCCGCGTACTCCCAGTAGGCCTCGTCGACGACGAGCGGCCGCACAGACGGCAAGGGATCGATCGCCCCCGTCGGGTTGTTCGGCCGGCAGCAAAACGTCAGAGTCGGATTCGCCGATCCCAACTCTGCCCCGGCGAGCGCGGCGGCGATCGCGTACAGCGGGTACGTCGGTTCCTGAGCGATCGCAATCCGGTCTCCCGGCCCAGAGAAGGCGCGTGCGCAGAGGAGTATGAGGTCGTCCGCGCCGGCGCCGAGGACGATGTTCCCTGGCTCGACGCCGGCGTAGTCAGCGATCGCGCGGAGCAGTTCGGGGTAACCGCCGTGGGCGTACTCGTTCACATGCGCGAGAGGCGTGGCCACCGTCGCCGGCCGCGCGGAGGGGGCCGGCGAGGCCGGAACATTGCCGTCGAAGCGCAGGATCTCGACCGGATCCACGCCGATGCGACGTGCCAGATCCTCCGTCGACGGCGCCCACGTGTATGCGGCGAACGTGCCCGGCAGCGCCCTCATCTCGCGGGGAGATTAGGCGTCGAAGCGCGAGCGCGCCTCGACCACCGCGGCATACACATCCGCCGGGCCCGGTGCGACGCGGCGGCGCGGCGTGGGCGCTTCGAAGGTCCCGTCGAGGACTTGGCCTGCGACATGCTCATGCGCCTCACGGAACGGAATTCCTTCGGCAACCATCGCCTCGGCGGCATCCGTGGCCGACATGAGTGGATCGCTGCAGGCGGCAGCGAGGCGGTCATGATCGAAGTGGATGCCGGTGACCAGCACTTCGAGTGCCGCAAGCGTGGCACGGGCGTCGCGCCTCGCCGCAAACACGGGCTCCTTGTCCTCCTGCAGATCGCGGTTGTACGCGAGCGGCAGCCCTTTGACCGTCGCGAGCAGTCCAGTGAGGCGGCCGATCGCTGCGCCGCTCTTGCCACGCGCGAGCTCGGCAACGTCGGGGTTCAGCTTCTGCGGCATCATCGACGACCCGGTGGCCGCCTCCTCGGGCAGACGGATGAAGCCGAACTCGGACGTCGACCAGAGGACGAGCTCCTCACCGAAGCGCGAGAGATGCGTGCCCAAAACCGCGCACGCATAGAGATAGTCGAGCGCAAAATCGCGATCGCCGACCGCGTCGACGGAGTTCCTGAGTTGCGCTCCGGGAGGAGGCGGCAGCTCGAGCGTCGAGCCTGCGAGCGCGCCGGCCCCGAGCGGCCAGGGCCGGGCCGCGTCTGCAGCGACCCGGAAGCGGTCTCGGTCGCGGTCGAGCATCTCGAGCCAGGCCAGCAGATGGTGTCCGACCGTGATCGGTTGGGCGCGCTGCAGGTGCGTGTAGCCCGGCATGGGCGTGCCGGCCTCTTCCTCTGCGCGGTTGAGGAGGGCGACCGCGAAGCTGCGGATCGTCGTTACCGCTTCGAGGCAGGCGTCGGCGACGTAGAGGCGCAGAGCGGCCGCCACCTGGTCGTTGCGCGAGCGTCCGGCGTGGATCTTGCGGCCGACCGTGCCGAGCAAGCGTTCGATTGTCGAGTGGACGTCCTCGTCGCCGGCCTCGACCGACCCCTCGACGGCGATCCAGTCGAGCGCCGTTTCGACGTCGGCGAGCTCTGCGTCGGAAAGGAGCCCGCCCTCGTGCAGGCGACGGGCGTGGACACGCGTGGCAAGACAGTCGTATGGAAGCAGTTCGGCGTCGTCGGCACGCAGGAAGTCCCAGACAGCCTGCGCCACCTCGTTCTCGACGCGTCCGGACCAGAGCGTCACGCGACCTGCACCTTGTTGCGCGCGGCGACGAGTTGTGTCTCCAGCGCCGTGATCCCGATGAAGCCTGTGGCGGCCTCGTGCGGGAAGGTCTCGCCGATGCCGTAGGACGCAAGCGACTCGGAGTAGAGCGCGTGTTCCGAGCGGCGGCCGGTGACGACGGCCGTGCCCGCCTGGAGCGACAGCCGGACGTCGCCCGTGACGAGGTCTTGCGTTTCGGCGAAGAACGCGTCGTACGCGCTGCGGACAGGCGCGAACCAGCCGCCGTCGTAGACGAGCTTCGCCCATTTCGGCTCGAGCTCTCGCTTGGCCTCGAGCTCGCCTTTCGTGAGCACGAGCTCCTCGAGCGCGCGGTGCGCCGCGATCAGCGCCAGCGCTGCGGGCGCCTCGTACAGCTCACGGCTCTTGATGCCGACCGCTCGGTTCTCGATCATGTCGATACGACCGATCCCGTACGAGCCCGCCCGCTCGTTGAGGACACCGACGAGCGCGTAGAGCGGCAGCTCCTCTCCGTCGAGCGCCACGGGCAGACCGTGCTCGAACGAAACCACGATGTCAGTCGGAGCGGGAGCTTTGGCGGGATCGCCGGTGAGGACGAACGCTTCCTCCGGCGGCGCCGTCCACGGGTCCTCCAGGATTCCGGCCTCGATCGCGCGGCCGAACAGGTTGTCGTCGACCGAGTACGGCGATTCGGCTTTCGCCTCGACGGGGATGCCTCGTTCCTCGGCGTAGGCGATCTCCGCCTCGCGCGTCCAGACGCGGTCACGCAGCGGAGCGATGACCGTCACGCCCGGATACTTCGCCTTGAAGGCGAGCTCGAAGCGGAGCTGGTCGTTGCCCTTGCCGGTGCAACCGTGCACGACGGCGTCTGCGCCGAGCTCGAGCGCGACCTCGGCGACCGCTTCGGCGATCACTGGCCGCGAGAGCGCGGAGACGAGCGGGTACTTCCCCTCGTAGAGCGCATTCGCGAGCAGCGCCTTCGCCACCTGTTCGTCGGCGAACGCTTCCTTGCGGTCGAGCAACAGGACGTCATCCGCCCCGGCGAGCTTGCCGCGCTCGAGCGCCGGTTGAAAGCTCGCTTCCTGCCCGACGTCGACCAGCACGGCGACCACTTCTTCGAAGCCGTAATCCTCCTTCAGCCACGCAATCGCGCAGCTCGTGTCGAGCCCGCCCGAGTAGGCGAGCACGGCGATGCCGTTCACTGGCTTTCTCCTTCCAGGTGGTGTCGGAGCTGATCTGCGAGCGCGCCGCCGCTGCCCTCGCGTGCGGCGACGAAGATCGTGTCGTCGCCGGCCACCGTGCCGGCCACGTCCGCCAGGCCGGCGTCGTCGATCGCCCGTGCCAGCGCGTTGGCGTGTCCTGGTGGCGTCTGGATCACGACGATCGTGCCGGTGGGGACGATGGAGAGGGCCCAGCGGCGCAGGGCGGAGGCGAGCTCGCCGAGCCGCGAGAGGTCGGCCGCTCCGGGCGGCGCGTACACGAGCCGGCCCTGAACGTTCCGCACCTTGACGAGCCCGAGCTCTGCGACGTCGCGCGAGACCGTCGTCTGCACGGCGTCGAAGCCTGCCTCGCGGAGCGCATCTGCCAGCTCCGTCTGCGTCGAGAGCTCCTGTTCGGACACGAGGCGCAGGATCACGCCCTGCCGCTCGAACTTCCTCATGCGAGCACCTCCTCCAGGACGACGACTGCCTGTTCGATCTCAGCGGTCGTGACGATCAACGGCGGCGTCAGGCGAAGAACGTCCGCGCCCGCCGTCCCGACGAGCAGGCCGCGCTGCGCGCACGCGTCGACGACATCTGCCGGTTGACGGTCGAGCTCGGCGCCGAGCATCAACCCGGCGCCACGCACCTCGCGGATGCCGGGCAGCGCCGCGAGCCCTTCGGCAAGCACGAGGCCGTTTGTCGTGACGGTTGCCAGAAACTCGTCAGTCAGTTCGTCGCAGACGGCGCTCGCCGCCGCACACGCAACCGGGTTGCCACCGAAGGTGCTCGCGTGGTCTCCCGCGACCAATCCTTCCGGCGCATCGTCGAAGACGAGCAGGCAGCCGATCGGCAGGCCGTTGGCGAGACCCTTCGCCAGCATGAGGGCATCCGGCCGCACACCCACGTGCTCGTGGGCGAAGAACGCGCCCGTTCGGCCGACACCTGTCTGCACCTCGTCGAAGAGCAACACTGCGCCGGTCTCGTCGGCGAGACGGCGCGCGGCGGCGACGAACGCGGCGTCGAGCACGTGGACTCCGCCTTCTCCCTGGATGGGCTCGAGCAGGATGCAGCCCGTCTCGGCGGAGATCGCCGCCTCGAGAGAGGGGAGGTCGTTCGGCTCTGCGAAGAGCACGTGCGGCAACATCGGTTCGAAGGCCTCGCGCTTACCAGGCTGGCCGGTGACCGAGAGGGCGCCGGTCGTGCGGCCGTGAAACGAACCGCTCAGCGCGACGACACCCGGCTTGCCGGTCGCCTTGCGCGCGTACTTCAGGCCTGCCTCGACCGCCTCGGCGCCGGAGTTGCAGAAGAACGCCCGCGCACCACCGGCACGCAACGACAGGCGTTGCGCGAGCTCGACCATCGGCTCGGTCCAGTAGAGGTTCGAGGTGTGCCAGAGCCGGTCGAGTTGCGCGTGGGCTGCGGCCAGCGGCGCCGGATGACAGTGGCCGAGGCCAACGACGGCGATGCCGGCCAGGAAGTCGAGATACGCGCGGCCGCGTGCGTCGTAGAGCGTCGTCCCCTCGCCGCGGACGAACGTCAGGTCCTGGCGCGCATACACGGGCAGGACTGGGGAGTGGGTCACGGGAGCGAGCCGCAGGCGAGTGACGGTCACGCGACCACTGCCGTCTCGCCGATCTCGGTGCGCACGCCGTTGCGCGCGGCAATCACGGCAGCGCGCAGTTTCGGGACGATCCCGCCGGCGAAGGTGCCGTCGCCGAGCAGCCGGTCGGCCTCGCCGGCGCCGATGCTCGTGAGCACGGAGCCGTCGTGGAAGACACCCGCGACGTCGGTGACGAACAGGAGCCGGTCGGCCTCGAGCCCGACTGCGAGCGCGGCCGCTGCGTCGTCCGCGTTGACGTTCAGCGGCCCCACTCCGAGTGGCGCGACGACCGGGATGCAGCCGGCCGCGAGCGCTTCTACAACTGCCTGCGGCCGGCTCGGCAACGGATCGCCGACACGGCCAAGGGCGGGAACCTCCACCGCATGAAGACCGATCTCGTCGCCGAAGAGGCCGACGGCACGCGGCCCGAGCGCAGTGCAGAGCGCGCGGTTCACGGCCGCGAAGGACGAACGGACGACCGTGAGGCCCGCCTTGGTGGTGACGCGGCGACCACCGACGAACTCGACCGGAATGCCGAACCGTTCCATCTCCTCGGAGATCTGCGGCCCGGCGCCGTGAACGACGCACACGCCATGGCCGCCGTCGGCAAGCTGCAGGATCAGTTCGGCCGAACACTGCGCCACAGCGCCGCCGCACTTGAGGACGACGAGGCTCACGAGCGGTAGTCCGCGTTGATACGGACATAGTCGTAGGAAAGGTCGCTGGTCAGGTAGCTCGCGGAACCGTCGCCGAGCGCCAGGTCCAGGACGATCGTGCAGCCGGCGCCGATCAGTTCCGGCTCGACGTCCTGTGGCGCGCCCGCGTCGACGACGCGCACGCCCGCAAGGTCGAGAGTGACGCAATCGGGATCGAGCTGTGCGTAACCGCCGTTGTAAGGGGCCGAGCCTGCCGCAGCGAGCACGCGGCCCCAGTTCGCATCGCGCCCGAACAGCGCCGTCTTCACGAGTGGCGAGGTCGCGATGCGTCGTGCGATTGCCTTCGCCTCCAGATCGCTCGCCGCGCCGCTGACGCTGATCTCCGCCGTGAAGGTCGCGCCTTCGCCGTCGGCGACGATCTGGCCGGCGAGATCGGCGCAGACGGCGCGCAGACACTCGTCGAACGCCGCATCGCCCGCGGCGGAGCGCGTTATGCCGCTCGCGCCGTTCGCGAGCAGGACGACCGTGTCGTTGGTCGAGCACTCGCCGTCGACGGAGATGGCGTTGAAGGTCTCGTCCACCGCGGTCCGCAGGAACTCGTGTGCCTCGCCCGCGTTCAGCGGATAGTCCGTCGTCACGACGGCGAGCATGGTCGCGAGGTTGGGATGGATCATCCCGGAGCCCTTCGCCATTCCACCGACGGTGAAGCCGGGCGCGTTCGCGAGTGCCTGCTTCGCGTGCGTGTCCGTCGTGAGGATCGCCTCGGCAGCATCGGCGCCGCCGGTCTCCGAGAGAGAAGCGGCCGCGGTTCGCAGGCTGGGAAGGACTTTGTCGAGCTCGAGGCGCTTCCCGATCACGCCGGTGGAGAGCACGAGAATCTCCTCGACCGCGAGGCCGAGCAGCCGTGCAGTCTCGGCGGCGGTGGCCCGTGCATCGAGCTCGCCGCGGAGACCCGTCGCTGCGTTGGCGGAACCGGAGTTGATCACGACGGCTTGCGGCTCGGCCAGCTCGAGATGCTCCTTGGAGATGACCACGGGCGCCGCCTGCATACGGTTCGCCGTGAACATGGCGGCACCGGTTGCGGGGACGAGCGAGCGCACGAGCGCGAGGTCTGGGGCGTTTCTGCGCAGGCCCGAGTGGACGCCGCTCGCGACGAAGCCGTTCGCGGCCGTGACGCTCATACGAGGACGCCCGTGAGTCGCAGCCCGGCGGTCTCGTCGAGGCCGAGCGCGAGGTTCGCGTTCTGCACCGCCTGGCCGGCGGCACCCTTGCCGAGATTGTCGAGCGCGCAGAGGACGATCGTCGTACCGGTCGAGCGGTCCTCGAACAGCGCAACCTCTGCCGTATCCGTGCCCTGTACGCGGTTGAGCTCGGGCGCAACGCCTTCGGGTAGGACACGCACGGCGTCGCTGTCGGCATATGCATTCTCGAGTCGCTCGCGCGACCGATCGTCGGTCGCGCGCACATAACACGTCGCGAGCAAGCCCCGCCTGAGCGGGAGGAGGTGCGGGACGAAGCAGACCGGACGGCCGAGCGCCTGCTCCAACTCGGGCGCGTGCTGGTGCGAGCCGATGCGGTAGGGGGAAAGATTCTCGAGCACGAAGCCGGCGTGCGAGCTCGCCTTCAACGCGCGGCCGGCGCCGGACACCCCGGACTTCGCGTCAACGACGATCCCCTCCGGCTCGATCGCGTCCGCCAGCGGCGCGAGGGCCAGCAGCGCGGCGGTGGCGTAGCAGCCCGGGTTCGCGATCAACCTGCTCGTTGGTGGATAGAGCTCCGGCAGTGCGTAGCTCCACTCCGTGAGCCCGCCGGGAAAGGGATGCGTGAAGCCGTACCAGTCGCTGTAGAGGTCCGCGTCGCGTAGTCGGTGGCCGCCTGAGAGGTCGACGACGACCGCATTTGCCGGCGGTTCGAAGGCCGCCGCTTCCTCGTGGCCGAGACAGAGGAAGAGCAGGTCGGCTCCGCTCGCCAGCGCGTCTCCGTTCGGCACGAACGCGGGCAAGGAGCCGTTGAGGCGAAGATCGAGCGCAGACGGCGGCTCTCCGGCCAGGGAGTCCGAGCCCAGTGCGACGACCTCGAGCCCGGGGTGCGCGAGCACCCGGTCGAGCGTCTCCTGGCCTGCATAACCGGAACAACCAACTAGTGCAGTAGTGAACATCTCTGCGTATTATGCGTATAGAACACCTATCATGCAAACAACTCGACCAGCCAAGCGCGTCCTCCGAGACGGCACTGTCTTTGCCGGCTCAGCCGTCGGCGCCCGCGGCATCGCCGCCGGGGAGGCGTGCTTCACGACCGCGATGGCCGGCTACGAGGAGGCCGCGAGCGATCCGAGCTACATGGCGCAGGTGCTCGCCTTCAGCTATCCGCTCGTCGGCAATTACGGCGTCGACCCTGGCCGGCTCGAGTCGGACGGCGTGTGTGCCGAGGCGATCGTGATGCGCAAGGCACGACCGGCCTGGTCGCAATGGCTCGAGGCGCAAGGCGTCGTCGCGCTCGAGAACGTCGACACGCGCGCGCTCGTCCGGACGATTCGCGACGGCGGTGCCCTCCGCTGCGCGCTCGGCGAGGCGCCGGACGAGGAGCTCTACGCACGCGCTCTGGCCGAGCCGCCCATCGACGGCCGTCCGCTCGGGCGGGCAGTGGGCACCCAGCAGCCGTATCGGCTCGGGGCCGGCCCACGCATCACGGTCCTCGACCTCGGCACGAAGCGCTCGATTCCCAGGCGACTGGCTGTGGGCGGTCTCGAGGTAATGGTCGTCCCCGGCGATTGGGGCGCGGCTGCGCTTCTGGAGACAGCTCCGCGTGCAGTCCTCGTCAGCAACGGTCCCGGCGATCCGGCGGTGCTCGAAGGCCCAATCGAGACGGTTCGCGAGCTACTCGGACGGGTTCCGGTGTTCGGCATCTGCCTGGGCCACCAGATCCTGGGTCTCGCCCTCGGCCTCGAGACCTTCAAGCTTCCGTTCGGGCATCGAGGCGCAAACCATCCCGTTCGCGATCTGAACACCGGCCGCGTGCTCGTAACCGTGCAGAACCACGGCTTCGCGGTCGCAGACAACGGCGTCGGCGCGGTCGAGATCACGCACGTCTCGCTCAACGACGGAACGGTCGAAGGATTCGCGGGCGATGGTTTCGCCTCCGTGCAGTTTCATCCCGAGGCGGCTCCCGGGCCGCTCGACGCCCTTCCCTTCTTCGAGCTGATTGCAGGCACGTGCCGAAGCGCACCGACCTTCGCTCGGTCCTGATCATCGGCTCCGGCCCGATCCGGATCGGGCAGGGGTGCGAGTTCGACTATGCGGGCGCGCAGGCCTGCCGTGTGTTGCGGCGCGAGGGCTATCGCGTCGTGCTCGTCAACTCGAACCCGGCGACGATCATGACCGACCCGGAATGGGCCGACGCGACGTACATCGAGCCGCTCGACGCGGACACGATCGCGGAGGTGATCGAACGGGAGCGGCCCGATGCGCTGCTACCGACGCTTGGCGGCCAGACCGCGCTGAACATGACAGTCGAGCTCGCCGAGGCGGGCGTGCTGTCGCGTTTTGGAGTCGAGTTGATCGGCGCCGACGTCGACGCGATCCGCCGTGCGGAGGACCGGCTCGCATTCCGTGCGGCCGTCACGGCGGCTGGTGTCGCCGTCCCGGAGAGCCGTGTGGTCTCGTCGACCTCTGACCTCGACGGAGTCGGCTTGCCGGCCGTGGTGCGGCCGGCATTTACGCTCGGCGGCACCGGCGGCGGGATCGCACGCGATCGAGCGCAGCTGGAAGCGCTCGTCGGGCGCGGCCTCGCTGCGAGCCCGATCGGCCAGGTGCTCGTCGAACGGTTCCTCGAGGGCTGGCAGGAGCACGAGCTCGAAGTGATGATCGACAACGCGGGGAACTGCGTCGTCGTCTGCTCGATCGAGAACCTCGACCCGATGGGTGTTCATACCGGGGACTCGTGGACTGTCGCGCCGCAGCAGACCCTTCCCGATGACGAGTATCAGCGCCTACGCGAGGCCGCGTTCGCATGCGCGCGCGCCGTCGGCGTCGCGACCGGCGGCGCGAACGTCCAGTTCGCGTACGAGCCGGCAACTCGGCAGCTGGCCGTCATCGAGATGAACCCGCGCGTGTCGCGCTCATCCGCGCTCGCCTCGAAGGCGACGGGATTCCCGATCGCCAAGATCGCCGCGCTCCTCGCCGTCGGCTACACGCTCGACGAGCTGCCGAACGACATCACCGGCAAGACGACCGCCGCCTTCGAGCCCGCGCTCGACTACGTGGCCGTCAAGGCCCCGCGCTTCGACTTCGCCAAGTTCGGCATCACCGATCCACTCCTCGGCACCGAGATGCTCGCCGTGGGCGAATCGCTCGGCCTGGGCCGGACGTTCGCGGAAGCGTTCTTGAAGGCGCTGGGCGGTCGCGAGCAGACATCCCGTGGCGAGCTCGACCTCTCCCGTCGCAACAAGCCGGTCCCGGAACGCTGGGACTTGCTGCTCGAGTCTGCACGCCGCGGTCTCGACCTGCCCGGCGTGCACGCCTACTTCGCGGACGAGTTGCGCGCGATCGCCGCCGCCGAGCGTGACCTCGCCGCCGGCGAAGACATTGCGGTCGCGAAGCGATTCGGGCTGCCCGACGCGACCGTGGCCCGGGTCCTCGAGATCGGTGAGGACGAGGTGCGCCGCCGTCGCGCTCGACCAGGTCGACTCGCGGTGGACTCGTGCGCGGCGGAGTTCGAGGCGAAGACGCCGTACTTCTATCTCTCGTACGAGGCCGCCGACCCGGCGCCGCGAGGCTCGCGGCCGGCAATCGTGATCCTCGGCTCAGGCCCGAACCGGATCGGACAGGGGATCGAGTTCGACTACTGCTGCTCACGGGCCGCAGGAGCGTTCCGTCGCCTCGGCTACGAGACGGTGCTGCTGAACTCGAACCCGGAGACGGTGTCGACCGACTACGACACGAGCGACCGGCTCTACCTCGAGCCACTGACATTGGAGCGGGCGCTCGACGTCTGCGAGCTCGAGCAGCCCGAAGGCGTGGTCGTGCAGCTCGGCGGCCAGACGCCGTTGGCGCTCGCGCCTGGCGTTGCCGCCGCGGGCTTTCCGCTTCTCGGCGATCCATTGCCGGCGATCGAGCGTGCGGAGGATCGAGGTCGCTTCGGCGTCCTGCTCGAAGACCTCGGCCTGCGTGCCCCGGCCTGGGGGACCGCCACTACTGGCGCGGAGGCGAAAGCCGTCGCCGATCGCGTGAGCTACCCGGTGCTCGTTCGTCCGCATCACGTCCTCGGCGGTCGCGGGATGCGCGTCGTGAGAAGTCCGGCGGAGCTCGAGCTCGACGAGCCCGCACTCGTGGACGAGTTCCTCGAAGGCGCCCTCGAGCTCGACGTGGACATCCTCTGCGACGGCCAGTCGGCCTGGGTGGGTGGGATCCTCGAGCACGTCGAGCCGGCCGGCGTTCACTCCGGTGACTCGGCCTGCGTCATCCCGGCGCCGTCCGTGACCCCTGTCCTGGAGGCGGAGATCCGCGAGCTCTCGGCGGCGATCGCCGCCGGTATCGGGGCCTGCGGGTTGCTGAACCTCCAGCTCGCATTCCATCGCGGTGACCTCTACGTGCTCGAGGCGAATCCCCGGGCCTCGCGAACTGTGCCGTTTCTTGCCAAGGCGACAGGTATCCCGCTCGTCGACCACGCGTGTCGGCTGCTACTGGGCGCCCCCCTCGAGGAGCTCGATCTTCCGGCCCGTGCGACACCCACGCGGGCCTGGGCGAAGGAGGCCGTCTTCCCGGAGGAGCGGTTTGCGAACGCCGCCGACCGCGGGCCGGAGATGCATTCGACCGGTGAAGTGATGGCAAGCGGACGAACGGTCTCGCACGCGTATGCGCGAGCCCTGCGCGCCACTGGGCGAGCGCGGCGCGGCGGGTCGATCGGCGTGTCGCTCCAGGCGGGCTGAGGCCCGCGACGTGTTCAGCGTGAAGTCGGATAACGACGCATGAGCTCAGCAACTCGAAACGCCAGATCCAATGACTGTCGCGCGTTCAGCCTCGGATCGCAGAGCGTCATGTAACGCAGGCTCAGATCGTCTTCGTGCACTTCCTCGGAGCCGCCGAGGCATTCGGTCACGTCTTCGCCGGTGAATTCGAGATGGACGCCGCCGGGCCAAGTCCCCTCCTGCCGGTGTGCCGCGAAGAAGCCTTCGATCTCGCCCATGATCGCATCGAGATGGCGCGTCTTGAGCCCGGAGTCCGTCGTGAAGACATTCGCGTGCATCGGATCGCAGACCCAGACGACTGGATGGCCGGACTCGCGCACCGCACGCAAGAGTGGCGGCAACAACTCGAAGACGCGGTCCGCCCCCATCCGGGAGATCAGCGTGAGCCGTCCCGGGATGTGGTCAGGATTGAGCCGCTCGCAGAGGAAGAGCACGTCCTCGGGCGAAGCGTCGGGGCCGATCTTGCAGCCGATCGGGTTGTTCACGCCGGAAAAGAACTCGACGTGCGCCCCGTCCGGTTGGCGAGTGCGCTCGCCGATCCAGAGCATGTGAGCCGAGCAGTCGTACCACTCGCCGGTGAGCGAGTCGCGCCGCGTGAGACCCTCCTCGTGATCGAGCACCAGCCCTTCGTGGCTCGTCCAGAAGTCGATCTGGTGGAGCTGGGGCGCCGACGTCAGGTCGATCCCGCAGGCCGCCATGAAGCGTAGGGCGCGCTCGATCTCCGAGGCGATCGCTTCATAGCGCCGTCCCTCCGGGGACTTCGCGACGAACTCCTGGTTCCACGCATGCACCTGCATGAGGTCGGCAAAGCCGCCCTTCGTGAAGGCGCGCAACAGGTTGAGCGTCGCTGCGGACTGGTGGTAGACCTGGAGCATCCGCTCGGGGTCCGGGACGCGTGCGTCGAGGGTCGGCGCTTCACCGTGCACCATGTGTCCCCGGAACGAGGTGAGCTCCACGCCGTCGACGTTCTCTGTCGGCGACGAGCGGGCCTTGGCGAATTGCCCGGCGATTCGTCCCACCTTGACGACGGGGAGCATGCCGCCGTAGGTGAGGACTGCGGCCATTTGCAGGAGGATTTTGAGCTTGTCGCGGATCAGCGGCGCCGAAAACTCATGGAACGACTCGGCGCAGTCGCCGGCCTGAAGCACGAACGCGCGACCGGCCGCAACCTCGCCCAGCGCATCGCGGAGTTGCCGGGCTTCGCCCGCGAAGACGAGGGGTGGCAGGGATGCAAGGCGGCCACGGGCGGCCTCCGCCTTCTCGGGGTCAGGCCATTCGGGCTGATGCAGCGCGGGGTATGAGCGCCAGGACGACGGGGACCAGACTTCGGGCTCCGGCGAATGCTTCGATGTCGCGCTCATCGCTGAAGTCTAAAGACGAGAGCGTCCCCTAAAAACGCCAAGTCCTGCGAACCCGAGGGCCCACAGGACTTGACCAAGCGACTCTTTCACTTGCGACGCGGAATTGCAAGTGCCTCCCTTCGTGGCCGGCTCCTTCGGCTGATGGCTGCGTCGCGCGTAGCAAGAATGCGTCAAACGGGCTAAAAATTCTGCGCCGTCTGCGAAAGCGATTACATTTGCTGGCATGACCCGGAGACTCGCCGAGGTTGCCGCCTACGCGAAGGTAAGCGAAGCAACCGTCAGCCGGGTGCTGAACGAGAAGCCGGGCGTGTCAGAGAGCACGCGCCAGGCCGTGCTCACCGCACTCGACGTGCTCGGGTACGAGCGGCCGACACAGCTGCGCCGGCAGCGTGCTCGGCTCGCCGGCCTCGTGCTCCCGGAGCTGCAGAACCCGATCTTCCCGGCCTTCGCCGAAGTCGTCGCGGACGCCCTTTCTCGCCGCGGGATCACCCCTGTTCTCTGCACGCGGACGGCGTCCGGCGTCACGGAGGCCGCCTACGTCGACATGCTGCTCGAGCAACAGGTGTCCGGGATCATCTTCTTCGGCGGCCAGTATCACGAGGCCGGGGCGGACCATCGTCACTACCACCTCCTCACCGATCGCGGGCTGCCCGTGGTGCTGATCAATGCCGCCTACGAGGACCTCGGCTTTCCGAGGGTGTCCGTCGACGACGCGCACGCCATCGAACAGGCCTTCGCACACCTGGAAGCGCTGGGACACGAACGCATCGCCATCGTGCTCGGGCCGGCCGATCATGTTCCGTCGATGCGGAAGCTCGACGCCTATCGCCGGGCTCGCGGTGACCGCGAGGCTCTCGTGGAGCACACGATGTTCTCGATCGAGGGCGGCCTCGCCGCGGCGAACCGGCTGATCAAGCGCGACGTCACGGCCGTCATCTGCGCGAGCGACATTCTCGCGCTCGGTGTGATCCGGCGAGCGCGCCGGGCCGGTCTGGACGTGCCGGGCGACATCTCGGTCGTCGGCTTCGACGACTCACCGCTCATGATGGCCACGGATCCACCGCTGACGACAGTGCGTCAACCCATCGAGGCGATGGGTCAAGCGGCAGTCGCCCAGCTCCTGAGCCAGGTCGGCGGGACTCCCGTATCGAGCGACGAGCTGCTGTTCGAGCCCGAGCTCGTCGTGCGCAAGTCAACGGGCCCGGCACGAGCCTAGGCCCGTTCCCGCCCGCAACGTCCCTGGGCGGGCTGCGGGTTCTGCACTGATCTATCGCAATCTTGCAAAGATCGTGTAGTTTCTTGCAGACACGGAGCATCCTCCTCGCTGCCGTGCCTCCCGAATGGCCACCAAACCGCAAGGGCGACGCCGGAACCTCCTCCGATCGGCCCCCTCCCCGGGGGCCGATCCCGGCGCGCAGCGCGAGCTAGGCCTAGAGGGCCACGACCGCCGTCCCTGGTGGCGGAGCGCCGTGATCTACGAGGTCTACGTGCGCAGCTTCGCCGACGGCAACGGAGACGGGATCGGCGACCTCGCCGGCGTGCGAGCCAAGCTCCCCTACCTCTGCGACCTGGGGGTCGACGCGATCTGGTTCACGCCGTGGTACCCGTCGCCGATGGCCGACGGCGGCTACGACGTTGCCGACTACCGCGACATCGACCCGATGTTCGGGACGCTCGCGGAGGCCGAGCAGTTGATCGACGAGGCCGCTGCACTGGACATTCGTGTGATCGTCGACATCGTCCCGAACCATTGCTCCGACCGGCACCCCTGGTTCCAGGCGGCGCGTGCAGCGGGGCCCGGCTCGCCCGAGCGCGCCCGCTTCTGGTTTCGGCCGGGCCGCGGCTCACACGGCGAGCTCCCGCCGAACGACTGGTTGTCCATCTTCGGCGGCAGCGCCTGGACTCAGACGCAGCTCGAAGACGGCACCCCGGATGAGTGGTATCTGCATCTCTTCGCGCCCGAGCAGCCCGATCTCAACTGGGAGAACGACGACGTCCGCAGAGAGCACGAGGACGTCCTGCGCTTCTGGTTCGACCGTGGCGTTGCCGGGGTGCGAATCGACTCGGCGGCCTTGCTCTTCAAAGATGGGGCCCTACCGGACTTCGACCCGGACAGCGCTCCATCGCCTCATCCCTTCACCGACCGGAACGAGTTGCACGACGTCTATCGCTCCTGGCGCGCGCTCGCCGGCAGCTACGCCGGCGAGCGGATTTTGATCGGAGAGATCTGGCTCGAGGACGCGGAGCGTTTCGCGCGCTATCTGCGGCCCGACGAGATGCACACCGCGTTCAACTTCGAGTTCCTTGCCTGCCCGTGGGAGGCCGAGCGCCTGCGCGCTTGCATCGACTCGACGCTCGCGGTGCACGCTCCCGTAGGCGCGACCGCGACGTGGGTGCTGTCGAATCACGACGTGACACGACACGTCACGCGGTACGGCCGCAAGGACACGAAGTTCGAATTCGCTGCGAAGAGGCGCGTCACTCCGGAGGTCGACGTCGAGCTCGGCACTCGTCGCGCGCGCGCGGCCGCGCTGCTCACACTGTCGCTCCCGGGCGCTGTCTACATCTACCAGGGTGAGGAGCTCGGGTTGCCCGAGGTCGAGGATCTCCCGGACGAGGTGCTCCAGGACCCGATGTTCTTCCGCTCCAACGGAACGGATCCAGGACGGGACGGCTGTCGGGTCCCGCTCCCGTGGCAGGATGACGAGCCGCCCTTCGGCTTCAGTCCGCCGGGGGCGACGGCAAGCCCGTGGTTGCCGCAGCCGCAATCCTGGGGCGTGTTCAGCGCAACGCGCCAGACTCGGCAACAGGGTTCGATGCTCGCCCTCTACCGCGAGGCACTTCAGATCAGACGTGGCGAGCCCGCGCTCGGTGGCGGGACCTTCCGCTGGCTCGAGGCACCCGACGGCGTCGTGGCGTTTGGCCGCGGTGAGCTGTTCGCCTTCCTCCTGAACCTCTCCGCGGATCCGGTCGAGCTTCCCCCGCACGACCGTGTCCTGCTCCGGAGCGGTCCCCTGGAAGACGGGCTCCTGCCGCCTGACACGGCCGTCTGGCTCACAGGCGTCCCCGCGTGAGCCCTCGATTTCGCCTGAAAGTCGCAAATCTGCAAGATCTAGTGAAACTCTTGCGTCAATTTGTCGAATGTGACATGCTTGGGCGCGTGACCCGTGCCGGAATGACGGCAACCGCGTTTGGGCCGCCGCAACAGCAGCGGCGGGCCGGTCCCGGACTCCTCGGAAAGGAAGGACGATGAAGTCCAGTTTTAGGGCGATGACGCTCCTGGTGGTGGCGGTGGCGCTGTTCCTCATCGTCGGCGCGGCCTCCATGGCGACCGCTGGTTCGCAGGCGAAGGTGACGATCACCGTCGCAGCGCTGCGACCCGGCAGCTCGAACGACGCGCAGAAACAGTTCGACGATAACGTGGCGTTGTTCGAGAAGCAGCATCCGAACATCACTGTCAAGCCGGTCGAGTACGCGTGGGACGGAGCAACCTTCGCCGCGCAGTTGGCCGCAGGGCGGCTGCCGACGGTCTTCACCGTCCCGTTCACCGACGCGCGTACGCTCGGTGAGCACCGTCAGGTCGCTGACATCACCGCCGGTGTGAAGAAGTGGCCCTTCTTCAAGAAGTTCCAGAAGACGATCATCGCAGAGGCGACGACGTCCAAGGGCCGCATCATCGGCGTTCCTTACGCCGCGTATGCGCAGGCGCTCCACTACAACCGTGACCTCTTCAGGCAGGCGGGCCTCAATCCGAACAAGCCGCCGACGACGTGGGCGCAGCTCCGGAAGTATGCGAAGCAGATCTCGGACCGGACCGGGGCGACCGGGTACGCGCAGATGGGCCTGAACGACAACACGGCCGGCTGGATCGCGACCACGGTGACCTACACGCTCGGCGGCCGGATGGAGCAGGGCCGCGGGACGAGCGCGACCGCAACGCTCAACAACCCGTACACCGTGCAGGCCCTGAACCTGCTCCGGCAGATGCGCTGGACCGACAAATCGATGGGCTCGACGTACGACTACACCTGGCCGACGATCAACCAGGCCTTCGCCGCTGGCAAGATCGGGATGTTCATCAACGGCTCGGACATCTACACGTTCCTCGTCCAGGCCGCGAACCTCGATCCGAAGATCTACGGAATCGCGCCGCTGCCGCTGGCAAAGAACAAGAACGCCGGCGTGCTGGGCGGCGGGTCGATCGCGGTGGTCCGGCCTGACTCCAAGGGTGCGAAGCTCGATGCCGCCCTGAAATGGATCGACTTCTTCTACATGGAGAAGCTCATCAAGAAGCCGGCGGCTCTGCGAGACGCGAACATTCTCGTCGCGAACAAGCAGCCCGTCGGTGTACCCGCATTCCCGATCTTCAACAAGAAGCAGTACGACGTGGCCAACTCGTGGATCAAGCCTTACATCAACGTGCCGATCCAGCAGATGGCGCCGTTCCTCAAGGGCATCTTCAAGCAGAACCTCTACCCGGAGCCTGCGGCCTCGACGCAGAGCGTGTACCACGCGCTCGATCCGGTGGTTCAGTCCGTGTTCGCCGACAAGAACGCCAACATCGCGGGCCTGCTCGCGCAGGCGAACCAAGTCGCCCAGAAGGCCATCAGGGACGGGAACTAGCTTCTTGACCGACTGGCTCGACGGGGAGCCCTCGTGGCTCCCCGTCGGCTGTTCGGGTGACGCGGCTGCCCGGGCGGCGTAAGGTGAGCGCCGCGAGGGTGACAGCTCGGGACCGTGCCGTGGACAACCTTGACGTGATTTCAGGCGAGCCGGTCGCAAAGCCGCGTCCCCGCGATCGCCGCTCACCTCTCGAGTGGGCACGTGGCGGAAACCTCACCGCTCTTGCTTTCGCCCTGCCCATGCTCGCGATCTTCACGGCGTTCTCGTGGTATCCGATCACGCGGCTCGTCGTCCTCTCTGTTCAGCACACGAACCTCATCGATCCGCCGACGTGGGTTGGCCTGCAGAACTTCCGGGACGTGATCGCCGACCCACTCTTCGCCACGGCTGTCAAGAACACCGCCTACTTCGCAGGACTCGCCCTGCTCTTCGGTTACCCGATCCCTCTCATCGCGGCAGTGCTGATCAGCGAGTCGCGCCGCTTCCGCGGGATCTACAGCGCGCTTGCCTACCTACCTGTCGTCATTCCGCCCGTCGTCGGCGTGATGCTGTGGAAGTACGTGTTCTACGAACCGAGCAGCGTCGGACTCTTCAACACGGTGCTCGGCTGGTTCCATCTGGGACCGTACGGCTGGCTGCAGTCTCCCGGCACCGCAATGCCCGCGCTTGTCGTCGAGTCCACATGGGCAAACGCAGGCGCAACGGTGATCATCTACCTCGCCGCACTGACGGCCGTGGACACGGATCTGTACGACGCGGCGTCCGTGGACGGCGCGGGCCTCTGGCACAAGATCTGGCACATCACCCTGCCTCAGCTGCGCGGCGTCTTGCTCATCACGCTGATTCTTCAGATCATCGGAACGGCCCAGGTCTTCCTCGAGCCCTACCTCTTCACCTCGGGTGGGCCGGCGAACGCGACGCTCACCGTCTTGCTGCTCGTCTACCAGTACGCATTCGGGAACTCTGTCGGCGTCGGTTTTGGTGACGCGGCTGCGCTGAGTCTGATGCTTGCGGCCTTCCTGGCCGTTTTCTCCCTCGTGTTCATGCGGGCGACCCGATCCTGGAGCACGAGGTGATCAGTCTCCGTCTCCATCGGGCCGAGGCGACCGAAGACCCGACCGGCGGCCTCCTCTCCTACACGGACTGGGCGCGCCGCGACATCAAATGGCTGTTCGGCTCCGCGCAGGTGCTCCTGCTCGTCCTGCTCGTCCTGATCGGGCTCGGGCCATTGGTCTGGCTCGCAAAGGGCGCTGTCACGCCGACCATCGACACGCTCAGGAATCCACTTGCCCTCTTCCCGCACGGAGTGGCCTGGAGCAACCTCAGCGATGCGTGGTCGAAGGTGAACGTCGGTCGGTATTTCTGGAACACGATCGTCCTCGCGCTCGGGTCCTGGTTCTGTCAGATCGTCGTCGCGACGACGGGCGCTTTCGTGCTCTCGGTGCTCCGGCCCGCCTGGGGGCGATTCGTCAATGCACTCCTGCTCGGGACGCTCTTCGTACCGGTCGTCGTCTTGATCGTTCCGCTCTATATCGAGGTCGTCCATCCGCCGCTCATCCACCACTCGTTCGCGGAGAGCTACTGGGCGATCTGGCTACCGGCGGGCGCGAGCGCATTCAACGTCGTGCTCATGAAGCGCTTCTTCGACAATCTGCCGCAGGAGCTCTTCGAGGCCGCGCGCATCGACGGCGCCGGCCCGGTACGTCTCTTCTTCTCGATCGTGTTACCCCTCTCGAAGCCGATCCTCGGAGTCGTCTCGATCTTCGCGATCCTCGCGGAGTGGAAGAACTTCCTGTGGCCGTTCCTTGTCCTCTCGAACAGCCCGGATCGCCAGCCGCTCTCAGTTCGGCTTCCGGCCATCCAGGCGCAAACGCAACTCGGCGTTCTCCTCGCATCGATGCTGATCGCTGCGCTCGTTCCCATCCTGGGCTTTCTGATCTTTCAGCGGTCATTCCTGCGGGGTACTGGATTCGGCGGCGCCCTCAAGGGCTGAGGGCTTGCCGCCCGTGCCACGACCGGCCGCTTCGCGTAGGTCGTCCGATCACGGCAAGATGGACGTGTGAGCCCGGCCAACGTCAGCTCGCCCAAGGAGGACCAGGGCAACAACGCGAGCGCACCGCCCTCGCCGCGAGGATCTTCGCCGTCACCCCCGCAGCTGCCGAGCTTTCGCCCCAGCCGGCGCTGGATCATCTTCGCCGTCGGGCTGCTGCTGCTGAACTTCTATCTCGGCTCGCGGGCGACACAGCCGACATCACGCGTTCGTGTCCCGTACAGCCCGTTCTTCCTCGAGCAGGTGCAAGCGGGAAACGTCAAAGAGATCACGTCCAAGGG
>Ga0193751_1000720_pt1 | contig 23991 bp, 18 predicted proteins | sample L1c2metaG_FD_143050 | JGI IMG/M metagenome (GOLD analysis project Ga0193751, IMG submission 143050) | Soil microbial communities from a riparian zone of the East river system, Colorado, United States - L1c2 | ecosystem: Environmental > Terrestrial > Soil > Riparian zone | place: USA: East River... | reverse complement strand
TGCTACACCGCCCTGTTCGCGCTCGAAGCGCGCAACCTGCCGTCCGAGGAAGGCGGCTATCATCTCACCGACGGCCGCATGACCATGGCGATCGTGCCGTGGAAGATCTCCTCGTTCAATGGCGCCGGCATCGAGCAGCCAGGCATGGATCACATCGGCTTTCGCGTGCCCGATATCAAAGCCTTCGAAGCCAATCGCGATATGGTTGCGAAGACCAACATCCAGCTGGCGCCAAAGCCGATCCCGTTCGATGCCGAAGGCGCCGCGCGGCTGGCGCTGCTGCAGAAATGCCCGCACGGTGCTGTTCAACTGGCCGATCCCGACGGCACGCTGATCGACGTGGCGGAGGATCATTCATAGGCGGACGGAAACTTCATGCGTATCCTGGTTGTAGGCGCCGGCGCGATCGGCGGTTATTTTGGCGGCAGGCTGTTGGAAGCCGGCCGCGACGTGACATTCCTGGTGCGGCCGCGGCGCCAAGCGCAGCTTGCCAAAACCGGCCTCGTCATCCGCAGCCGCTTTGGCGATGTAAGCTTGCCATCGCCGCCGACCGTGACCGCCGACGCGCTACACGCGCCGTTCGATTTGATCCTGCTGAGCTGCAAATCCTACGATCTGCAGTCGGCGGCGGATTCGTTCGCACCTGCCGTCGGGCCAAACACCGCAATCCTGCCGTTGCTCAACGGCATGGGCCATATGGATTACCTTGGCGAACGTTTCGGCGCCGCTGCCGTGCTCGGCGGCCAATGCGTGATTTCCGTAACCCTCGACGGCGACGGCCGCGTCCTGCATCTTAACGACACGCACGGCCTGTCATTCGGCGAACAGAACGGCGAGACATCGCCGCGCGCCGAAGCGATCGCATCGACCTTCTCGGGCGCCAATTTCGAGTCACGCCTGAGCAAGACCATCCTGCAGGAGATGTGGGAAAAGTGGGTTCTTATCGCCACCATGGCCGGCAGCAATTGTCTGATGCGCGCCGCCGTTGGCGATATCGTCGCCGCCGACGCGGAAAATCTGTCCCTGGGGCTGCTCGATGAATGTGCCGGCATCGCCACGGCGCAAGGTTTTGCTCCGAGCGCGGCGGCGATGACGCGAAACCGGGGCATGTTGACCATGCCGGGCTCGACGTTCGCGGCCTCGATGCTGCGCGATGTCGAGCGCGGCGCGCCGACCGAAGCGGACCATATCCTCGGCGATCTGATCCGGCGCGGCGGCGGCGGAAGCGACGGAAGCGGACCGAAAGACTTTACATTGCTGCGCATCGCCTATGCGCATTTGCGGGCTTACGAAACGCGGCGAAAGCGCGAGAATGCCGCGGCGCCGAAACCTTGAGGCGCTAAGAAAACGACACGGAAGCTTGATAAGCTACAGCGCCTATAGCGCTATAATTGCAGAGCGATTTATGTCCGTTCGGAGGGGTGCGTCATGATCCTCGGTCTGTCAGCCTACACATTCACGGTCATTCATGTCCTGATCAGCCTGGTCGGGATCGTTGCCGGCGTCATCGTCGCCTTCGCCATGGTGCAGGGCAAAAGCGTACCCGGCTGGACCGCACTGGCGCTGTTGGCCTTGATCCTCACCAGCGTCACCGGATTTTTCTTTCACAACACGACTTTCACGCCGGCGCAGGGCGTCGGCATCATATCGCTGGTGGTGCTGGCGGTCGCCGTCCTCGCCCTCTATTTCCTGCACCTGACCGGCATCTGGCGGTGGATCTACGTGATCGCCGCCATGGTGGCGATCTACCTGAATGTCTTCGTCGGCGTCATCCAGGCGTTCGAGAAAATCGGTTTCCTGGAGGCGCTGGCGCCGCACCAGACGGAACCGCCATTCGTCGTCGCCCAGGTCGTCGTGCTGGCGATCTTCGTCGTGCTCGGTTTCGGCGCGCTGCGAAAGTTCCATCCGCGCGCCGCATGACCCGACTGCGTCGAAACACGCTTGCCGGCTGCTCGAACCGGGGCGATGATCGATACCTCCATGAGGCGTGAACCATGACCAAGATCACCTATCAAATCGTCGAGCACGACGGCGGCTGGGCCTACAAGGTCGACGGCGTCTTCTCCGAGGCCTTTCCGTCCCACGACCTTGCCCGCAAAGCCGCGGAGCGCGTCGCCCGCGAACAGCACGTGCCGGGAGAAACCCGGGCCATCTCGGCACTATGGCAAGGCGCCGCGAACGGGTATGTATGCGTCGGCTGGGAAACGGGGCCGATGAACGATCAATCTTTGCAGACGGTCCGCACCGCGCTCAGCGGCTATGAGCTCCTCAACGATCCGCTGCTCAACAAGGGCACGGCCTTTACCGAAGCCGAGCGCGATGCCTTCGAGCTGCACGGCCTGTTGCCGCCCCACGTCGCCACGCTCGACTACCAGGTCCAACGCCGGCTCGACGCCTTCCGCAAGCTCGGCAGCGATATCCAGAAATACGTCTTCCTGCGCGGCCTGCAGGACAGCAACGAGACTTTGTTCTACGCGCTGCTGACCCGCAACATCGAAGAGATGATGCCGATCGTCTATACGCCGACGGTCGGTCTCGGCTGCCAGCAATTCTCGAGCATTTTCCGCAAGCCCCGCGGCCTGTTTCTCAGTTACCCGCACAAGGCCGACATCCGCCGCATCCTCGCCAATCCGCGCTTCGACGGCGTCGAGGCCATTGTCGTCAGCGACGGCGAGCGCATCCTCGGCCTCGGCGACCAGGGCGCCGGCGGCATGGGCATTCCGATCGGCAAGCTCGCGCTCTATACCGCCTGCGCCGGACTGCATCCGGCGGCGACGCTGCCGATCATCCTCGACGTCGGCACCGACAGCCGCGAGCATTTGGACGATCCGCAATATATCGGCTGGCAGCACGAACGGATGCGCGGCGACGCCTATGATGCTTTCATCGCCACCTTCGTCGACGCGGTGCGCGAGCGCTGGCCGCATGTGCTGCTGCATTGGGAAGATTTCGCCATCGGCAACGCCAACCGGCTGCTGGCGCGTTATCGCGACAACCTTTGCACCTTCAACGACGACATCCAGGGCACTGCCGCGATCGCCGTCGGCACGCTGTTGAGCGCCATCAATGTCACCGGCACGCCGCTCAAAGAGCAGCGCATCGCGGTGTTCGGTGCCGGCTCGGCTGGCACCGGCATTTGCGCATTGCTTTGGCGGGCGATGGTCGATGCCGGCCTTCCGGAAGCCGAAGCGCGCAGCCGTTTCTATCTGGTCGATCGCGACGGCTTGCTGGTCGACAGCATGACCGGCTTACAATCGTTTCAAGCGCCATTTGCCCAAAAGCGCGCGGCGCTGTCGACGTGGATTTTGGCCTCGCCCGACCGCATCGGTCTCGGCGACGTCGTCGCCAATGCGCGACCGACGGTGCTGATCGGCACCTCGGGCCAGCCGCACGCGTTCCACGAAGCCATCGTCCGCGCCATGGCCGACCGCGTGCGCCGGCCGGTGATCTTTCCGCTGTCCAATCCGACCGAGCGCGCCGAGGCAACGCCGGAAGAATTGTTCGAATGGACCGAAGGCCGCGCCGTCATCGGCACCGGCAGTCCGTTCCCGCCGGTCGAGCGCGACGGCCGGGCGTTGCGCGTCGACCAGACCAACAATGCCTACGTCTATCCGGGCATCGGGCTCGGTGCCATCGCCGCCAAGGCGCACCGCATTTCCGACGGCATGTTCCTCGCCGCCGCGCGCACCATTGCCGACATGTCTCCCGCCAAGCACGACCCGCAAGCGAACCTGTTGCCGCCGCTGGTGCGCTCGCGCGAGCTCTCGTTCCATGTGGCGATGGCGGTTGCCAAGCAGGCGCAGGCCGACGGGCTTGCGGATACCACGTCGGACGAAGCGCTGGCCGCCGCGCTGAAGGCCAAGATGTGGGAGCCGGTCTACGCCGATTATGTGCGGCTGAGGACGTGACAACCGGATAGACACGCTACGATCGGCCGTACTTACCTCGAAAAATTTTATCGTTGCGATTAAAACGCCGACGCGTGTCTTGTGAGACACATATCGAACGCGGACATATTGCGCGTGCCGATGCAATTTTTGCGATGTCGACGGGCTTGGCAAACAGGAAGAATTTCTCGCGCGCCGTTGCCGTTTAGAACACATGCAAACAACAATTCAGCGACAGTTTTGAATTGTAATAATTATCTTCGACCGTGCGAATAGGTTTTCGTCTTGTCAGACCATTCTCCACCTCGCTACAACTAATTGAAATATAAGTACTTTTTCATAGTTCTAAACTGGTGGTGGGCGGACGTGTCAGCGGTCAACAACAAAATCAAGTCGCGGCGGTATGGGCTTCGCAATGAAGCGGCAGTCACAGCATTGGCGATAGCGATCGGACTTGGCGCGGTCCTGAAAATCCACGCGCAAGAAATCAAACAGGAGATCAAACAAGCGATCAAGCAGGCGGCGGCGACGTCCCCTGCCACCGTCCCCGAGATCGTCGTCACCGCGCCCAAGCCGAAACCGAAGGTGGCGCGGACGCCACGCGGTGCCGGCGCCGGCGCGGCGACAGCCAGCGCGCAAGCCGCGCCGGCAGAGTCGGCAACCGGACTCAGCGGCGGCACCGGCGTGCCATTGCAGACAGTCACGACCGTGAGCAAGACCGGCACGCCGCTCGGCGACCTGCCGGTTAGCGTCACCATCGTGCCGCGCGCACTCGTCGCCGAGCAAGGCGGCACCAGCCTTGCCGACGCGGTCCGCGACGTCTCCGGCGTCAATATCGGCGGCGCATCGAGCTATGGCTTCTTCGATCGCCTCACTATCCGCGGCATGGATGCCCGCATCTACAGCGACGGTTTCCCCGACGGCGATCAGTCCAACGGCTTGCCGCACTCGGTCAACGGCGTCGAACGCATCGAGGTGCTCAAAGGCCCGGGCTCGGCGCTGTTCGGCAGCGGCCCGCCCGGCGGCACTGTCAACATCGTGCATTTCACGCCGTCGGCGACGCCGGGCTACGGCATCGGCACGCAAGTGGGCAGCTTCGGCAGCTGGACGACCAGCGTCTACGCCACCGGGCCGGCCACCGTTCCGGGGCTGACTTATCGGGTCGACGGCCTGTTACAGCATTCCGACGGTTTCCGCGATCTCAAGAGCGCGAACTACGAAGTCCGTCCGGTCCTGCAATGGAACAAGGACAATCACGTCACGACATTCGCGTTCGATTACCGCAACATCGAACGCACGCCCGACGGCTACGGCATCGTCTATCTCAACGGTTCGCCGATCGGCGCGGTGCCCAACACCGCCAAATATTCGACGCCGTTCAGCTACGGCAACCAGAATTTTGTCCGCGGCACGCTCACCGATGCCTGGTGGGTCGCCGACTATCTCACGGTCAACAACCGCCTGTCCTATACCTATCGTGACGTCCATATCCTGCGTAATTCCGGCGGCACGGTCGCGGTGGTGAACACTCTGCAAGCGCTCACCAACCGGCAACTGCGCGAGCAGACCGATCTTGACGACGATTTCACCTACCAGTTCGAGCCGGTCTGGAAGCTGCGCACCGGCACGATGTTCCATACGCTGCTGACCGGCGCCCAGGTCGAGTGGCAGAGCATCAACGACCAGCGCGCGACCGCCATGTTGCCGAACATCGCCAATATTTATGCGCCGGTGATACCGGAGACTTCGACCGCCGGCTTCGCCTTCATGCGAACGGCGTCGCTCAGCGGCATGGTCGACCAGCTGCGTGCGCTTTATCTTTCCGCCTATTCCGCCGACCAGATCGACGTCACCGATCAATGGAAAGTGCGGCTCGGCGTGCGCCAGGATCGCTGGTTCGAGCAGTTGACGCCGCTGGTCTTCGTCCCGGGACGCCTCGGCCCGAACGGCCCGATCGAACCCGGGCTCATTCAAACGCGCATCGATACGCCGGTGAGCTGGAGCGTCGGCACGTTGTATAAGGTGCTGCCCGGGGTCGCGCCGTTCGTCGGCGTGTCGAAGAGCTATCTGACCAACTTCAACTCCGAAGCCACGCAGAACGGCGTGGTCGCTCCGGAATCCGGTCTCGAATACGAAGCCGGCTTGAAGCTGTCGACGCCGGACAACAAGCTCGTCCTGACCGCGGCGCTGTTCGACATCCAGCGCGACAACGTGTTCAACGAGAACACCGTGACCGGCCAGATCACCTTCAACGCGCAAACGAGCCATGGCTTCGACGCCGACCTGCAACTGCAGGTCACGCCGCAATGGCAGGTCCTCGCCAACATGATCTCGCAAACCGCGAAGCTGACTCAGGTGCCGTCGGCGCCGATCCAGGTCGGCAACTGGCCGGTCGGCGTGCCGGCGCACATCGTCAACGTATGGACGACCTACGACTTCGCCATCGCCGGCATCAAGGGTTTTCGGGCCGGCGCCGGCGTCTCCTACAACAGCAAGACGTTCGGCAACACCACCAATACCGGCTTCATTCCGAGCTCGACCGTGATGGAAGCGATGCTCGGCTACTACGCCGCGCACTGGGATGCTCAGATCGGCGTGAAGAACCTCACCGACGTGACCTATTTCACCACCGCGCAAAGCGCCGGGGGTTACGTGGGTCAGCCGCGCACCTTCTACGCCAAGGCCGCGTGGCACTACTGAGAGGATTTAAGCAACGCGGACTTGCGCCAAAAAGCGCTCGACTTCGGCGCGCAGCTTGCCGGAGCGCTCTGCCAGCTCGCCACCGGCATTGAGTACCGCGCTCGCCACCTGGTCGGTCTTGGCCGCGGCATCGGACACCTGGACGACGCTCATGGACACGTCGCGGGTGCGCTCGGCGGCGGCGTTGGCGCTGCGGGCGATTTCCTTGCTGACCGCGTCCTGCTGCTGCACCGCGACCGAAATGTCGCTGGCATTTTCGTCGAGTTGCGCAATGGTGCCGGCAATCGCCTTCATGGCTTGAACCACCTGCGACGTCGTCACCTCGATCGACGAGATCTGCTTGGTAATGTCGCCGGTCGCCTTCTCGGTCTGCCCGGCGAGGCTCTTGACCTCTTGCGCGACCACGGCAAAGCCGCGGCCGGCGTCACCGGCGCGCGCCGCCTCGATGGTGGCATTGAGCGCCAGGAGATTGGTCTGCGCGGCGACGTCACGGATCAGGTTGCTGACATTGTTGATCTGGCCCACCGAGGCGACCAATTGTTCCACGGTTGCGATGATCGCCTTGGTTTCGTCGGAGGCCTGGCGGGCGATGTGCGCCGAGCGCGCGGCCTGGTCCGAGATCTGCTCGACCGACTGGGCGATTTCCTCGGCCGCCATGGCGACGTTGCTGACGTTGGTGGTCGCTTCCTCGGACGCGGTCGCGGCGGCCGCCGCGCGCGTCTTATTGTGATCGGCAGCATCGGCCATGATGTGGGCGCAGCCGTCCATGGATTTTGAGGCGCCGTCGAGCGCCTGGATGACCTCGTTGACCGCGCGCTCGAAATTCGCCGTCGCCGCTTCGACCCGCTGCCGGCGCTGCTCGGAATCCTCGGCCCGGTCGGCCTCGCGCTGCCGCGCCACGCTGACTTCGGCGATGGCCTGGCGGAATACCAAGAGCGCTTTCGCCATGCCGGCAATCTCGTCCCGGCCGCCGACCGGGACCGGCACGTCGGACTCGCCGTCGGCGATGCGGCGCATGGCGCCGCTCAACAACGTCAGCCGGCCGACGATGCTGCGTCCGACATAGAGCCAGGCGATCAGGCCGGCCGCCGCCAGCGCCGCGATACTCAGGGTAATGAGAAGGATGCGGCCGACGCGGATTTGCGTAATGGCGCGGCCCGACAGCGCTTGCGCGAATTTACCCTGCCGCTCGATCGAACCCTCGACCGCCTTGCGCAACCGCGCCGCCTCCGCGGTCGCCGCGGCATAGACCTGTCTGGCATCCTGCTCGCGGTTGAGCTCGTTGGTGCGTTGGGTGACGATGCCGTTATTGCCAGCGACCACCGCGAGCTTTTGATAAAGCGCCGCAATTTTCTGGGTCTGCTCGGTCTGCGGCAGCGCTTTCAGGTTGCCTTCGATGCTGCGCTGTGCCGACGCTATGGGGTCGCGCATCGGCGCCAGATTGGCGACGTCCGTCACCATCGAGGATTCGATCAGCAGCCCGGACAAAAGATTGGTGCCCGACTGGATTTCCAGGAGCCGGCGCAGCGCCTCGATCGACTGATTCACCGCGGCACTGCCGCCCAAGGCCCGATTGCGCGTCATCAGGTCGAAATTGGCGTCGTCGATGGCCGGCGTGATCGCTTCGAGAATATCTTCGTGAGCTCTCCTGACCGAAAGCGCGAGCGCGCGGCGCTGCGCCGAAATCTTGAGGCGCTCGGTGACCGCCTGGTTGAGCGCGTCGAGCCGCTCGACCATGGCGGCGCGCGCCACTTCGATCTGGTCGTTCTGGCCGGTATCGAGCTGGCGCAGCCGGGCGATCCGGTCGCTGAGCATCTGCGATTGCGCGGCGATATCGCGGGCGATCTCATCGCGGCGGCTGTCGTCCGACGCCGTCATCAGGCGTGGCGCTGAGGCAACCAGCGTGCTCGCCTCCTCGGCGAGGCGGAGCGATTCCACCGTGGCCGGCATGCTGCGCGACACGATTTCGGTCATGGTCGCGCTGATATTGGCCGAAGCGTAGAGCGCAAACAGCGAGCCGACCACGGTCATGCCGGCGGCGAGACCGAATGCCAGATACAGCCGCGAGCGGATCGTATTGAACCGGGACAGCACGTTGAACGAGCCGCGAACGCCGTCGGCGTCCGATTTGAGCAAGCGTTCAGCCACCAAAAACCTCACGGCCAGGATGCAAGACGCGCGTCATTCACTGCCCCGCCATCTTGGCGAGCCGCGTCACCGGCTTGAACGTGCCGTCGGCCTGCAGGATGGTGAAGAAGACTTGATCCGAGCCTTGGTTTTTGGCCGGCCCGTAACTGAGCGTGACGCCGCCCATGTTGAACGGCGCTGCCGCTATGGCGTCGAGCAGCGCTTCCCGGGTCGGCTCGCCCTTGATGCGCTTGAGGGCATCGACCACGAGGCGGCCGACAACATAGCCTTCGAGCGAGACGAAGCCGGGTTTTGCGGTCGCATCGGCCGCGGTCAACGCATGTTGGTAAGACGCCACCACCTGCAGCGCGTCATCCCACGGCGACGGCACCACCTGGCTGACGATGACGCCGGCGCCGTCCTTGCCGAGCTCTTTGGCCAGCGAATCCGAGCCGACGAAGGAGATGGCAACGAACACCGCGTTGAGCTGCACCTGGTGCGCAAGCTTGATGAATTCCGCGACCGGCTTGTACGGCGCGACCGTCACCACCGCTTCCGGCTCCGCTTTCATGATATCGAGCAGCGCCGATTTCACCGCGACGGTGTTGCGCTTGAACGAGCCGGATGCGGCGAGCGTCATGTTGCGCTTCGCCATCGCCCGCTGCACGCCTTCGAGGCCGGCGAGACCGAAGGCGTCGTCCTGATAGAGGATCGCGATCTTCGATATGCCCAGATCCTTGGTCAGGTGCTCGATCCAGGCTTCGGTCTCCTCGAAATAGGAGCTGCGCACATTGACGACGTAGCGGTTGTACGGATTGCGCAAAAATTCGGCGCCAGTGAACGGGCCGATGAACGGCACTTTCGCCTCGGTGGCGATCGGCTGGCTCGCCTTCGAGGTCGGCGTGCCGACCGCGCCGATGAGCGCGAACACCTTGTCTTCGGCGAGACTGGCCTTGGTGGCCTCGACGGTCTTTTCCGGCTCGTAGCCGTCGTCGCGGGATTTGAGCGTCAGCGTGCGGCCCAAAACTCCGCCGCCGCGATTGGCGTCTTCGAAGGCCGCCAAAATTCCCTGGCGCATGCCCTGGCCCAAATCCTGGGCCGGACCCGATAACGCCGCGACTTGGCCGAAGACGATTGTCTTGTCGGTGACGCCGTCCTCGGCAAGCGCAACACCGCAGGCCATGCTGGCAAGAACAACGCATGCAATGCGCAGTTGATTGCTGTTCATCGGCTTTCCCTCAATGCGCGCGCGACCGCGTCGCCAGCTCGGCTTTGCTATTTGTTTGGACAGAATACTGCCGCCCACATTTTGGGCGTGTCGTGGTTAACGAAGCATTAAGGACTGCGTGGCCACAACAACAAATCGCGCGCCGCGATTCTGTTCGCGGTGTATCTGCGTCGTAACAGCCGGACGCGCACGGCAGCGTAGAATCTCAAATGTCGAACCACTCATTGGGGGCCACCATGAGAATGCTGTTATTAGGTGCCGTCGCGTCTGTCGCTTTGCTTGCCGGGCCTGCGATTGCCGCCGACCTTCCGGTGAAGGCGCCGCCTATTGCGCACATCGCGCCGTCGTGGACCGGATTCTATGTCGGCGTGAATGCCGGCGGCAGCTTCGGGTCGGATACGGCGACGCAGAATGCGACCTTCACCTCGACGACTCTCGGTGCCAACGGACTCCTGAGCACCACCACGCAGCAGGCCCCGAAAGGCTGGCTCGCGGGCGGACAGCTTGGCTACAATTGGCAAGTGTCGTCGGCCTACGTCTTCGGCCTCGAAGCCGATTGGCAATGGACGTCGCAGAAGGCGACCTCAACCAACTGCAGTCCACCTGCCAGTATCGGCTTCTTCGGCGCCGGTGCGGATGGTTTCGGCTGGTGCTCGTCATCCCAGGAAAAGCTGACGAGCCTTGGTACGGCACGCGCGCGCGCCGGCACGCTCGTCGGCGATTCATTGTGGTATGCGACCGGTGGCTTTGCCTGGGGAACTGTCAAGGATAACTACGCATTCAATGGCTTCGCCAACCCGCTGATTTTTCCCGGCGCGCTGCAACCCGGTCCGTTTCTGCCGAGCGGCGCGAGCTTTTCCGCCACCCGCACGGGCTGGACCGCGGGCGCCGGTGTAGAGACCAGGCTTGGCGGCGGCTGGTCGGCAAAGCTTGAATATCTGTTCGTCGATCTGGGGACGCTGACGCAAACATACGGGATCGCCATCAATCCGGCGTTTGGCCCCGCGTTCACGGGCGGCGGAGTGGCGTCGGTGACGAGCTCGTTGCACATCACCGACAACATCGTCCGCGCCGGCCTGAACTATAAGTTCTTCTGATCGCATCCACGCGGCCACAACAGGCCGCAAGAGACAGAACGTCGTTCGATCTCGGCCCGGGACGGAAGTCCCGGGCTTTTTTGTCCGCGGCAAACGGACCCGGTTCAGGCCGATGCCCTGCTGTCGCGCCTGGCGCGATCCAGCAGCATGGCGCGGATCGCGGCAAACACGGCGTCGAAGGCCGGCCGGCGATAGGCCCATTTCTCGTCGGGCCCCAGCGGCGCCATGACCATGGTGGCGTTGCCTTCGAAGAACAATATGTCGCCTGCCGCGTTCACCGCGAAATCGATGCCGCCATAGTCGAGGTCGAGCGCGCCGTTGATCCGCTCAAGCGCCGCCATGCCGCGCGGCCCGAGGAAGCCCGCCACGTCGTCGAGAAAAGCGCGATCGTGCAAACGGTTGTCCGCCGACTCGGCCATGTCGGCGCGAAAATAATGCACCTTCCAGTCACGCGAAATCGCCAGATGCAGCGGATAGAGCTTTCGGTCGACGATCATGACGCGGATCTTGCGAAACATCCCCTCGCAGTCGCGCGCATCGAGTTGCTCGATCAGCCACACGTCGTCGCCGGGCAATGCGCTGGCCGCCGCGGCGAGTTTTTTTGCGCTTTCGACGCGAGTGAAATAGCGGCCGGTATGAAACCCCGGCACGCGCAGCAGAACCGGAAAGACAAAACCATTGGCGGCGACAACGGCCGCCGCGTCGGGACCGGCGAGCGCGCGCCGCGGCACCGTCGCCATACGCGGCGCGATGACGTTCGGCAAAGCGCGGAGCCGTTCGGCGTTGGCCGCGCGCCCGGTTTTAAAAACCGCGAACGGATGATTGATCACCGGCCGGTTGGTGCGACGCAGCACCGCTCGTGCAGCCTCGAGGCCTTCGGCGCAAATATCCGCATCGCCGATGCTGTTGAAGACCAAGTCGTGAGCCGGCAATGCAATCTTGGCGTCGTAATATTCGCTCACCAGAACGCTGGTCTGGAAAACCTGCTCGTCGAGCAGCGAAGCCGTCGGCGTGTTGCCGCCTGCGGCCGAGACCAGAAGCAGGACCCGGATCGGCGGCCGCGCGCCGCGATAAGGCAGCGTTGTCAGGAAATTGTTCTTAAATCCCTTGTCGCGATGCGCCCGCGCGCCCGCCGCGTCGCCGATCTCGGCCAACAGATTGCCCATGCCGCGGTGGGCGTGAATATGGTCGGGATCGGCGCGCAAGGCGGCCTCGAAATGCGCGCGCGCCTCGTCGTGCTCGTCGAGCAGAAACAACAGCGTCGCCAGATTGACCCGGCCCTTCGGATTGTCGGGATGGTGCCGCACCGCCTCGCCAAACAGCGAGCGCGCCGCATCCTTGTATCCGGCATTGAGGACGAGATTGCCGAAATCGTTCAACACGCCGAAATCGCTCGGCCGGCGCCGCAACAGTTCGAGATAATCAACACGCCGAAATCGCTCGGCCGGCGCCGCAACAGTTCGAGATAATCCGCTTTGGCTGCCTCGTAAGCGCCCTGCTCGCGATATAGGCCGGCACGCTCGAAGCGGGCCGCGAAGGCATCGGGATCACGCGCCAGCATGCGGTCGAGCTTTTCGATGCGCGACTTCGAAGAGTTTCGCGGACGATCGCTCACGGCGGCCCTTACTTCCTGCGTCGCGAATCAATGGCCGACGATATCACGCGGCCGGCGCGCGGCGGTTTCGCCGCGGGGGCGGTGGCGATCAGCACAAAGGTGGACGATAATGCCTGGAACGCGCGGCCCTTCGCCGCGCCAATGAAGGGGAGTGGCTGCGATGGACCTGGCGATGACGGGGAAAAAGGCGATCGTCACCGGTGCCAGCGAGGGCATCGGCAAGGCGATCACGTTGGCCTTCGCGCGCGAGGGCGTGGACGTCGCGATCTGCGCCCGCCGCAAGGAGCCGCTCGAAGCCACTGCTGCCGAGATCGCCAAAGCGACCGGCCGCAAGATTTTTCCCATTCCGGCCGATCTTACCAAGCCTGCGGACGCGGAAAACTTCATCAAAAAGGCGCACGCCGCGCTGGGCCGGATCGATATTCTCGTAAACAATGCCGGCTCGTCGCCCGGCGGCGTGCTCGAACATTTGACCGAGGAGGATTGGGCGCAATCGCTGCAGCTCAAATTCATGGGCTACGTGCGCTGCATGAAACACGTGCTGCCGATCATGCGGCAGCAGAAGAAGGGCCGCGTCGTCAATCTGATCGGCAACGACGGCGTCAAGGTCTCCTATTGGGAGATCGCGCCCGGCGCCGCCAACGCGGCGGGACAGAATTTGACGCTGTCGCTCGCCAGCCAATACGGCCGGGACAATATCAGCTTCGTCGCCGTCAATCCTGGCCCGGTGCGCACCGAGCGCTGGACCGGCCTGGTCAAGGCGATGGCGCGCGACATGAACTTGCCGTTCGAGGAGGCCGACAAGGCGGCGCCGTCGAGCATTCCGCTCGGCCGCATCGCCGAATGCGAAGAGGTCGCCAACTTGGTCACTTATCTGGCGTCGGATCTCGCCTTCTTCATCAACGGCACCATGATCGAGATCGACGGCGGCCAGGACAAGGTGCTGATGGACCGGCTGCGCGATCGCTGAAGAATAAGCAGACGTCACGATCGATATGCCCGGGGGACTGACCGGGATTCGCCCGGATGTGGCATGACTTCGCCGCTCGTCCGCCGCCGGCTGCCACTTTAACAGGCTGAAGGAACTTGCGAATTTCAACGGGCGCCGCGGCCGTGGAACCGTCATTCCCGTTGAAAACCGCCGCATTTCAAGTAATGTCGCCCGGGAAGGGCACGTAGGCGTTTTTGGGGGAAATCCATGACGGAATCTGGAACACGAATTGTGATCCGCCATCTCAGCGGATCCAAGGTCAACCAGATCGACCAGTTCGATCTCGCCGGCCTGCAGGAAATCACGCTCGGCCGCGATCCGAAATCCACCATCGCCTTTGACGTGCAGCGCGACGACGCCGTCAGCCGCCGCCACGCGGTGATCCGCATCAAAAACGACAATGAGCTTTATTTCCGCATCGCCGACCTCAATTCCAGCAATGGCACCATGCTCAACGGCGAGCGCATCGGCGGCGAAGTCGAGCTCCTGCCCGACGACATCGTCGAGCTCGGCACCGGCGGCCCGCGCTTCACCTTCGACGTGCAGCCGCGCCCGGCCTCGCTGCCGTCGCGCACCCGCACCATGGCCGCAATCGACGCCGCCGCCACCCGGGTCGTCGCCACAGCCAATGCCGAAGCCGCGACGGCGGAACGCAGCGCCGTTCCCGAGACCCAGGAACGCGTCCCCGCAACGACCGGCTCAGGGGCGACGCCCGCGTCCTCGACGCTCGGCAGGCCGGTCGGCAAATCGACCATCCGATCCGGACCGAGGCCGCCGACGCCCTGTCGAAATCCATCGGCATCAAGTCGGGGGACATCAAGCGGCTCGGCGAGGCCACGGTCTACATCCACAACCAATGGCAGCTCTACGACCGCGCCACCGACAAACCGATCTTTCAGAAGATGGTCAAGGTCGGCGACGAGTGGCTGCCGGCCATCGTTCGCTTGGAGGACGGCAGGCTGGTGCGCTGGCTGACGCTCGATAACGACAAGAGCCTCTCCTACATGACGGTCGGCGTCGATCACTCCGGCTCGGGCTTCGTCGTCGGCGAGCAGGGTTTCATTCTCACCAACAAGCACGTCGCCTCCGGCTGGGGCGGAGTCTACGAGGACCTCCTGAGTAACAGTTGGAACCGCGGCTCGGTCTATACCGTCCGCTCGGATCGGCACGAGACCATGCGCAATATCGACAGCGTTCGCACGCTGAACACGTGGATACCGGAGAACGGCGGTTATCTGTTCGAGGGCACGCGGCCAAACCCGATCACCAATGTCGAGCGTGATTTCTTCGGTCGCAACGAAGTGCTGACGGTGCAGTTCCCAGGCACCCGCACCGAAATCAACGCCACGATGTTGCGCGCTTCGATCGACGCCGACGTCGCCGAGATCAAGATCGATTCGCCGCAGCTCCTGACCAAGCTCGACCTCGCCGACGACAATTCCGTGCAGATCGGCGAGAAAATCATCCTGCTCGGCTATCCGAGCGTGTCCCAGAAGACCTTCGCCGTGCAACAATCGAACGAGGGCGGGCATTTACGCGAGCGCGCCATCTACATTCCCGAACCCACGGTGACGCAAGGCGTCGTCGCCAAGCTGCCGACCAAGACCGACCGCCGCGATCAAAGCAGCGGCATGCAGATGTTCGGCACGACCGGCGACACTTATCAGCTCGACATCTTTGCCGCGCCCGGCGACAGCGGCGGGCCGGTGATCGACTCCACCGGCAAGGTGATCGCGATCATGTCGATGCGCCGCACCACGGCGGAGCACGTGTCCTTTGCGGTGCCGGTCTCCTATGTGCGTGAACTGCTGCAGCCGCAGCGCAATGCTTCACCATAGCCGAGGCGCATAGCTGACGCGTTTGCTCTGCCCCATGCCGGCCGGCAAAAACAAGAACACTCGTAACCGAGTTCAAACATGGTTCAAGCATCGGCCGGCATGGAAATCGTCGGCGCCATGCGCACCGACACGGGGTTGGTGCGCGCCCTGAACGAAGACTCGGTGGCCTGGGTGACGCCGCATGATGACGATGTCGCCGCCAACCGCGGCAGCCTCGCTCTGGTCGCCGACGGCATGGGCGGTCATGCCGCCGGCGAAGTAGCAAGCGCACTGGCAGCCGACGTGATCCGCCGCCTCTATTACGATCTCGACGGGCCGATCCCGCAGGTGCTGGCCAGCGCCTTCGCGGCGGCCAACCGGGCCATCATCGAATATGCGCAAGAGCATCCGGAATGCCGCGGCATGGGTACGACCTGCACCGTGCTCGCCTTTCGCGACCGCCAGGCCTGGCTCGCCCATATCGGCGACAGCCGCGCCTATCTGCTGCGCGATCGCCACCTGGTCCAGCTCAGCGAGGACCAGACCCTGGTCGCCAAGCTGGTCAGCGAAGGCGCGCTCACGCAAGCCGAGGCCGACCACAGCCCGATGCACAATGTCATCCTGCAGGCGCTCGGCACCACGGCCAACATCAATCCGATGATCGGCACCAAGGGCCTGCCGCTGCACGCGGGTGACGTCTTGATCCTGTGTTCCGACGGGGTCAGCAACATGGTCGCCGACGACATGATCGCCGACGTCGCCGCCCGCCTGCCGCCGCAGGAAGCCTGCGATGCCCTGATCGAGGCGGCGCTGGCCGCCGGCGGCCATGACAACGCCTCGCTCGGTGTCTTCAGCGTCACGACGGGCACGACAGGCCCGAAACGCGTCGAACCGACCACGCGGCGCATCAAGCTGCCGATCAGCCCCAACCAGAATCCCAGCGCGAGCCCGCTTCCGCGATGACGCAAACGGTCGGCCAATACGAGCTTCGCGACCTGCTCGGCGAGGGCGGCATCGGGCAGGTCCACGCCGCCTTCGATACCGTCTTGCAGCGCGAAGTGGCGATGAAGTCGCTGCGTCCCGAACTGCTCAGCGACAGCAATTTCGCCGATCGCTTCCGCGCCGAGGCGACGAGCCTGGCGCGGCTCAATCACCCGAACATCACCACGCTGTTCTCGCTCATTCCCGACGGCAAGAATCTTTACATGGTCATGGAGCGGGTGCGCGGCCACACGCTGGACGACATACTGGCCAAGCGTAACGCCCCGCTCGCCGTGTCGGAAAGCCTCGCCATCATTTCACAAGCCGCCGACGGGCTGGCCTACGCCCACAGCATGGGCGTGATCCACCGCGACATCAAACCGTCGAACCTGATGATCGCCGAAAACGGCGTGCTCAAGATCATGGACTTCGGCATCGCCCGCGTGCGCGGCTCGCAGCGCCTGACCCGCACCGGCAGCATCGTCGGCACGCTCTCCTATATGGCGCCCGAGCAGTTGCGCGGCGAGGAAGGCGACGAGGCCTGCGACATCTACAGCCTCGCCATCGTGCTCTATGAATTGCTCACCGGCGCGCCGCCGTTTTCCGCCAACAGCGAATACGACTTGATGCAGGCGCAGATCAATGAGCGCCCTGCCCGCCTGATCTCGCGCGTGCCCGGCCTCGACTCGAAAGTCGAGTCCGCCATCATGCGTGCGCTGTCGAAAAAACCGAACCAGCGCTTTGCTTCGGCGCGCGCCTTCAGCGACGCGCTTGGCGCCTCCGCGATGCGGCTCGATGCGCCGAAAATCCTGCACAATGACACGCGGCTGATCGAGAGGCCGGCCGATCCTATCCTGATCGCGCCGCCGCGGCGTTCGGTCGTCGAAAGGCTGCCGAACATTCCCGGCCTGTCGCCGGAATTGCGCGCCGTGGTCTATGGCGCCGGCATCGCGGCGCTCGTGGCACTCGCCGGCGTCGGTGTTTTTTTCTATCGCTCGGCACCGCCGCCCGCCACGTTCCAGACGGCCTCCGTTCCGACGGCGACCGTCAATCCGCCGATCCCGAAGTTGCAAACGCCGCCGGTCGTCGTGGCGCCGCAGCCGAATCCGGGCGACACCGCTAAGCTCACCGGACCGATTGCCGACACCGTGGCGGCGGCCAATCGCGGCGATCCGGCGGCGCAAAATTTGCTCGGCGTCAAATACGCTCAAGGCGAGGACGGGCTGCCGCGCGACGACGTCAAAGCCGTCGAGTGGTACCGCAAAGCCGCCAACCAGAACTTCGCCAAGGCCGAGGTCAATCTCGGCGACATGTATTTCTCCGGCCGCGGCGGACTGCTGCAGAGTTATCTCGACGCGCTGTCCTGGTATCTGAAAGCGGCGCAACAGGACGCGCCCGACGCGCAATACCGGCTCGGCTTCATGTACGAGAAAGGCATCGGCACCAGCAGGGACACCGCCAAGGCGGTGCAGCTATATCGCAGCGCCGCCGAACATGGCTATGCCGAAGCGCAGAATTTGATGGGCACGCTCTACGCCACCGGCACGAGCGGCGTCACCCAGGACGACAAGCAAGCGCTCGACTGGTTTCAGAAGGCGGCCGGTCAGGGCTTCGCCAAGGCGGAGAAGAATCTCGGCGACATGTATTTCTTCGGCCACGGCATCGACAAGGATTATGCCCAGGCGCTGACCTGGTACACCAAGGCCGCCGACCAGAAATTCGCCGACGCCCAATTCCGGCTCGGCTTCATGTATGAAAAAGGCATGGGCGTCGATCAGAACAACCAGTTGGCCATCGACCAATATACCAAGGCCGTGCGCAATGGCAGCGTCGAAGCGCAACGCGCGCTCGACCGGTTCGCGCTCGACCGGTTAGCCTCGGTCAAATAACAGGCTTGGATTCAGCGCGACGGCGAGAAAGCCGGCTCGTCGCCGCCGCTGCGCGCGGGACTGGCTTGCCGGCTCGACGTATCGGGCGGTGGCGCGGCCGGTGCCTGCACCGGTGCCGCCAAGCTTTGCCGCCCGCTGGGGACGTTGTTGTTGGCCGATTCCACCTGCGTGGCGTCCCGTTCCTTGCTCTTGTCGACCGGGGCGGATTCCTGTTCCTTCGGCTGGCTCTTGACGTGACGGTTGGTGTAGCCGGAGTTCGCCCGGCGACGAACATAGCCGTCACCGCCGCCGCCACCCCCACCACCGTTATAGGGCTGGAAACCGCCACCCTGCAGGGCGCCGCGGATCATGCCTTCGATATTGATGTATTGGGCTGAAGACTGCGTCGGCAGCAACAAAAGGCCAGATACGAATGCGAATCCTGCAGCCGTCCAAATCGAGGATTTGCCGAACCTATGCATTATCGTCTCCCGCTCCGAACCAACCCGGCATTTTTTCAAGATTTATATGGTGGATATTGCCCGATGAATCGGCCTTTAGCAATCGACCGGGCGGTCCGCCAGAGCGCCCGGCAAGGCATTGACAGAAAAAGTAAACGGCCGGAATTATAGGCTGAGGGTTGAGTGACCGCGCAGCTTAAATTTCGTTCAGGATCCTCGGCAGGGCCGGTAACGGCGTCCGGCACGCCGGGCCGCGTCCGCCGTCGGGGCATGCTATAGGCTTGGCGGGCGCGCGGACCGCCAATGCGACCGGGAGTTCAGAGGTCAGTCAGAATGGTTGCTACCAGGCAGGACCGGCTCTGATGCCCAAGATCGCAATTTCTTATCGCCGCGCGGATTCCGAGGCGATGACCGGCCGGATTTTCGACCGGCTGATCGCCCATTACGGCAAGGAAGCGATCTTCCGCGACATCGACGATATCCCGCCGGGCATCGATTTCCGCGTCCATATCAACCAGACCCTGCTCAAGACCCATATCCTGTTGGCCATCGTCGGCCCGCAGTGGCTCGGCATGTCGTCCGACGGCAGCGCCGACCGTATCCAGGAGGAGACCGACCCGGTTCGCGTCGAGGTCGAGACGGCGCTGCGCCGCCGCGTGCCGCTCATTCCGGTCCTGATCGGCGCAACCAAAATGCCGGGCTCCGACCAGTTGCCGCCGGGCCTGAAGGACTTTGCCTTCCGCAACGCCGTGAAAGTCGATACCGGCCAGGACTTCGACTACCACATGGACCGGCTGATCCGCTCCATGGACGCCATCCTCGAGCAGGAGCCGAAGTCGCCGCCGAGCCGCGAGACCAAGCCGCCGGCAGCACCGAAATCGAGCACGCCCGGGCGTCAGCCCGAAGCCGCCGCCGAGGCGCCGCGCAAAAAGGACACTGGCGGCCGCTCCTCGGCGCCGCCGCCCGCGGCAGGCGCCACGGCAGCCGTCGCCGCCATGCCGGCTTCGTTCATGTCGGCGATGCCGGCCGCGGCCGACTGGCGCGGCGCTCTATGGCCGGCAAGCCAGCAAGGCCGGATGCTGCGGCTCGCCATTGCCGGCGCGGTCGCGGTGCTGGCGGTTGCCGCTGTGGTTGTCGGCCTCCCCGGCGGCTCCGCCAGTTTCGGCCAGCACCTGCCACCATTGGTGGGACATACCGGCGCGGTGAACGCGGTGGCGTTTTCACCCGACAGCCAGATGTTGGTCTCCGGCAGTACCGACAAGTCGGTCAAGGTTTGGAATGCCAGCGGCGGCCAGTCGTTGCGGACACTCGGCGGCGAGTCCGGCGTGGTGACGTCGGTTGCGTTCACGCCGAACGGCAAGCGCATCGTCTGCGGCACACTCGATCGTTCCGTCAATGTCTGGGACAGCAATTCCGGCCAATTTCTGCTATCGGCACGTACCGACACTGGCGGTTCGTGGAACAAGGTGCCGTCGGTGTCGTCGATTGCGATTTCACCCGATGGCACGCGCGTCGTCGTCGGCAGCGGCGACTGGAGTGTCCTTCTCCTCAGCCTTGTGACCGGAGAGCAACTCGCTCCCTTCAAAAACCATAATTTTGAGCACGACGACGTGGTCACGTCGGTCGCATTCTTTCCGAACGGCAAGGTCATCGTTTCCGCGAGCAGAGACGGCACGGTCAAGATTTGGGATGCCGACACGGGGCGAATTTTGCGCACGCTCACCGACCATGCCGGTCCAGTCCTGTCGGTTGCGGTTTCGCCGGACGGCCAGCGGCTCGCCGCCGCCGGCTTCGGCAGTGCGATCGTCATCTGGACCGCAACCGGCCAGGTCGTGCGCAAGATCACCGCCGAAACCGACCGCGTCGAGTCGGTCGTGTTCTCTGCCGACAGCAAGCAGATCGTCGCCGCCGGCTCCAACAGCATAATCGCGGTGTTCGATGCCGACAGCGGACAGCTCTTGCACTCTCTGATCGGCCATGGCGGCGGCGTGAAGACGCTGGCCTTCTCGCCGGACAACCACCGCTTCGCCTCGGGCGGCGAGGACAAGACGATCACTGTCTGGTCGGCGAACTGATTGCCGCCGCTCACGGCGCTGCGGCTGAAATCCGGTCGCCGTGAACGAAATCGTGAATGGCGCCAAGCTTCTTGATCACGGCCGGCGACAGAATGAACGGATAAACGTCCGGCTGGCCCATGGTGCGGTTGAGCGCGTTGAGCGCGTTGCTGAGCGGCAGCCAGGTATCGACCAGCGTCGCCACGTCGGGCGCGCGATAGGGCTGGAAGTCGACCTCGGCTTCCAAGTCGCCTTCTTTTGCCAGCGGCGGATTGACGTAAATGCCGAAGGCGCGCGCCATCTCCAAGGCGTCGACGATGTGCAGGTAATGCGCCCAGGTTTCGGCGAAATCCTCCCACGGATGCGCCGTCGCATAGGCGCTGACGAAATTGTCCTGCCAGTTCGCCGGCGCGCCCGCGGCATAGTAGTTCCGCAGTGCCTGCCCGTAGTCCTGCCGCTCGTCGCCGAAGATCGCACGAAAGTCATCCAACTGGCCGCCGTCGCGGACCAGGACGTCCCAATAGTAATGTGCGATCTCGTGGCGAAAGTGACCGAGCAGCGTGCGATAGGGCTCGTGCATCGAGGTACGCCGGTTTTCCCGCTCGGCGTCGTCGGCTTCCTCGAGCGCCACCGTGATCACGCCGTTCTGGTGTCCGGTCATGACCTTCTGCCCGTTGGGCATCGCTGCAGACGCCAGAAAATCGAAAACCAGGCGTTCGCGCTTGGCTTCGTCCTGATCGTCGCGGCCGTCGAGCGGCAGCTTGAGCTTGAGCAATGTGTAAAACAGATAGTGCTTGGCGAGCTCGATCTTGCGCCAGGCCACGACATTGCTGTCGATCGAGGTGTCGGGAATCATGCGATTATGCCGGCACGCCACGCAAAATTGATCGGTGCTGGCGGCGTCGATCATCCAATTGCACACGCCGAAATCGGCATTGGCAGAAAAGCGATAGAGCTTGCCCTTGGTCGCGCGCGCGCGCCAAGCGTCGCCCTCGGGCTCGAGCGCGGATAATATCTCGGCGCCGGGAATGTAGCCCAAGCGGCGACCGCATTTCTCGCATTTGGTATTATCGAAATAGAGCAATTGCCCGCAAAATTGGCATCTGAAAAGTTTCATATCGTCGCCCCAGCCGGCGTTTCGCGTGCGTTTGCTTTCTAACGCGATTCCGCCGCTGAGATAACAATGAAAAGCGATGAAAAAAGTCCCCCGGCCGAAGCCGGAGGACCTTTCGATCGATCTATAAGACTTGAGCTAGCGTTGGCCGTCCTGCTGGCCGGGCTTCTGCTGGCCGCCCTGCTGTCCGCCTTGACGGCCCGGATCCTGCTGCTGCTGACCGGGTTTCTGCTGGCCAGGATTCTGCTGGCCGCCCTGTTGACCACCTTGGCCGCCTTGCTGCCCGCCTTGATTTGGATTGTTAGCCATAGGAAACGCCTCCTGATCGCGGGACGACCCCGCAAAATTTCAACGATCCTTTGGAATGTTGGTTCCGGATGGAATGTTGGTTCCAGATTCGCTGCCGGAACTCGTCAGCGATTTGAAACTAATGCTTCACAAGAACCAATGAGATTTCGGGAACATAAGTAATGATCATCAAGGCGATGAAATTGACCACCAGGAACGGCAGCACGCCGAGATAAATCCGGCTGAGCGGCGCGTTGAAGATCGCCTGCGAAGAGAACAGATTAAGTCCGAACGGCGGCGTGTACATGCCGAGACTGAGATTGACCGCCACGATGATGCCAAAGTGAATCGGGTTGACGCCGACGCCTTTTACGATCGGCAGCAACAGCGGCGTCAGGATCAGGATCGCCGCCGGCGGCTCGAGAAAGCTGCCGGCCAAGAGCAATCCCATATTGAGAATAAGCAAGAGCTCCCAACGCGGCATGTCCAAGGCGCTGATCGACGCGACGATCTGTTGCGGGATGCCGCTGGTCGTCAACAGCCACGAATAGATACCGGCCGATGTCACGATCCGATCGCCCAGCTCGCATCCTTGCTCGTCTTCCAGATCGTTGCCCAATTCGCACGCGGGCCGAGCGGCACGCCCTTCCACCTGGCGTAACCCATCACATAGGCGGCATCGATGAGGCCGATCAGAAGGCTCGGCAGGATGCCCGCCGTGAACAACAGCACCGCCGATTGCTCCGCCGAGATGGCGTAAAGGATCATCGCGATCGACGGCGGAATGACCACCGCAATGGCGCCCGATGACGCGATCAGCCCGACGGAAAAGCGGTCGTTGTAACCGCCCTCCTTGAGCGCTGGATAGATCATGCGGCCCATCGCCACCACGGTGCCCACGGCCGTGTGCGACATCGCGCCGAACAGCTCGGAGGCCGCCACCGTCGTCACCGCGAGCGAGCCGCGCATGCCGCCGACGATCGCCATCACCATGGCGATGACGCGCCGCGCGATGCCGCCCTGCGCCATGATCTCGCCGGCGAGCACGAAGAACGGCACGGCAAGCAGCGGAAAATTATCCAGGCTGCCGAACATGTAGGTCTGGATCGCTTCCGTCGGCACGTCGGCAACCGTCAGCACCGCGACGATCGAGGTCACCAGCAGGATCAGGAAAATCGGGAAGCCGATGATCAGCAGGATGACCGGCAGGCCGAAGTAGACGAAATAGCCCATCGTCGCGCCCCGCCTAATGCTGCGAAGCGTCGGCGCCGGCGCCGGAGGCGCGCGACGGACGTCGCATGAGCCGCACCGCGACCAGAAGCGCCATCAAGCTGTAACCGATCGGAATCATCGCCTGCGGGATGACCAGCGGAAAGTTCGCTGCCTGGCTGCGCTCCGGAAAGTTCGCTGCCTGGCTGCGCTCGTCGAAGTCCGCGAGTTGCACGATCACCGGCCAGGCGAAAGCGGTGACCGCCGCCGCGGTCGCGATCATCACCAGTTCGGAGAGCAGCGCGAAAAAGTCGCGCACTTTGTCCGGCAACATGGAGACGACGACGTCCATGCGGATTTGCCGTCCCTCCCACGCCACGGCGCAGCAGCCCGTGAACACGCAGCCGACCATGAGGAAGAGCATGATCTCTTCCGCCCACGGAATCGACACGCTGAAGAAGTAGCGGCCGATGATGTTGACGAAATTGATCGCCACGCTGGCGAGCAGGCAGATTCCCGATACCGTGCGGGTGACCATCAGCAGCCAGCGCACG
>Ga0193751_1000719_pt1 | contig 23997 bp, 20 predicted proteins | sample L1c2metaG_FD_143050 | JGI IMG/M metagenome (GOLD analysis project Ga0193751, IMG submission 143050) | Soil microbial communities from a riparian zone of the East river system, Colorado, United States - L1c2 | ecosystem: Environmental > Terrestrial > Soil > Riparian zone | place: USA: East River... | reverse complement strand
CGAAATTCCAGTCTTTTACGACACGATGATGCTGGATCTCGCCTTCACCGAGACCGGCCGGGTTTCGGGCGTGATCGTACGAGACGCGAGCGACCAGACGCGCACGCTTCGTGCGGGCAACGTCGTACTCGCCTGCGGCGGCTTCGAGTCGAGCCCGGAGATGCGCTCCCGTTACCTGGGACCGCTCTGGGACAACTGCAAGGTCCGCGGTACCCGCTTCGACACCGGCGACGGGCTCAACGTCGCCCTTCGTGCCGGCGCCCGCGCCTTCGGACAATGGAGCGGCTGTCATGCGACGCCGATCGACGTCCACGCGCCGGATTCCGGCTCAATAGAGATTTGGGACAAAACAAACCGCCTGTCGTACCCCTACAGTGTCATGGTCGACCGCGACGGCTACCGATTCGTTGACGAGGGCGAGGACTTCGCCGGCTATACCTATGCGAAGTACGGGCGGGCGATTCTCGAACGGCCCGGTTCCGTCGCCTACCAGATCTTCGATGCCAAGTGCGACGGGCTGCTCGAGCCGCGTTATAGCACCGGCACGCCTGTCGTGTCTCAGACGATCGAGGATCTTGCCGTGGCTATCGGAATCGATCCGGAGGTGCTGAGCCACACGATCGCCGAGTTCAATGACTCAGTGAGCGATGTGGAATTCAGCCGGGGCGTCCTCGACGGCAAGCGAACTACCGGGATGTCGCCAAAGAAATCCAACTGGGCACAGCGGATCGACCTACCCCCATATACCTGTTACCCGGTCACATGCGGGATCACCTTTACCTTTGGCGGCATCCAGATCAACGAGCAAAGCCAGGTTCTCGACGGGCGCGGACGTGTGATGCCGGGGCTGTACGCCGCCGGCGAGATGACCGGCGGCTTCTTCTATCAGAACTACCCCGTTGGCTCAGGCCTGATGCGCGGAGCCGTCACCGGCCGGATCGCCGGCGCCCACGCCGCCCTTGAGGGCTCGTGAACTCGCCCCGGTCAGGTCCGACGTACGGGAGGGTCTTGTGCCCTCCCGCCTGACCCGTCCGTCGGCAAGCCCTAAGCTCTGCGGAGGTGGCGCGGCCGTCCGCGGGCAAGGCGATGCGAGGTCCATCGAAGGACGGCGGGGTACAAGACCCCGCCCTACGGCACGATCGGGTCGGCTAGAGTCCTACGCGCTTGCGCCACTCCCGGATAGCCTTTGCATGCTCCCGCTCGTGCGCTGCGCCGCCGTCCAGGCCGTACTCGCCGTATCGCGATTGGTCGAGCGCCTCCTCGGGCGCGTTCTGAATCGCCTCGAGCACGAGCGAGCGTGTGAGTTCGAGCCCCCTCACGATCTCGCGAAGCGGCAGGTGGCGGCGGCCTTCGACGCCCAGGGCGTTGAGGCTATCGCCGTACCCCTGATTGTCTGGCGGCCAGGCGGGTTGGAGCCTACTGGCGACCCTCTGAATCTCGAAAAAGCGGATCTCGTCCATATGCGCGATATGGCTGAGGTGGTCCTTTGCGGACCAGCCATCGAGCGCAGGCGTGCTTACGATCTCGTCGCTCAGCCCGTCGATCGCGGCGAGCAACTCTCTGCGCGACAGCGCAAAGGCTTGAACCACCGACGAGCGTCTGTCCTGTGCCACCACAATCCAACCTCCTAATCACGCCCTCAAATTCGCTCCGCCGCCGCCTTCCACGTCTGAAACGTATCGGCGTGCGCATGACGGAAGATCGTGTCGCAGACGCGTGCCCATGCGAGCCGTGCCAGCTCCGCCAACGCCGCAAACGGAAACCGGTCGTCGCGCAGGCGGAATACAACGCGGTTCTTGGCGCTGATGTCCGTCACAGGATCGCATCCTCCTCGCCAGCTTCGCCCGGTATCAGAATATCCAACTGCCGTATAAGTTCGGGCAGGCGATTTGTGGCCACATCGAAAACACGGCGCGGGTTGATCTCTCCGTAGTCATGAATGAGCACGTTTCGCTGGCCTACTATGTTGTTCCATGGAATTTCAGGATGTGCCGCGTGAGATGCGCCGCGCAGCCTCACCGAGAATCTCGAGCAATCGCTCGACGGACAGCCAGATAGCGCGGTTGGAGACGAAGCCGGCGAAGTCGATGTTCTCAACAAATCCCAGAGCTTCGCGAGCTGCTTCGCGCATATCCCGAATATGAGCATTGTCACGTGCTTCAGGCCGCATAGATAACCGTAAGGTCTCGATCAATCGAGTGCCGGCGAAATGGGTTGCGGATGGTGCCCTGTTCTACCAGATCGACAGGGCGCCCGAGGAGGCCGCCCAGCTCCTCCTGTATCTGAACCAAGTCCCATAAGTCGACGTCCGCATCGGGCGCAATCCGGACCATGACGTCGACATCGCTGTCGGGCCGGAAGTCATCGCGGACAACGGAGCCGAACAGCGCCAGCTCTTCGATCTGCCAGCGCCGGCAGAAGCCCGCGATTTGCTCGCTTGTGACACTCAGATGCGGGTTAATCGTCGCGATGGCGGCGTCTCTCCGATCAGGCCGTAGCTGTCGCCTTCTCGAACGCGCGGCCGAGGCGCTGAATCGAGTCGAAGATGTCCTTCTGTGGCACGTAGCTGAAGGCGAGGCGGATGTAGGGGTGGCCGAGCTCGGGCTTTGTCATCGAGACCGTGCCGGGGACGATGCTGACACCCTCGGCCAGAGCGATCTCAGCGAAGGCCGGCGATTTCAGTCCCTCAGGCAGCCGAACCCAAATGAAATAGCCGCCGTCCGGCCTGTCGTAGCTGACGTAGCCGGCGCAGCGCTCGTCCAGCGCCCGCATCATCGTGTCGCACTTGTCGCGGTAGACCTTCACCAGCCGCTCGATCTGCGGCTCGAGGTAGCCGGCCTCGATATAGGCGGCGATCATCCGTTCGGTGAGCTGGCTCGAGCCGGCGTCGTAGCGCGTCGAGTTCAGCGCGTCGATATACTGCTTCTCGCCGATCACCCAGGCGGCGCGCAGGCCGGTCGCGATCAGCTTGCTGAACGTGCCGACGCCCAGCACGCCCTTCCCGGCAGACAGCGAGAACAGCGACGGCAGCGGGTCGCCCCGAAAGCGGAGGCGGCCGTATGGGTCGTCCTCGACGACCAACAGCCGCTGGCGCTCGGCGATCTCGACCAGCGCCTGCCGCCGCTCGAGCGCCATCGTGGTTCCGGCGGGATTGTGAAAGGTCGGGATCGTGTAGAGGAACTTCACCTTGCGGCCATCGCGCCGGAGGGTCGTGAGGGTGGCATTCAGGGCGTCGGTCTCGAGACCATCGCTGTCCATCGGTATTCCGACCACCTCGGCGCCCGACGACAGGAAGGTCCGCAGTGCACCCAAAAACGTCGGCTGCTCAACGAGGATCACGTCACCCGGATCCGCGAATGCGTCGACGATATTCGACAGTGAGTGGCTGCTGCCGCTCGTCAGGGTGACGTTATCGGCCTTCATATCGACCCCTGGCTCGGCGCAGATCAGCGTGGCCACGTACTCGCGCAGTGTCGCAAAGCCCTCGACGGGGCCGTACTCGAGCGCCTGCTTCGGCTCGCGCTCGAGCACTGTCTGATAGGCGTTGCGAATCTGTTCGACGGGCAACGAGTCTGGGTCTGGTATGCCGCCGGCCAGCGATATCGATCCTGGGCGCCCCCAGAGACTGTTCGTCGGGGGCCCGGGCGCACGCGCGTGTAGCGCCCGCTGACCAGCTCCTCCACCGAGGGAGCGCCGCCGGCCATCGGCTGCCTCGTTGCCTGCTCCATGGATATACCTCTCGCCCGAATGCCGGGCTCATGGTAGCTCAGGGGCAGAGCGGCCGCGACCGGGGTCGCTCTGTATGCTTGGAGAGTGCCGAAGCCGGTTCGCTGGACATCTCATGCACTCGATAGAATCGCGAGGCGTGCGATCGATCGACTGGCAGTCGAGCGGGCCATAGAAGCCGGAGCTTGTATTGCCGGGCCAGCGGACGCGCGTGCTGCGAGTTCGCCGCTATCGTGATGGGGTTCTCGATCGAGAAATGGTCTGGTTGTCATTATTGCAGAGAGCTCGGAAGAGGTCGCTGTCGTGACTGCCTATAGGAGCTCACGTGTTCGTAGGTACTTCGGGGGATCGGAGCCATGAAGGTCTGCTACGACGCCGAGACCGACTCGCTCACTATCAGCCTACGAGAGGCTGAGATTAGAGAAAGCGACGAGCTCCGGCCGGGCGTGATTATCGACTTCGGTAACGACGGTCAGATAGTCAGGCTTGAGATCCTGGACGCATCCAAGATTGTTCAGAACGCCCGCGAGATGCAGTTCATTGTCGGGGAATGACTGAGCCGCCGTCTGCCGTTCTACGAGACCTCCGCTCGCTCCCCAAGGCGCACCTGCACTTGCACCTCGAGGGCGCCATGCGGCCTGCCACGCTCGCTGAGCTGGCATCGGCGCACGGCATCGATGTTCCGCCGCTGCAGGGCGATGGCAGCTTCGCCACGTTTGGCGGTATGTACCGCGCCGCCTGCCTGACGCTGCAGTCGCCCGCCGACGTCCTCCGGATCGTGCAGGAGGTCGCCGAGGACGCTGCCGAATCGGGAGCCACCTGGGTCGAGCCCGCCCTCATGGCCTCGGCAGGCGCCGCGCTGAGGCTGGGCCTTGACAGCGACGAGGCATATCTGGAGCTGCTGCTTGCCGCTGCCGCCGAGGCACAACGGGCGACTGGCGTGGGAGTCGGGCTGATGCTGACCGCAAATCGCGCCCGCGCCCCCGACACCGCGCTACGCGAGGCGGAGCTCGCTGCGCGCTACGCCGGCCGCGGCGTGGTGGCCTTCGGCCTCGCCGACGACGAGTCGCTGGGACCGCCGCAGGCCTTCACCGAGGCCTTCGCGTTGGCGCGGGCGGCTGGGCTGATTTCCGCACCGCACGCCGGCGAGCTGTCCGGCGCGACAAGCGTGCTCGGGGCGCTGGAATCGCTCGGGGCGCATCGCATTCAGCACGGTGTCCGAGCGATCGAGGATTCAGCACTCGTCGAGTACGTGGCACGTAAACAGATCTGCCTGGACATCTGTCCGACCTCGAACCTGGTGCTGTCCGTGGTGCCGAGCCTCGAGGCGCATCCGCTGCCCGAGCTTCTGGCAGCCGGTGTACCCGTGAGCGTCAACGCCGACGACCCGCTGTTCTTCGGATCGAGTCTGCTGGAGGAGTATGAGCTCTGCCGCTCCGCCTTCGGCCTGGACGATGCCGCACTGGCGCAGATCGCCGCCTGCTCGCTCCGCGCCAGCGGCGCCCCCGACCACCTCAAGCGCGCCGGTCTCATTGGCATCCAACGCTGGCTCGCGGACGAGTAGGGAGCCGGGGAACAGCCTGTCTCCCTCTCCCTCGCGGGAGAGGGTTGGGGTGAGGGACGCTCCCGAGCTGCAGGGCTAGCCGGAGACGCCCCGAGAGCCCAGGTATCCCGCGGCTTCGCCTCCGCCCCCTATGCGGCCCACTGGTCCGAGAGCAGCTCAGGCTGGCTGAAGAACGGTGAGGGCGGTGGCCTCCTCGCGTAGATGCTGGGCTTTTCGCCCCGCCGCGCTATGTGAAGGCCAGCAACCAAAGTGGCTTTCGCGCGGCGAAATTATAATAAGAGCACATAATGGTGATTATGCGTCGTATCTGAGACGATGACGACAAATGGGTGAAGCTGGGGGCAGCGCGACTCCCGCTGCTAAGGGGCGAATATAACGACGTATAACGTTCTTAGCGGCGCCTAATGCTCCGTTGACCATCGCCATAACCGCTTTGTGCGGCTGGCCCTCAGGCCTTCAGCACGTCTTTATGCCGCAGCGCCCGCTCCAGCGATGGCTGCATCTTCATCTCGCGGAACTCCGTGATCGCGAAGTCGAGGTGCTCGATGGCGGCCTTGCGTTCGTCCGGATAATGCTCCAGCAGCAGCTCAGCCAACTGTAAATGAATGAGAGCAACCTCAGGCCGGAAATGGATCTTCTCGCAGGCCTTCAGAGCCTGCTCATAGTAGCGCCGCGCTACCTCCGGGTCGCCCAGAAGCGCCGCCGCGGCCCCCAGATGACGGCCCACGGCCGTAGCGGAGAGCGCCCTGATCGTGACCTGATCCGAAAGACCGCTCAGTTGAGCGCTGAGCCGCACCGCGGCCTCTCGGTCCTGCAGCACGACCGCGACCTCGAGCAGCGGCGCAACCAGGTAGGTTGGTGCATGGTCCGCCTCCGGCCCAAGCCCTTCAGGGTCTAGCACGGGACCGGCGACTGTTCGGGCCTCGTCGAGTCTCCCGAGGGCACCGAGGCAGAGCACGCGCAGCGCGGTTCCGACAACGGCTTGAACCCCTTCCCGAGGAATCGCCGCATTGATGCCCGCCAGCGCTTCATCCGCCCGTCCCAACGACAGCCGAATGCGGGTTATGCCGGGGCCAAAGTTTGACCATGCCCACGAGGGGTTCCCGAATTCCTTGGCCTGAGCCATGAACGTATCGCCCCGCGCAAGCGCGTCCTCCCACCGGCCTGCCAGGCTGTCGTCGAGGGCCCCTATGAGGTCTGCACGCTGCAGTGCTGACGGGTAGCGCGTCTTGGTCGCGACCTCACGCAGCTCCCGGAACAGCCGGCCGGCTCCCTGGGGATCTCCCCAGCCCAGGAGGCTGCACCCGGCCTCCCAGAGGAAGAAGTTCAAGAAGCGTGGAGGGACGCCTTCGTGGGACCCGGCCGCCAGCTCCGTGACCAGCGCCCGAACCTCTGGCCCGTGCGGGCCTGAACCGCGCTCGGACTGCCGAGCTGCGCTGCGATAGCGCGCTTCGAGGTCTCCCAGCCGGCGGGCTAGCTCCTGCGCCGCGGATACACGTTCCCAGGCGGACCGGAAGCGCCCCACGTCGAAGAGTACCGTCGACATGTCCAGATCCACCTGTGCTCGTACGGCAGTTTCGGGTTCAGCGCGGCGGTCCGCCTCTTCCACCCACCCCTGGAACTCGGCACCGCCGCTCTCACCGAGGCGGATAAGTGCACGTGCTGCAAGCTGGCAGGCCCGCAGGGCCCGAGCCTCGTCTCCCGCCGCTGTCGCGCGCGCGAGTGCCTCCGTGGCCGCCTCGCGCGCCGCCCGCAGCGGCTCGCCCACGGCCTGGAGCATATCGCCCAGCGCCAGCAGCAGGTCGCAGCGCCTGACCTGGTCGTCCGAATCCAGAACCTCCAGCACCCGCAGCGACTGCTCCAGGTGGCGGACCGCCTCACCGTAGGCGTAGACGCCCATCGCCCGCCGCGCCGCCAGCTCGCTGTAGTGCAGCGCCTTGTCCATGTCCTCGTGCTCGGTGCTCTGAGCGAAGTGCTCGGCCAGCTCGGCGGCATGCTCGTCCAGACGCCGCTCGTAGACGGCTTCGAGCGCACGGGCAACCTGCTGGTGCAACCGAATGCGCCGCAGCGAGAACAGCTCTTCGTAAAGCGTCTGTCGGAACAGCGCATGCGTGAAGCGGAAGGCGACGCCGGGCCCGGCGCCGGCACGCGTCTCGATCATCGCCGTTGCGCTTGCCTCTTTGAGGGCGCTGGTCAGCTCCTCCTCCGGCAGGGGGAGGACACGCTGGAGCACGTCGAGTCTGAATTCCCTGCCGATCACTGCCGCAACGGCGAGCACCTGGTTGGTCTTGTCGGACAGGCGCGACAGCCGTTTCCCGAGCACATCCCGCAGACCCTCCGGGATGGCGGCGTCAGCGCTGCCATCGCCGGTGCGGCCGCCGTCCCGACCTTCCTCGGCGAGGTAGCGCAGCACCTCTTGGACAAACAGCGGATTGCCCTCCGTCTGCCGATGGATCGCCTCCGCTCGACTCCAGGGCGCCTCCAGGCCGCGCAGTAGCGTCATCATCCTGTGCACCTCGTCCACGGTCAGGCCCCGAAGAGGCACGCGGAGGAACGAGGCCCCGCGACGCAGCTCGGCAAGCGCGCCGGATAAAGGATGGGACCGATCGACCTCAACATCGCGGTACGTGCCGACGACCAGCAGGCGTGCCCCCTGCAGGTTGCGCGCCAAATGGACCAGCAGGTCGAGCGTCCCGCGGTCGGCGTCGTGCAGGTCCTCCAGGATGATCAACAGCGGCTGGACGAGGCTTGCATTGCGCAGGAAGCCGGTGACGGCCTGCAATAGCCGCCAACGTTGCTCCTCCGCATCCGCGCGGGCTGAGTCCTCCCGCGCCTGAGCCGAGGTCTTGCTTGAGCTCCTCAGGCTCACGGGCCAGCACATACGAGCGCATCGCCTCGACGAATGGCAGATAGGGCAGCGACAGCGACCCCTCCTCATAGCAGTGGCCGACGAGCGTCCTGCCGCCTCGGATGGCTGCGTAGGTGGCGATCTGCTCGCAGAGGCTCGTCTTGCCAATACCCGGCTCGCCGGCAACCATTGCCAGCGAGCCCTGGCCCGAGATTGCAGCATCGAAGGCGCCTTGCAGCTTCCGCAACTCCTGCTCGCGGCCGACAAAGGTGCGGCCATAGAGGGGATTCGCGGCTGTTTCCTCTCTCTCCTCTTCCGGCAGCGAGACCAGTGAGGTGAGACGCGATGCTCGTCAGCGCCTCACGGACCTCTGTCGCGGAGGCCGGCCGCCTGCTCGGGTCCTTCTCCAGCAGGCGTAGGATCAGCGCCTCCAGGCCCAGCGGGCAGTCGGGGCGGTGCCAGGTTGGGGCGACCGGTGGCGTGTTGAGGTGCTGGCCGATGATGGGACCGCCTCGTCACCCACGAACGGCGGCCGACCGGTCACCAGCTCATACAGCATCGCCCCCAGCGAATAGAGGTCGCTGCGCGGGGTCACCTCGCCGCCGGTGGCCTGCTCCGGCGGCATGTAGGAGACGGTGCCGATCATCATCCCTGCGTGGGTGAGGCGGGTGCGGTCGATGGCAACAGCGAGGCCGAAGTCTCCGATCTTGGCGACGCCATCCGCCGTCAGCCAGACGTTGCCGGGCTTGAGGTCGCGGTGGACGATGCCCTTCTCGTGGGCGAACTCCAACCCCTGGCAGACTTGCTCAGCGATCGTCAGCGCCTGCGGCAGCGGCAGCTTGTGGTCGGGAGCCTGCTCAATAGCACCCTCGACGTCGCCGCCACCCATCAGCTCGGTGACCATGTAGGGCTGGCCGTCCTCGTCCCCCAGGTCAAACACGGTCACGAGATGGGGATGAGTACCGAGCTTGCCCATGGCCTGGCCCTCGCGGGCGATGCGCTCGCGACCAGGGTCGTCGAGGCCGTCGGTCTTGATGAGGGCGAACGCGACGTCGCGGTCGAGGGTCGTGTCGTGAGCGAGGTAAACGCGCTTCTTACCGCCTTCGCCCAGGAAGCGCTTGACGGTGTAGCGGCCGGCGGCGAAGGAGCTTGGTAGGTCTCCGGTCGACTGCGACCTGACTTCCGGACTCCCCCGGGAAATGGTCTCAGCTTGGCCCTCGGTTTGAGCGGCGAGACCGCGCTCGGACGCGGCCAAGAAGTTGGTCGCGTCCTCGTTGTTCGGGTCAAGGATTAACACGTCCTCGACATGCGTACGTACTGCCGCCCAATCTCGCTGAGCGATGGCCCGCTCGGCCTCATCGAGCAGACGGTCAATCTGCCGCTGTGTGCGTTCACTCGGCATGCGGGATCCCTATGAGGTTGCAGTGGTCTCGTTCACCTGGTCGTACATCCGCTTCACAATACATCGGGAGCCGAAACACCGTCAGACTCAGGCAGCCTCGGTCCCGAGCGGCGCACGGCGTACTGTACGCTTCGTTCGCATTCCGTCACAGTTGGTTGTATAATAAGGGTCGGTAAAGTAAGTTATGCGTCGTCACTGGGGCGCGCACGACGAATCCTATGGCTCAATCCACTAACCCAGGACCTGACCGCCGCAGATCAGGCGTACGGGCGCCGACAAGAGGGGTAGCCCGTTCCGCTATAGCGACCCGAAATCGTTTCTGGTCCCTATAGAATAGGGGTCGCACCAGAAACGGTTTCCCGCTCCCCGATCGCTCCATTCTCCCGCGCGGAAGGCGCTGATGGCTAAGTCACGACACGCGTCGCTCACCTTCCCGGCGTGGTGAGCCTGTCGAACCAGGTGAAGGGGCCGGGGGCTGGGTAACGCCCCTCGCGCCTCCGTTCCCCTTCCCTTGTGGGGAAGGGGGTAGGGGATAGGTCACAACGACGCCCGCCGGCAATCGGCCTGTTGTCGCTCTCCCGCTTCGAGGGCGTCCCGCCTGAGCCCTACATCAACCGCGCCGGCAGCCGCTACGCCGTCGTCGGCGAAGCCGCCGGCTTCGCCACGCAGGAGGCGGGCGAAGTCATCCTCGCCGCCCTGCCGGCGACAGAATCAGAGGCGCTAGCCCTCGAAACCCTCGTGGACACGACGGGTTGCGACGGACACTCGCCCAAGCCGCCATCGAGCGGCTCTCGACAGCGGTCGGATCCGCCGTGTCAGAGGCCGGCAAAAGAGGCAGCCCCTACCGGTACTGCGCCCAAGATTTCTTTCTGCCGCCTATAAAGAGGTGGTCGCGGCAGAAAACGATTTCCCGCACTCCGATTCCCTTCTCCCCTTGAGGGAGAAGGGCCGGGGATGAGGGTTGAACGCCCGGCACTGAGATGCTGCGGCTCTTTCACCCCGGCGTCGCTCCCTTCCCTCGCGGGGAAGGGGCCGGGGGGTAGGTCACCCGCTCCTCGATCGCTCCCCTCTCCCCTTGAGGGAGAAGGGCTGGGGATGAGGGGTGACCGCACGGAGGACGTCTCTGGCGGCTACATCACAACCGAACCGTCTTCCCCTCAGCCGCCGACCGCTCGATCGCGTCGATCAGCTTATGGCGCCTGACGGCGTGGTCAAAGTCCGGATCGAACGGGTCGCCGCTCCTGAGCGCGTCGGCAAAGCGCACGTACTCCTGCGCCACGTTGCGCGGCGGACCCGCGGGCGTTCCCTCCGGCACCAGCTTAAACTGATCCGGCGGCTCCATCTGGGCCAGGGTCTCTCCGCCGCGCGCTCCGAACAGGTGGTTGGGACCCAGGTTCGCCGAGCCGCCGGTAACGGTCAGTGTTCCCTCGCGGCCGTAGATCTCGAACCGATTGCCGCTCGGGTTGGAAGGAACCGTCGCCACTTGTACCGCGACCTCGGCGCCGCTGTCGAGCCGTCCTAGAAGGCTGATCCAGTCCGGCGAATCGACCTGCATGGTTTGGCCCGTGTCGGTGTTGTGCCATTCCCTGATGTTTGTCGCGAGGCGCGCCGATACCTCCGTGAACTCTCCCAGGACGAAGCACAGGGCGTCGATAGCGTGGCCGCCTGAGATGGTCAGCGTATTCGCGCCGTTCCTGCGGTCGCCCTGCCAGATCCGTCCATCCCCCCGCTCGGTCGTCGCCCTGCTGATGACGCTGAGATTGGCGCCGATCACCTCGCCGATGTGCCCCTGCTGGATCAGTTCGCGCGCGTACATCAGCGTCGGGTCGCTCCGTGCTTGGAGCCCGACGATGGTGCGCAGCGATCGCTCAGCCGCCAGGCGCGCCATCTCCTCGGCCTCGGGCAGGTTGGCGCCCAGCGGCCACTCACAGAAGGTCGCCTTGCCCGCCCGCAGCGACTTCATGACGAGTGCATGGTGGCCGGGCACCCGAACCGACACGGCCACAAGGTCGATCTCGGGGTTGGCGAGCATGTCATCGATGCTGTGGTAGGCGAGTCCGGCGCCGAACTCCGCTGCCGAGGCTTTCGCCGTCTCCTCGTGCGCCGTGCACACGGCCTTGAGCTCGTAGTCGGGCAGCGCGTGCAGTGCGGGTACGTGTGCATGCGCGCCCCACTCGCTGCCGCCGGGGGTGACCGTCGCTCCCACGATGCCGACGCGAATCTTGTCTGCCATTGATGTCATCTCCTCCATTTTCCGTTGTCTGCTCGGGATAGGGCACGCTCCGCCCCGACCGTCTCTTCCTTCACTGCGCTCCCTTCTCCCTCTGAGGGAGAAGGGCCGGGGATGAGGGGTGTCGGGAAGGGGCCGGGGGATAGGTCCGTCACACGACGGCCGATGTGCCGCCGTCGAAGTTGATCGCGTCGCCGGTAATGTACTGCGCGCGGTCGGAGCAGAGGAAGACGATCAGGTCGGCTGCCTCTTCCGCCTCCGCCAACCGGCCGATGGGAACGTTCTCCCCCATGCGCTCGTAGGCCTGGTCCAGCGGTAAATCGGGAAACCGTCGCACGGCCCCACGCGAGATCTGGCCGCTCTTCACCAGTCCAATGCAGACCGTGTTGACGCGGATCTTGTCCTTCGCGAACTCCTTCGAGAGTGCCTTTGTCAGCGCGATGCCACCCGCACGGCTGACGCTCGTGGGAACAGACGCGGCGGCCGGCTGCTTGGCCTGAATATTCGTGAGATTAATGATCGTTCCTCCGCCCTGCTGGCGGATCAACGGGATGGCGAGACGCGATGCGCGGATGGCAGCGAACAGCTTCAGGTCCAAGTCTTCAGCCCAGGACTCGTCGGTCACCGACTCGAACGGGCTCGCGGCTGACGTGCCGGCGTTGTTGATCAGGATATCGACGCGACCGAACCGTCCGTGCGCCGCCGTGACGAATCGCTCGACGTCCTCGGCGCGCCGGACATCCGCCGCCATCGCCAGGCACTCGCCGCCCGCCGCGCGGATCGCCGACTCGACCTGCTTCAACGGCTCCTCACGGCGGGCGCAGATGGCCACACAGGCGCCCTCACGTGCGAACGCCTTCGCCGTGGCTGCGCCGATGCCCTCGCTGCCGCCTGTGACAAGCGCGACCTTTCCCTTCAGGCCAAGCTCCATGGCTGTCTCCTCTAGCAACGCGCTACGGTTATGGTGTCATGGTGTCATCGATGCCATCACGTCATCGAAGAGATGTGAACGGAATGACCAGAGTAACCCTACGACTTCCCGACGAGGTTCACAAACGGCTGGCGGTCCGGGCGCGTACGTCAGGAATATCCATGAACCAGGTCATCGTTGATATTCTCAGCGACGCCCTGGGCTGCGGTATCGGCAGTCGAGAGGGAGAGACACCGATGGAGGTTGAGCGCAGGCGCGTCCGCGAGGCTCTTGGTGACCTGCTGGTCGAGTTTACCGCCGAGGAACTTGCGCCCTTCATGAAGCATCCGCTCTCCGAGATTGATCGCGAAGCGCTGTTCCATTCCTTGGCCGGGGTCAACTTGTCCGGCGCGATCATCGAGGAGCGGGAAGAGAGCCGCTACTGACCCATGGCACTTTACTACCTCGATTCCAGCGCTCTCGCCAAGCGTTACGTAAAAGGTCGGGTCCGCCTGGGTCATCCGGCTTATCGCTTCAGAAGCTGTGGCCGTCTCTGAGCTCGCGTTCGTCGAGATGGCATCCATGTTGGCTCGTCGGACCCGAGACGGGCTCATCTCTCGCCGCAGTGCGGAGGAGACGTTCGAGCTCTTCACATTGGAGGCTAGCACCTACACGATCGTTGACCTAACAAGGGCGCTCGTCTTGCATGCGGCCTCGCTGTTGCAGCAGCCGGATCCGCGGCCCCGATTGCGCTCGCTCGATGCACTGCACGTCGCGAGTGCGCGCGAGGTATTCGGCCGTGCCCTGCGACGCGGAGTGGACGTGGGAGCATTTGTGAGTGCCGATCGAGCCTTGATCGACATTGCCGGTTCCGCGGGTCTGACGACAGCGAATCCCGAGTTCTACGGGTGAACCGGCCACGTGCGGCAGGCCTGGTTGCCTGCCTGTGCATCGGAGCCGTACGATCGAGCAAGAGTGGATATCCGCGTAGGCACCGGCTATGACCTGCATCGCTTTGGCGAAGGGCGGCGGCTGATCCTCGCGGGGGTGCAGCTGGATGAGGAGCGGGGTCTCGTCGGTCATAGCGACGCCGATGTGGTGACGCACGCGGTCATAGACGCGATGCTTGGCGCCGCGGGGCTCGGAGACATCGGGACGCATTTTCCGCCGGGCGACCCGCGCTTTGCCGGCGCCAATAGTATGGAGCTCCTTCGGGTGACGCTGGCATTGCTCTCGGAGCGCGGTTGGCGGCCGGTCAATATCGACACGACGGTCATCGCGGAGCGGCCGCGCCTGGCCCCGCACATCCTTGCAATGCGGGCTTCACTCGCCGCGGTGCTTGGAATGGATGTCGAGAGCGTGAGCGTCAAGGCGAAGACGAGCGAGGGTCTGGGCGCACTGGGTGCTGGAGAAGCTATCGCGGTTATGGCCGCGGCCCTCATCACGCGGGACTCCTGACATTCGTCTCGGATCGTAAGAGGGGGTTTTCGTGTCAGTTATTGCATCTATCCGGCGTGATATCCGCGCCGCGCTCGACCGCGACCCCGCGGCGCGCAGCCCGCTTGAGGTAGTTCTCACCTATCCTGGCTTCCACGCGCTTCAGTTCTACCGGCTGTCTCACCGCCTCCAGAAGGAACGCGTCCCGCTGCTGCCGCGCCTGATATCGCACGTTGGGCGCACACTGACCGGCATCGAGATCCATCCGGGCGCCACGATCGCCGATGGGCTGTTCATCGACCATGGCATGGGGGTGGTGATCGGCGAGACGGCCGAGCTGGGTGAGAATTGTCATCTTTACCAGGGTGTCACCCTCGGTGGGACGAGCACCCGACGAACCAAGCGGCATCCGACACTCGGCAGGGGTGTCACTGTAGGCGCGGGAGCGAGCGTCATCGGCGCCGTCACGATCGGCGACAACGTCAGGATCGGCGCCGGCTCGGTTGTCGTCACCAACGTGCCGGAGAACGCGACCGTCGTGGGCGTTCCCGGCCACATCGTCGCCTTTCAGAACCCCGCAGACGAGACGATCGAGCGCCTGCCCGACCCAGAATGGGACCGGATCGAGCAGCTCGAGGGCCGCGTGCGTGAGCTCGAGGAGGCGCTTGCGGCGACAACCGTCGCACCAACGCCCCGCGGTAGCCGTGGAACCCGGCAGGCGAAGTCCGGAAACGGCCGTAACGCGGCCGGCGAGCCTGCCTCGACCCCGGCCGACGGCTGAGCGCTGAACGATGAAGATCTACAACACCCTGTCCGCCAGGCTGGAGGAGTTCGTCCCAGCCGGCGATCCTGTGACCGTCTACGTCTGCGGTGTCACGCCCTACGACGAGAGTCACGTGGGCCACGCCCTCAGCTACATTGTCTTCGATGTCCTCCGCCGCTACCTCGAGTACAAGGGCTATAACGTCCGCCATGTGCAGAACTTCACGGACATCGATGACAAGCTCATCGACCGTGCGAATCGCCTCGGCACGACGGTCGCCGAGCTAGCAGAACGCTACATCGAGCGCTACCTCGAGGACATGCGCGACCTGAACGTGACCCCTGCAACCGTCTACCCGCGGGCGACACAGGAGATAGACAAGATCGTCGAGGTCATTCAGGCGCTTATCGACAAGGGCTACGCGTATGCAGGCGGTGGCGACGTCTACTTTCGCGTGCGGCGGAAACCAGACTACGGCAAGCTTTCCCATCGCAGCCTCGACTCCATGATCGGCGAGATGCGCGTCGAGGCCGGCGAGGCCAAGGAATTCACCGGCGATTTCGCCCTCTGGAAGGGCGCCAAGCCCGGCGAGCCCTCCTGGGACAGCCCCTGGGGGCCGGGCCGCCCTGGCTGGCACATCGAGTGCACGGCGATGTCTGTCAAGTACCTGGGTCCGTCCATCGACATTCATGGAGGCGGCAACGACCTGATCTTTCCACACCACGAGAATGAGATCGCCCAGAGCGAGGCGGCTACCGGTGTCGAGCCGTTCGTTCACTACTGGATGCACAACGGTTGGATGCAGTTTGCCGGCGAGAAGATGAGCAAGTCGCTTGGGAACTTCGTCACGATCCGCGATGCGCTCAACAGCTACGGCGCCGATGCGCTGCGCCTGTTCGTGCTCAGCTCGCACTACCGCAAGCCGCTCACCTACTCCGGCGAGGGCATGATCGCCATGCAGAAGGGCGGGGAACGGCTGCGCGCAGCAGCTCATGTGGACAGCGGCGCCGGTGTCTCGCCCGCCGGCCTCGACCTGGAATCCTACCGCCGCCGGATGGAAGAGGGGCTGGAGGATGACCTCAACACCGCGCCCGGGGTCGCTGCCCTCTTCGACCTCTCGCACGACATCAATCGTGCCCACGCCGAGGGTCTGGAGATTGCGGAGGCTCAGGCGCTCCTGCGCGATCTTGCCGCCCTGCTCGGACTTAGCCTTGCGGCGCCTGAGGAGCGCGGAAGCGACCTCGCGGCCAAGCCGTTTGTCGACCTGCTGGTCGATGTCCGGCGTGAGCTGCGCGCCGCGAAGCAGTTTGCGTTGGCGGACACGGTGCGCGACCGCTTAACCGAGCTCGGCATCGTGCTCGAGGACACGCCTCAGGGTACCCTCTGGCACGGCAGGTAGTTGTCCAGCGGTCGGAGGCATCACGGCCGTTTCCCTCCCCCTCTCCCTCGTGTGAGAGGGTCGGGGGAGATCACTATTCGGCACTGGGCCTCCAGCGTCCCCTTCTCCCTTGTGGGAGAGGGTCGGGGTGACGGAGAAGCCCGAGTTGAGCACATTGCCCGAGCCGCGCAGCGCTCGGGCATGGGTCGGGAGGCAGACATGGCCGAGAGCGACGTCATCTTCGTGAATCCCTTCGCCGTCCCCGACGGCCGGCACGGCTGGCGCGGCCTCGGAGCGCCGGGCGACCGCAAGCGCAAGTGGTACACCGTGCTGCAGAACGAGTTTGTGCTTGTGACCGCGCTGGTCGTGCTGCCCGGCGAGCGGAGCGTCCGCCACACCCACGAGACCGGCGAGCTCAACATCAGCTACATCGGCGAGAACCGGCCGATCATCCGCTGGAACCCGCCGGGCGTGCCGCATGGCGGCCTGCCGATCCCAACCGAGGCGTACACCGAGCCGCCGAGCGTTCTCGCCGCTTTGGGGCGTGTGAGTGCCAGCAGCCCTGACCTCGCCGCGGTGCTGAGCAGCATCCTGGACCGGCAGGTGCGGATCGAGGAGGGCTTCGCGGAGCTCACGCGCCCGCAGCCGGGACTCCGCGTCGCGATCGACGTCCTCTTCCCACCCTTCCGCACCACAATCGACGATCCAGCCTATCCAGACAAGCGAACGATCACCGGTCAGTGGTACGACTAGTGGCGGCACGAGCAGCTCTCGGAAGTCGTGTAAAAGGACTGCTTCTCCCTCACCCCAGCCCTCTCCCCCAAGGGAGAGGGGGAAGCGCCGCCACCGTGCATGGTGTGCGCAGCCGGGACTTTCCCTCGCCCCAGCCCTCCGCCGCAAGAGAGAGGGAGAAGCGCCATCGATAGGGAGGCCAATGCTATCTGCTGAGGACAACGAGCTGCTGACCCACGTCGGCCCCGGCACTCCGATGGGGGCGCTGTTCCGACAGTACTGGATCCCCGTCGTCTACTCGGAAGAGCTGGAGGCCGGCGGCCGCCCCTACAGGGTCCGCCTGCTCGGCGAGGACTTGGTGGCCTTCCGCGACAGTACGGGCGCGCCGGGCCTGCTGGCCGCGAGCTGCCCGCACCGCGGCGCGTCACTGTTCTTCGGCCGCAACGAACAGGCCGGACTTCGCTGCGTTTACCACGGCTGGAAGTTCGACGTTACCGGCGCCTGCATCGATATGCCGAACGAGCCGGACAGTAGGGGCACGGCATGCCGTGCCCCTACTGGCAAGGTCAATGCCCGCGCCTATCCGACGCGTGAACGCGCCGGTATCGTCTGGGCGTACTTCGGTCCCCGCTCGACGCCTCCGCCGATGCCCGATCTGGAATGGATGCTCGTGCCGGCCGAACAACACCGCCATGCCTGGCGCGCGATCCGTGAGTGCAACTGGGCGCAGGCCATGGAGGGCGACCTCGACACCTCGCATGCGCCCTTCCTGCACGGCTCGATCGCGGTGTCGACCGTATCCGGCGCCTACCGGACCTCGGACAAGGCGCCACGTCTGGAGATCGTCGAGACCGGCTCCGGCGTCATGTACGCCGCGCGGCGCGATGAGGGACCGGACCACTACTACTGGCGCACGACTCAGTTCCTGATGCCCTTCTTGACCTGCTTCCCAGCCACGCTCGACGGAGAGATTCCCTGCCATATGTGGGTGCCCGTCGACGATCAGTACACCATGGTCTGGCTCGAAAGCTGGCATCCGTTGCGTCCATTCACGCCGGAGGAACACGCGGGCCGTTCTCCTCGCGGGCCGAGTAGCACGGAGCTCTACTGGCCCAACAACGGCGCCGGCGAGCTCAATGCCTCCGAGGGCGCGCGCCCCTACGCCGGTTGGTGGCCGAGCCTGAATCAGAGCAACGACTTCGGCATCGATCGAGACATCCAGCGGACACAGAGCTTTACCGGAATACCCACCGTCCCCCTCCAGGATGCCGCCATGACCGTCTCGATGGGGCAGATCGCCAATCGCCAGACCGAGCGCCTCGGCACTGCCGATGGCATGATCATCCAGGTGCGGCGCCGTCTGCTGCGCGCGGCACGTGCGTTGAGCGAGCAGGGATCCGATCCACCAGCCGTCGACCGGCCCGAGCTTTACCAGGTGCGGTCGGCCTCAGCGGTCCTCCGGCGCGAGGTGGCATGGGCGGAGGCGTTGGGCGCCTGGCACGCTGCCCGCTCGGGCTTGACTCCACTGGACGAGTCGAGCCGGTTCGTGAGCAGCTAGGCCCAAACAGGCGCCAGGCTACAACAGTTCGCCCCTCATCGCGGTCCAGCTCACGAGTTCTCGGCGTGCGCACGTCGCAACCAGCTCTCGACTTCGTCGTCAACCTGCTCGACTGATGTGAGTGCGATGCGAACGGTCACCTGGCCCGAACCCATGCCGCCGGGCAATTCGATGCGACCTGCGGGCTGCTGGCCCCGGAGGTGCAGCCCGCAGGTCGACGCGACGCTTCGTCGCCGCCTGCACCGCCGCAAACGTCCGTTTCGGCGTCAGCAGTGAGATGTACCCCTTGCGGCCCTGGACGGTGGCCTCGCCGGCGGCGGCTACCCGAGCGAGGATGGCATCGAGGATCGGGCGCAGCTCCGGGCGGTCCCTGTACTGGCCGTCGATCAGCTCGTCCGCACTTGAGGTGAGAAAGTCCGGGTAGCCGAACCGCTCCATGACGAGAAACGACTGTGGATAGCCGTTCACTCCCTGATGACCCACTGATTTCGCTCGCGCTAGTAGTGCGCCTGCATCTCCATGTCTGCCTGCGGATGGATGAAGCGTGTGCTTTCCCTCGAGGCGGCATCGTTAGCCGGCCGCCTCCAGCTTGGGCAGCGGTGCCGGGACAGCGACCGCGTCCAGGTGGAGAAGCCGGATGATGTTGGCCGCCACCATCTTGGTCTTCTCTGCCTCGGGAACGCCGGCGAAGTTGCGCTCCACCACGCCCATCGAGTTCGGCCACTCCGACTCCTGGTGCGGGAAATCAGTGCCCCAGATGACCTTGTCGACGCCGATGTGGCGCCGCAGCTCCACGCCGATTGGGTCTTCCTGGAAGCCCCAGTAGAAGTGCTCACGGATCACGTCGCTGGGCTTCTTCTCTCCCTCGAGCGGCTTCCAATCCAGATGACGCTCAACCCAATAGCGATGGCGCCCGTAGCGAATATCCGCCATCCGCAGGAAGAACGGCACCCAGCCAATGGAATTCTCAGCCAGATAGACGTTCAGCGCCGGGAAGCGCTCGAACAGGTGGTCCAGCGTGAGCTGCACCGCATTGAGTCCCGCCGCGCGCGCGAAACGCGCCGTCTGGCCCACGATCCCGAACAGGGGGCTCTCCAGCTGGCTCTTGAGCTCCTCCGGCTCGCGCGCGTAGTGATAGAAGGCGCCTCCGCGCTCGCCGTTTCGATCGATGTCGACGTGAATCGCCACAGGCATCTGCAGATCGAGCGAAGCCGCCCAGAACGGGTCGTCCTGTATTGACGGGTAACCGTTGCCGCTGGGGAAGACGCCGATGACGACGATCTTGAGTCCCTTCTTCTTGCAGTTCTCCATCTCGGCGATGGCGTCCCTGACGTTGGTCCAGGGGATGATGCCGACTCCGAACAGCCGATCGGGCGCCACGGCGCAGTAATCGTCGGCGAGCCAGTCGTTGTAGGCGCGCACCACGGCCAGGTAGGCAGCGTCGTCCTTGACGCGACGCAGCATGCGCATGCCCGCGACCTGCGCTGGAAACAGCACCTCTGCCTCGATGCCGTCCACGTCCTGCTCGCGGATGCGCTGTTCGGCGGGGCCGGTCCCGGGCGTTGTGTCGTAGGTCTGGCGAATGGGCTCCCAGACGTCGCGCCCCTTCCCGCCGTACAGGTCGAACGCGTTCGCCTGTCCGACCCGCTCGTCCTCGATGAACCAGGCGTCGGTGCCGTCCGGCAGGCGCTCGAGTCGCGGCGCGCCGGCTCGATACTGCGCCGGCACACGGTCGACCCAGTATTTGGAGGGCACCTCGAGATGGGAGTCGCCGGATACGTAATGGTAGGTTCTAGCCACGATCTGTCTCCTCTCGCGCAATCACCGCAGGCTGCCTGCATCGGCGCGCGCGAAGCTACTTCTGATGATAATGCCGCCGGCACCTACGATAGCACTGGTGATCGACGTCTGAATCTTGCCCTACCCCGATAAGGAAGGAAGTAGTTCTTTTTCGGGGGCTTCGCCCCCGCGACCCTCCCGATGCTGAAGACGCTGAGCATCACAGTTGTGAGCACGAGCGAGGGTCTATACGGCACCCTTAGAGCGTTGGTCTATTGGTTCGGCAGGCAGTAGGCCGAGACCATCGCGTTCTCGTCGGCGATGTACAGGCAGCCGTTGGCGACCACCGGGCCTTGCCAGTGAACCGGCCCGATACCACCTCCGGCAGACTGCTGGGCTGAGCTCCACAGGGCGTTCCCATTGTGCGGGTCACGCGCGAAGACACCGTCCGATCCCGCGACGACCAGCAGGCCGCCCGCGACAATTGGCGATGTGTAGCTCCCGGAGATGCGCCACTGTGAGCTGAGCGAGGTGCTCCCGCTCGCGTCTGTCTCGACACGAAGGCCGATAAGCGTCTGGTCCGCTGCGACGAAGACCCAGGCCGCGTTGCTCTGCGGATCCGCCCAGGCCGCCGGAGCGGCCATGACCCGACCTGCTGCGAGGCTGATCTGCTGCAACTCGCTGCCCACGCCACCGAGCTTGGAGCGATCGAGGAGCCGCAGCACTGAGTCCTTGCCGCCCTGAACGGCAAGATAGGGCGTCGCACTCTGAGGCTGCGTGGGTAAAAGCGCTGGGGCAGTGCTGCCGAGATCGACGTCCCCCTCATCAAGCTGCTGATAGTTGGATGGGGTGTAGGAGTCAATGAGTCGCGAGGCGTCGCCGCTGGTGTGCATGACGCTGTCTCCATAGTCAGGTCCCCCTCGATCGGCGTCGAATGGACCATTCCCAGAAGCGAAATACACCGTCCCATCGGTCGGCCCGCCGCTTTGGTCGACGACGACGCCGCTCCGCGCCCAGACCCCGGCCTCCCGCTTGTCACAGGACGCCGTCGCGCTGGGAACAATCGACCGGCTTGCCAAGAGCTGGCCTTGGTCGCTGCACAGCACATTGAAGATGTGCACCGAACCGTCGTCCAGGCGGATCGCCAGGACGTGCCCCACGTACGGCCCGAAATCGCCAAAGTAGCCCGAGAGCGCGACGTAGAGCATCCCGTTGGCCACATTGAGGGCTGACGACCGCTTCTCGTAGCCGTTCATCAGCGTTATGGTTACAGGCCACGGCGGCGTGCGGTCCTCGTCGCCGCTTGCCGCGTCATAACGATGGACGGCGGCGTCGTTGCCGGCGGCGTAGACCCACCTGCGCGAGGGATCGGCTGCGGGCGTCGCGCAGATCTGGCAGGACTGATTGGAGACCGTTGGTCCGGACGTCGTCTGATTCCAAACCACGTCGCCGGTAGCGGCGTCGAGCGCGAGAGTCGTCCCGTGGCTCGTGGTCAGATAGAGAAGGTCGCGCGTCCCGCCGCCGGGCATCGGGACGCTGCTCAGGAGTATGGGGGAGCCGCCGGACTTCTCGGGGAGCGCTTGGGTCCAGGCGCGGCGGAGACGGCCGGCGCTGTCGGCGGTGATCGCGGTCTCAGCCGAATTCACGCCACTGCGCTGCGCGTCGTGGTCGAAGACCGGCCAGTCAACCCGGCCGGTGGTCTGGGCAGGTCGGGTCGTCGTTTGAGTGATCGACCCCGCCTTCGGGCTGGAGACTGCCGTGGCAGCCGACGGCGCCACGAGCGGCGCCTGCGCCGCACGAGTACACCCCACGGTTGCGAGCAGGCACAGGGAGAGCGATAGCAGGATCGCTGCCCGTCTGGTGGTTGGATGGGACACCCGCGTATGCACCTCCTGAGCGTACCGCGCCACGCAGAGTAAAAAATCAGCGCTCACCCAGATGAGCCTCGTCACCGCCACTTCTCAGCTGACGGCGAACCGCCCGAGCATTGAGTGATACGCTCGCACGCGTGACTCTGCGCCCACGCCATGCCCCCGGTCCCGCTCGCCTGAGGCGGACGCTCGGGGCGCCGTCGTTGTTCGCGGCTGCGTACGGCAATGTAGGTTCGGACATCTACTTCGCCCTCGGGGTCGTGGCGCTCTACGCGCTCGGACTTACGCCGGTCGTATTCATGCTTGCCGGCCTGCTGTTCGTCACGACGGCGCTGAGCTACGCGGAGGCGTCAACGCTCCTTCCGGAAGCGGGCGGTTGCTCCAGCTTCGCGCGTGTCGCCTTCGACGACCTCATCGGCTTTCTGGCCGGATGGGCCGTATCGCTCGACTACATACTGACGGCCGCGATCTCCGCCCTGTTTGTGCCGCATTACCTGGCCGCGCTCGGTCTGCCGTGGCTGAAATATCCGCCGGGCGACGCCATTGCCGGCCTGGCGGTTCTTGCTGTTCTCGTCGCGGTCAACCTGGCCGGGGTGCGCGACTCCGCCCGCATCAACGTGGCTACCGCCGCCGCGGATATCGTCACCCAGGCGCTGATCATCGGCGTTGGCCTCATCGCGGTATTTAGTCTGCCGGCGCTCGTTCACAGCGTTCGCCTGGGCGTGGCCCCGACCTGGGACCAGTTTGCCTTCAGCATCTCGATCGCGGCCGTCGCCTATACCGGGATTGAGACGATCTCGAATCTCGCCGGCGAGGCGAAGCGGCCGTCTCGATCGATTCCTCAAGCCACGATCTTATTGATTGTGACCGTACTGGGAATCTACGCGCTTCTTACAAGCGTCGCGCTCTCCGCGATGCCCGTCCGCTACACCGGCGACCCAAACCCCATCACCGGCAGCCTGTATACGACGGATTTGGCGACGAAGTATCAGGCCGATCCGGTGGTCGGGTTAGTGGAGAATCTGCCGGTACGCTTCCACCCCGCGGTACGGCCATTACGAGCCTGGGTCGGGCTCCTGGCGGCGACTATCCTGCTCATTGCCAGTAATGCCGCGCTCCTGGGTCTTTCTCGCCTGACCTATTCACAGAGCAGGCATCGCCATCTTCCCCGCATCCTCGGCTCGCTGCATCCGCGGACGGATGTGCCCTGGATCGCGGTCGTGGCCGGCGGACTCGTGGCCGCTGCGCTCCTGTTGCCCGGCCTCTTTGGGGTCGCGGAGGCGAACCTGTTGGGTGCGCTCCTGTCATTTGGGGCCCTGATCGGGTTCACGGCGGCGCACCTTGCGGTTGTCCGGCTGCGCTGGCTGGGGGTGGAGGGGCCGGGGACATTTCGTATACCAGGCGCCGTGCGGCTGCGGGGCCGCGAGCTCGCGGTGCTGCCGTTGCTGGGCGGGGCCGGAACGACCATCGTCTGGGTGACGGTTGTGCTGACGCACCCAACGGCGCGCTGGGTTGGACTGTCGTGGATGCTGGCCGGCCTCTATCTCGCTTACCGGCGCGGAAAACACCTGCCGGTCACTGGGAGGATTACCGACGTTGCGGTCGCCAGGGAAGAGATTGCCGAGGCGAAATCGGAGAGCTGACCGTCATGAACCTGCGCGAGGCGTTCGAGGTCCGGCCGGGAGAGGTGGTGGCGATCGTCGGCGGCGGCGGCAAGACGACGATTCTCTATCGCCTTGCCCGCGAGACCGTCGCGGTGGGTGGGAAGGCCATCGTCACGGGCACGACTCGGTTCGCCT
>Ga0193751_1000718_pt1 | contig 24043 bp, 29 predicted proteins | sample L1c2metaG_FD_143050 | JGI IMG/M metagenome (GOLD analysis project Ga0193751, IMG submission 143050) | Soil microbial communities from a riparian zone of the East river system, Colorado, United States - L1c2 | ecosystem: Environmental > Terrestrial > Soil > Riparian zone | place: USA: East River... | reverse complement strand
ACGGCAGCGAGCGGTACTACGCGGTCGCCGTCTATTCCGAGGGCGACAACGGCATCGTCGCCTTCGACGAGCCGTGGAAGAACGTCTGCGCGACGCTGTACCACGAGCTGCAGGAGACCCGGACCGATCCCGACGTCGAGGACGCGATCCGCCCGCGGTCGGCGCCGGGCGCCGACCGGCTCCTCGGTTGGTACTCGCCGCACGGCGGGGAGATCGGCGACATCCCGATGGCGGAAGCGGGCGGAGACATCAGCCGCGTGGTGAAGGAAGTGCCGCTCTCCGACGGGAGCGGCACCGTGCCGATCCAGTTGATGTGGTCGAACGCGGTCGGCGGTCCGGAAGGTCCTACCCCGACGCCACGTCCGCCGCAGTGAGCTGACGGCCGTAGGCGCCGCGGCCGGTGAGCACGGTCGCGCCGCAGCGCGCTGCGAGCGCGACCGCTTCCTCCACCGGCATGCCGGCGCCGAGCCCGAACGCGAAGCCGGCGGCGAAGCAGTCGCCGCAGCCGTACGCGTCCTCGATCGGACCGGGAATCGGCGCTGCGCGGAACGGCCCGCCGGGGCGGATCCAGCCGCCAAGCGCGCCCGACGTGCTGACCACGAGACGAGGCGGCGGTTCGAGATCGATCGCGTCGAAGCGCTCGCCTGCGTCTCCGCTGCTGCCGATGAGCGCGTCGAGCTCCTCGGCTGCGCGGTGCAGCGTCGGAAGCTCGCGCGACGTGGCGGCGAAGATCTTGGCGCGGCGGGCTGCACGGACTGCGGCGACATCACCGCCGGTGAAGTAGACGGCGTCGCAGCGCGCGAGCTCTTCCCACGGGAGCGACGGGTCCTCGCCCGAGGGACGGAGCTTCGGCCCAAGCGTCGTGATCGTGCGCTCCCCGTCGGCGTCGATGTACGTGAAGGCGCGCCGCTGCGGCTGTCCTGCCGCGCAGGCGTGCACGGTCACGCCCAGCTCGGTCAGGCGCGCACGGGAGCGGAGGGCGATCTCGTCGTCGCCGAGGGAGGTGTAGAAGTCGACGGAGCCGTTGAGATTGGCCAGCTGCACGGCCGCCACCGCGCCGCCGCCGGCGGGCTCCTCCCAGGTCTCGACCGCCGAGACGATCTCCCCGGCCTCCGGCACCCGCTCGACCCGGGCGAACTGGACCCACTCGACGTGCCCGACGACTGCGACTCTCATGTCTCACATCTTCGCGCGGCAGTACGTTGTATGTATCGATGGCCGTCGCAGTCCCGCCGTTCGAGACCTTCTACGAGAGCCACAAGACCGAGGTCTTCCGGTTCCTCGTCAGCCGGATCGGACGCGACCGCGCCGAGGACGCGTTCCAGGAGACGTTCCTCCGGGCCTTGCGGGCGTACGATCGGCTGGAGCACGGTGAGCACCTGCGTGCCTGGGCGCTCACGATCGCGAACCGGATCGTGCTCGACGGCGTTCGGCGACAGCGGCCGCAGGGCGACATGCCCGACCTCGTGACCGAGGACGGCCGGCCCGCCTACGAGGAGCTCGCACCGCTGACCGACGACCTGCCTCCGAAGGAGCGGGCCGCGGTCGTGCTGCGGTACGGCTACGACCTCGGCTACGACGAGATCGGCGCAGCGCTCGGCTCGACCGAAGCGGCAGCGCGCCAGGCGGCATCCGCCGGCGTGCGACGCCTGCGAAAGGAGCAGCAGTGATCGACACTCCCACCTTTGAGCTCGACGAGCGCTTCCGCGCGGCAGCCGCCGCCGAGGGACTGCTCGACGTCGCGTACGACGTGTTCGACGACACGGCGATGGGTCCGCTCCTCGTCGGCGTCACCGACCGCGGCCTGTGCCGCATCTCGTTCGACCCGAATCCGGAGCGCGAGCTGGAGCAGCTCGCCCGTGTCTACGGCCCGCGCGTCCTCCGCTCCTCGCGCCCGGTCGACCGAGTCCGGCGGGAGCTCGACGAATACCTCGAGGGTCGCCGTCGTGACTTCGACGTCGACCTCGACCTCCGTGGCCAGCCGGATTTCTACGTCCGCGTGCTCGCCGAGCTCGCTCGCGTCGGCTACGGCGAGACGACGACGTACGGGACGCTCGCGGCACGTGCCGGCAACCCGCGCGCGGCGCGGGCGGTCGGCACGGTCATGAACCGGAATCCGGTGCCGATCGTGCTGCCGTGCCACCGCGTCGTCGGCGCGAACGGCAGCCTGACCGGCTACGGCGGAGGGCTCCACCGCAAGGAACTGCTCCTGCGCCTCGAGGGCGCGATCCTCTAGCGGGACTGCTTACTTGCCCCAGTGGAGGGCGATGACGCCGAGAACGCCCGCGATGATGAGCGCGAGCCCTGCCAGCCACGTACCGCCGCGTCGGCCCAACGGCATCATCGAGCCGAAGGCCATCAAAGCGCCCGCAATCGCGACCAGCGCCGCCGACAGTTCCTTCAGCCGGAGCGCGTTGTGCACGGTGATGAACAGGAGTGGATGCATGCCGACAATGGTCACGCCGCCGTCGGACGGAGCTTGTAGCCGACGCCCCACGCGTTGACGACCCAGCCGGGAAGCCCGGCCGCCGCCAGCTTGCAGCGCACGCGTGAGGCGTGTGACTCGACCGTTCGCGTCGGCACGAACGTCCGGTAGCCCCACACGTCGCGGAGCAGCTGCTCACGCGTGAACACCCGGTCCGGGTCCTGCGCCATCCGGAGTAGGAGGGTGTACTCCTTCGCCGCCAGGGTGATGTCGCGTCCGCGCACGATGACGCGCCGCGCAGACCGGTCGACGACGATCTCCCCCAGGTCGACGAGATCGGCCCGCGGCGAGCGGCGGCGGAGCACGGCCCGGATGCGCGCGACGAGCTCTTCGTACGCGAACGGCCGCGTAAGGTAGTCGTCACAGTGCTCGAGCGCACGCACGCGCTCGGACGCGTCCGCACGGCCGAGCACGATCACGGCGCAGTTGCCGACGCGGCAGCGGTCGAGCCCCGCGGTGTCGCCGAGCACGAGCACGTCCGGCTCGGCCGCGCGCGGAAGCTCGTCCGCCCGCTCGAATGCGAGCACGTCGAAGCCGTCGCTCGCAAGCTGCTGCGCGAGAAACCCGCGCACCGACGCTTCGGGCTCGGCGAGCATCAGCGCGGTCATGCGGCGAAGGTAGCCACGCGTTCACACGTGCGCCAGATGTCCTTTCGCGCAGAAGTGTGACTTCTCGTCTACAAGCGTCCGGAGCGAACAACGCCCCAAAGAAGCCAGACGCCGAGCACCGCCGACAGCGCGAACCCGACGATCGAGATGACGTTCACGCCGAGCAGATGCGGCCCCGCCTTCGCGAAGATCCCGATGAGGCTCGAGCCGATCAAGCCGCCGGTGACGATGAGCGCGATCACGAGCCGGTTGAACACGCGCTGGAGGTCGGCCAGGAACTCGTCGAGCCCTTTGTGGACGAAGCCGACCTCGATCCGGCCGTCGCGCAACTCCTCGAGGATCTCGTGGATCTGCTGCGGCGCCTCGCGCAGGATGTGCGCGTACTGGAACGCGTCGCGCCTCGCCCGCCGCGCGATCCGGTCCGGCGTGAACCGCTCGAGCATGAGGCCGCGCGCGTACGGGCGCGCCACCTCGAACACGTTGAAGTCGGGGTACAGCTCGATGCCGACCGAGCCCAGCGTCGCGATCGTGCGGTCGAGCAACAGGTAGCGCGTCGGGAGGTGCAGGTTCATCGAATAGATCAGCTGGAACGCCTCCCGGATCACCTGGATCGGGTCGATCTCGGCGAGGCTCGCGCCGTAGTACCGGTAGTAGATCTCGCGCAGCTCGGCGAGGAACTCATCCTCCCGCTCGCGCGGGTAGCGGACGCCGAGGTCTGCGAGGCGCTTCGGGAGCATGTCGACGTTCTCCGCGGCGGCGTCGATGAACAGCCGCGTCAGCTTCGTCATGTCGTCGTCGCTGAGCTTGCCGGCGGAGCCGAAGTCGACGAGACCGATCGTCCCGGCCTCTTCGAGCACGAGGACGTTCGCCGGGTGCGGATCGGCGTGGAAGAATCCGTGCCGGAAGATCATCGTCATCCACGTCTCGGCGGTGAGATACGCGAGGTCGCGCCGCTCCTCGAGCGTGAGACCGAGCGTGTCGACGTCAGCGAGCTGCGTGCCGTCGAGCCACTCGAGCGTCAGCACGCGCGCGCGCGTGTACGTCCAGTAGACCTTCGGCACCTGCACGTGCGGGTCGCCGGCGAAGTTGCGATGGAACGTCTGCGCGTTGCGGCCCTCGAGCCGGTAGTCGAGCTCCTGGCGGATCTGCCGCGCGAATTCGTCGACGAGCGCACGCGCATCGATGAAGTCGAGCGCGCGCACGCGCTCCTTCACGAGCTTCGCCGCCTGGTACAGGAGGACGAGGTCGGCCTCGATCTGGCGCACCGCGTCCGGGCGCTGCACCTTGACCGCGACCTTGCGGCCGTTCGGAAGCGTCGCCTGGTGCACCTGTCCGATCGACGCCGCCGCGACCGGCATCGGGTCGAAGTCGAGGAAGAGGCGCTCGATCGAGTTCCCCAGCTCCTCCTCGATCACGCGCTCCGCCTGCTCGAACGGGAATGGACGCACGTCGTCCTGCAGCGGACGCAGCTCGGCGATCAAGTCGGGCGGGACGATGTCCGGCCGCGTGGACAGGAGCTGTCCGAACTTCACGAACGTCGGCCCGAGCTCCTCCAACACCTCCCGGAGATGCTGACCGCGCGCCGACGGCGTCATCGCGTCGACGTCCCCCGTCCGCCGTCCCGGAATGAGGTCGGTGAGCCGGTGCGCCTCGAAGAAGTAGCCGAAGCCGTGGCGCACCATGACCTGCGCGATCTCGGACAGGCGGCTGAGCGTCCGCGGCGCCGGCTGGGCCATGCGACTCAGTGTGACACGGGTTGGCGTTCCCGCTGCGCACGCCGCGTCCACGGTCCCGGCGGGACGAGGAGTTGCTCGACGTGCAGGTAAGCGAGCCCGACGCGTGGCAGGTCGCTGAGCCGCTCGACCATGAGGTAGCGCGGCCGCCACTCGGGGAAGAACTTGCGGTTGAAGGAGTACAAGCGCTCGAGCTGGAACACGCTGTCGGCGGCGAGCAGCGCGCGGCGCGCGAAGCGCCGCGGCACCGTGACGGCGCGGTCGGGGGAGATCAGCTCGGTGAACGCGCAGAAGTTGAGCGAGACCTCGGCGACGTCCGTCTCCTTCGCCCACGCGAGCGTTTCCGCGATGAGGAACTCCGTGAGCCCGTTCGGGCTGTCGGGGCGGCGGCGCATCGTGCTCAGCGACCAGCCGCCGGAGGCCGCGGTCGGCGCGAGGTGCAGGAAGCCGCCGATCTCGCCGTTCTCCGTCTCGGCGACCGCGAACACCGTGCCCGGCACGTACAGCTCGTCCATCGACATCGTGAAGCCGCGCTCCGGCTGGTTCCCGCGCCACAGCTCGGAGACGCTGTCGAGTGCAACGCGCAGCACCGGGTCGGCGTCCTCCGCGGCGATCACGCGCAACCGGTAGCCCGCCTTCTGCAGCCGCGTGACCGACTGGCGCACCTTGCGGATCGGCCGTCCCTCGAGGGAGAAGTCCGCCGGCCGGAGCACCGCCTCCTCGCCGAGCAGGATCGGACGCAGCCCGATCGCCCGGTAGCGATCGAGATGCGCGTCGGAAGCCCCGAGGACCGCCATGCGCCAGCCGTGCGCGCGCACCACCCGCTGGAACTCGGCGAGCAGCGCGTCGAACTCGGCCTCTTCGCCGACCGGGTCGGCACTGACGAGCGCCGCGCCGGCGACGACGCGATACGCGAGGAACGAGCGGCGCGTCGGTGAGAAGAAGTAGCTCTTGTCCCGGCGAAGCACGAAGAACGAGAGGCTGTCGTTCCCGTACGCGTCCACAAGGGCGCGGGCCACGCGGCGCTCCCCCACCGTCTGCGCAACCTTGTGCGTGAACGGCCGCAGCCAGAAGTAGAGCGCCGCGGTGCCGAACAGGAAGCCGAGCGCGGTGAACAGCTCCGACAGGTCGTCCGGGATCTCGCCGCCGTGGAGCTCGATGCCGAGCACCACGGCGGCCGCCGCCGCGCCGGCCGCGCCGAGCGCCACGAGCGGCCGAGTCGACGCCGGATCGCCGGGAACGTCGAACCGCCTGCGGTACCGCACGAGCGCGACGAGCAGGAGCAGCGAGACCGTCGCCTCCTCGAAGTCGAGCCCCTTCGCCAGGTGGGTGACGGCCGACGCAAGCACGACCGCGACGGCGAGCTGCCAGGCGCGCCGGCGGCGGGCCGCCAGGGAGCGGGAAAGCCAGATGAGGAGGATGCCGAAGGCCAGCGCACCCACCCGAGCCGCGGTTGGAAAGCCAGGCGGCAGGACGCCCCGCACGAGGCGCACTCGGTCGGCCATCTCGGGCGTCAGGGCCGAGGCGATGCCCAGGGCGCCGACGAATGCGGCGGCCCAAGCAAGCAACGACTCGGCCTTAGGGCTCCGCAGCCTCACGGTGGCAGGGTACAACGTGGTCATGCCGACCGGATCGCCGCTGCCGCGGTGGCTCGCTCCGTTCCTCGGGCTCATCGCGCTCTTCCTCATCCCGTGGACGCTGTGGCTCACCTTCTCGCTCCCCTCACGGCATGTCACCGATCACTACGACCTTGCCTGGGTCGGCTTCGACATCGTCCTTGCGATCGCCTTCGGCGCCACGGCGTGGGCCACGGTCCTCCGACAGCAGTGGCTCGTGCCGTTCGCGGCCGTGACCGGGACGATGCTCGTCTGCGACGCGTGGTTCGACATCGTCACCTCGCAAACCGGCGGCGAGATCGTCGAGGCCGCCCTCGAGGCCGTCTTCGGCGAGCTGCCGCTGGCCGCGCTCTGCGCGTACATCGTCATCGACGTCGAGCGCTTCCAGTCGAACTTCGACCGTTTCCGGCGGCCTACGCCGGCGGCGCGTCGTGCGGCGCTTCGAGCAATGTCAGCCGATGCTCGAGCTGAGCGACGCGAAGCTCGAGCTCGTCCAGATCGTCCCGCGTAACGAGGTTCAGATCCTCGACAAGGCTCCGCAGGAGCCCCATCGTCTGCTCACCGGCGCGCGTCCGGGAGCCGCGCATGCGTGCCGGCAGCTCGCCCAGCAACTCCTCGAGGGCTTCGACGATGCGCGGATTACCGGGCACGGCCGTGCGGCCTCGAACGGCGCCGCTGGCGGCGCTTCTCGCGGCGTGCCTGCGCCGCTGGCTCCGACGGTGTCGCGGTGATGACGTCCACGAGCTCTGGCGTCGACTCCTGCGCGAGCGCCTGCTCCGACTCCTCGAGTGCGACGTCGCCCGCGTTCACCTTCAGCCGGCCGCGGCCTCGCTTGAGGCCGTCGACCGTCGGCGGCTCGATCTCGCCGGCCCGGGCCATCTGCTTGCGGCGCGCGTACTCGGGCTCGCGCTCCTTCCACATCGTGAGCAGCGGCGCGGCGATGAAGATCGACGAGTACGCGCCGGAGCCGACGCCGATGAGGAGCGCGAACGCGAAGTCCTTCAGCGTCGAGCCGCCGAGCACCTCGAGCGCGGCGATCGGGAGCAGCGTGATGAACGTCGTCGCCAGCGAGCGGCGAATCGTCTCCCACAGCGAGACGTTGGTGATCGTCGCGAACGGCTGCCGCCGCATGAGCGGGATGTTCTCGCGGATGCGGTCGAAGATGATGATCGTGTCGTAGATGGAGTAACCGAGCACGGTGAGCACCGCTGCAACCGTGTCGATCGTCACCTCCTTGAACACGAGCGAATAGAGCCCGACCGTGATGAGGATGTCGTGGATCATCGCGAGGATCACCGGCACCGCGAACTTGAGATCGAAGCGCAGCGTGATGTAGATGATGATCAGCGCAAGCGAGACGAGGATCCCGTAGATCGCGTCGATCGCGATCTGATGACCGAAGCTCGATGAGACGTCCTTCGAGCCCGTCGCAAACGCGCCCAGGTCTCGCTGGAAGTCCTTCGACAGCGTCGAGAGCTGTGCGCCCTTGAGCGACTTCGTGCGCACCTGCCACCCCGTGTAACCGCCGTTCACGGACGAGCCCCTCCCCTGCACGACGGCGTCGGGCTGGCCGTCGTTGGCCGCGACCTTCAGCACTGCGGCCTGCGTGCGCGGCACGTGCGTCTGGAAGGTCAGCTGCGTGCCGCCCTTGAAGTCGATCCCGAGGTTGAGGCCGCGCACGCCGAGCGAGACGGCGCCGGCGACGATGACGACGCCGGAGAGCGCGAGCCACCAGTAGCGGCGGCGCATGAAGTCGATCTGGAGCCACTTCGCCGTCTGCTGCCCGTGCGCACCCATGAAGCGCGGGTTGTCGAACCAGCGGAAGCCGCTCAGCAGGCCGAGCATGGCGCGCGTCGCCGCAATGGCGGTGAGCAATGAGATGAGCGTGCCGATGAGGAGCATGAGGGCGAAGCCCTTGACCGACGCGACCGCGATCAGGAACAGCACGAACGCGGTGATGGCGGTGACGACGTTCGCGTCGAGAATCGTGTGGAAGCCCTTGCCGTAGCCGGCCGAGATCGCCGCCTTCACGGATTTCCCGGACCGCACTTCTTCCTTGATGCGTTCGAAGACCACGACGTTCGCGTCGGCGGCGACGCCGATGGTGAGGATCAGGCCGGCGAAGCCCGGCAGCGTCAGCGTGACGTTGAAGAGCAGGATGGCCGCGTAGTAGAGCGCCGCGTAGATGGCGAGGCCGAAGACCGCGACGAGCCCGAGGAAGCGGTACAGGATGAGCAGGAAGATCGCGACGATGATGAGGCCGACGAGTGCGGCATGCCACGCCTGCGTCAGCGAGTCCTTGCCGAGCGTCGCCGAGACGTCCGTGCGCTCGACCTGCTGGAAGTTGTACGGCAGCGCGCCCGTCTGCAGGACGAGCGCGAGGTTCTTCGCGTCACTGAAGGATCCGCCCTGGCCGAGGTCGATCTCGGCGTTCGGGCCGGAGATGCCGTCCGGGTTCTGCTTGAAGTCGATGAACGGCGTCGACTGCAGTTGCCCGTCGAGCACGATCGCGAAGTGCTGGACGTAGTTCTGGTACGCGGTCCCGCTCGGACTGCCGGCGATCTGCCAGGCGATCTGCCCGCGGTGCGCTTCTGCCGCGGTGATCTTCCCGAACTCCTTCGCGCCGTGGCCCGTGAACTGGAGGAGCACGACCGGCAGGCCGGTGCTCTGGCTGAAGTCCGCCGTCGTGCCGCTGCGGACGAGATCCGTTCCCGTCATCTCCGGGACCGGGCCGGCGGCGGTCTTGCGAGTCGGGTAGTACTTGAGCAGGTAGTAGTACGTCGGCGAGATCGCCGCGTTCGTGTTCACGCCGAGGCATCCGCTCGTCTCCGCGCAGCTGACCACGGTGGCGTGGTCAGGCACCTTCATCACCTGCGTGCTCGCCGGCGCCTTCCCGCCATACGGGCGGAGGAGCTCGGTCAGGGTGTTCGCCGGCCCTTGCACGAGCGAGTGCTTGACCGTCGTGGTCGTCGTCGGCTTGCCGCCCTTCTTCGCCGCCGGCGTCGTCTTCGTCGTCGTCTTGTTGCGGAAGAGGTAGTACGCCTCCGGCGAGCCCTTCGCCGCCTGTTTCTGCACCTGGATGAGAAGGTCGTACAGCGACGGAGTCGCGACGGGCGCGCCGCTCGAGCTCGTCGACGGGCCGGTGAGGTCGGCCTCGAAGTCGAACAGCTGCAGCTGCGCCGTCTTGCCGATGAGCGCCGCCGCCTTTGCCGGGTCGTGTACACCGGCGAGCTCGACCACGATCTGGTTGCTGCCCTGCCTGCGCACCTCCGGCGAGGAGACGCCGAGCTTGTCGATGCGGCTCTGGACGATCTCCTGGGCCGTAACCATCCCGGCGGCGTCGACCTTCACGCCCTTCGGCGGCACGGCCTTGAGGACGACCTCGAGGCCGCCCTGGAGGTCGAGGCCGAGAACCGGCTTCTTGTGGATCGGGGAGCCCGGGACAGCGAGCAGGACCGCGCCGACGACGGCGGCCATGATCGCGCCCATCAGGATCAGGTACTTGCGGCGGTCACTCACGCGCGAGAAAACAGGTTAGCCGCCGTTCTCCGCGGCCGGTGGCTCTTCCGGCTCGGGCTCCACGAGCTCCTCCTCGGCCTCGGCCGCCGGGAGGATGGTCGCGATCGCACGGCGGGCCACGCGGACGCTAACCTGCGGCGCGATCTCGACCACCACGTTGTCGTCGTGAAGCTCGGTGACCCGGCCGTAGATCCCGCCCGCGGTCACGACCTCGGCGCCGACGATGAGCTCGGAGAGCATCTGTCGCGCCTGGAGCTGCCGCTTCTTCTGCGGGCGCACGATGACGAAGTAGAGAAAGCCGAACGCGACGACGATCAGGAGGAAGCCGGGGCCGCTCATGGGGTGAGTTCCTTTTCCGTTGGCCGGGCGAGCCGAGCGAGCGCGTCCGCGCTCCACGATGCGAAGGCGCCGCGCTCGATCGCCTCGCGAGCGGCGACGACGAGATCGAGCAAGAAGCGGAGATTATGCAGGCTGAGGAGCCGAAGGCCGAGAATCTCCTCCTGGTTGACGAGATGCCGGATGTACGCACGCGTGAACCTCGTGCAGGCCGGGCAGGCGCAGCCGTCGTCGAGCGGTCGCGGGTCGCGCGCGAAGCGGGCGTTGCGCATGTTCAGCCGTCCCTCCCAGGTCAGCGCGCTGCCGGTGCGCGCGGTGCGCGTCGGCAGGACGCAGTCGAACATGTCGATGCCGCGCGCGATCACCTCGATCACGCCCTCCGGGTCACCGATGCCCATGAAGTAACGCGGCTTCGCGGCCGGGAGCGCGGCGGCAGCGTCGGTCGTGGCCGCGAACATGGGCGCGCGTTCTTCCCCGACCGACAACCCTCCGATCGCGTACCCGTCGAAGTCGAGCTCGACGAGCCCCTCGGCCGACCGCGTACGAAGCTCGCGGTCGAGCCCACCCTGCGTGATCGCGAAGCGCAACTGCCCCGGCGCGCGCGGAAGGTCGCGTTGCCGCTGCGCCCACAGCGTCGTCCGTTGCACGGCACGTTCCAGCTCCGCCCGTGGGGCGCCGGCGGGCAGGCAGATGTCGAGGCACATGGCGATGTCCGAGCCGAGGTCGGTCTGGATGCGCGCCGCGAGCTCCGGGGTGAAGCGCTCCGCGCTGCCGTCGTAGACGGAGCGAAACGTGACGCCGTCGTCGTCGGACGCGAGCAGCGTGTCGCGGAGTGAGAAGACCTGGAAGCCGCCGGAGTCGGTGAGGATCGGACCGTCCCAGCCCATGAACGCGTGCAGGCCGCCGAGCTCGGCGATGACGTCCTCACCTGGGCGGAAGTGCAGGTGATAGGTGTTCCCGAGCAGGATGCGCGTCCCGAGCGTGCGCAGCTCGTCAGGGTCGAGGGACTTCACCGTCGCCTTCGTACCCACGGGCATGAACGCGGGGGTCGGCACGTCGCCGTGGGCGGTGTGCAGCACGCCCGCGCGCGCCGCGCCGTCCGTCGCTTCGAGGGTGAAGGTCACAGGATCAGCATCGCATCGCCGAACGAATAGAAGCGGTAGCGCTCCTGCACGGCGAGCGCGTACAGGTCGCGCGTCTCCTCCACGCCCCCGAAGGCCATCACGAGCGCGAGCAGCGTCGAGCGTGGCAGATGGAAGTTCGTCAGCAGCGCATCTGTGCGCCGGAACTCGAAGCCGGGCGTGATGAAGAGCTCCGTGCGCCCGGCCAGCGGCCCTCCGCGCGCAAGCGTCTCGACCACGCGCACGGTCGTCGTGCCGACCGCGAGCACGCGCGGCGCCGCTTCGATGCGACGCCAGGCGGCCGCGTCCACCGCATAGCGCTCGCCGTGCATGTGATGGTCCTCGAGCCGTTCCTCGGCGACCGGCCGGAACGTGTCGAGACCGACGTGCAGCGTCACGCGCTCCACGTCGAGCCGGCGCAGCAGCTCCGGCGTGAAATGCAGCCCGGCCGTCGGCGCCGCCGCCGAGCCCTGCTCCCGCGCATAGACCGTCTGGTAGCGCTCGGGATCGTCGAGTGGCTCGGTGATGTAGGGCGGCAGCGGCGTCTCCCCCGCCGGCTCGCCCGTGAGCCGCAAACGCCAGCGGCCCTCGCCGAGATGCTCGATCAGCTCGACCGGCCCGTACGTCGCCCCCGCCTTCAGCCGCCGCGTCGGGCGCGCGAGCCCCTCCCACAGATCCCCCTCGAGCCGCTCGACGAGGAGCACTTCCCCACGCGGCGCGTCGATCAGGATCCGCGCCGGAACGACGCGGGTGTCGTTCACGACGACGAGCTCCCCGCGCAGCTCGTCCGGGAGATCGGAGAAGCGCCGATGGCGCACGGCGCCGGTCGCCCGCTCGGAGACGAGCAGCCGGGACTCGTCGCGGCGCTCGGCCGGATGCTGGGCGATCAGCTCCGGCGGGAGCTCGTAGTCGAGGTCGGAGATATCCATCCGATGCGGACGCTAACGTCGCCCGCAATGGACGAGTCTGCCGTGCAGCGGGCGCTGGAGCGAATCGCGGGAGCGCGCGAGTCGCGTGCCGACCCCGCCATGCTCGACGCGGCGCTCGAGCGCGCACGGGTCCAAGTGGAGTCGCTCACAGCGGCGACAACGGTTCTCCAGGCCGGGCTTCCGGGCCAGATCGAGGACGGGCTGCGGGAGCATTTCCGTCCAAGCGCGCGCCATCTCGCCGAGGTGCGCGGGCTCATGAACCAGATGATCAGGCGCATGGAGCGGATCGAGACCGACCTGCTCGCGGAGCGGAACGCGCGCGTCGACGACCTCGCGCTCCTCCTCGACCTGATCAGCTCAAGCTGGCGAAGCGCGAACGAGCGGCTCGCACGCATCGAAGCGGCCCTCGAGCCGCGCGCCGGCAACAGTGCGGTCGTCTACCGCATTGAGCGCCCCGAACAGCAAGCCGGCTAAGTCCGCGGCAGGATCAGCTCGAAGCGCGCACCGAGCCCGGGCTCGCTGCGCAGGTCGATGCGTCCGCCGAGCGCGAACGCGAGCTCGCGCGCGATCGCGAGCCCGAGTCCCGTGCCTCCGCCGTCGCGCGACCAGAACGGGCGGAAGATTCGCTCCCGCTCCTCCGGTGAGATCCCAGGCCCGGAGTCGGAGACCACGACCGACACGGTGCCGTTCTCCGCGCCGAGCGCGAGCGAGATGCGCCCACCTTCCGGCGTCCAGCGAAACGCGTTCGAGAGCAAGTTGGAGATGACCTGAAGCACGCGGTCTCCGTCGGTGACGATGACGGGGTCGACCGTGAAGTCGCGCCGGTAGTCGATCGCGCGCTGACGCGCGACCTCGCCGAACGCCGCGTATGCGCGCTCACAGAGCTCACGCATGTCGACCTCTTCCTCGAGGACGGCGAATCGGTGCGCGTTGAGCTTCGCCAGGTCGAGCACGTCGCCGACGAGCCGCTCGAGCCGCATCGCCTCCTCCTCGATCACCGCGAGCGAGGCGCTGTACGCCTCCGGGTCCTCGATGACGCCCTCACGGAGCGCGGAGACGTGACCGCGAATCGCCGTCAGCGGCGTGCGGAGCTCGTGCGACACCGACATGAGGAACATCCGGGACAGTTGCTCAGCCTCCCCGAGCTTCGCCGCCATGTCGGCGAACCGCGCCGAGAGCTGCGCGATCTCGTCATGCCCGCGTGGCTGCGGTACCTCCACGCCGTACTCCCCCGCCGCGATCTCGTCCGCCGCGGCCGACAGCGCCAGCAGTGGGCGTGCGATGCGCCGGGTCAGGTACACGCCGATGAGCCCGGCGACGAGGACGCCGCCGCCGAACGCGATCGCAAGTCGTTCGAGGAGACCGAGCCAGCCACTCCGCAGCTGCGATGCGGGCTTGGCGACGACGAGCGCGCCCAGGACCTGCTTGCCGATCGTGACCGGCTCGGCGACGGCGAGGTACTGCGTCCCGTTCTTGGGCGGATACCGGAGGTTAAGCGTCGTCGGCTGATCAGACGCGAGCTGCGTGCGCGTCAGCGTCCCGACCGGCAGATGCGGCAGCGGCCCGGCGAAGAGCGAGGCCCCCGGAACGACGGGGACGTAGAAGATCCGGTCACCGCCGATCGCCTTCCGGAGCGTCGCCACTGGCACTTCCTGCGCACCCGCCTGGCTCGCGTACAGCGACACGATGCCGATCGACTCGGAGCGCAGCTCGTGGATCGTGCGCGTCCGCGTGTAGCTCTGGAAGAAGCGGATCGAGATGACCGTGGCGACGAGGCCGGCGATGACCACGCCGAGCAGGAAGAACGCCGGAAGCCGGAAGCGGAGGGAGCCGAGCACGGCCCGACATTACTCCGGCAGTTAGGCGGCCGGAGTCTCGCGCACCGGGGCCGGGCTCACCTTGTAGCCCACGCCCCACACGGTGACGATCGGCGACGCATCGCCGAGCTTGCGCCGGAGCTGACGCACGTGCACGTCGACCGTGCGCGTGTCGCCCGCGAACGTGTATCCCCAGACGCGCTCGAGCAGCTGATCGCGCGTGAGAACGAGCCCGCGATGGTCGAGCAGCTCCCACAGGAGGTCGAACTCCTTGGGCGCGAGCTGAATCTCGGTGTCGCCGACCTTGGCCTCGCGGCGGCCTGCATCGATGACGAGGTCGCCGTGCTCCAGGACTGCGCTCTCCCGGTCGACGCCGTGCGCCGTCGAACGCCGCATGATGGCGCGGACGCGCGCGACGAGCTCGCGCGGGTTGAACGGCTTCGTCATGTAGTCGTCGGCGCCGACCTCGAGGCCGATGATCTTGTCCACGTCCTCGTCGCGTGCGGTCAGCATCAGCACTGGCAGATCGCCGTGCTGCCGGATCCGCTTGCAGACCTCGACGCCGTCCATGTCGGGAAGCATGAGGTCGAGCACGACGAGCGCCGGCTTCTCCGACTCGACGAGTCGCAGCGCCTCCTGGCCGCTCGCGGTGGTGCGAACGGTGAATCCCGCGTTCTTCAGGTAAGCCGCGACAAACGACGCGATCGACGCTTCGTCCTCGACGACGAGCACCGTCTGCGGCTTCGTGGCCACAGCGACTGCCCTACCCGCTCGTGGTGATCTTCAGCAGATCGGTCGGCACGGCGGGAAGCGAATGCCAGTCGTTGCCGTTCAGCGAGTAGCGCCCGTCGGGCCCGCTCGAATCCGGCGACCCCTGGAGCACGACCGTGCCCTTTCCGACCGCGAACACGTCGACGCCCGAGCCGTACACCCAGATCTTGTACACGCCGCCGGCCGCGCGGAACCGGAAGTCGCTGCCGACAAAGCTCGTCTTGGTGTCCGAGATCGTCGTGCGGGTGAGCGACGGCGCACCGTTCGTCAGGCTGGCACCGATGTCGTTCGTGTTGTTCGGGTCGTCGATCACGACCTTGTCGAACTGATCGGGCGACCCGGTCGAGACGTGACCGATCGCGGTGCCGTTGATGACGAGCGTGACGACGGCGACGCCGCGGGGCGCGGTGCCGTTCTTGACGACGAGCGTGCCGTCACCCGAGGCGTCATGCAGCGCAAGCGCAGTGGCGGGGAGCGCGAGCGCGATCAGTGGCAGGCAGAGCATGGCTAGACGCCGCATCAGGATCAGAGTATCCCCATGTGCCGTTTCCGGCCTTTGAGCGGTCCGTAAAGGTTCTGTAACGGGCGCTCAGCTGCTGAAGATGCCTTGAACGGCCGCGAATGCAATCCACGACGCGACGAGCAGCATGCCGCCCGCACGTCCCATGCCCCGGCGTGGCGCGAGCAAAACGAGCGTGATCGCCGTCGCGGCGACGAGCCACACGCCGTCGGCCCGCTCGAGGCCGCTCCCACCTGCGACCGTGACGAAGAGCGCGGGGATCGCGAGGCCGCCCACGAGGTTGATCGTGTTCGAGTTCATCGTCTCGCTGACGAGCGCCGCGCCGCGCTGGGCGAGGCCGAGCCGGATTCCCGTGTACGCATTCGGAAGGCTCGTCACGACGGCGAGCACGAGCACGCCGACGAGCACCCCTGGGATGCCGGCCGCGTCTCCGAGCCGCAAGCCGGTGTGGACCATCCCGATGCTGCCGAGCACGATGACCGCGAGGGCCGGCGGGATGAGCAGTACCGCGCGCGCGTCCACGCCCTCCGGATGGCGGCGCGCCCCGAGCTCACGGCGTAGCGCAACCGCTGCGTACGGGACCAGGAGCAGAAGCGCAAGGGTCACCGCCGCCCACGCCGGCAGAACGCCGAACACGAGCAGGACAACGACGACGGTGATGCCGAGCGCGACGCCGCCCTCGAGCGCAAGCGCGTCACGTTGAATTCGCACGTTGCCGCACAGCAGCGCACTGATGCCGATCATCGCGCCGATGTTGAAGACGTTCGAGCCGACGACGACCCCGAATCCGGCGCTCTTCGCGCCGGTCGCGAGCGCGGCGATCGCGGTCGCAAGCTCGGGCGCGTCGGCGCCCGCGGCGGTCAGAAGGCCGAGCAGCCCTTCCGGGAGCCCGAGCCGCTCGCCGAGATGGTCGAGCCGCTCCGCGAAGACGGCGGCGGCGTACAGCGTCGCGGCCAGCGACACCACGAAGAGAACCGCGGCGAGGCCGGTGGACACGCGCGTCTAGTACGTGTAGAAGCCGCGCCCGCTCTTGCGGCCGTAGAGACCGGCATTCGCCATCGCGACGAGCCGCGGCGGCGCGGACATGCGCGGCTCGCGCATCTTGTCGTACAGCGCCTCGCTCGCGTGCACGTGCACGTCGATGCCGACGAGGTCGAGGAGCTCGCACGGTCCCATCGGCCATCCGGCTCCGTGCTTCATCCCGGCGTCCATGTCCTCGGGGCTCACACGCGCCTCGTCGAGCACGCGCACACAGTCGTTGAGCAGCGGGATGAGGACGCGGTTGACGACGAAGCCCGGCGTGTCGTGACAGCGAATCGGATGCTTTCCGAGCTTCTCGCCCAACGCGTATGCGACGTCGAACGCCGCGTCCGAGCTGAGCTCGGCGCGCACGATCTCGACGAGCGGCATCAGCGGCGCCGGGTTGAAGAAGTGCATGCCGACGATGCGCTCGGGTGAGGATGTCGCGGAGGCGATCTCGGTCACCGAGAGCGCGGACGTGTTCGTCGCGAGCACGGCGTCGCGGCGGCAGATGCGCTCGAGCTCGGCAAACAGCTCCTGCTTGTGACCGAGCTCTTCGACGATCGCCTCGATGACGAGATCGCAGTCCGCAAGGTCGGCGAGCTCGGTCGTCGTCGTGAGCAGCGCGAGGTCGAACGACTCGAGCTTCCCCTTCTCCACCTTGCGCGTCAGGAAGTGCCCGATGCGGTCGCGTGCACGCTCGCCGAGATCTGCCGTGACTTCGCGGCCGACCGTGTCGAGGCCCGCCTCCAGGCAGAGCTGCGCGATGCCCGAGCCCATCGCACCGAGTCCGACGACGCCCACCTTCATGCGCGAGACCCTAATCGCGGACCGAGCACGACGATGACGGCACCCGCGACCACGAGCAACCCGAGCGCGGCGCTGAGACCGACGCCCCGCGCGACGAAGCCGATCGTGGGGCCATTGAGCAAGCCCCCGGTATAGCCGGCCGTCGCGATCGCAGCGACGCCGGCGCTCTGCGAGATCCCCGGCATTGCGGCGCCGATCCGGAACAGCGCCGGGACGATCGCCGCGCAGCCGACGCCGACGAGCGCGAACCCGACGAGGGCGGGAACGGTCGACCGCGTCAGGATGGCGAGCAGCGTCCCGACGCACGTGACGATCCCACTGCGCTGCGCGAGCCCGCCGAAGCCCCACCGCAGGAGGAGCCGGTCACCGAAGAGTCGCGCCGCGCCCATGGCGGCGGCATACGCGACGACAGCGCCGGCCGCGACCGCCGCGCTGGCGCCTACCGGTCCGCTGAGGAACACGGCGCTCCAGCTCATCGCCGCCGACTCGACGAAGAAGGCGCAGAACATCAAGACCGCGGGAAGCGCGAGCGGGCCGCGCGGGAGGGCAAAACGAGCCGTCTCGACGCCGGCTGCGGTCCCGGACAGCAGCCGCGGCGTCGCGAGAAGCGTGATCAGCACGAGGGCGGCGGCGACCGCAGGCAGCTCGGCCTGGAGCCCCACGCCGAGCGCCGCCGACACGGCGGTGACGGCGGAGCCACCGAGGAGCCCGAAGCTCCACGCGGCGTGCAACGGCGAGAGCAGGTGCCGGCCGCTCCGGCGTTCGAGCTCGAGTCCATGCGCGTTCAGCGAGACGTCGGCGATGCCCACGCCCGAGCCCAGCCCGCAGGCGACGAGCAGCATCGGAGCGAACGACGGGACGAAGGCGGCACCCGCCAACGCCCCCGACCCCAGGATGAGCCCGAGCGCGGCAGGCCCGCGGCTTCCCCGTCTGGCAGCGAGCCATCCTGCAAGCGGCAGTGACAACGTCGCCACCGCCGACACGGCGAAGATGACGATGCCAAGGCGGCCGCTGTCGAGCGACAGCTTGTGCTTGAGCGCCGGAAGACGCGCGACCCAGACGCCGTCGATCGCGCCGAGCACGACGAAGCCGGCGACGAGCGCCCGATGAGCGCGTCTGTCTACAGGCGCTCGACTACGCCGGCGATGGCCTGGCCGAAGCCGATGCACATCGCGGCGATGCCGTAGCGGGCGTTGCGGCGCTCGAGCTCGGACACGAGCGTCGCCGTGATCCGTGCGCCGGTCGCCCCGAGCGGATGGCCGAGCGAGATGCCGCCGCCATTCGGGTTGACGTCACCTGCTTCCCAGCGCTCGCCGAGATTCGTGTCGGCGAGGAACTGCAGGACGACCGAGGCGAACGCCTCGTTCACCTCGATGACCTCCATGTCGTCCCACGTGAGGCCCGCCTTCGCGAGCGCGCGGTCGCACGCCTGCGGGTTGCCGTGCAGCATCAGGTGCGGGTCGACGCCGGCAATGCCGAAGCCGAGGAAGCGCGCCCGCGGCTCGAGCCCGAGTTGGGACGCCTTCTCCTCCGAGGCAACGAGCACCGCGGCCGAGCCGTCCACGATCTGGCTCGAGTTCCCTGCGGTCACCTTCCCGTCGGGCACGAATGCCGGCTGGAGCGCAGCCATTGTCTCGAGCGTCGTCGCGCGCCGCACGGCCTCGTCGACGGCGAAGCGCGTCCGGACGAGCGTCGTGCCGGAGTCCGGCGCAGGAAGGTCGAGCTCGATCGGGATGATCTCCTTGTCGAAGCGCCCCTCGTCGATCGCGCGCGCAGCGCGCATGTGCGACTCGTACGAGTACCGGTCGAGATCCTCGCGCGAGAGATTCCACTTCGCAGCGATCTCCTCGGCCGAAATGCCTTGCATGACGATATCGAAGCGCTCGAGCACCACGTCGGACATCGACCCGCGGTTCGACCCCATCGGGACGCGCGACATCATCTCGACGCCGCCCGCGATGACGAGGTCGAGCTGGCCCGACCACACGGCCGCCGCGGCGTTGAAGTTCGACTGCATCGACGAGCCGCACTGGCGGTCGACCGTCGTCCCGCAGACCGAGACGGGCCACCCGGCGGCGAGCGCGACGTTGCGGCCGATGTTCCAGGCCTGCTCCTCGATCTGGGTGACACAGCCCCACTGGAGGTCTTCGACCTCGCCGGGATCGACGCCGTTCCGCTCCACCAAGCCGTTCACGACCTGGGCGGAGAGGTCGTCGCCACGGATGTGCGAGAGCGTCCCGTTCTTCTTGCCGATCGGGCTCCGGACGGCGTCGACGATCAGCGCATCTGTCTTTCGCGCGGCCACCTCATTACTGTATCTGCCGCAATGCTCCGCAAGAACGCGAAGATCGAGCTGATCGCGGGTGTCCCGCTCTTCGAGCGGTGCTCGAAGCGAGAGCTCGGCGAGATCGCTTCGCTCGCCGACGAGCTCTCGCTTCCGGCCGGCCGGAAGCTCGCCACCGAGGGAGCGGCGGGGCACGAGTTCGTCGTGATCGTCGAGGGCGCGGCGGAGGTCAAGCGTGGTGGCCGCGTCGTGAACCGCCTCGGCCGCGGAGACTTCCTCGGGGAGATCGCGCTCGTCACCGGGCAGAAGCGCACGGCCACCGTCACGACGACGGAGCCGTCGCGTCTGCTCGTCCTCACGGCGCCGGCGTTTCGGAGCCTCCTGCGGGACCATCCGTCCCTCCAGCTGAAGGTGCTCGACGCGCTTGCGGAGCGGCTTTCGACGGAATAGATCGACCCCTCCGAACGTTTTTCTCCGTATGAATATGAACCCGAAGATCGAGCAGCTCCGGAAGGTCCCGTTGTTCGCGCACTGCTCCAGGCGAGAGCTGGCCGGTCTTGCGGCGCTAGTGGACGAACTCGAGCTCCCCGAGGGTCAGACGCTTGCGCGGGAAGGCGAGAGAGGCAAGGAGTTTCTCGTCCTTGCCGACGGCATCGCCGACGTCGAGAGCGGCGGCGAGCTCGTGAACACGCTCGGCCCCGGCGACTTCTTCGGCGAGATTTCGCTCGTCACCGGCGGCCCGCGTACGGCCACGGTGACGACCCGCAGCCCGTCGAAGCTGTTCATCCTCAGCGCGCCTGCGTTCCGCTCGCTGTTGCACGACGCGCCCGGGATCAAGACGCGGGTCCTCGCAGCCGCCGCGCTGCGCCTCGCCGCTTAGGCGTCGCTCGACGATGCCGACCAGAGGAGGCCGTGCCGGCTTTGCCGGCGCGGCCGTTTAGCGACTCTCCGGAACCTTCGGCCGTTCCGCGTGCGCGAGCCACGTCGGAGCGGCAAGCGCGAGCACGCGCCGCTGTCCCTCGGTGGCGCCGGTCCCGAGCTCGCGGAACGTATAGGCGACGTCGCCGCCGATGACGACGAGCCCGTCCGGCGTATCGACGAGGACGGACTGGTGGCCCGGCGAGTGACCGGGCGTCGGTAGGAGCCGGATCCTGGGCAGCACCTCTGCCTCCCCGTCGTGCTCGACGTAGGTCGCGCCGTCGAAGTGCACCCACTCGAGCGGCGCGCGCGGGTGCGCAAGCTCGCGCGACTGCACGTGGATCGGGACGCCGGGAAAGAGCCGGTTGCCGCCGCAGTGGTCGAAGTCGAGATGCGTGTTGATCACGAAAAGGACGTCGCGCGGGATGTTCTCAGGCATCGGCACGGGATCCCATTCCTCGTCCAGCTCCGGCGTTGAGTCGATCATCCCCGTATCCACGAGCACGAGGCCGTCCGGGTGCTCGATGGCGTGCACGTACACGGGGAAGCCCTTGACGGTGGCGGCTAGGTGAGGCCGGATCACCTGCGTAGACTCACACGCCGTGATCGAAGTTCGCTCCCCCTACTCCGGAAAGGTCGTCGGTCAGGCGCCGAAGAGCGGCGCCGACGAGGCCCGGCGCGCCATCGACGCGGCGGCGCGCGCGCTCGAGAGCCCACTCCCCGCCCACAAGCGGGCGGAGATCCTCGTCAAGACCGCCGGCCTCATCGGCCGCCGCCACGAGGAGGTCGCCCGCACGATCTCCGACGAAGCCGGCAAGCCGATCAAGACCGCGCGCGTCGAGGCCTCGCGCGCGATGTCGACGTACACGTTCGCAGCCGTCGAGGCGCGCAAGCTCGTCGGCGAGATGATCCCGATGGACGCGGCGCAAGCCGGCGAGGGGAAGCTCGCATTCACGCTCCGTCGCCCCATCGGCGTCGTCGGGGCGATCTCGCCGTTCAACTTTCCGTGCAACCTCGTCGCGCACAAGATCGCGCCCGCGCTCGCGGCGGGTTGCCCCGTCGTGTTGAAGCCCGCGAGTGCCACGCCGCTGTCGGCGCTGTTGCTCGCCGAGCTCGAGCATGAAGCGGGCCTGCCGGAGGGATGGCTGACGGTGCTCGTCGGCCCCGCGGCCGAGCTCGGCGACGTCCTCGTCGCGGACGAACGCGTCCGAATGATCACGTTCACCGGCTCGAGCGAGGTCGGCTGGAAGCTGCAGGAGCGCGCGCCGCGCAAGCGGGTGAAGCTCGAGCTCGGGAACTCCACGCCGGTGATCGTCGCCGCGGACGCAGACGTTGAGACTGCGGCGACCAAGCTCGCGGCGAACGCGTTCGCGTTCGCAGGCCAGAGCTGCATCTCCGTGCAGCGGATCTACGTCGAGCGTCCCGTATTCGACGGGTTCCTCGCCGCTTTCGTCCCGAAGGTCGAGGCGCTGAAGGTCGGCGACCCCGGCGACGACGAGACGGACGTCGGGCCGGTGATCGACGCCGACGCGCGCGAGCGCATCCTCGCATGGATCGCGGAGGCCGACAGCGAGGTCCTCACCGGCGGGGAGCAGGACGGTCTGATCAGGCCGACGGTGATCGCGAACGTCTCCGATCACGCGAAGGTGAGCTGCCAGGAGGTGTTCGGCCCTGTCGTCGTCGTCAACCCGATCGACTCCGTCGACGAGGGCATCGAGCGCGCGAACGGCACGCGCTACGGGCTCCAGGCCGGCGTCTTCACCGCGTCGATCGACACCGCGCTGCGCGCGGCGGAACGGCTCGACTTCGGCGGCGTCATCGTCAACGAGGCGCCAACATTCCGCAGCGACCAGATGCCGTACGGCGGCGTGAAGGACTCCGGGAACACGCGCGAAGGACCTGCGTATGCGGTACGCGAGATGACCGAAGAGCATCTCGTCGTGGTTCAACGCTGACAAGCGGGGTACTTCAACGCCGTGATCGGCGTCGGCGTCGCTTTCCTCACCGTGGGAATCGTGTTGGTGTTCATCGTCCCGTGGGCCGGGATCCCGGTCGCGATCGTCGGGCTCGTCCTGTGCCTCCTGTGGCTCGCGGGATTCGGCCGGCGCGAGCAACATGCGCACCGCCGCTAGCGGCGCCGTCCGCGCGTGCCGTTCGACGCGCCCTCCCGCCGGTCGGCCGCCTGCGCCGGGAGCGCCGTGAGCTCCTCCGGTCGCGCGAAGACCGTCTGCGCGACCTGGGCGGGCTGATGTTGGAGATGTTCCGCCGCGACCAGTTCCGGCGCGAGCTGCTGCTCGAGCGCTGCGGCGAGCTGGTGGCTCTCGAGGATCGCCTCGCGGAGCTCGACACGCTGATCGCCGCCGCCGTGTCGCGCGGGCGTGTGCTCCCGGCCGTCCGCTGCGAGTGCGGCGCCGCCGTGTTCGCGGGAGCACGGTTCTGCGCCCAGTGCGGCCGGCCGCTCGAGGCGCAATGAGCGCGAAGCAGGAGCCGCAGTACTGCCCGCGCGCTGCGGCGTCGCCTACGAGCCCATGCAGGAGTACTGCCTCGAGTGCGGCGAGCGGCTTCCGACGAACCGGGGAACGGTCGGCGTGCTCGCGGCGGCATGGCAGCGGCGCTTCCCCTGGTACCCCGGCGACTGGGTCTGGCCCGCTCTGCTCTTCCTCGTCATTGCCATCGTGGCCACGGCGGTCTCCGCGGCCACGACCTCCAGCTCGGGCACGACCATCGTCGCGACGCAGCCGAACGTGTCCCTCGGGACGGGCACCCAGCCCGCGCCCACCGCCGCGGCGCCGACGAGCACGCTTCCGTCCGCGCCGAGGCCCACGGTGACGACCGGCCCGCTCCCGAAGGCGCGCGCCCTCCACGCCCTCCGCGACGACGCCCACGCCGCCGGTTGCGGCCGGCCTCGCCACTTGGCCGCGGAAGGGGACGGCGTACACCGACGTGCTCGAATCCGTGCCCCTCTCGGCGGGCCGAACGATCGCCGTCGCCCGCGCCCGCCAGGCGAAGGCGGCGGGGCTGCCGAAGGCCGGCGTCCTCGTCTCCGCCGACTACGCGAGCCTCCACCCGGGCTACTACGTCGTCTTCTCCGGGGTCTACTCCACCCCGGCTGCGGCGGTCGCAGCCCTCACCGCGGCCCATGCGCAGGGCTTCCCGGACGCCTACGTGGCCCGCGTCACGCACCCCTAGACGAGGTGTAAAGCCCGCCGGAGCGGGCACGTGACCGATGTCCGGCGACGGCACCTGTTTGCTCAGTCGGCAACGAAAGCCGCCACTTTGTAACAGGGGCCGGAGCGTGTAGGATCGACCGCAGGGGATTGCAGGCAGGACGATTAACCCGCTGTTAACACAGCGTTGGCGGGGACTTCACAGGAGAAAGCGAGACTGGTGATCGAAGAGCGGACCCTCCAGTTGCAACACTGCATGTATCAGTACTCGCGAGCGATTTACCGGTCGATCAAGGATCTCATCGACCCCTACGCCGACCGGGAGTCGCAGATCGAATCGAGGCGTGCGGTCCTCGAGGCCTGCGAGCAGACCATGGAACGGTTGGCGA
>Ga0193751_1000717_pt1 | contig 24050 bp, 26 predicted proteins | sample L1c2metaG_FD_143050 | JGI IMG/M metagenome (GOLD analysis project Ga0193751, IMG submission 143050) | Soil microbial communities from a riparian zone of the East river system, Colorado, United States - L1c2 | ecosystem: Environmental > Terrestrial > Soil > Riparian zone | place: USA: East River... | reverse complement strand
CATGCACTAGGAAGATCGGCTGCGCCAGTGTTCAGGAATGTCCCCCGAGCGGGTACAGCGGGGCGGTAGACAAAGGAGGGCCTATGACTTCCTGGGATTGGTCGCGATACCGCCGTGTTGTTGTGGCTGTGGGACTGTGGGCGGCCTTCGTTGCTCTGGGCGCAGCACCCGCCACGTTCGCGGCAGGCGGGTTCGATACTTGCACCCCTTCGCAGATTCACCTGACGGTTACGAGAGTCCAGAACGCGTTCACGGGCGGGAGCTATCCCGTGCTCGTCAAGCTGCGGAATGCTGGCCGGTCGGAGTGCAGTGTCGAGGGACATCCGGTGGTTGTGATCTCGCCGCACCCCTTCCCGCTTGAGGTCGGCGACTTAGGCGACTTCGACCGAAACGACCCATACATCGGCCCCGAACGACTTCTTCACCTGCGACCGGGCGCAACCGTGACGGCAGAGGTGGTGATCGGCCGACTTTGCGAGGGCGCGAAGGCGGAGATGATGCCGACGAGGGTCGTCCTCGGCATGTACGGCAAGAGCCTGCCGGTGCCACTCCAAGCGTGCCGTCGTCAGGGCGCGGTGATCTACACGGGACCGTTCATTCAGCCCTAGCGCGGAACGCACGATTCTCGCCTGCGCCAGCGTCCTGTCGTCTGACCGCCATCCCAGGCGCGCGTCGATGGCAAAAGTTTGGCAAAAGTCGAGAGCGACGATCTCGACGCCGGCAACAGAAAGGCCCCGCTTGCGGGGCCTTTCGAGTAGCGGGGGCAGGATTTGAACCTGCGACCTCCGGGTTATGAGCCCGGCGAGCTACCTGGCTGCTCCACCCCGCGTCGCGAGGGTGAATTCTAGCACCCGCGTTACGATCCGCTCGATGTGGAACTGGCTCATCTATGCGGCTTTGGCCGTTGGCGTGCCCGCCGCCTTGGCCGGGCTCGCGCTGCTCGCCGTGCGGCTGCTGCAGGCGCGGCGCAGCTTCAAGCGGCTGCGCCGGCACGTGGCGCGGGAGCTCGACCGGCTCGCCGATCTCGGGGACGCGACGGTGACGAAGCTCGAGCGTGCCACCGACACCGACGAGCTGGACCGCAGCCTCGCTTCTCTGCGCATGTCGCTGGCGCGGATAACCGTCCTCCGCGAGGCCTACGCGGAGGCGACGAGGTTCACCGCACTCATACCGCGCAAATGAGAGTCGCCGCCGTCGACCTCGGCACGAACACGACGCGGCTGCTCGTCGCCGACGTCGCCGGCGGCCGGGTCGAGGAGCTGCACCGCGAGTCGCGCATCACACGGCTGGGCGAGGGCGTCGACGAGCGCGGCCGCCTCCTCCCCGTCCCGATCGCGCGCGTACGCAACGCCCTCACCGACTACCGGCGCACGCTCGAGTCGCTCGGCGCCGAGCGGACGCTCGCCGCTGCCACGAGCGCGGTGCGCGATGCGGAGAACGGCGAGGCGTTTCTCGGCGAGGTGGAGTGGAGCTACGGGTTCGTCACGCAGCTGCTCTCCGGCGACGAGGAAGCGGAACTGACGCGGCGCGGCGTCGATCCGCCGCCCGGCACGCTCGTGCTCGACATCGGCGGCGGCTCGACCGAGCTCGTCCTCGACGACTTCCACGTCAGCCTGCCGATGGGATCCGTGCGCTTCACCGAGAGATACGGCGAGGACGTCGAACGGTGCAGCGCGGAAGCGCACGCACTCCTGCCGCAGCTTTCGCCCCGGGCGGCGATCGGCGTCGCCGGCACCGTGACGCAGCTCGCGGCCTTCGACACGGAAAGCGTTCACGGCTACGAGCTCTCGCGTGCGCGCGCGCGTGAACAACTGGAGCGGCTCGCGGGCATGAGCGTCGCCGAGCGCCGCGGCCTGCCGCGCATGGAGCCGCAGCGCGCACCGGTGATCGTCGCCGGAACCGCGATTCTCGTCGCTGTACTGGACGCGTATGCGCTCGACGCGATCGAAGTCAGCGAGCACGACCTGCTCGACGGCGTCGCGCTCGCAGCCGCAGAGCTGCCTGAGCCGGTCGAAGGCGACGCGCCCCCGGGCGCGTACACCTGCTGCTGAGGCAATCCGCGGGGCCGTTCCCCCCGTATTTCTGACTCCGTCACCAACGGAAGGGGGAACCATGAGGCTGTTCGCCATCGTGGCGGTCGCGTGCATGTTCGCGCTCGCGGCAACCGGCGCATTCGCCGCCTCGAATCCCAACGGGACGGGTCAGCCGTCCCAGACGTGCCTGAGCTCGACCGCACCGAGCGAGCCGGGGAACTCAGCGAACGCGTCAGGCTCGGCGTTCAACGAGACGGGGCCCGGGAAGGCCGGCACCGTGTATGCCGGTAACGGGGTCTCGGCGACGAAGGCCGGGAGCTCGAACGCGGTCTCGCAGTACGACGTCGCCTGCTATCAGGTGTCGCAGCACTAGCGACCGCGTGACGCGGCCCGCCGAGGGCCGGGCCGCGTCAGGCCCTCCTACCCCACCAGGTCGACTGCCGGCGGCTCGTCCTCGGCGAGGCGGCGCTGCACGACCGCGCGCGAGAGCACGCCGACGAGGCGTCCACCCTCGACGACGGGCACGCGCTCGAGATCGAGCTCCTCGAGCGTCCGGAAGCCCTCGTCGAGCGGCAGCGACGCGTCGAGCGTGTAGTGCGGCGGCTCCGCGATATCGCGCAGCGCGACCTCGCGCGGATCAAGACCTGCGGCGACGACCTCGCGCACAAGCGTCTTGCGCGTGATCACGCCGACGAGTGTGCCGTCGTCTGAGGACACGAACACGGCACGCATCTCCGGGCTGTCTTCGAAGCAGCGACCGGCGTCCTGCGCGCTCGCCTGATCGGAGAGCGTCGTCGGCTCCGGAACCATCGCATCGCGGATGACGCTCACGGATAGATCCCCCGCGACTCGAGCGCGCCCGCGACCTCGCGGATCGCCGCCACCATCGCCGCCTGCCGGAACGTGACCGACTTCTCGTCGGCGACGGCCCACACGCGGTCGAACGCGTCCGCCATCTTGTCCGCGAGCTTGATGCGGATCTCGTCGCGATCCCAGAACAGGCGCCCGAGGTCCTGCACCCATTCGAAGTACGACACGGTGACGCCGCCGGCGTTCGCAAGGATGTCGGGGACGATCGGAATTCCGCGCTCGGCGAGGATGGCGTCAGCCTCGAGCGTCGTCGGCCCGTTCGCTCCCTCGACGACGAGCTTCGCGTGCACGCGGCCCGCGTTCTCACCTGTGATCTGGTCCTCGCGCGCCGCGACGACGAGGATGTCGCACGGCAGCTCGAGCAGCTCCTCGTTCGTGACCCGCTCGCAGCGGTCGTAGCCGGCGAGCGAGCCGTGCTCAGCCGCGTACGCATGGAGCTCGGGGATATCGAGCCCGTCGGGCGCATGCACGCCGCCGGAGACGTCGGAGACGGCGATGACGGTCGCACCGCGCCCGTGCAGCTCGGTGGCGGCGACGCCACCGACGTTGCCGAAACCCTGGACGATGCAGCGCTGGTCGGAGAGATCGAGGCCCATCCGCTCGCACGCGCGCTCGGTGCACATGACGACGCCGGCGCCGGTCGCCTCACGGCGAAAGACGGAGCCCCCGATCGAGATCGGCTTCCCCGTCACGACTTCCGGGACGGCGTACCCGATCTGCGTCGAGTACGTGTCCATCATCCACGCCATCGTCTGCTCGTTCGTCGCCATGTCGGGCGCAGGGATGTCCTCCTGCGGGCCGATGGCCGCGAACAGCTCGGATGTGAAGCGCCGGGTGAGCCGCTCGAGCTCGTGCTGCGAAAGCGCGTGCGCGTCGCAGCGGATGCCGCCCTTCGCGCCGCCGTACGGGAGGCGAAGCAGCGCGCACTTCCACGTCATCCAGGATGCGAGCGCTGCGCACTCGCCGAGCGAGACCTCGGGGTCGTAGCGGATGCCGCCCTTCGTCGGGCCGAGGACGGTCGAGTGCTGGACGCGATAGCCGGCGAAGACCTGCCACGTGCCGTCGTCTCGGCGGAGCGGGACGCTCATGATCAGGGCGCGCTCGGGGAAGCTCAGGCGCTCGGCCACCATCGGCGAGACGTCCGCGTGCGGCAGCGCCTGCTCGAACTGTGCGCGTGCCATGAGGAAGAGCGGGGTGTCCCACTCGAGCGGGCGTTCGAGCGGCGATGCCTCCAGGCTTGCCACGCGCGCAGTGTAGTGAGGTGCCGGGGGCGGGACTCGAACCCGCATGCCCGAAGGCACCCGATTTTAAGTCGGGCGCGTCTGACCAGTTCCGCCACCCCGGCGCCGGGAGCGTAGCGCTGTGGCAAGGTCTCGCCATGACCCACGACACGATCGTCGCGTTCGCCGTGCTCGCCGTCGCCGGGGAGGCGATCGCCGCCGCCCTCGCGCTCATCGGCCTCCTCGCCCTTGCGGGCGTGCGCGCTCCGCTGCGCGGCGTTCGCGCCGCGCTCTGGGGCTACGAGCTCTGGGCCGCGTTCGTCGTCGCGGCGCTCGGCACCGGCGGCAGCCTCTTCTTCTCCGAGATCGCCGGCTTCGTGCCGTGCGACCTGTGCTGGTTCCAGCGCATCTGCATGTACCCGCTGTCACTCCTCCTGCTCTTCGCGGCGCGGCACGGCGACTACAAGTTCGCGCGCTATCTCCTCCCGTTCCCGCTCATCGGCGCGGGCGTGTCCGTCTACCACATCCTCGTCGAGAATCACTGGGTCTCGACGCCGGCGGCCTGCCAGGTCGGAGCCGGCTGCGCGGTGAAGTGGATCAACGAGTTCGGCTACGTCACCATCCCGACGATCGCTCTCAGCGGCTTCCTGCTCCTCATCGGATTCTTAAGCCTCGCGGCGGCAGGAGGCAGCGAGGAGCCAGCTACCCTTCCCGCCGGTGCCTAGCGGGAAAAAGAGCAGAGAGGCTCGGCGCACTGCGTCGGTCAAGGCTCCGCCGCCGGTCCGCTCGGTGGGCGGACGCGGGCGTCAGGCGTCGCCGCGCGCCCTCGCCATCGGCGGCGGGATCGTCGCCGTCATCGCGGTCATCATCGTCCTCGCGGTCGTCCTCGGGGGCGGGAGCAAGGGCGGCGGCCTGCCGAAGAACCACGCCGCCGTCGGCAGCGTTGCACTGGGGCTCCCCGGCGCGGCTCAGGTCGAGTCGCTCTTCAAGGGCATCCCGCAGACCGGGACGACGCTGGGCTCGCCGTTCGCCCCGATCACGCTGACGGAGTTCATCGACCTTCAGTGCCCGGTCTGCCAGCAGTTCGAGACGACGGTCTTCCCCGACTTCGTCGCGAAGTACGTGCGCACGGGCAAGGTCAAGGTGGTCATGAAGGCGTGGGCCTTCATCGGCTCCGACTCGGTGCGCGGCCAGGCGGCGACAATCGCCGCCGCGAAGCAAAACAAGGCGTTCAATTTCTCCGAGAACCTCTACGACAACCAGGGCACGGAGAACACCGGCTGGCTGACCGACCAGATGCTCTACAACATCGCGATCAGCGTCCCCGGCCTGAAGATCGACCCGCTCTTCGCCGCGCGGACAACCGCCGCGGTGAAGAAGGCCGCCTCTGACGTCGACGCGGACGCGACCGCGAACAAGGTGAACGGCACGCCGACCCTGTTCCTCAACAAGAGCGGGGCGCCCCTCAAGTACTACGGCGAAGGCGTGCCCACCGAGTCGGCGTTCTTCGCCGCCATCAACGCCCTGGCGTAGTCCCGCAAATAGCGGCCTTTTCCCCCTTGACGGCGGGGCGCCGCCGCACATAGGCTCTGCAAGCCGGTTCCGATGGACCTTCGGGTTGGTTGGGGCCGGCATTTTCTTTGGTCCGTCCGACCCGGCCTCTAGCGTTTCTTGGCCCGGTGGTCATCGGACTCCTCATCCTCGTCGTGCTCGCCGTCATCGCTGCGGCGCTCGTCCTCCCGCGGCTCATCGCGAGCCAGCTCGCCGCGCTGCGCAACGACACGACGCGCCAGCTCAGCGAGCGGAACGCCGACGTCGACCGTCGGCTCGCCGACGTGACCGAGACGCTCGACCGGCGCTTGGCCAGCAGCAGCCAGACGGCGACGAAGATCCACGAGCGCCTCGGCGAGGTGACGCGGGCGACCGCAGAGATGAACGAACGCGCCAAGGACCTCGGCCGTCTCGAGCAGGCGCTGCGGCCCCCGAAGGCGCGCGGCGGTTTCGGCGAGCTGCTCCTCGAGAACCTCCTCCGCGACCGGCTGCCGCGCGATGCCTACGAGGTCCAGTACACGTTCCCGAGCGGCGAGCGGGTGGACGCGGTCATCCGCGCCGCCGGCCTCCTGCTCCCCGTAGACGCGAAGTTCCCGCTCGACAACTTCGAGCGCATGGCCGCCGCGGCCGACGAGGCCGAGCAGCAGCTGCACGAGAAGGCGTTCGCTCGCGACGTGAAGGGCCACATCGACGCGATCGCGTCGAAGTACATCCGGCCGGACTACGGCACCTTCGACCTCGCTTTTATGTACCTCCCGGCGGAGACGATCCACTACGAGCTCATCTCCGGCAAGACCGGCGCGCTCCTCACGTACGCGCATGGGAAGCGGGTCTTCCCGGTGTCGGCGACGACGTTCACCGCCTACCTGCAGATGATCGTCCTCGGCCTGAAGGGCATGCAGATCGAGCAGCGGGCGGAAGAGGTCATGCAGTACTGCGCCGCCCTCCAGAAGGACTTCTCGGTGTTCCGGGAGGACTTCGACCTGGTCGGCAAGCACCTCTCGAACGCCCAGGGCAAGTACGCCTCGGCCGAGAAGCGCCTCGACCGGTTCGAGACGAAGCTCGACCAGGCGGCGGACGAGCAGGCCGAGCTTCCGGCCGCCGCCCACGTCCGGGCGCTCGACGCGGCCTAGGGCCGGCTCGAGACGGATCGCACAACCTCCGGGGACCGGGAACGTCCAACCGGCCGAATTCGTTTAATAGAGAGCACACCTCTTTGGCGAAGGACGGATATGAGCGAAACACGTGAGCTGATCATCATCGGAGGCGGCCCTGCCGGGTACACGGCGGCCCTCTACGCGGCGCGGGCCAACCTGGCACCGCTCGTCATCGAGGGCTTCAACTGGGGCGGCCAGCTGATGGTCACGACCGACGTGGAGAACTACCCCGGGTACCCGGACGGGATCATGGGGCCGGAGATGATGGCCGAGTTCCGGCGACAGGCCGAGCGGTTCGGCGCGGAGTTCATCACCGACGACGTCGGCCGCGTCGACTTCTCGGAGTGGCCGCTCCGGGTCTGGGTCGAGAACGACGAGTACAGCGCCAAGACGGTCATCGTCGCCACCGGCGCGACCGCGCGCTGGCTCGGGATCCCGCGGGAACAGCACTTCCAGGGCCGCGGCGTGTCCGCCTGCGCCACCTGCGACGGCGCCTTCTTCAAGGAGAAGGAACTCGTCGTGGTCGGCGGCGGCGACTCGGCGATGGAGGAGGCCAACTTCCTCACCCGCTACGCGACCAAGGTGACGGTCGTGCACCGGCGCGACGAGTTCCGCGCCTCGCAGATCATGCTCGAGCGGGCACGCGCGAACCCCAAGATCGCGTTCATCACAAACGCCGTCGTCGAAGACATCCTCGGCGACGCGAAAGTCGAGGCGGTCATCCTGCGTGACACGGTGACCCGCGGCGTCTCTGAGATGAAGACCGACGGCGTGTTCGTCGCCATCGGCCACGATCCGACGACGGCGCTCTTCCTCGACCAGCTCGACCACGACGCGGCCGGCTACCTCGTGACGAAGCCGCACTCGACGGAGACGAACATCCCCGGCGTGTTTGCCGCGGGCGACGTCCAGGACCACGTCTACCGGCAGGCGGTCACCGCCGCCGGCTCCGGCTGTATGGCGGCGCTCGACGCGGAGCGGTACCTCGCGGCGTTAGAAGGGCACGCCGGCACGGCGCTCACTGCGCCGCGCGCCGAAGCGGCAGAGGTCTAAGCCGCTCAGTGTCGAAACGCGGCCACGTGGTCGCAACGTGGATCGACCTCCTCGACCCGACCGCCGAGGAGCTGCACGAGAAGATGCCGAAGGTGCTCGAGGAATCGGCGATCGAGCGCCTGCTCGCACTGCCGCGGCACGAGGACGAGCCGCGGCCGACGATCCAGAGCCACGGCGACTACATCTTCGGCGTGCTCCTCGTCGCTGTCGCCGTGCCCGACGAGGACGACGTCTTCTACCAGGAGATCGACCTCATCATCACGCACGACACGCTGCTCACCGTGCGCAAGACACCGCACGGCAACCGCGCGGCGTGCGACGTCGACATCGTGAAGAAGACGATCAAGCCGACCGACTCGGCGGGAATGATGGCGTACCGGCTCGTGGACGAGATCGCGGAGCGTTACCTCAACCTCGTGGACGCGCTCGACGAGGAGATCGACGAGCTCGAGGACAAGGTCGAGGACCAGCCGCCGGAGACCACCCGCAGCCGTATCTCGACGCTGCGCCACGATCTGCTGCACATCCGGCGAACGCTGTCGCCGATGCGCGACGCCGTGCGGCGCGTGATCGACGGCGTCGTCGACGTCGACGAGGGCCCCGAAGTCTTCCCGCAGGACGTCGAGGTGGCGTTCAACGCCGCCTACGACAAGCTCATGCGTGCGTTCGACGGGCTCGAGCTCTCGCGCGACCTGCTCGCGAGCGTCCGCGACTACAGCCAGTCGAAGATCGCAAATGACCAGAACGACGTGATGAAGCGGCTGACCGTCGTGGCATCGCTGCTCCTGCCCCCCACGTTCATCGTGGGACTGTACGGCCAGAACTTCGTCGACATCCCGGAGCTGAAATGGCACTGGGGCTATGCGTTCTCGTGGGCGCTGATCCTCAGCACCACGCTGTTACAGCTCGTCTGGTTCCGCCGCAAACACTGGTTCTGATGCAGGTCTACCGGATCCCGTTCTCGACGAACGTCGAGCGCGTGGCGCTCGCCGCCGGGCACAAGGGACTCGAGATCGAATGGGTCGACGTCGACGCGGACGACCGGTCGCCGGTGGAGGCCGTGAGCGGGCAGCGGCTCGTCCCCGTCCTCGTGACGGACGACGACGAAGCGGTTCCCGACTCGCCGGCGATCCTCGAGTGGCTCGAGGCGCGCTATCCGGAGCCGCCGCTGCTCCCGGGCGACGCCGCGCGCCGCGCCGAGGTGCGGCTCTTCGCCGACTGGTTCAACCGAGTCTGGAAACGCGCCCCGAACGAGATCGCCGACCACGGCGCCACCGACGCCCTCTCGGCGGAGATGCGCGCCCACGTCGAGATCTTCGAGGCGCTGCTGCAGGGTCGCGACTATCTCTTCGGCGACTTCGGGCTTGCCGACGTCACCGCCTTCCCGTTCCTGAAGTACGCCGTCCTCGGCCTCCCGCCGGACGACGACGAGCTCTTCCACCGGGTCCTCGTCGACTACCAGCCGCTCCGCGACGACTCGCCGCTGCACGCATGGGTGCTGCGCGTCGACGCGCACCCTCGTGGCTAACCTGACTCAGTGCCGTACTTCATCTGCCCGAACTGCAAGGAACGGTCGGTGGACTCCGACCGGATGGAGGGCCTGTTCGACGAGCCGGTCTCGTGCCACCATTGCGGCTTCGGCTTCCTCTTCGAGCTTCTCGACGACTACTACCCGGCGCCGGGCACCGGGTTCGTCGTGTGCGACAAGGAAGCGCGGATCCTCGCCGTCGGGCGCGGCGTGTACGAGCTGACCGGCTGGGGCGACACAGACCTCATCGGCGCCGATCTCGTCGACAGCCTCGGCCTCGCCGGCTTCGAGGAGGAGAAGAACCCGGCGAAGCTCGCGCTCGAGTGGGGCGTGCGGCGGCTGAATGAGCCGCTGCAGCTGCGCGCGCGCTCCGGGCACGTGAAGCCGGTCACCGGCGACTTCTTTCCGGCGTACGACGACGAAGGCGGGCTGCTCGTCGCCCTGACGCCGCGCGCCGCCTAGTCACTGGGCGCAGGCGCGACCGGTGCCGTCAGGTCGCGGTGCGCGGCGGTCGTCGGCTGGTAGAAGCGCTGCGCGATCGCGGTCGGGACGATCGCCGACAGCACGACGACCGCGATCAGCAGCGAGAACTGCGTGCGGTCGATGATGTGCGCGCTGAGCCCGTACAGCGACGTGATCGTGCCGAACGTAAGGCCGGTCGACATGAGCAGCGTCGTGAACGTCGCGTGCGGTGACGTGAACTTCCGCGCCAGCGGGTAGACGCCGAGGAGCTTCGGCACCATCTTCGCCACGAACAAGATGCCGAGCGTGCCGAGGCTGGCCCAGAGCGCGCTCGTCGATACGTTCATTCCGCCCTTGAGGAAGAAGAACGGCGTCAGGAACGCGAACGAGACGACGCGCATCCGCTCTTGTTCCATCCTGTGCGAGGCGTAGAAGCGCGACATCGCGAGCCCGAGGATGAACGCGGGCAGCGCCGGCTGCGAGTTCGCGCGCGAGCCGAGCCACATGAGCAGGAAGAGGCAAGCGAAGACGAGCTTGATCTCCGGCTCGATCACGCGGTTGCCGTAGCGCGGGAAGAAGAGCCGCGATGCGCGCGGCAGGCCGGCGATGAGCGCGATCGATACGAGCGCGAACGGTGCGATCCAGATCGTCGGCTTGAGAAACAGCACGGTGAGGCCGGTCACGGTGGCGATGTCGGTCACGAACGTCGCCGACATCAGCCGCTTGCCGACGAGCTCGCGGTTGAGCCCGGTCTCGACGAGGACGGCGTAGACGACGGCGAGGCTTGTGGTCGACAGCGCGAGGCCGCCGATCTCCGCCTGCCGGCGCGACCAGTCGAGGCCGTAGTACGTCACGAGCGCGACGACCGTGAACGGCGCGAAGAAGGAGACGAGGCCGATCGACGTGGATGCCTTCCACTCGCGCCGCAGCTGCGGCACGTCGACCTCCGCGCCCGCCTGGAAAGTGAGCACGATCCCCGCGAAGGAGCCGATGAACGTCAGCCAGCTCGGGATGTCGACGTGCGTCGCGTTCCCGACGATCACGCCCGCGAGCAGCGCGATCAACGGCGGTGACTATAACAATGGAGAAGTGGAGTCCCTGCAGGGACAGCTGCTCGTCGCATCGCCTGGGCTGCTCGACCCGAACTTCCGGCGCGCGGTCGTGCTGATCACCGAGCACAACGACGAGGGCGCGGCAGGCCTTGTGCTCAACCGCCCCTCCCCCGCGCCCGTTGCGGAGATCGTCCCGCAGCTCGAGCCGCTCGTCGACGACGGCGAGCAGGTCTGGGTCGGCGGGCCTGTGCAGCCGAACGCGGTGCTCGTGCTCGGCGAGTTCCTCGATCCCGACGACGCGGCGGTGCCGTTGTTCGGCGCGCTCGGCTTTCCCGCGCTCGACGAGCCGGAGGATGTCGCCGCGCAGACGGTCCGGCGGCGCGTGTTCGCCGGCTATGCCGGCTGGGGCGCGGGCCAGCTCGAGGACGAGCTGGGGCGCGATGACTGGATCGTGGAGCCGTCCAGCCCGGACGACGCCTTCACCGAGGCACCGGACGAGCTGTGGGCCGACGTACTGCGCCGCAAGGGCGGCATCTACGAGCTTGTTGCACGGATCCCCGAGGATCCGTCGGTCAACTGAACGCGAGATAGACCTCGGTCACGTAGGGCAGCCGGATGGGCGTGCCCACGTCGCGCGCGAGTGCGCGCAGCTGCTCCTCGACAGCGGCGCGCTCTTCGGGCGAAGCGGCGGCAATGAAGCTCACCGAGGTGAAGCGCTCGACAAAGGCGTCCTCGTCGACGAGCTGCGCGTGGTCGAACGTCGCCGTCTCCGACCCATCGATCACCTCGCGCCAGTTCCGCTTGCCGCGCCGAGGAATGTTCTCCTCGAGCGGCTGCATGATCGCGCTCGCCGCGGCCTGCACGGGGTCGCGCTCGTCGCGCACGTTCCAGACGAGCGCGAGCCCGCCGCCGGGGCGCAGCACGCGGTGGATCTCGGCCAGCGCTTCCTCGGCGCGGAACCAGTGGAACGCCTGCGCCACCGTCACCGCGTCGACTGACGCGTCCTCGAGCGGGATCGCCTCCGCGGTGCCGGCAAGAACGCGCGCGTTTTCGATCTTCGCGCGCATCTCCGCGATCGGCTCGACCGCGATCACGTCGGCGCCGCTCGGAACGAGCAGCCGCGTCAGCTTGCCGGTGCCGGCGGCGAGGTCGACGACCGTCCGCCCGGGCCGCAAGCCGAGCCGGTCGACCAGCCATTCGATCGCAGCGGCGGGATAGTCGGGCCGCCCGCGCTCGTATGCGTCGGCGGCGAGTCCGAAGCCGCGCGTCGCGGGATGGAGGTCAGACGCGGCTCGACGGGCAGAGGTCATTGAGCACACAGTCTTCACATCGCGGGCGCCTCGCGTCGCACACCCGACGCCCATGCCAGATGAGCAGATGCGGGAAGCGCGCCCAGTCCTCGCGCGGCACGAGGCGCATGAGATCCCGCTCGATCTTCACCGGGTCCTCCTGCTTCGTCAGCCCGAGGCGCTGCGACAGGCGCCGCACGTGCGTGTCGACGACGATCCCCTCTGCGTTCCCGAGCTCGGCGGAGACGACGTTCGCGGTCTTGCGCGCGACGCCGGGCAGGCGCACGAGCTCGTCGAGTGTGCTCGGCACCTCGCCGTCGAACTCCTCGATGAGCATGCGCATCGTGCCGCGCAGCGATTTCGCCTTCTGGCGGAAGAAGCCGGTCGCGTAGATGTCGCGCTCGAGCTCCTCCTGCGGCACGGCGAGATAGTCCTCCGGTCGGTGGTACTTCTCGAACAGCGTCGCCGTGACGCGGTTCACGTTCACGTCCGTCGTCTGCGCCGAGAGCATCACCGATACGAGCAGCTCGAGCGGGCTGCGGAACGTGAGCGCGATGCCGGCGTCCTGATGCTCGAGCGCGAGCCGCTCGATGATCGGACGGATCCGCTCCCGCTTGGGGCCGACGCGCTTGCGGGCCTCGCGGACGAAGCTACGAGGCACTGACGGCGAGCTCAGGCGACGGCTTGCGCAGCCCCATCCCGGCGCAGACGAGGTCGAGCGCGGGGCAGCCCGCGCACGCGAACTCGCTCGGTACCGGCCGGAACTCGCCGGCCTGGATGCGCGCGATCGCGACGGATAGCTCCGCCTCCAGCTCGTCGAGCTGCTCGCGCGTGAACGTCGTCGACACGACCGCATCCGGCCGCTCGAGGAACTGGTAGACGACCTCCACTTCGTCCGCGCCCGCACGGAAGCACGCGAGCGCGTACACGAGCCGCTGGAGCCGGTACCCCTCTTCGACGATCGCTTCCGGCGACGCGTCGCCCACGAAGTTCGTCTTGTAGTCGACGACGATCGCCCGGCTGCCCTCCAGGTACAGCACGTCGAGGAAGCCGTGCAGGAGCACGCCGTCGTGCTCGAACGTGAACGGTCGCTCCTTCTGGACGCCGGTGAGCTCCGCGACGCGCGCCGCGATGTCGGACTCGCAGTACGCGGTCACGAACGCGCGGATGCGCTCGACCTCCTCCTCGCTCGCGCGTTCGAGCTCGATCTCCGGCACGACCGGCGCCGCGAGGTCGATGTCCTCCAGCAAGCCGTGCACGATGCTGCCGATCTCGGTCGCAGAGAGGCCGGCAACCCCCGTCCCAACGACGGGCAGCTCCTTCATGCCGATCACGTAGCGCGCGTAGTACTTGTACGAGCACTGCTCGAACGTCGAGAGCGCCGTGAACGACAGCCGACGAACACGATGCAGCGGCGGATCCGGCGGTACGACGAGCGGCGGCAGCTCGAGTGCCGGAGCGGCGGCGAGCTCCTCCAGCGCGGCGAACAGCTCCAGCTGGCCGGGCTCCAACTCCGCCACCGGCTGCGCGACCGGCGCGTCCGTCCAATCCTCGGCGTGGTGACGATCGACGCGCACGAGCAGGTGCGCGTGGCCGCGCACGATCTCCACCGGCGTCTCGCCGGCGGCGGTCAGCTCCTCGTCCGCGTCGAGCCGGGCAAGCACCCAGCCGATCGGCGTCGACGCGTCGGCCGCGCGGTCGCGATCGATCGCGCCGGAGACGATCAGGCGCTGCCGCGCACGCGTCATCGCGACGTAGTAGAGACGCAGACGCTCCGCGGTCTCCTCCTCCTGCCGTGCGGCCCGGACCTCCTCGTAGTCGAAGGCGCCGAGCCGCTTCGTCGTCACGGGGTGTGCGACGCGGAAGCCGAAGCGGCCGTCGGAGAGAGCGAGGATCTCCTCCGCCGACGGCGGCGCCTTGTCGCGGCCCGCGTCGGCCACGATCACGACCTCGAACTCGAGGCCCTTCGCCGCATGAATCGTCAGCAGGCGTACGGCGTCGGCTCCCTCCTCCTCCGCCACCGCTTCGAGCTCGCGTGCGCCGAGCGCCTCCTGCTCGCTGACGAAGCGGACGAAGCCCTCGACGTCGGGGCCGCGCAGCTCCTCGTACGAGCGCGCCAGCCGCGCGAGCTTGCGCATGTTGGCGTACCGACGCCTGCCATCCCACTGGGCGAGCACGGCAAGGTCGTAATCGTGCTCGGCGATGATACGCTCGCACAGCCGCTCGAGCGAGAGCCGCGGCATCGCCGCCGAGAGGCGGTCGAATCGCTGGCGGAACGCGCGCATCAGCCGCTCGTCGCTGTCGGACAGGCCGGGCGGCATCGACCGCTCGATGCCGGAGAAGAGCGGGCGGCGCGACGCCGACCGGCGCAGCAGCACGAGTGCGTCGTTCGAGACGCCGACGAACGGCGATGCGAGGACGCTGACGAGCGCGCGGTCGTCGTACCGGTTCTGCAGCAGGCGCAGGTACGCGAGCAGGTCGACCACCTGCTGCTGGCCGAAGTACCCCTTGCCGGTCGCGCGGTACGTCGGCAGACCGGCGCGGCGCAGCTCCTGCTCGTACTGCTCCGCGTCGGTGCCCGCCGCGAAGAGGACGACGATCTCGCCGGCCGTGGCGGCGCCCGTGTCGACGAGCTCGCGCACACGCCGCGCGATAGCGCGCGCCTCGGCGCGCCGCCAGTGCACGCCGGTGTCCTTGTACGCGGCCTTGTCGGTGACGAGCAGCTCGACCGGATGGCCGAACACCGGGTCTGGGAACTCCGCCGCGGCCGCCAGCGGCTGGAACTCGTCGCCGAAGTGCGAGCCGAAAAGCTCGTTCACCGCCGCGAGCACTTCCGGGCGCGAGCGGTAGTTGAGCGTCAACGGCAGGAGCTGCGCCGCATTCGCACGGCGCTCGCGGAAGACGCGTACGTCGGCGTGACGGAACCCGTAGATGGACTGGAACTCGTCCCCGACGTAGAAGAGGTCGGCACCGCCACCCGCGAGCAGATCGATCAGCTCGCACTGCAGCCGGTTCGTGTCCTGAAACTCGTCCACCATGATCGCGCGGAAGCGGAGCGACTCGCGTTCGCGGATCTCCAGGTGGTCGCGCAACAGGTTGCGCGCTTGCAGCTGGAGGTCCTCGAAGTCGAGCGCCGACTCTCGGGCCTTCTCCTCGGCGTACGAGTCCGCGAAACGCTCGAGCAGCTCCTGGAGCAGGTCGCGGTCGCGCGCGGCGGCCTCGTCGAGCGCCGCCTGCTCGACGGCCTTGCGCGCCTCCTCGTAGACGACCGCGCGGTCGCCACGCACGCGGAACCCGGAGAGGTCGATCAGCCGGTCCGCCCGCGAGTCGCGCTCCAGCAGCTCGAGGAGCTGGGCAGCCGTCTCGTGGTCGATCGAGAGCGCGGCCTCGCGCAGCTCCTCCACGCGCTCGGCCAGCTCCGGGCGGTCGCCGACGCCGAGGACGAGCTCGCGGCCGGCGGAGCGCAGCGTTTCGTAGACGCCGGTGAGCATCCGGCGGAGGCCGGCGGCGCCGTACGTCGCAAGCAGCTGCAGCCGCGCGGGCTCGGCGCCGCTGCAGAACTCGGCGAGCGCCCGTTCGAACGCCTCGCTGCGGAGCACCGCCCCCTGCGCTTCGTCCAGCTCGCGGAAGCGCGGGTCGAGGCCGGCAGCGAACGGGTACGCCTTCAGCAGGCGCAGGCAGAAGCCGTGGATGGTGGAGATCCACGCGCCGTCGAGCTCGCGCGCGAGGTCGTGCCGCCCGCGCGCGGCCAACTCGGCGCGAATGCGCGTGCGTAGCTCGCCAGCAGCGCGGCGCGTATACGTGATGACGAGGATGGAGTCGACGTCGAGGCCCTGGTCGCACACGGCTCGCGCGAAGCGCTCGACGAGCACCGCCGTCTTGCCCGTGCCCGCGCCGGCGGAGACGAAGACCTCGCCGGTCGCCTCCACTGCCGCGAGCTGCTGCTCGTTCACGCGCGCTCCACCCGGCACATCGGCCATAGGTCGCACCACGGCGGGCAATCGCCGCCGCGCGGGTCGTGCTCGACATCGCCGGTGCGGATCCGGCCGGCGAGGCGGCGCGCCGTCTCCTGCGCGTTCCCGACCGCGGTCCAGAACGCGTCCTCGTCGAGATAGTCGGTGCGGACGTAGCCCGGCAGCGTTTCGCCGTCCTCCTTGCGCAGCAATCCGCGCGCGCGCCGCTCGCCCGCGAGCGGGCGGTAGACGCCGCCGAGCGGTTCGATCCCGACGAGGTCGCGCAGCACGAGCATGTACAGCGGGATCTGAAGCCGTAGCTCCTTCTCGATCTCCACGGCCGAGTGCGCGTGCTTGCCTGACTTGTAGTCCTGCACGATCCCGCGCGCACTGAACGGGTCGATGTCGATGCGGTCGATCTTCCCGGACAGCGTGATCCCGTCGCCGAGGTCAAGGCCTCGCTGCAGCTCCTGCGGCGCCCGCTCGCTGCCGAAGGCGACCTCGAACCGACGCGGGACGAGCTGCAGCTCGCTGCCGCACTCCTCGTGCACGAGCGCCTCGAGATCGCGCCATAGCGTCTGGTCGAGCTCGCGCGCCTGCATCTCCGTCATCTCCATGCGCACGCCGCTCAGCGCCTCGGTGAGGGAGGCGCGCATCAGGCGCACTGCGCCGTCCTCGACGCGCTCGTCGAGCTTCTCGACGCCGAGCTCCTTCGGCAGCCGAGTGAAGAACTTGAAGAGCGCACTGTGCGCGACCGATCCGCGCAGCTTCGGATCGACCTCGGCGTCGATCGACTTCGGATCGATGAGCCGGTCGATGAACCACGCGGACGAGCAGTCGGCGAACCGCTCGAGCTCCGTCACGTTGAACGTGCCCCGCGAACCGAGCTGCTCGAGCACGCTCGGATCGACGAGCCGCGTCGGCCGCCGGTTGGCGCGGACGGCGCGGTCGAGCTTGCGATCCCAGCCGTTCGCCCGGGCGAGCGACGCTGCCTGATCGCCGTCGCGCGCGGCGAGCTCGGCGAGCGCACGGAGACGTTCGCGCTCCGTCGGCGCGTCCTCGAGCTTCCACGTCAACGCCGACAGCGGCCGCTTGCGCGTCCAACGGCGCACGTCGTCGGGGTCGAAGAGCGTCTGCACCTCCTCCCAGAACGGGCTCGCCTCGCGCGGAGCGCCGTCGTCGGTTGCCGCTTCGCGCACGAGATACAGGCGCTCGGACGCGCGCGTGCACGCGGTGTAGAAGAGATAACGGTCGCGGCTCACCGAATCGGGCCGCTCGAGGCGGGCGCCGCGCTCGTCCAGCGATCGCCGAACGTCGTCGTCGAGGAACGGTGACGCCGCGCCGCGGCGAGGCAGGCTCCCCTCCTCCAGGCCGAGCACGAACGCGACGTCGAAGCGGCGCGTGCGGGCCCGCATGAGATCGACGACGGCGACGCGGCCCGGCTCGTCTCCTCGCATCGGGCGCAGCGTCTGGCGGTCGAGCGCGGCGACGAGATCCTCCCGCGACAGCGGACCGGCGAGGGACTGCCAGCGCTCGAGCTCGGCGAGCAGCCTCGTGATCGCTTCGTACGCGCGCATGTCGAGCCGAGACGACTCTCCGACGGGCGGCCCTTCGAGGCCGTACGCGTTGCGCAGCATGCGGGCGGAGAGCACCTGTGCCGCCTCGACCGGATCGTTCGCCGCGCGAAGCTCGTCCAGCGCCGGGAGCGGCGACCCGCGGAGCTTCTCCGCCTCCTCGACCACGCGCTCGGGCGTCTGGACGGCCCGCCCGCGCAGACGGCCCTCGACGAAGTCCACCGCATGGCGCGGCACGCCGGAGAACGGCGAGCGCAGGTGCGCGAAGAGGTCGCCGCGCGTGCCTCCGAGCCAGGCGAAGCGCAGCATCGATGCGAGAGAGTGCCCGAACGGCGTCTGCGTGAGCCGGATCTCGCCGTCGACGGCGTACGGCACGCCGAGCGTGCCGAGCGCAGTCTCGAGCGGCGCGCGCCATCGCTCGATGCTCGGGCACACGAGACCGATCCGCTCCGCCGGCGTCCCGCCGCGCAACAGGCTGAGGAGCTCCTCGCCTACGAGTTCGAGCGCGCCCCGCGCGCCTGCGCCCTCGAAGAAGCGCACGGCGCCATCGATCGGTACCGGCGCAGGCGGCGTGTCGTCGAAGAGCCCGCGCTCGAGATGGGCAAGCGCCGGTTGCGCGGTGTCGCCCCAGCGCGGCGGCAGCTCGTCGATGCGCGCGCCGGCGAGCCGTGCGAGATCTTCGGCCGTCCGGCGCAGCGACGCGAACGCCGGGCGCCCGGGCTCGTACGGGAGCGAGACCGTGACGTCGGTGCGGCCGGCGAGCGCTTCGAGTAGCGCCCACTCCGCGCCGGTGAGGTCTTCGAAGCCGTACACGAACACCGGCTCGCCGTGCCACGCATCGAGATCCGACTGGAGGCGCTCCGCCGCACTGCGGCGCAGAAGGTCGCGATCCCAGCGGCCGAGCCGGTCGAGCTCGGCGCGGTACGCCGCGTAGAGCGACGAGAGGTCGCCGTCCAGCTGCTCGGGGTCGAGCAGCCCGGACTCGAGCTCGCTCAACGCCTGCTGCAGCGCATCGGCGAAGCCGCCGAAACGCGCGGACGCAGCGAGACGGTCGAGCTCCGCTGTAGAGAGCACACGGCGGACGAGCAGCGCGCGCTGCGCCTGAGAAACGAGCGGCCGTGCATCGTCGCCGGCGTACGCGATGCGCTCGAACACGTCGTCGAACGTTCCGATCGAGCCCGCGAGCAGCGCGGACCGGCGCGCGAGCAGCTCGCGCTGTACGCGCTCGACATCCGATCGGTTCGGCACGATGAGCACGGGCTCCCGCTCGAGAGCGGCGAGATAGCGGTCGAGCAGCGACTCGACCTTGCCCGCGTTCGCAGGCCCAGCGATCAGGCTGAGCGGCACCGCCCCATCGTAGAGGCGGTTTCCGACGGTCTCGACCTAGCTTGTGGCGGCGGACTTCGGCTTGCGACCGCGGCGCGCGACGGCCCGGCCGGGCATCGAGCCGGCGCAGTCGTCGCAGAGGTCGGCCTGCTTCGAGCCGCGGCGCGCGTCCGTAAACGTCACGCGGAGCATCGCGCCTTTCCCCTCCTCGACTTCCTTGCTGCAGTTGTCGCAAACGAGAACGGTTTTCCGTGCCATGGGCGTAATTCTAGTCGAAATGCAGAAGCCGGATGAGAGCTGCCTCTTCCGGCTCCAATCCCGTCTGGCGAGCCGCAACCGCCCGTAAATGGCGGGGTCGGAAATCCTCCAGAGTTCTGCCTGCGAGATACGCGTCCACGACGGCCGGGGCCACGTAGGACTGGCGGCAGACCGCCGGCGTATTTCCGAGCCGCTCGGCGACCCGCCGCATGACGGCGTTCACGCCACCTTTCCCGTCCAGCCCGCGCTCGGCAAATGCGATCGCCGCCACGAGCGTGCCGCCCCAGGTGCGGAAGTCCTTCGCCGTGAACTCCGGCCCGAGATGCGTCTTCACGTACTCGTTGACGGTGCGGCCGGTGAGGCCGTAAAGCTCGGCGTCGGCCTCGTAGCGGAAGAGGCGTCCGCGGCCCGGCACGGCGAGCTGCTCGCGGATCGCAGCGGCGAGCTCGTCGTCGACGAGCGACGTGCGAACCTGCGACCGCCCCTTGCCGACGAAGGCGAGCCGAACGCGGCGGCCGCTCACCGACACGTGCCGCTTGCGCAGCGTCGTGATGCCGAACGTCCCCGACGTGCGCGTGTGCCGGTCGCTCCCGACGCGGAACCAGCCAAGGTCGATGAGGCGGAGAGCGATGGCGCAGACGCGGTCGCGATCGAGCTCGTCGTTGTCGAGATGCCGCGCCATCGCCGTGCGCAGCGCCGGGAGGTGCTCGCCGAAGCCGATCAGCCGTTCGAACTTCGCGCGGTCCTGCTCGGCCCGGTAGTCGGGGTGGTAGATGTACTGCTTCCGTCCCGCCTTGTCGAAGCCGGTCGCTTGCAGCTTCGACCGCGGCCGCGACGCGATCCAGACGTCCTTCCAGGCGGGTGGAATCGCGAGCCCCTCGATGCGCTCGATCGCCGCCGCGTCGCGGATATCGCGGCCGCGTGAATCGAGGTAGCGAAACGACCCTTTGCGTCCGGTTCTGGTCGACATCTCGGTTGTGCAACGGCACTACACTGGCCGTCGATGGGCGACGACAACGTTATCGTCGTCCTCGAGGGCGACCAGACCGGGCAGGAACTGCTCGAGGAGTCGCTGCGCGTGCTCGCCGCTGACGTCATCGGCGTCGACCTGGAGTGCGGTTCGACCTCTCGCTCGAGAGCCGTCGCAAGACGAAGAACGCGGTCGTCTTCGACGCGGCGGCGGCCGTCCGCGAGCACGGGCTCGGGCTGAAGGCAGCGACCGTGACGCCGGAGCAGCGCGACGGCGTCGGCTCGCCGAATCGCATCCTCCGCGAGGAGATCGGCGGCAAGGTCATCGTCCGCACCGGCCGCCGGATTCCGGGCGTCGTGCCGGTCGCGGGCGTGTACGCGCCGATCTCGATCGTCCGCATGGCCGTCGGCGACGCGTACGGCGCCGAGGAATGGCGCGAAGGCGAAGGCGACGACGAAGTGGCGTTCCGGAAGGAGCGCATCGAGCGGCGCATCTGCCACGCCGTCGCCGAGTTCGCGTTCCGCCAGGCGGATCGCACCGGAGCCAAGGTGTTCGGCGGCCCGAAGTACACGGTCAGCCCGACGTACGAGGGGATGCTCAAGGAGGAGATGGACTTCGCCGCCGAGCGTCACCCCGAAGTTCCGTACGAACCGCAATTGATCGACGCGACGTTCGCACTGCTGCTCTCGACGACTGGGGAGCCGCTCGTCATTCCCGCGCTCAACCGCGACGGCGACATCCTCTCCGATCTCGTGCTGCCGCTCTTCGGCTCGATCGCCGGATCAGAGTCGCTGCTCGTCGCATTCGAGGACGACTTCGAGCCGGCGGCGATCATGGCGGAAGCGGCGCACGGCACCGCGCCGTCGCTCCAGGGAAAAAACGTCGCCAATCCGATGGCGATGATCCTCGCCGGAGCGGCGTTGCTCTCACACGGGAGCGACGCGAGCCACCGCGCCGGCCGAGCCGTGCGCGAGGCATGCCTCGAGGCGGTTGCCTCCGGCGCGCGCACGCCCGATCTCGGCGGCGAGCTCGGCACGAGCGAATTCACGGACGAAGTGATCTCGCGGGTACGCCAGAAGCTCGAGGTCTGGGCGGCGATCTAGACCGCTACGGGGAGCGCCTCGGTCTGCCAGACCGAGAGGAACGTCTCGACGATGTGTGGATCGAACTGGGTGCCGGCGCCGCGCCCGAGCTCGGCGAACGCGTCCCCCGGCATGCGGGCGGCGCGATACGGGCGTAAAGAGGTCATCGCGTCAAAGGCATCCGCGACCGCGAGGAGCCTCGCTTCAACCGGGATGGACGTCCCGCGCAGCCCGCACGGGTAGCCGTAGCCGTCCCAGTGCTCGTGGTGGAGCAGCACGTACGGAAGGATGTGGCGCGCATTCCGGAGCGGCAGCACGAGCGACGCGCCGACGCGCGGATGTGCACGCATCTCGTCGCGCTCCTCGTCCGACAGCGGGCCTGGTTTGACCAGGACTTCGGCGCGCACGACGAGCTTGCCGACGTCGTGAATCGGTGCCGCATGGCGCAGGACAGCGATGCGCTCCGGCGTCCAGCCGAGATGCCGTGCGACGGGCTCGGCCAGCGCAGCGACCCGCGCTCCGTGGCCCTCGGTCCGGTCGCGTTCTTCGAGCCAACGGACGATCGAAGCGAGCATGCCCGACGTGTGTTCCGCGGGCGCGCCCGGTTTCCTCTAGAGACGTCGCTCGAGCCAGCGCTTGCCGTAATGGGTGGCGAGGTAGGCGACAATGAGGAGTGCGGCGAGAACGCCGAAGGCGTAGATCCCGTACCGCTGGATCCCATTGGCCGCCGACTGGCCGCCGTAGTACGCCACGAGGCCGACGAGCGTCGCCCAGGCGATGCCGCCGGCCGCGTTCCAGAAGAGGAACCGCGCCCAGTGCATCCGCCCGAGGCCGGCGATCCAGGCCGCCGTGTAGCGGAGAACGGTGACGAAACGCCCGAAGAACACCGTTTTTCCCCCGTGCTTGGCCATCAGCTCCTCGGCTCGAGGCAAGACTCGCTCTGAGTACTTCCGCAGCCAGCCCCAGCGGTTGAAGAGCGCACGGCCGCCGAGGCGGCCGATCAGCCAGTAGCCGAGGTTGTCGCCCACGATCGCCGCCGACGCGGCGACCGCGATCACCACCGCGATGTTGTAGTGGCCCCGCGACGCGAGGACGCCGAAGAGGATCAACGCCGTCTCGCCGGGCAGCGGCACGCCGAACGACTCGATCATCACGACCACGAAAAGCAACGGCAGGCCGTGGTCAGTGATGAAGTGCGTCACCGGATCAGTCTAGAGTTGCCTCCGATGCGGGTCGGAGTAGCGCGTGAGACGGCGCCGGGAGAGCGCAGGGTCGCCCTTGTGCCCGAGACGGCGGGAAAGCTCGCGGCCGCGGGCTTTGAAGTCATCGTCGAGGCGGGAGCCGGCGACGCGGCGTCCTTCCCGGATGCGGCGTACGCCGATGCCGGCGTGCCGCTCGGCGATGCATGGAGCGCGGACGTCCTCGCCAAGGTGCGCAAGCCGGACGAGCAGGAGACGGCCCGTCTGCACGACGGCCAACTGTTGATCGGCTTCCTCGACCCGCTCGGCGACCCGGCCGCCGTGGAGAGGATCGCAGCGCGCGGCGTGACCGCATTCGCGATGGAGTCGATCCCGCGCATCACGCGCGCGCAGTCGATGGACGCGCTGTCGTCGCAGGCGACCGTCGGCGGCTACAAGGCGGCGCTTCTCGCCGCCGACCAACTCCCCCGCTTCTTCCCGATGCTCATGACTGCGGCGGGGACGGTTCCGCCGGCGAAGGTGCTCGTCATCGGCGCCGGCGTCGCCGGACTGCAGGCGCTCGCGACAGCGCGCCGGCTCGGCGCCGTCGTCACCGGCTTCGACGTGCGCCCCGTCGTCCGCGAGCAGATCGAGAGCCTCGGCGCGAACTGGCTCGACCTCGGCGTCACCGGCGCGGAGGCCGAGGGCGGCTACGCCCGCGAACTGACGCCCGAGGAGATGAAGGCGCAGCAGGCGGCGCTCGAGGCGCGGATCTCGGAGTTCGACGTTGTCATCACCACCGCCGCCGTCCCCGGGCGTGCGGCGCCGAAGATCATCCCGGCTTCTGCGGTGCAGGCCATGCGGCCGGGCTCGGTCATCGTCGACCTCGCCGCCGATACCGGCGGCAACTGCGAGCTCACGCAGCCGGGCGAGATCGCCGTGCGCGAGCACGTCACGCTCGTCGGTCTCACGAACCTGCCGTCGACGATGCCGTACCACGCGTCGACGCTCTACTCGCGCAACGTGCAGGCGCTGTTGCTGCACCTCGCGCCCGAGGGGCAGCTCAACCTGGATTGGTCGGACGAGATCACCGCCGGCGCGTGCGTCGCCGGCAAGAAGGAGGCAGCGCCCGCATGAGTCACAACATGTTGCTCGTCTTCGAGGTAACCATCCTGGTGCTCGCCATCTTCCTCGGCTTCGAGGTGATCTCGAAGGTGCCGGCGCTCCTGCATACGCCGCTCATGTCGGGCACGAATGCGATCCACGGCATCGTCGTCGTCGGCGCGATGCTCGTCCTCGGGCTCAACCACAAGGGGCCGTTCATGTGGATCGTCGGCTTCCTGGCGGTCGTCCTCGGCACGGCCAACGTCGTCGGAGGCTTCGTCGTCACCGACCGGATGCTCGAGATGTTCAAGAAGCGCGAGCCGCCGAAGCCCAAGGACGAATAGTGGGGACGAACGTCAGCAACCTGCTGTACCTGATCACGATCGTGAC